>ERZ1034984.462-NODE-462-length-45297-cov-14.022766_pt1 | contig 45297 bp, 53 predicted proteins | sample MGYA00520589_ERZ1034984 | MGnify/ENA primary metagenome ERZ1034984 (study PRJEB33766, sample SAMN09781790) | gut metagenome | biome: gut microbiome | host: Homo sapiens | place: Madagascar | study: EMG produced TPA metagenomics assembly of the PRJNA485056 data...
AAGCGTACCGCAACAACACTCTCGACATTTCTTATGGATTGCATCAAGTGGTGTCTTCGGTTTTGATGGCTTGCGTTTCCGTTTTATTTTATTATTTGTTGCTTTCTTTGGCATGTTCAACTGCCTTTCGCAAGTGTTCTAACTCGAGGACTCTATCAATATGGTCATGTACTCGCATAGATTTCTTGTTGCGTTCGCCACTTAATTCAACAATGGATGTACCACAATCATTTGGTCGATAACCCTTGTCTGCGGAATAACCGCCCCAACCAAGGAATGAACCTGTTTGGACATCCAAGTGTTCAATTAACGACCAAGCCTTGGCAATACGGTTAGGTTCTGCAACCATTGTGCGTTCATAAGTTGTCTTATGTAGATGCTCGTAGAACGTAATGTCGGTATGCAACCATTCCATTTTGTCAGGTTTCTTTGAGTTGTGCCATGTGCCAATGACATACAGATTCTTATTAACATTAAAGAACACCGATGCCATACCATGATAGAACGGAACACCCAATAGCTCAGCGAGCATCTGTTCTGGAATTAAACGATTGTGTTTCAACGCACGTTCATATCCATGATTGCCACTCCGACAGAACAAAATACGGTCTTTAATCGGTTCTAACAAGCGATATGCCGTAAGTACTTGGTCTCCACCGTGTTCCGCCTGTTCAAATACCGATGATGCGGAACTCGTGGTTGCATTGTCGGTAGAATCACCACCGATAATCAAATATAGATTGTCAATGGCTTTGACTTTCTTTAAAAAGTCTTCAAATTTTTGTCGGTTATGATAAATATTACCAACATGAATATCTGATACATCCGCAATATATGCACGGTCTGCATCAACCCTCATGTCGAATTTATTTGTGTTTAAAGATTGTTCTGCAATATTCAAATGCGTTCCTCCATTGATTTCTTGCGTGAGCATTGGTTGCCACAATAGTTACATATCGTTTTGTTGTCGCCAAAGCACTCATCCAAGTACTCAATGGCTTTACATGTTGTCATTGGTCTTTGTTCGCCTGCGTACTTATACATTCGTTTAAATGTATCTCGTGCAGAGTCAAAGGGATAATTGACTTTAACCATTGGTGTCTTTGCTTCGTAATAACCAATGCTTGGTGTCAAGACATCTTCATCAAGAACCCCATCGTCAATCAGTTGTTGTAACATCTCTTGTGCAGCCACATAGGCTTTCTTGAGTCTCCTTGAGGTTTGCATCTTGTATTCGCCGAACTGTTTGGCAATGTCTGTGACTTTCATGCGAAGACCATATCGCATCATAAGTCGTTTCATATTAGATGCTCCAACCTTGCTGCGTAATTGGTAGAACGCATATGTCATCTCAACAATCTCAACTTTTTCAATCAAGATGTCTTCTGGTGAGCGTTCATAATCAAACTCTCTATAACGCTTCATCTTGCGTACCAATTTCTTTGTTGTTCGCTCTTGGTCGAACTCTTTAAAGGACATACGGTTGTTAAACTCATGCACCTTAAAGAGCTCTTCAGAGTTAGAACAAAAGAACTCCATTAGTTTATTCATGTTATTCAACCACCGTATATCTTAAATCAACACCAATAATTTTCTTTGACCGTTCGCCAATGGATTGACATCGGTCAGTACGAAATTCACATTGAACGATTGTTCCGATGTCTTTGCCATTGACAAATATATGTCGATATTTACCCTTAAGGCGTTTCTTCTCTTGTTTTTCCGACTCTTCGTCTTCACGCAAGAAGATAACCTCTGGTGAAATCGAGTATAAATACTGTTGTATTGAATCCCTGTTGTTACCATAGATAGAAACACGGTACAACTCCCCATTCTTAAACATATCCACTAAAAACATATATCTTTTATACATGGATGTGTTTTCTCCCTGTTATTTATTTATTTGTTGACCCTGTACCGCCTGTGCGTTTTGCGGTTGTACAATCGTTATCAACTAGATGATACTTCGTAAAAATACCTTGAACAATATGTTCACCTGCTGTAATAGTTTGCGTTGTGTCACCGTAGTTGTATAAAACAACCATGATTTCACCCTCGTTATCATCGTTGTTGTAATAGTCAGAGTCAATAACCGATGCACCAGTCGCAAGCATTAATTGGCGTTTAATACCCAAAGATGAGCGTACTCGTAAATCCAAGTATTCATCAAATGGCATATACGCCTTGATGCCTGTGCGAATCAGCACCGATTGTTTTGGCTCGATGACATAATCGTCATACACATAAATGTCATAGCCTGCACTACAAGTAGAACCCCTTTTTGGCAACTTTACAGGCGTTTTCATTCGAGAAACAATCTCAAATCCTCGTACTCTATTTGACATAATCAATCCTCCGTTATTACACAAGAACTTCAACAGTTAAATACTGACGACCAAATTCAATGGCATCGTCATATGATGGCATCCATATGTCAATAGCATTAGAATAACCACCGCCAAAACGGTCTTTTACGACATATGTTCTACCATTAATTACAACCCTAGTACCAAACGGCAGGTCATCACTTGCGATTGCTCCCTCATGAGTCCATTCACCGTTTGCCATTGTGCCGTGGTCACTATAGGCTGACACATTCATTTGTACTGGGTATGCATCTACATTTAATGCACCCATGAAGAACACGCCAGCCAAAATCAGAATTAGTTTATTTAATGCTTTAAACATGTGTCTATCTCCTGTTATTTCTTGAATTTATATTTCAGGTAATAATACCACTCTCTGAGTGCAGAGAATACAACCCATATAAAGAATATGGTAAATGTGGCACTTAGTAATTTCTGTAACAAGGACAGAATAATTAAACCGTCCATGATTGCACCACATCCGCAATAGAATCCATTTCTTCCACAATGCGGTCTTGAGCCATATATCCAAGTTGCATTACCCAAACAAAGGCAGCTTCCATTGGGAATCCCTCGATTAATGCACCAGAGATAATTGCGTTTGCCTTGGCTTGATTATCTGCTGTATAATTATATACGGCAATTACATCTGTTTTATTCAAAAGTTCGTGTTCGTTTGAACCCATAGATTCAATGATATTGCCATCGTCATCAACAAGGGCATAAACCATGATTTCGTCCTCATGAATAACATCGTCATCCTCTAGGATGCCTAAGTCACACAAACATTCATCCAAAGATAATCCCTTTAAGAATGACTTACGTTCAATTTCTTTTGTATCCTCGGCAACATCACCAGTTAGATACACATACCAATGTTTCTTAAGTGCACGAATGTCATATGCTTCTGGTGAAGATATTGGTGTCAACTGATAGGATTGACCATCAAACCACAATAGTTGTTCACCAAATAATGGATTTAACCCATCTGTATTTGTCAATTTTTGTTCTAACATTGTATTTATCTCCCTGTGTTATGGTGTAATGTCATAGACCTTAAATTCAATTCGTGGATTATCACTATAGCGTTTACGACAAATGACATCGCACACTTGATTGTCATCGTGCCAAACGATACCGCTCAAGGCATCCATGACACCCTTTAATACGTTGTCAACATCTGGTTTCTTTGTCGGTAGCACAAGACCATCTTTCATGTCTTTACGCAATTTATATGAACCACTCTTAGGTATCTTGCGGTATATGTCAAGTTCAAACAGTAGTGGCACATCGGTTACATCTTTTGGATGCTCGATTGAGTCTTTAATCAACTGTTTGTAAGCCTTGGATTTCGGAGGGTCATATGCTCTCACGAAACGCCCTCGTCCGCATAAGCGTGGACGACCTTGTGGAACAGGTTCGCCCATAACCGTTGCTTGATAGATTAACTTCATTAGACCTCCGCTTTATCGTACAATCGACACAACGCATCTGTAATATCATCACAAGCCTTGTCTACAAGATGGACAACTTCTTGTTTTGATAAGTCAGATTCCATCATTCGTCTGCGAATCTCTGCTTTTAGTTCGTTTGTTCTGTAGTCAATAATCGCAAGTGTATGTAGTTCTTTAACCATGGCTTCTCTCCTGACGAATGTCATCGTTGATTTTCTCAACGGCTTCTTTAAGTTCTTTGAGACCTTTTGAGTTATTAATTTTATAATCACACATCTCCTTTAAAGAATCAACAGATGTTTCAGATATATCATTTAACCGTGTTTCATCGCAAGAGCCATCACGCTGTTTCATTCGCTTGATTCTCTCACGCTTATTCGTGCTGATGAAGATTGACTTGCGATACCACGGAGCACCAACATCGAGCTGTTGCAACATCTTAAGTTCGTTTTCATATCGGCAGTCAGTAACAATATATCCTGTTGGATTATCTTCAATAATCTTGTTACGGAGAACCGTTATCCAAAAGTCTGAAAACAATGCTCGTAAACCATTACCCAGCGATTGTAGATGTGCTCGTTGTTTACCATCGAGAACCGTTTTCTCAATCGTTTGAACAACAGGTAAGATGCCAATGATTTCATCTACGGTATATCCACTCAGGGTTGCCAAGTGTTCCATGCCAGCATCAACGCCATTGTCTTGAATCACTTGGATTGTTTCTTTGATGGCATCTGCAAAAGCATATTGAGGTAGATTGCCCTCAAGTAATGCAGCAACAGTATCTTTCCCAGAGCCTGCACGACCGACCAAAATCATAGTGTCACCTGTGTTGGTTCAATTACTGGTTCTTCTGGCTCAATAAATGTGTCAATCGGTTCTGCACTAAAGTTAAAACCAAAGATTTGTTGCATGCGTTCTTGCGTTGTGTATTTTGTATATTTGTTTTTCTCAGGGAAATACAACCGTACTCGTGGAGCAAGATAGCCAGCTTGTGTTTTTTCCCCATGTAGTTTTGTACAAATATAGAACTGGTCACCGACTTTTAAGTCGTTCACAAACGCAGTTCGTGATTGTTTATGAATTGATGTTACCCTATAACGAACAACAGTTCTAAACTCTTGTGTCTTAATATTTATCATCGTTTCTTCTTCTCCTGTAATTTCTTTTGATAATACGGACAACAGTATGACACACTACAATAATCTTGACATTTTCTGCCGAGGGGATATGTCTTGGACACCCATCTGTCTTTCGCAGAACACTCTTTTGGTAGTCTATTGGTTGCGATGGCTTCTACCAAAGCATCTTTCTTGTATAGTGCATAATCAAGCAATCGTTGGTCATTCATCTTTGGCAATTGCAATAAATAGCATTGTTTATCAAGATTGAATGTTTTGATTGTATTGATTGGTTCCTTGATAATGACTTGTAAAAACATATCCTTAATAGGGATACCATGTTTATTCAACAGTATTCTATATAAATTCTGTTGTTTACAGTAATCACCATAATGATGTAAACCATCGTATACCCATTGTTGTCTCATTTCGGTTTCACCTTTGCGTTTTCCTTTAGAGATTATATATGGTCGCCACAATGGTCTGCCGCCCATCATTGTTGCACATTTGTATGCACCAACGACTTTGTAATCGTATAGTGTGTGGTGTTCTAAGTCAATGCAGTCCATCTGACCTGTCAAACCCTGATACTCTAATCGGAACTCACCAGCGTAATTCTGCGGTAAACAGTTCTCAAGTATACCATGTACAGATGTACCGACTGTTGCAGCAATACTTGAGAATGGGTTGATTGTCTCTGGGTTGTTCGCTTTTAGATACATATATAGCGTTGGAGATAACACTTCCGTGACACTAAAGTGTGTTCTGTTCAAATCTCTAAGACGACTTGCGTTTACCAATAACGGTTTCGCAAGACAACGCTGTTTCATCCGACATTCTTTCATGCAGTCTTTAACCAATATGGTTTTTCCATCTGGACACAAGAATGAATTTTCTTTCATGTATTCACCTGCCCTTCTCTTAAGATTATACCATAAGGGAATACAAAAGTCAAGCGTATAAACGCAACAAAAGACCCAACTTGTGTGAAAGGAGGTAAAGCACAAGTTGGGTCTCTCGTAGTTTGTAGATAGTAGAGGGGGGTATGTTTTATGTGTTACCCCAAACACGTTCATGATGATATTTTATCGTGGAATGTTACGAACATTTGTCTGCCACGCCAGAACCATCTGTAGATATGTGCACCGATAACCACTCGATGGATTTTACATGTAGCCACCAGTCGGATTCGAACCGACATACTTGCAGGACTATAGCCTGTGCGTTCTTCCACTTAAACTATGGTGACACGATGGCTTGAGTTTTACCCCAAGCCAATCAGGAGGAAAAAATTATGCGTGTTTCTATGGTATTACCAAGTCAACACGATGTATGCCAGCCGAATGATAATCCCTTAAGAAAACCATTCGGTGATACAGGGGCGTACCCTACTGCATCGTGGCTCTGGAGGAAAGAGTGAGATTTGAACTCACGGAACATTTCTGTTCTTCGGTTTTCAAGACCGATGCAATAAACCAGACTCTGCCATCTTTCCATGGTTGTAGAGAACGGAGTCAAACCGTTTTAGATATGTAAATGCCACATACTATTTTACTCTACAATAATTGGTAGTGGTGCTAGGGATTGAACCTAGAATAGTAGAGTCAAAGTCTACTGTGTTACAATTACACTACACCACAACGTGGAGCCACTTATTGGAATCGAACCAATATCAAATGTTTACAAGACACTCGTTTTAGCCATTAAACTAAAGTGGCATGGCTCTTGGGATAGGACTCGAACCTATAACTCTCTGGTTAACAGCCAGATGCTCTACCATTGAACTACCCAAGAATAAATGCAATTACCTCATGTGTGGTCGATTTGAACAACCATCTTCGCATTGCGTGAGATATTCTACCGTTGAACTAACACATGATTATTGCGTGGTATATACAGTAAGACACCCATGGTCAGTCGAACCCTTGATGATGGTATATAAGCACCAAATGGAGGATGGTACAGGATTTGAACCTGTGGTTGTTTTGCAACAACATTTCTTTAGCAAAGAAACTCAATAAGCCACTCTGACAACCATCCATGTCTACCGCCATACAGTCCTTGCTGTATCATTCGACCACCGAAAGATTGCAATCTCGATGTCTTATGTTTGTATACGTCTATACTCATCGGCGGTAGATGTGCTATAGCGTGCCTGTTGACAGAATTGTCAGGCTCAAGCGAGTTTTAACGTCTTCACAATGACGGCAGTAAAACATAGAATACTCTACATTTTTACATAATGTTTTCGTCTTGTCTGACGGTGCAATTATGAGATTACACACCCCTGTGAGTTTTATCAAGGCTCTCAGAAACTTGTTTTTGATGTTTGAACACCGCACATCAAAAGCGGTCATGTCTTTTACATCTTATGTTGATGGTTTACAGTTTTCTCTGACATGATTTCTCGCCACATGTAACGCTCACTTGTGACACGGTAGGCAGCACCGTTATGCTATTGGGTCTCTTGGGAATCGAACCCAAGCTCAAGTGTGTTGAAAGACATAGATGCATCCAGCAACGACCCATGTGTGCCAACGGATGTGACTCCGCTGGCTATGTTAAGAAAGGAGGCTCACCAAGGGAATGTCTAACCCTTGGTACACTATTATAATAACACATCTATGCATGGATGTCAAGCAAAAACTTTAATTTAATTAAAGAAATTTACTTCTTCAAGATGTGATGTTTCCTCGTTGTATTTGAATTGGAATATATCAGCATACCCCTTAATTGGTCTACGAGACTTACCAATCTTTACGCATGAAATATTTTTGATTTTCTGGCGTTCATCAAAGTCAAGTTGTGTATCAGTTTTGTATGGTCGCCATAACAACAAAATAATGTCTGCAATAGCCTTGAGTGCGTTTGCACCTTTGATATTACGCAAGACTGCTTCATACGGTTTTTTCTTTTTATCTGTACTAAAAGTGGATTGTGATTCTTCATTAAATTGGCACAACATAAACAGTACAAGATTGAATTTCTTAACGTATTCTTTCATCTTGTTTGCATTGCGTGACAATACAGGAATATCGTCAATCTCTGGTATTAAATGGAAGTGGTCAAACACAACGAAATCGACAGGGAAATCGTTCGCATAACACACTTCAGTAATTTTAAATAAGTCGTCAATATCTTTGTTCGGTTCATCAACAATACGAATACGCTTGTCCAAGACTGATGAAACCCTTGAGTATAATTCAACGCCTTTTTCCGTTTTTAACATCTCAAGTAACGCATCATCATTAATGCTTAAGATTTCCTTGATGATTTCAGCCAAGAATTGACCCCTTGGCATCTCCATAGAGAAAATCAGGATATTATCTTGAGAATCCATCAAGCGATGTGCAGCAACTTTGGCTGCAAAGAATGATTTACCTTGGTTGGTATATGCACCAAGCAACACAATTTCTCTACGCTTGACACCACCTAAAGCCAAGTCTAAAGAGGGAAACCCAAGTGGAACACCCTCTTGACCAATGAACGACTTTAGGTCTTCAAACGAATCGGAGAATCCATGGACTTTTTCCCAAAGCTCTTCACCATTAGTAGCAGACACATTGAGATAACTTTTGACCTCTTCAATGGAACGCTCCCATCGTTTTGCCAGCATGGTTGCAATATCCGCAAGCACCATCTTATCGTTTACTGACTTGCAAAAGCGAGATGCTTTTTTGTATTGGTCTTCTTGCCTTGGGTATTCTTCCAGTAGCACATTCAAACAAGTAATGTCCAACGGCTCAGTTTCCAATGTAGAGATGTCATATCCGTTTGTCAATAAATCGTTATAATCTTTACATTGTTTCAATGTCTTCCCCCTGTATTACTGTATTGGATTTCTTTGTGTATTCGTCCACATAATACTCATTTCTGTCGCCATTATATGTGACTTCCCAATAAATATGGTCAAACATATAATGAGTTGACATTACTAAGGCTTTACGATTTTGCAATGTTTTACAAAACCAAACAATCTTTAAAGACTCATATAGCTCGTCTAGGTCACATTTGTTAGTACCAATAGACCACCATACAGCATCTATACAATTGTAAATAAAATTACTCATGTAACCTCCTGTGATATTCAACAATTTTCTTCCCAAGTTCATATACAATTGGCACACTCACAGAATTACCAGCTTGCTTGTACAGTTGTGCGTTCGATTGTATCTTTGCACAGGTATCAAACTGGCTGTCGGAGAAGCCTTGTAAACGCCAAAATTCCCTTGGTGTCAACTTGCGTATAACATTGGGGTTTCTACTAAGCAGAATCTTTGGCTCTTGACCACCGCCCTTAATACAAGTGACGGTCGGCGATAACCCATTCGGTGAATACACACGACCTCGTTGTGGATTGCCACCAAAGGATTCAGTCTTTAATAAATTCCCTAGTCGAACGATAGATTGCTCGCTTTGGTTGGGTCGGTATAATACTTCGGATGGACAGTCGTTTCCAAGATGTCCGATAATGAACAACCTTTCACGGTTTTGTGGTAGTCCAAAGTCTTTTGTGTTGTACACACGCCATGCGATACTGTACCCTGCTTTGTCCATTTCAGACAAAACCGAGTAAAATCCCCATCCGTTGTCAATTGACAAGAGGTTTTTAACATTCTCAATAAGCAACCATTTGGGTTTATGTTTTGTTTCATGTAATAACCTCATTACTTCATAGAATAGACCACTTCGTGTATCTCCCATGCCATTCTTTAGTCCAGCAATGGAAACATCTTGACATGGGAAACCTAAGCACCATAAGTCTGCATACGGCATCTCTGTACCGCTTAATGCACGAACATCTGGTGAAAACCAAAGATTATCCGTTGGATATAACGCACGGTATGATTGTTGTGCGTATTTATCTTGTTCGCACCAACCAACGCATTTCATACCAGCTTTGGTTAAGCCAGAATGAAAACCGCCGATACCAGCGAATAAATCAATGAATTTCATCTTTAGTCCTCCTGTGTTATATTTTTAATGTGTGCAACTTTGGTCGTATCTCGTAACCAATACCACCATCAGCATCTCGCATAAACCGAACATCGACCAAGTGTGAGATTGCACTCACAGGTAATTTACTTAATTCGTCTTCGGTATAATTTGATGCCAAATACAATAATAATGCAGTATCAATACTCTTGCGAACGCTTGCGGCAAACGACCGTGTAACCCATTGTATTAAATCCAAGCGTGGTTCGTCAACGCACAGATTGTGGTTCAATGACTTTGTGGATTTCAACTTGATGTTTTGGTCTGTATACGGCACAGTATAATTCTTTCCCAACATAGTCGAAATCTTCTGGCTCAATACTTTTGTCGATTGCATACATTTGTCTCTCTTTCGTAAATATATCATAAACGACCAAATCTGTCAAGGTTGCAAACACCAGTTTGTCTCCACGCAAGCAACAACCATTGTTATTAAAGTCTTCGTTTACACAGTCAAGTTCATACTGGTGAGAAAACTGCGGTGTTGCATTTCCGTACTCCATAGTATATTCTTGAATCAAACGAATGTTTTTCTTATATGGTCGCACAGAGATAAACGTATGAGTGAATGGGTCGTATGCCACGTTAAATACCTTGTATGGCATCTTAATGGTCTCTTTGACTTCTAGTGAATCGGCATCGAGTACCGTCAATAGAAAGCCATCCACAGTTGCATTGGTCGTATAAATTATATCACAATCTTCACGATATGACAATGTATTTATATGACCAAGCCGTGGTTTATCGTTGAATCGCTTGCGTTCAATCACATGGCTGCACTCAGGACATATACGCAAAATATCTTGTGTTTGATTATCCCCAGAAATTGTCGCAAGAATGAATTGCTTTCGCTTGGTGTCATAACAGAACCCTTGACATTGATTTACAGGCTCAACCAATGGTATTTTTGCGATAATCTGTGTTTCTAGCATGGGATGTCTCCAATCTGGTAGTATGTATCATGCAAGAATAAACTGCCGTCTTCTTGTAGCGTATAATGCACCAGTTTGAAATATTGAATATCCCATTCACGACTATAACCGCCAAGCTCATTAAAGCGATTGTCTAATTCAAAATACTTTAAGAACATCTCTTGTTGTTCTGTAGTAAACTTGCTTAGAATTTCTGGGTGTTCATCAGGGTTATCCATAAATTCATAAAAGTTAACACCTTTTGTACCAATAACTTTACGGAAAATACTATCTAAGTGTTCTTCATCATACATACTTAAAGAAGTAGAAACGATGTCATATTCTGCGTTATCTGCTTGTTCTTTTAAGATTAAATCAGACCATTTGTCTTTGGCTGCACTTAGATTAAAATACATATATTCAGGACTTTCGAAATAATCTTCGTATTCACCTTGGCAATACACCAGTAAAAACATGTCTGTCATTCAATCACCATCCAATCATTTGCGAATTGTGCCCTAGGTTCTGGGTCGAACAAACCAATGTATTCACCGTCATTATCCATTACGACAAACGCACGGTCAATCCATTGTTGCTCGTAGTCGTATAAGCTCAAGTATGCAACATATAAATCATCCCATGTTTTACGCTTGATGCGTTCACCACGGCGACAATACTCAAGTGCTTCATTAATCGTCATTGCGTTCTCCTGTGTACCACTCTTGGTATTCGCTATTGTCATTTTCAATGTATATCCCTATGTTGTCATTAAACAGATAAGTAATCAAGTCTTCTTTAGTTTTGAATAAAGACATGTCTACAACACCACAGCTTTGATGGTCGATATAACCCTCTTCGTCTTCATCGCTTGGTTCAATATTTAATCCAATATTATCCATCATTTCTTTTAACACATAATATTCTGTAGCCTTATGTAGTTCTTTTGTTGTATCCGCAATAGATGTCAACAAGTAAGAAAACTTTTCTTGTGGTGTACGCAACTTGTCATAACCCCAACCATATTCCCCAAGCCATTCATAGAACGTATAACCTCGGTATTCATCTGGTATAGTATCCAAACGATACATTGGATTACTGAGGTCGGTTTCATCTGGTGGCATCCCCCATCCAGCACCACGAATGATTTTACTCGTGCCATACGCAAGGGAATGTGCAGATGAACTATTTGTTTCGAATACACAATTTCTAATCAATTTCATACCTATTTACCTCCAAAGCAACTTTCCAGTCATACGCTTGTTTGTCGTCAACTGTTGGAATATATACTGTTTTTGTGTGACCATCAAACAATAGATAATCCATAGTACAACCATTGTTTTTGTCTTTGATTACATCATAAATCAAATACACGCCATCTTCCCAAGATTGTCGTCTTACACATTTATATCTGGAATTGCACCAATACATTGCTACACGATAATCCATCGTTTCTTTTGGAGAATCAACCCAACTTTGCATTTCGTCAGAATTATCGTTTTCAATATGGATTGTAATATCGTTGTTAAACAAATATGTCAATAAATCTTCTTTTGTTTGGAACATATCCTTTGTGACGACATTCAAAGATTGATGGTCAACATCTGCATCAACTTTGGACGAATCATCGTATTGCTCTGGCAGATTAACAACGATGTCCAATTCGTTTAACCAACGAATCACTTGTTTAAAAAATGGGTCTTCTTTGACCATGCCCCAAGTTTTGTACTGGTAAACGGACGACATTAGATAACTTAGCTTTTCTGCTGGGGAAGTCAATACATCGAATCCCCAACCATATTCATCAAAGTATAACGGCATATACGAATACAGTTCGTATTCCTTTGGTTTCTTTGTTAGATGCAATTCTTTGATGGCAAAACATAAATCATTGCTTGGTTTGTAATAGTAATCACGCAAGACCGTGTTTTTGTATGCCAGCGAATGTGCGGAACTGGAGTTTGTTTCAAAAACGCCTGTTCTAATGAGTTTCATGCGACACCTCCTGTGTTTCACAAAATTGAAAATACGAACGCAAATCCGTTGCATCAAAACCTTGGATGTTATTCCGTGTACGACTGGATGGCGAATAGTATTGTTCCACCGCATTGATATACATGGAATGTTCGCCTTGATAAAACGATTTATATTCTTCATCTGTTATCTTACCACGGATTTCTAATTGTTGCAACCCCAAGTTATCAAAAGATACAATATCAAAGATTTTTGTCAATTGCATAATATTGGCTTTCCATTGTTTGTGTGCCTTGGTAGATAAATCGACTTTGCCACGGTTGAACCCAAAGTCTTTTTCACCAAGGACTAATAACTTGCGGTATTTAATCCCTAATTCTTTTACATCGTCAAAGTCGTCAATGCCATTAATCACATGAATGACTGTATGTGGATATTCTGCAATCCAATCTGGTAGCGATAAACACCCCTGTAAGGAACGATAAGAGATACCAAGACCAAACACATATGGCAACAATTGTTTTAATCCATTGTCGCCATATTCTAAGATGTAACGCTCGTTCATTGTGATATTGACAACCAATCCAAGTCTGTATAAATTCTTGACAAACTGGATTAAATTGTCCGTTACTTGGTTGACACCTAGAGCGATTTCAGTTCCCCTAGGAAGTTTTGCATCCATCAATACTCGCAATAAGCTGCCATAGTCACATTCTTGACCGTTGACCAATGCAGACTCGTGACAAAATACACAAGTAGATTTTTTCGTCACTACGTTATATCCGTATGGACATTGTGTAGAAACACGAATATCAATATTGAGTGGTGTTTCAAGAGTCAATGGTTCGTTATCTGGGTATTCAATAATGCGTGTGCCGTCTCTCAAGTCTAACCACACATCGGCATTTCCGTTTTTATATCGCATAATTTTTCCTCCTGTTATGTTAAATCACTTGTGTGCCATTGATTTCAAACTTGTAAGACACATCATGGTCTACATTCCAATTAAAGAACTTGATTAAAACAAATGTAACAATTGTTGTCAACATTCGTGCTAACCACCATGCACCAAAAGTACCAATCACAAAGGATGCCATGGAGATTTCTGCGATATGATTTACGTTCAACACGCATAACCACATAGTATAGATAATAAAGAAGACAACTCTCAGTGTCGCCACTGGATGTGCTTCGGTTAAATTACGGATTTTATTCATTTGTTCCCTCCTGTTGTTGTAAAAATTTTGTCCATTGTTCTGCCATTGCTTTTGCCATGCCAGTAAATGTCTTAGAGCGTAATCGTCTGCGTTCTTCGGCAGTTTTTGCTTTGGTAAACGCATCTGAAATCCATTTTTGCATCTTCTTGCCGCTTTTAAAATGCAGATTTTCACCCTCAGATACTATATTGGTAGGCTCTAATGGTGGTAGACCCTTGAGCCATAAACACGTTGTTTTTCGTGCTTGGTCGCCAAACATAAACGGTTGTACAATTTGGTCAGGCTTACGAAAACGTGAAGACATGACACCAACAGGGTTTTCTACTGCGACATGTGGAATGTTTGCATTATACATTGCCATAAAGAAATCGGCACCAGCATCTTGGTCTTGTTTCCGATGTGGAAACTTGGGATGCGGTCTACGGTCTTCAATCGGTAAACCTTTGTCATCAGGGTGATAAAACCATTTTGCACCACTTGATGTCAAATATGTGCACGGCGGATGTGCAATCATTAAATCCCAATGGTCAACAAACACACGCTTACCATCTTGAGTGATACCGCCATTATTTCTAATGACATCTAATGCATCGCCATTAAAGTGCCACTCTGGATGACCACCAGAGCACTCAACCAAGTCGCAACTATAGGCTTTAACCCCAAGTTCTCTAAAGGCTTTACATACAGTTTGTGATTCTTCACATGTAATCAGGACGTTCATTAGATTTCTACCTCTTTGATGGCTTCCTCTTTGTAGATAAAACCTAATTTTTTAACATCATCTAAAGATAAGTAATTGATTCCATCCACAGTAATAACATAGGGTGCCATTCTACCACCGCAGTAATCGTTTTCACCAAACAAATATTTAACTGTAATAACTTTCATAAGAACCTCCTGTTTTAAATAAATACGTTGTTCTATGGTTATATAATAACACAATCGTAGTATTGTGTCAACAATTATTTTTTGGATAAATTACAACACGAACATTAAGCTCAGGTGCATATTTATTAATGTCCTCTCGAGTCTTTAACAATGCCTTGCGACCTGTTGCATCACACGCTGGATTATCCACAGCCAATGCAAACGTAATATCGCCATTGTATCGCTTTTGTAGTTCCCAAAGTAAACCAATTTGGTCTTTCGTGAGTCGTCCACCAAGATACCCAACACATGGAATTCCTTGTTGATGTGCTGACATAACATCAAGATATCCCTCGGCAACATGAAGCACACCATTTGGTTTTAACATTTTGATTGCTCTGTGATAATTAAACAACAGTTGTCGTTTGATAAACACATCGTCTTCTCGTGTATTCTTATACTTTGGTTCATTGGTCTCTTCAAGTCGTCTCTTGGAGAACCCAACGATGCGACCATAGGCATCTTGAATCGGAATCACGATGCCAGACGATTGTACACCCAAGAATCCGCCAGCATCATAGCCAATTAAGAATTCTTCCAAAGTATCATCATTAATGCCACGTTTGATATTCATGTATTCACGAACGGCATCAACTGCTTTGTGATACTTCATGGCAATCTTTGTGTTTTGACCAACGATATTCTTTTGCTTTTGATACGTTGGGTCATCTGTAGAGACCTCATATTTTTCTGCCAATGCTTCAACCGCTTGATAGAACGGTAAACCCTCTACTTCGGCATAAAAATTAATGGCATCACCAGATGCACCACAGCGATGACAATAGTATCTGTCTTCAAGTATGCAAAATTCAGTTGGGTTATCACCATGACAAATTGGACAAGTACCTCGTGGTACTTTACCGCCATTGCGTGACAACTCTGTGTATTCTTCGACTAATTCTTGCAAGTCAATCTTATATCGTAATGTTGAGATTGTATTCATCTGTCCTCCTGTGCTTGTTTTCTGATAGAGTTATACTCGTGGTCTTTTGACGGATTAAAACAACATTGTAACATCTGTAATGTGTCAAGTGCAACACGAATGTCAATTGGCTCTTCACCAATGTCATAACGACTCAATGGAATATGCTCATTAATTGGGTCAATATGTGTAACAAAGTGTCTTTCTCCATTCCTAGAGACTCTGTAAATTGTATCACGATTTTCAATCATAAGTGTTTCTGTTGGACTGTAGGAGTTTCCCAACTTAGAAATAATACCCATTAGCATGTCATATGTCTTGTTTACATAGTCAACGACATCTGGATGTTGTAATCCCCATGTTCTCATTGTCGTTTTTCTGTCTACAACAAAAGTTTCTAGGTGTAGTCGCAAAGAACTAGCTTGTGGTGTTTCACTATACAACAAGTAATCATATTGGTCTTCCACATACAGCTTATAGTTTTTATCCCAAAAGACTATTTTGCCATCGTATGCATATTGTACAAACTGTGTTCCACGGTCGATTTCCTCTTTCAGTAAATGCAACAAAGAACACCTAACTTTGATGAACTGTTGTAGTGTCATATTCGTTCTAATATCCATAATTTTACCCCCAATAGTTTAAGTCTGACATTTCCCATATCTCAAGTTCTGTTTCAGGATATGGCTTGTGATTTACAAAGACATACGTTCTTTTCTCTGACAAATCAAACAGTAATAACCACGATAATTTGGCTCGTTGGTATGAGCCGAAAGAAATTTCATCGAGTGTCCATTGTTTGGTGATGGTGTTCTTATATGGTTGGTCTAAGTATACCCTGATGACATTACCAACCAATTGATAGTCCATTGTGCCGTGAGCACCATAGAACCCTTTGAGATTGACAAACACTTCTTCTTTATCAGATGTCATCATGAATCCAATATACTTGAATTTTTTAACCCTGTCAAGGAAAGTATTTAAGTTGATGTCTTGAATATACCGTTTTGGTTTTGGCTTGTTCTTGTTTACAACCAAGAATCCCAACTGATTGACTTTACGCATTTTTATCAAGCCACCCATCAAGGTCAAACGGTAAGCGTTCTCTAACAGTTGTATTTGTATTGGCTTTTGCGAATTGTTTTGCATTTAGCTCGTTCGCAGCAATAAACACATCTGTAAGAGACATTTCTTTATGCTCCATAGCGTTCATGTACTTGTATAATTTCAACATAGAGTTCTCATCTATCTGTAAAAAGAATGAACGTACCTTAAAGAACTCTTGTGTTGGTTTATTATTTTTGAAAGCACCGCTAGTTGTACACTTCTTAAAGTATATCATAGCGAGTGTCCATGCTTTTTTCTTTGGTTCTTGTTTTTCAAAGTCGGTTGCCATGTTAGTGCTCCTTTCATTTATTTACGACTTGTTCTGTACTCATATTGTAACATACCTGTATGCCATAGTCAAGGGATTTCTGTCTGACTAAGAAAAATCAATCGGCTTGCCGATTATTGCGAAGCAATTCATATGGTTTGTCGTTGAAACTTATGTATTCGAACGTAGTGAGAATACATAAGTTTCCAAACAAGTATTCCACTACTGTTTTAAAACATAATGAGTAAAACATAGGCTTTAGAAACAATGGTTTTATCAACCAATGTTTTAACAACACTTGTTGAGCAACCAATGTTTTCATACCATTGTTTTCTCAACCATAGTATTAAGACAATGGTATTCAAACCATAGTATTCTTATGTATTAAAACTTAGGTTTTATAGGGTAGCACACTTTTGTCATTTTGTCAAGAGTATTAAAACAGAATTTTACACAAAATTTTTCAACACAAATTTCTGTACGCCAAAATACCCAAGCCGTATTTGACTTGGGTTGATTTTGGTTCTCAATATTTAGTTGTCTTTTTTGTTAAAACGGAATAGAGTCGTCTTCAGAGCCACCAAATGTGTCTTCTACGGCAGAGCCACTAAAGGATTGAACATCATTGGATGCAGAACCACCGAATGTGCCACCAGAACCGCCTGTAACAAGGTCGATGACTTGGATGCCCTTTAGTTTTAAAGACACACCGTACATAGATGGAGTTTCATACGGTTTGGCACCAATCCATAGAGCTACTTTAGAACCTTTCCAAATTTGAGTCTTAGGGTCTAGCGGTTGTTTGTTGCCGTTTACCAAGGAGATTACATTTTCGTGAGTGTTACCGTTTTTGTCGATGAACTCAGTCTTAGTAGTCGCCTTGAGTTGATACCCATACTCTTTGCTTTTGGTAATTGGAATCTTAGGGCGGTCTGTTTCTTTCTCATCTTCGTTACGAGACTTGAATGTTTCAGATGCTTGCCAGATTTCTTCCAACTGTTGCTTCAATGCTTTTGCATCTTTTTCTTCCAACTTAATTGTCGCTGTGTATTTGTTTTGACCCATGTAGTCATCAACGATGCCGTTGATTTTCACAAACACAGACTCGCCAACTGGAGTCATTACATCCACAATTTTGTCGAAAACTTTTTCTTTCGCCATATGCTTTTGTTCCTTTTCTGTTGAAAAATACTTTTGAAGAACCAATCGTCTTCACTTGCAATTATAAGTCATATGGTGTATAATGTCAATAGTGAATAAAAACATTTTTCAACAGGAGGTAAAAATATGGCAGATAACTTTATTCATCTACATTTACATTCACAGTTTTCAAACTATGGCATGAAAGATGCCATTAGTTCTGTCGATGGTATTATTGGGCGTGTGCATGAATTGGGGCAACGAGGGTTTGCACTTACCGACCACAATGGTTGTTCTGGATTGATTGATACATATGTGCATCTACAGAAATACAACAAAAAGCATGGTACTGACTTGAAATTGGTCATGGGTTCAGAGTTATATTATACATATGATGTCCACATCAAGGATAAATCGTATGCACATATCTTGTTCCTTGCAAAGAACCAAACAGGTCTTGAGAACTTATTTAAGTTAACAACCGAAGCACACAAACATTACTATTACAAGTCAAGATGTGATTTAGATTTAATACGCAAGTACTCAGATGGTTTGATTTGTACATCGGCTTGCATGGGTGGATGGCTCAAGGGAGATAGCAGAGAATCTCTGATTCCGCAGTTCAAAGACATCTTTGGTGACGACTTATATTTTGAAATCCACACATATCAACATGAAGACCAAAAGCGTTTTAATGCCATGGTGGCAGAAATGGGTGCAAAATATGATGTTCCATTGATTGCCGCTTGTGATTCTCATTATGTCCATGAAGAAGACTATGCACTCCATAAAGCCTTTAGAGGTCGCTCTAAAGATGATGACGAAGACCAATACTATGGTTCAAACGACTTCTTTATTCAATCGGAATCACAAGTGTTTGACCGTTTGTATCCACAATTCGGTGTAGAGATGGTTGAAGACATGGTTAAGAATACCAATGTTATTTTCGACAAATGTAATACACAGATTGATTTTAACTTGGATGTATACCCTAAGTTTGTCAAAGATGGAGATGTAAAACCTGTGTTTTTAGATGCGTTACGACAGGGGTATAAACAAAAGATTATCGGCAAGGTGACACCAGAGTTTAAAAAACGTGTTGACGAACGCTTGTTGCACGAGATTGATATTTTGGAAAAAGTTGGGTATATGGACTACTTGTTGATAACCAAAGATATTCTCGATGCTTGTCGCAAGCGTGACATCCCAGTTGGTCATGGTCGTGGTTCAGTTGGTGGATGTGAGTGTGCATATTTACTCGACATTACCTCTTTGGATGCCATCACGAACAACCTGTATTTTGAACGGTTTGCAAACCCAAATCGTGTATCTGCTGGCGATGTCGATAATGATTGCTCCCAAGTACGCCGTGGAGAAGTCATTGAATATTTAAAAGAGAAATACAAATATGTATACCAATGCCGCACGTTCTCATACATGAAAGCAAGTGGTGCATTAAAAGAAGCCGCACGATGTCTTGGGATTGACCATGAGATTGCAGATGCGTACTCAAAGAAAATCAAGGATGTCTCTTTTGACGATGATGAAGATTACCATGATAATGACCTAGAGTATGCCAAACTCGAACATGTAAACGATAGTAAGCATCAAGAGCTATTTGACTTGGCAAAACAATTGGTCGGTATCATGACTGGCTTTGGTAAACACGCATCGGCAGTCATTGTATCAAACCAAGATATTACAAAGTATTGTTCTTTAGAAATGCAAAAAGATTCAAAAACAAAAGAAGAAGTCTATGTGGCATCTACGAACTTTAAGCATTTGGAATCAATGGGTTTTCTAAAGGAAGATATTCTTGGTCTTAGAACCTTGGATGTAATCAATGATTGCGTTACGATGGCTGGTGTCAAAGATTCACTTGACTTGGCAAAATTGCCTTGGGATGACAAAGAAACATTGGATTTATTGTGTAAAGGCGACACCCTTGGCGTATTCCAAATGAAATCGTTTGGTATGGTCAAGACCCTTAAGAGTATTGCACCAAAGAACTTTGTCGATTTAATTGCGGTTGTTGCATTGTATCGTCCAGCGTGTATTATTACAGGCATGCTTGATGAATACATTGAACGCAGACAAGGAAAACCGTTTGAATATCTGGATGAACGGCTAGAAGAACCATTGGGTGAAACATATGGTATTATGGTATTCCAAGAGCAGATTATGCGTGTATGTCAGATTATCGCTGGATATTCAATGGCGGAAGCAGATACCGTTCGTAGAGCCGTTGGAAAAAAAGATTATGACTTAATGCAAGAGATTACCGCAGAGTTTGTTGACCGTGCGGTTGCCAATGGAACAGATAAAGCCGTAGCAGAAACCATTCTTGAACAAATTGTTGCAGCTTCACAGTACTCATTTAATAAGGCTCACAGTCAATCATATGGCTACATGGCTTACATTACGGCATACCTAAAGGCTCACTATCCGTTGGAATTTTATGTGGCAACAATCAATTCCGAAGATGGCAACCAAGAGAAAATCTTGCCGTATATTCAAGAGATTAAACGCAAGGGAATCGAGATATTACCACCAGATTTACGCCATAGCGAACGTGAATGGACAGTACAGGGGAACGCCATTCGAGTAGGTCTTGCGTACATCAAAGGTATCAACAAGATTGAAAAACCACACGAATATACCATTGATGCTATCTTCAGTAAGTACACCAAGCTACAACTTGAGGGTCTTGTCGGTAGTGGTGCATTGGACTTCTTGGGTGAAACGAATGAACTTATGGCACTCATCCCTAAGTATAAGTCATTCGATAAAGACCGCAAGAACGCATTGGATAAAATCCATGAGTGGCAAACCAAGTTGCAACAGCATGAAGACATTATGTATACAAACGATGGTTTGTTCTCTGACAAAGAATTAAAGTCCTTGGATAAAAAGAAACAGAATATCGAAAAGAAAATACAAGAATGGACAGATAAGTATAACTCTATAGTGCTCCTAGAGAGCCCAAATTTGACCTCTAAGGTGCCTGTGTCCACCTTTAGGTATAAATACCTTGGGTGTTCATTTGAAGACCCACTCAGGTCATATAACACGAATTTGGCAAACGGTCGTGATGTCAAAGCGATTATCTGTCAAGAGTTCAAACAAAGAACAACCAAGGCAGGCAAACCAATGGCAAACATTTTAGACCACCTTGGTAACAAGTATGTAATGTGGTCTTCATATTTGGTTGAAATGAAAGTCGGTGTTGGGTATTATATCCAAGTTCGTGGCGACTGCATCACCAAGATTAAACCATTGGAATTGAAAACTGAATAACCCCTAAAACGCAAAAACAGGGAGTATACCACTTAGGTATACTCCCATTTTTTATATACTGGAATAAACACATACATCCACTACTGTATGTTGTAGAGATAAGGTAGACCACCATCCAATCATTTTGCAGCTAAGTAGATAACTCCAGCACCCAATAGAACATTCAGTAATTTTGCTCTACGGCTGTCCTGTTGTGCTTTCTTGAGTTCTTTTTCTTGCATTTTCAAGTATGCTTCTGCTCTCGCCAATGACTCGCTTTGCATTTGTAGCGTCTTGTTTTGCATCTCTAACAAGCTCCGTGCTTCGGTCAATTGCTGCTTCTGTTCTCTTAGAATATTCTGCAATTCGATTACTTGTTGTGATTGCTCGCTCGTTGAGGTCTTGGCTATTGATAATTGCTTCTCCAGCTCTTCGATTGTACTCAATTGACTGTCGATTGTACTCTCTAGCATTATTAAGTTCTTTTGTAGCGTTATGTATTCCTGTTGTGTCAACACTACTTCTTGCGTTGATGTAGCACCAGACACAGATGGCACAAACAAGAATAACCCCAAGAACAATAATAATGTTGCGTTTCGGATTCGACATAATGTAAGTTCTAATGTTTTCATTCATCGTATCTCCTGTGGTGGCGGTACAAGTGTACCACGCTCATACTCAAGATTTTCTAAGATTGAAATCTTTTGTTGCAATAACGCACGTTCTTGTTTCGTGACTTGCAACTGTAGTTGTGTTTCGTGCAATTCTCTCTCGGTTTCTTGCAATTGTTTTTCGTGTGTGTGTACACCGCTGAATAGCAAATATACACACACGAATAAACCAATTAGACACACCGAGAAGACAGCACCAATGGTTTTCCATAATGGAGGTCTCTCGATGTGACAATTCATATGTTAATCCCCCATTCGTTGCTGGCGATAAACCGTGCATTACCACGCAAGTTATCACCGCCAGACCACTCTGGGTCGCCTTGGTGTAGAACCCATAAATCCCATCGTTCGCACGTTGAGTCTGGTCCATAAGTATTGTTTGGGAATGGCGTTGGGTCGTTATAACATAAGTCCATACCGTCTTTGTTGTCAGCGGCTTCCGCATGAGTCATAACATGCTGGATGTCCAAAGGAATACCAATTTGTACGCACAATAGTGCAATCACATAAGACATTGCATAAATTTGTGCTTCGGTTGGAGGTTCTGTACCCATCGTATAGATACCAGTCGCATCCCAACAACCGTTCATTACGATGCCGATTGAACGACTGTTTCGCATATATGTATGGTCACGGTGTTCTGTTAAGTCGTCAACATCGGTAAACAAATTACCGTCTTTATCAATACAGATATGGTATTTATCTGTGTGACTTTGATTATAATGACCAGCACTCCAATGTAGATAAATGTGGTCGATATAACCCCTTGCGTTTGTTGCCATGGTCATCAACTCGTCTTTTGTCAATTGTCTCATTTCGTATCACCCTTTTCGTCATTAATCACAGGTAAATTAGCAGGCTGTCTTGCGTGTGCTTTAGAATCTAATTCATCGGATTCACCATCGCCATCTGAATCTATTAGGGCGACACCATATGCAAGAAGTCCTGTCACAGTTTGCGTGGAGAAGATAACGGAGACAAACAACCGTAGCTCCGTCAAGAGAGACACGAGAATATTTACGTTTAGACCGATGTGCATCGCATAGATTGCATACAACCATACAATCAAGTATATGAATATCGGAACAAAACTTGTTGTAATTACAAATTTCACGAATTGTAGAGAACGAATATTCCCATGGGTCTCTCTCAATCGACTCCAGTATTCTTTGGCTTTAGAAAATATTGTGTCCACTGATTACCTCCGAGAGTATTCTTCCAAGGCATCAATGCGTTGTCCAATATGTTTAATATCAGATTCCATTCCGCTAAGTTTGATGGACATGTTGTATCGGTCAACTCGACCTGTTTCAATATCCTTGAGTATAGTGGCGATAGTTGTGCTTAAGTTGTCAATTGAGACTTTTAACGGCGATATAATCATGACTTTAAAAACAAAGCCGATGAAACTGCCAACGAACACAAGTATGCCACATATCAAGGAAATCATTGTCAATAGTTCCATTGATTGCCTTTCGTGTTAAAATTTAAACAAGACTTAATTCTTCAACTGAGTTGTCATTAAAGTGGTAAATATAAGGAGTGTTATCCTTACAAGTAATCATTTCAGAATCGTTTATCTTAATACGTTTACCATTTTTCCCTAGGAATTTAACGGTAGTTTTGTCTAATGTACCACTAGGTAGATTTTCTGGTTTTAGCTTAACAACTAAAGTGTCTGCGTATTCCCATACAGTATTCCATGTATTTGGGAATGTGTCACTAGGGAATGAGCCTTTGGATGATTGTGGACAAGCTGTTATATCAATAACAAAGGTATTAATGTTCTTGTCGTCTTGATAGTCGTCATTTTCACGGATGCTTTTAAACAAATCTTTATAAAAAGCCTGTGCTGTATAAGGACTGTATGGTATATTAGTCAATGTAATTTTTGCACCTTTAGAGTGTTTTTCAATTGTACCTTGTGTGTTAGATGGAACTGATGTCGCATAGTGTTCACTCATTAAGTCTGCTACGCTCGTAGTACTTAGTAAAGCTCCAAGTTCGCCAGCACTTGATGATTCAGTAATAAGAGAAATAGACTCTGTTTGAAGAACTTCGTCATTAATACCATAGTATTTAACAATTAGCTTGTTTCCCATTGAGCCGTCAAGAGAAACACGCAATTTTTGTTCGATAAATTCTCTCTTTTCGCCATCATTAATTTTGATGTAAAAATGAGGTTCCCCATAGAAGTCAATAAACAATTGCCCTTGGTGGTATGGGTCGTATCTTAAATCAGCATGTTGTGCATTACTGAGACATTGAGACAAAGATAGAATTTTCAACAATATATTGTCTAAAGAAGTATTATCTAGCCAAATATTATGTTTTTTAAACTCTTTTAAAGTCTCTTTAATTTGACCGCCACCACCAAGGCTTGCAAGCCACTCTTGTTCAGTACCAATAAAGCCGTTACGGACTGCCACACGATATGCATCGTCACCATCACGACCATCTCTGCCATCTGTGCCGTCACGACCAGCCTTACCCTCAAAGTTTGGGATTGCCACATTTACTTGAATAGGGTCAACCAATGAAATTTTTGTAATTGTATCATCTGCCATAGTTTATCTCCTGTTAGAATTAATGCATAGAAATGTCATGGATAATCTCTATATCACCCATGCAAACTTTATAGGACTTATTATCCTTAAGAAGAAACACATCGTATTTGCCCTTGCGTATTCGTTCGTCAATGCCAAGAGTTACATCGTATCCAATTTGTACCAAAACTTGATTGCCACTAATCGAACACATTGCCGTACACAAGACATTATTTTTCATGTCTCTGATTTTGCATACCGCAGATGCATCATCTAGTGTAAAATCAGGGTTTTGACTGTTAATGATATACAGCCGTTCCCAATCAGCACCAACATGTAGAATCTCGTCTTCTTGACGGACATAATCAATCATTTATTCACCTACTTTCGCTGGTAATGATTCTAATACAACAGTTATCCACCCAGATATTGTATGCTCAAATGATGTGCTATTGTTTTTACAATAAGCAATACCATCTGAGTTAATACCAACAAGATAATCAGAGCCACGATACAATGGGAACTCTGGAACTTTAACAATCGCACCAACATTTGGAGAATTAAATCTATCGTCTGCCATTTGAAATGATACGATTGTTGCCTTGTATTTGTCAGCAGGATATGTGTCACTAAAGACGGCATCCCCATGTTTAATTCTAAAGATTAAGGCTTTAGAAGAACCACCTGTGTTAACCGATGGTTCATCTGGCGTAATCTCAGGTTGTTCAATCACATAGGGTTTAATCTCGCCGTTGACCAATTGAATCTCCCATGTGTTGTAAAACTGTTCTGTTTCGATGGCGGTTGTGCCATCTATGTGTACCTCAATAGGTGAAGAACACACGCATAAACCTGTGTTGTTGTCGAATATATAAAACATATGTTATTACCCTTTCTTGCCAATCACGAGGACATAGAGAACGCCAAAAGCAAGGAAATTGTCTGACCAGTCGTTACCATTGTTTCCTCCGCCTGTATATTTTATGGCATACTTACTTTGGCATACGGCTTTTCTGCCATTCAATCCGACAATAAAACCGTTGTCATTATTGTTTGGCTGATTGCCTTGTAAATACACAGTACATTGGTTGACCATCCTGTTACGTTGTCTATCCCATTCTCTTCGACCATTAGATGAATTACCATCACGGAGATGTTTTTCTGTAAAGTTGTACCCAATTGGTACAAATATACACTCGTTGACACTATAATTGCCAATCGGTGGAACATCTTGACCATGAGCCACAGTCAGAATTGCATAATCAATATTCTTGACTTTAAAGCCTGCGTTAAAGATTGAGTCAGCACTAATGGTTGAAGCAACGATATTAGCACCACGAATGTTGCCATTTGGGTCTACAGAGAATGTATTAGAGTCGTTCTTAATGGTTGTACTCGTGATTGTACCACTACGAACATCTCCGAGGTTTGCACTTAAGGCACTCAAGGAGTCAGTCTTGATTTTGTCAGCGGTAACAGAATTGGCTTGCAACATCTTATCTGTAATAATGTTGTCATCAAATTTGGCTTTGCCTGTGACATGAAGTAATCTGCCGTCAATCAATGTACCAGCCGAAGACAAATTAATCTTAGACACCAATTTGTCACCAGTAAGATTTTCTTCGACTTTTAATTGGATTGCATTGGCAGTTTGTGTCAATTGAGAAGACATTTCAGATTTCGCATCATTAATCTTCTTTTGCACACTTGTTGAGAGACCGTCAATTGTTTGAATTGCGGATGTCACACGACCATCAATCGCTTGTACTTGTGTTAAGATACCATTCTTAGATTGTGTAATTTCAGACCGCAAAGTGTTTTCTGCGTTTGTAATCTTGGTTGTGTTTGCGGTTACATCATTACGGATTGCATCGACTTTATCGCTCATGTTGGAGACAAAGTCTTCTATCGCAGTTAGACCCAAGGCTTCCCTATCAAGCATTTCTGCATCAATGGTTGCCTTGACTTGAATGGTTTGCTCAGGAGAGAACTCACCGAGTCCAAAGTAGTCTTCAAACGCAACAGACACATTATATAAACCACCATCGCTATTGTAGACAAATAATGATTCTTTTGTTCTATAGTCTGTTCCATCAATTCTAACAACAGCTTCGCATCCTTTTGGAATTGCATTATAGTTCAATCTAAAGGATTGTAAGAATGTTTTTACTGTAACGGTTGGAGCAGATGGTTTTGGTACATTATAGCCATACTTGGTTGGAGCACTATAGACTTCTTCTGAGTTGATTGCATAGACCCAAACAGTACCAGTACGACCGATTCTTGATAAATCAATATCTCCGCTGATTTCAGATGTCATCAACAACAGATTATCCGCAGTCAATGAATCAGATGAACGCACCTCATATCGGTCTATATCAGCGGTTGTCACACGTTTCCAACTAATGGTGGCATTATCCTTGGAGAACTTGATTGATACACCCTCTGGAGCAGATGGGTTGCCTATTTTTGGTACAATCGTGTGCGTGTATGTGACCATGGACTCTTCATGTGGTAAGTCCTTGGAATCGTATGGTATAATTCTGAAGTTAATCTTATCATTCTTCTTGAGACCAATCACAGGAGTTAACCCATGAGACACACCATAGACTTTCCAATCACCAAGTACGCCATTGCGTTCTAACTGAACAGATACTTGAGAGTACTTGTAATTGATGTCATCAGGTTCTGTAAACACAAGCATAGCATCATATGTTGGAACACCGTCTACCTTTTGTCGATACACTTGTTCAACAGATACGTTTTCAACACCCTTGACTGTCTCAGGCAACAAGTTTATCTCTTTAGAGTTATCTCCTGTTGGAGCGAATACCTTTAGAGATGCACCGAACGTATCATCATAGATTGATGGATTATATTGTTTACCAGAGATTTCGTATGTACCATCTTCTTCTTTCATCTCAACGATGCGAATTTGTTGGTTTTCAAACAATGTTTGTTTTTCACCGTTTTCATCAACGTAAGATTTAGAAATAGTAACAACATCGCCTGCTTCCAAATGAGAAGCCATAAGACCAGTTTTAAATGTTACCGTAATTGGACATAAGCGAATAATATCTCGTGCGATTTTCCCAAGTCGCAAACATTGTGTTTGTCTGCGGACACCTTTAAACTCAATGTCCTGCTCAATTGGACGACCAACACCAACAGGCGGTGGCAATTGGTTTGTCGCATCTTCAACAATTAATTTAACCGCAGTATAATCCAATGCAGGCTCAACATAAGTTAAGTTAAATTTGTTTGGACTTTGGTCGATGGATGCACCCTTGTACGATAAAGAGTTTTCAACGATATTGTCATCGTTAAATGCATACACAGGAGTTTCCAATCGTTCACACCGTAGTTTTATTTTGTTGTTTGAGAACACAACGAAACCAAGGAATGAGTTTAAGATTGATTGAATGTTTTCTAAGTGAGTTTTAGTCTCGTTTAGAATTATGTCTAACTCATAGCGTTTTTCTGATTTCTTAACACCGTATGGGTCGTTATATGTAATCACTTCATCGCAATAGTTTGCAACATCTGTGAATGATTCCATGTCCAAGATGTCAGGCGTGATATATTCGCCAGCACCATAAACCTTGTTGGTTAGATAATCATATAGACATACGGCTGGGTTTTTTGTGTATTTTGTTTCGCCTGTACGCCAATCGTATACCTTGCGACCTCGTACGATAGCGGTAATCGTTGGATTGCCTGCACCCATTTTATCGGTATAACGCAAGTCAGCAACCATGTATGCAATGTTCGGATAACCACCAGTAGTCTTGTATGTGCTTGGAGCTTCGGCATCTGTTTGACCCTCGTATAGAACAACATTGCTGTCTTTGGCATCTTGCTCTCCATTGGTTGTAAAGAAGATGTCTTTTTGATAACATGGCATTACGTTGGTCGTTTGTATTTTGGATGGAGAATCTTGACAGATTACAGGGTCTACAAGCTCCCATCCGTCTTTTTGTAAGTCAGACAAATATGTGTCGCCCAAGATAATCTGATAGACTTTACCCATTGTGTTACAAGCCAAGGAATACTTATCGTCAATTTTAGTGTTGTCATCGGTTAAGAAAATGTATGTATCTTTGCCGTTTGCATGTAACACCAGTTTTGGATATTTGTTAAAAGACCCATAGTCGATGTCATCTTGGTAAATTGATTGTTGACTTGGTGGTATCTGTACAAGACCTCTAAAGCCTTTAGATGGAGCAGAACCGCCTGTGATTTGAACGGTCGCATCTTGCCACTTGTTATTTCTAATGCCGAATACTTTGACTTTCTTAGAAACATCACGACCGTTTTTAATCGGCAGTAAATATCCATTGGCAGTCGCCCCAAAGAATCCGTCAATTTCACCCTCACCAACAATTACATGTTTTAGCAATTTACGACCGTCAACATCCATATGGTGATACGTTTGTAAACCACCAGCCTTAGACTGACCGTAAATAATTGGGATTGTACCCTCAGATGTTACTTGGTTGTTTTTAGAGTCAAACGTAGACTCTGGTGTATTGTTCTTTTGTTTGTCAAAAAGACCACCAATAGCAGAACCAAGAGATAGACCGTACATGGCTGCGGTAAACGCTTTCATTGTACCAAGGAACGCCCATGAGCCAGCACCAAAGCCAAAGGCGATACCAGCAGCAAGACCGATAATTTTGCCTACACGACCCTTACCGCCTTTGCCACCTCCGCTTTTACCCATAAATACACCTCGCTTTGCGAATTAAGTTCTAACTGTAAATTCAAACGGTACAGACAAGAATCCTGCGTATCGTTTTTGATTATTGTGTCTCTTGCAATCAGATGGGGTTTTATCGCACCCAGCTTGGACTATGCAAGATTTACCCATGAGTATATCCGTGGATTGCAACAATGGGTATTCTAATTTGATTGTTTGTTGCGTTGGAATACCAACGATTTTTCGTGCTTCACCCTCAACGATTAAAACACCATTAATATAGTCGTTTTCAACAATTGGAGTATTGATTGATACAATATATCCATCGTTTGATTGTTGAATATTCGTGATTGTTGTATTTGTTTTCTTAACGACTGCTTTACATGATGCATCACCAAATACAGATGTACAAGAGTATTGAGACCTGCGACCACCACGCACATTTGGAACATCGGAGGTTACTGTTACCTTAAAGATGCCATCATTTGTTAGTTCAGGAGCATCAACACGCCCCATAAACACAGGCTTAATCATGTTCGCATTTGTAAGAGACTCTGGATATAAAATCTTGTAGATAAAAATGCGACTGCCTGTGAATGGGATACCCTTGAATAACAATTGAGTAAACTTGTCGGTCGCATTGGAGATTTCCAAGTCGCATGAGTCAATGGAGCTGTCAACGGTTTTATTGATTTCTCCACGGCGAATCGGTAAAGCTAAATACTGTTTACCATTGAATTGAATATTGACATCGCACGAACATAAATACAATGTCATATTTGGAATATGCACTTCGTACAACTCGATGTCAAACACCGAACCGCCCTCTAAGGCTTCACGAAATGCAACAGGTAGATTAATCATACATCCTCCTGTTAAATAACTTTTTCGATTTGTACAGTCGCAGTAAAACCAACGGCGTTACCGTGAGTACCATTATCAATTGTAAAATCCCTGAGCACTTTTAGATTGAACTCGTTGGTTGCAAAACGACAGATTTGGTCTTTACCAAACTCATCGGTAAACACAAAATGTCTCGTGTTACCACCAACTGATTCGCAAAAGTCTTCAAAAATCTTTTGTTGCTCAACAGTACCTCTTAAGCTGATTGACCAAGTTCTTGTTGGTGTCAACGCATTTTGTCGTACTTGTTTTTTGCCACTTGCGAATACAACTTCTTGTGTGGCAAACTTTAGACCTTTTTCGACTTCAAATATGTAAGGCAAAGGGAATTTGGGTAGTTGTGCCATATATTATTTCCTTTCGCTACGCTCTTGATGAAAACCGCAATAGAACAACGGTTGCCAATAACTTCGTTTAAATACAGCGGATAATGATTCGTTGGTAACGCATGGTACTTGCATCGCAAGAATTTGTCCATTCTGTAAATAAATGCCTGTGTGTAAATCACCATCGACATTAAAAACAACGACATCACCGTGTTGTAAATCATCAGGATTTCTAACTTTATCGAAATATTTCAATAAATATCGCAACAATCGGATTTGATGGTTTTTGTGAAAGTCTTCACATGACACAGGGTCTTTTTTACCATCATAAAAACAATGTTTATAACCATGGTCTGTATACCACATGCGACATACATCTGCACAATGGTATTGACCCTTTGATTTATCAAAGCCATATTTCAACCCTAAGTATTTTGTTATGTCTTCCATATGACCTCCATATGTAAATAATAGAGGGGTAAAAACCCCTCTACCATTAGTAAAAAACATTTGAATTTTGTAACGATATTTTATGATTGTTTTAACTTGCCAAGGGCAATAAGTTTTTGATACTTGGATAAGAAATCTTGGTCAGAAATTGTTTGTTTAACAAACACTGGTTGAGCAATAGATTCTTTAGTACCAGAACCACCGTTTGCCATATAGTTCATACCTTTTGTCATAGCATTGGTATTAGCAACCATCTGTGACATCAAGTGGTCTTGGCGTTTGGTTTGTTCAGATAGTGCACCATTCTTCGTATCTTCGTTTTGCCACTTAGGCTCGATACCATGGGTTACACCAACACCAAGGTCTTTTGCCGCTTGATTTAACAATTGACGACCTCGTGCCTTGTCAGCAGTTGGAATAATCCATTCTTTCTTGTCGCCCTCACCAACACGAACCAATTGGTCTTTATCAACAGAGCCACCACTTGCGAACTTTAAGAGACCGAATTGTTTAGCGAATCCCATAACAGTACTAAGTGTACCCATCCACTTGTTATTACCGCCAGCCAATTTCATGCCTGCGTTAATGTATTGAGACACATCGGTTTTACCTTTGTCGTCTTTGGTATTCTCTGGCAATTCAACATCGCCTTTTTCACCTTGGACATTGCCATAGATTACGGCATCGGTAAATGTCGCTTGTTGCCATGCAGTACCGTTTTGAGTATTAGCCATGAATGTCTCAAAGTTTTTATCAAGATTTCGTGTGGATTGAGCAGTCAGCATTTGATGGTCAAGACTTGCATCAAAGCCACCGATGTTTTTGCCATCTGCTCCATCTTTACCGTTTACACCCAAGGCTGGGTTGATACCTTTTTGATAGTTCTTGTCGAATCTCTTAAGCAGATTTTGGAACAATCCACCCTTGCCATCATTGATTTTGAATATCACTTTCAATGCATCTTCAGCAAGTTGTTTCCAAAGGTCTTTCCATACATCCTTAAGTTTTTTGCCCTCAAAGATAATCGAATGGAAGACATCGTGAGTTTGTTGCTTGATGTCTTTATTAAGAGCATTGCCTGTTTTCTTGATTTGAACCTCAAGTTTTTTAAGCTCAATACCAGCCTTGCGAATGTCAGCATCGGTATATTCAGAATCGCCACGTTTGAAAGCTGCAACCATGTCTTGATATTTTTTAAACTTGATTGTGTACTCTTCGACCAAACGGTTAGCATTTCTAAGGTCAGATGTCCAGAAGTTCTCCGATGTGCCTGCAATCTCACGGTCTAAATCTTCGTTTTCGTGACGGTCTTTCATCATTTGGACTGCCTCATCATAGTCCTTGTCACGGTATTTATCTTGAAGACGATGTGTGATTGTGGCTTCGTATTTCTTCATTGTTTCTTGAAGCTCTTTAACATTAGCTTGAGGATTAAGTTTTAACAACTCATCAATCTCTTTTTGCATGCTTTTGATTTTTTCTGTCAAAGATGCCGTTTCTTTTGCAAAGTCAGCTTGCTCTTTTGGTTTCATTGCGTTTTCCATCTCAAGCTGTTCTTTGGCAAGTTTTAAGGCAATATTCTCAATCTTCTTTTGTTTCTCTATGAGTTTACTTGCACGATTATCGGCAGTTTTATCTTCATTGCCATATCCATTGTTTGCAAGAGCACGAGCCTTTTGTTGTCTTGTCCAGTTATGTTCTTGAGAAGAGCGTTCAACATATTTGTCAAAGTATGATGCATATTCTTCTGGAGTGCCATTGACAGCATTTTGAAGAACTTTTTGCCAGTTCCCTTTTTCTTTGTGTTGTAGTTCGTACACAAGGAACGCAAGTTGTGTTTCAAAAGCAGTATAATCAGATTGATTGTCTCTTGCGAATTGTTTTAAATCTTCTAATCGGTCATCTTGCCATTGAGCAATACCGTAAGCACCAGTGCCGTCTTGAGCCCATGGTCTAATATCGTCAAAGGATTCTACTTGCAAGTTACCTACGATACCATATGCCTGATTAATAGAGTACCCTTGTTTCACCAAAAAGTCAATAGCCGCACCAACTCTAGTTTTTGCTAAAGGATTTTGCTCTTTTTTTGTTTTACCAGTTTTACCTTTTTTACCACCAGAGCCGTCATCTTCTGGTAGTTCACTACGAGTATAATTACCTGTGTTACCACCACCAATAGTGTCTCCACCAGTATGACCTGAGTTTGCAGTCATGTTTAACTCATTTAGTTTTTCCGCTTGTTCAACCCTAATATTAGCAATTGCTTTTGCGTTAAGTTTAGCAATACTGTCTTGAGCTTCATCTTGCCATTGTTTAGCCATTGACAAAGACTCTTGAGAAATATTCATTTGGTGTTCTGTTTCAGCCATACGGTTTTCAAACGCTTGTGCACCTTGGAGGTCTCCCTCTGCTCGTCTTGCTTCGGCTTCGGCTTTATCTTCTTCAAGCTGTTTCTTTAAGTCTTCTAATCTAGCATTAGCACGCTTTTCTTTCCATTCGCCGATGATTTGTAACAACTTAGCATAAGCCATTTGAGCAAGACCAACCCAACCAATGTACTCTTTTAATAGAGCCATCCGCCTAATCCAGCTTGTTTCTTCACTCTTGAGAGAGTCTATATTGGCATTGGTTGCCGCTCTTAATTGATTCGCAGTTTCAGCAATGGCTGCACGTTCGTCTTCTGCTGATTTTTGAAGTTCTTCTTTCTTGCGAGTAATCGCATCTTGTGCCCTTTGGCTTTGTTCTTCAGCACTATCTGCGGCAAGAACATAGGCAGTCTCTTCTTCACCCAAGATGTTAATCAATCCTTGTTCTGATTCTTTGACTTGATTTTGTAGGGTGATTCGCTCTTCTTCGGATGTCGCTGTGTCTTTTATTTTTTCTTGTAGTCGAGAATGAATTGTGATATATTGTTCTGCAACACCACGAGCTTCTTCCATTCGTGCGGCAGTCTCTTCATATTGTTGAGCCAGCTTTTGATGTGCTGAATAATCTTCATATAAAGATTGAGTAGTATCTTGCGATGCAGTATAAAGGTCAGACAATGTTTCTACAACCATAGCTATAATCATAATGATACCAAGCCATCCGCCAGCAAGAGTCTTTAATCCAGACCCAACACCTTTGATTGCACCGCTTGTTGTTGCCATAGCTCTACCGACACCGCTTGTTGCAACGGATGCTTCTTGTGCAGCAACAATGTATCCATCGACATGAGCCGTAGCTTCAGTCCATAGTTTTGATACATTTTTTATTACTAATTGGCTAACAGAACCCCATCTACGTTGTGCAATTAGGGCAGCAAGAGTTGCACCAGCGATAACATACATAGAGGATGGAATAGAGTCAAGCCACTTTAACAAACTTAATGCAACATCCAATGCAGCCTTAAATGCTGAGCCAAGAGTATGACTACTAGATGTCATTTTCTCCCATTGAGCAGATATTTGTTTAAGTTTTGTCTCAATAGTGTCTAATTGCATACCAACTTGAGCATTGGTGAATCCCATAGAAGAGGATGACTGCTTTAATGCTTCAAGATACTCGTTTAAATCAAGCATGGCATCTGCTTTATTCCATTGCCATTTACCACCAGAGATTGCCTTTAAAAGACCCTCCATAGACTCCTTAGAGCCTTGTGCTTTAATCATTAAATCAAGTAACACATCGTCTACTTTACGGAATGATTTTTCGCCATTTTCACCGACCTTATAAACTTCGATACCAAAGTCTTGTAGTGCAGAGATTGCTTTTTTAGAGTGAATAGAACCAAAGATAGATTTTAATGCATTACCGATTTCACCACCGTCTGCTTGTGTCTTTCGTGCCATAACAGCAACAAGTGCTTGAGCAGAATGGAATGATACACCGACTTCTGCGGCAGATTGAGCCATACGCTTGTTTGCTTCAGATAAAGTTTGTGCAGAAACAGTATAGTTATGAGCCAAAGCAGTCCATGAGTCGATAATGCGGTTTGAAACAGACATTGCATCGTTCGCATTGTGGATTTGAAAACCCCATTGCATAATTGAGGATTCCAACGCCTTGTTTGCAGACACAATGTCAAACGCATCGGCAACCGCAAGTTTTGTGGCTGCATCTGTCAACGCAAGAACGGTGTTGTTGTCTTTATACGCACGACCCCAAAGTTTTGCAGACTCAATCATTTCATGGCTTGTAGTGCCGTATTTTACTGCAAGACCTTGTAGTTTACTTTGCATTTCTTCAAGTTCATGTTTAAAGTGTTCCGCTTCTTCCCCAGACAGTTGAAGACCGTTAACCATATGAGATGGGTCTACTTCCATCAAACTTTTAGCAAAAGCATTTGTTTGACCTGTACCATGTTTCATTACTTGAGCGAAGCCAGCCATATCTTTTTCAACATGAGCCATTTGAGCAAAACTTTGAAGAGTCTTGTCTAAAGCAAAAGATGCAACCATGCGTGTTGCAAGATAACCAAGGCGATGACCTACGTTTTCTGTATCAATGCCCCATTGTTTTAGCAAGCTAATGTTTTCTCTGGTCGCCAAGTTTACAACTTTTTGTGCTTGATATAGCTTTTGCAACTCAGCATTAAGTGCTCGTGCGTTTTGTGCATAAGCTATTGGATTCGTAGCAAAGTTTGCTCTATAGTTTTCTTCGGCTTGTCTCTTTAGGTTTGTAATTTGTCCAGAGAATGATTGTTCTTTAGCTGTCATTGCAGACCGTTGTAGTGACTGCCCTAGTTTTTCAATGTTGCGTGATGCATCGGTTACTTCTTTCGATACACTCTTAGTCATATCACGAACGCTTGCAAACCGAGATGTTACTTGACCAAGGGAATTGCTAAGGGTTGCACCGCTTGCAGATGCAGTTTTAAGACTTCGGTCTAGTTGTGCGGCATACTCTGTTAATTTCTTAAATTGGTCTCCACCAGCTTTAACATTAATGGAAATATCCTTTACGTTCTTAAGTCTGCCAATGGCTTTATCAAGCTCTTGAAGACCTTTAATGACCTTTTGTGTGTCGTCATGGATATTGCCATAATCGACTTTTATATCATATCCGAATTTTTTATTCGCCATTTAATTACTCCATTCTATTCTGCATATCCAGAACTTAAAAGACCACGGATGGCATCTGCCCCTGTGACGGAATTAGAGTCCACAAAAGAGTCGTCCGAGGAGTCATCCATTTTATTGTTTTCGTTTAATGCATGAGAAAGACCCTCAAGTTCAGGTAAAGTATATTCCATTAGACTGGCTTTTGTTTCACTTGTGTGTTGAACAAGGGATGCGATTACATTGTCGAGTCCGCCATCTCCTGTAGACCCATCATTATCTTTTTTTTTAAACCAGAGATGCACATGTATTCATCTAAGATTTCAATGCCACTCTCAAGGTCTACCACATTCATAACTTGCTTCCGAGGAATATGCAACGCAAGTTCGAATAATTCACACATGGCATTAAATGCCACATAATCATATTTCACTTTACCATTCTTATCTAGCTCAAAAGAACCATCTTCTTTGGTAATTGGTGTTGGTAAATTCAAATATAAGTACTGGTCATTAATCTTAGACAACAATCGTTCCACTTTTGCATAATCACCAAGTTTCATTGGATAAATTTGATATTCTTTGTCGCCAAGTTGAACATATTTACTTTTGGGAATTAAAGTGTCTGCCATGATTGAATTTTCTCCATATATAAAAAATATGGGGCATCCGAAGATGCCCCTGTGTTATTATTGAATTTCTTGAGTAATCTCCAAGATTTTACCGTCTGTGCGAGTTGTGTCGTACATAACTTCAAACTCTAATTGAGGAGCAGAAGCCTTTTGGCGTTCATGGTCAATATCCATTTTGCCAGTCGCACGAGCACGGAAGATGTGAGTATGAAGAACAACTTTTTTGCCATCGCCCATATCAACTGGGTTAGAAACGTGGCGGATTTCCACGAATTGAGGAACAGATGTTGCTTTCATTGTTGCACGGCGAGATGTTGTGTCAGTACGCAAACCAGATACTTCAATGTATTTGTTTGTTACCGCAGCACCCAAAGTGATAGCACCAGATGCATCAATTGTGAATTGACCAGCGGATGGAGATGCTTTCACATAAGCCAAAGTCTCACGTTCGTCTTCCATTTGAACATCGTTCGCAAGAACAACGATTGTATCTTCTGGAATTACATTAGTTACATTTGGTACGTTAAAGGATGTACCGCTTGCAATCAATGTTGGTTCAACGCTGAAGATTAAAGTACCTTTGTTGTCAATTTCAGCACCAGCAGTTACACCCAAGTAATCAAGGTTGAAACGAGCTTCTGTGAAAGATGCAGAAACAGAGGATTCTTTATTCAAGATATAAATTGGAGGAAGTGCATCAGAACCATACACTTTTTCATCAGAGGAACTGAAAGATAATTTCATTGTTTGAAGAGTACCAAGTTTGTACGCTTCTACTTTGCCGTTAACAACACGTTTAGCCCATGCTTCACCAACACCGTTAAGAACAAAGTTTTTGCCTGTTTGTTGAGCCATGTAGTATTTCTCCTGTAATTATTAAGACCATGTAAAAGGTCGAACACGAAACATATATCCAATTAAACCAGCAGTACCAGTAGAGAATGAACCCTCTGTGTATACCGACATATCTTCATAATGTTTCTTTAATAGTTTATTCAAATGTATATACAAGTCATTCACAAGTTTTCTGTTGTTTGAACGACCAATGATACGGAACTCAAGTAAGTTCTTATTGACCATCCAATTCTTGGTATTACCAACAGATGGAATGAATGACATTACGAAGTAAATCTCTTGTTTTTCATCGACAAGTTCAGCACCTGCTAACCCTCGTCTCATTTTGGTGTTCCATTCAACAAGATTGCTTGTGTCTTTTATCTTTAGTAGACTCGCAAGGTTTTCATCCTTTCGGAACAAATCCCAAAGCTCGTCCAATAGTTGTACCGTGTACTTCATGCGTTTGCTCCTTTGAAACATCCCTCGATGGAGTCCATTAACCACTCGTCAACAGCTTCATTAATTGCATCTTCAAGTTCAATACACCAATAGAAAACTTCTGTTTCCACAATATGTAGTGGTTCTTGTGGTTCTAATGGTGGCAATGGTTTTGCCTTTGGATTTTTCCGTGGTAACGGTTTCTCAAGGTTTTTACCATATAATTTACCAGAGGATGTAGTGTCCTTTCCGTCTCTTTTTGGGGAATGGACAATATCTCCCTTAGCACGACCTGTAATTGCATTTCCATTAGCTGTTCTAGCATCATTAAACCACGAGGAGTTAATATAATTGGGTAAATCAGGGTTTCCCATCTCACCAAGTTCTGCACTCGTGTTCGTTACCATAAGTGAACCAGAGCCATACTCAAGGATAAATGCACCGAGACCCTCAAAGTCTAAACCCATTCTAACCATATTTTTGCTTGGTGTGTATCTTCTAAGAGTGATTGCATGGTCAGTATACACGCCTTTATCGGAAGAACTCCACCGTTGTTCAATTCGTTCCGTTAAAGCGAATAAATGGTCTTCAACCACTTTAGCGACAACATCTTGTATTGTTTTCATGGTTAGCCACGCTCATCTGGTGAGCACTGCACATATAAGAATGGAGCGAAATCGAACTTGTTGATTACATCTACTTGTAAGAACTGTCCATTGATTTCGATTCTATCCAATAGTGCAATATCTGTATCTTTTGGTAGGATAAAACGCTTGGTTGTAGTTGGTAACAAGCCATAGTCAAACAGATGCATCTTTGCGGACACATCCTCGTAGACACATTTTAAATCTCTTATCTTGACTTCCGCAGTAGTACCAGAGGTATTACCGTATTCGTCAAGTTGATTTGAAACACCATAGATATTTACAATTGTATTTGTTGTATAAAACTCACCTTTATCTCCATTGAATGAGTTTGTTTTTGCAACCAAGAATAGCGTATCGCCATTCTTTCGTTCACAAATGTCTCCGCTTTCTAAAGCAGAGTCGGACATTAGATTTCCCCAACGGACATTATTCACTAGAAATCGTTTTGTACCACGACCGATACGAGTAAATAACACAAACTCTGGTTTTTTACCCTCACATTTAACGGTCTCACGCCACGATGCAAACATTCGTGTACAGTCGAACTTTGGAGTGTATTTTTCTTTCATACAACACCTCCGTTAAAATCTGTAGCGTGATAACAATGATTTGATTTCATTTGTAAACAAACTTGGGTCTGCCAATGAAAATCTAGCATCCAAAGTAGTCATTGAATCCAAGGATGTAAAGGTTGATACTTGAGAAATATTCATCGCAAGCATCGCACATGCTGTTTTTACTTCTTCTGGGATTTCATCGAATCCGTACTTGTATGTGACTTTGTAGTATTTTGCATTGCGTAAGAATATTCTTGAATATGTCATAGTGGCGGAGTCATTTAACAGATAGATATATTTACCGCCATCAAAGTCATATAAATATGGTTCTATCTCAACACCGTCTTCATGGATGTCTCTCGTAGACAACCCTTGAATTGACTGAATTTCAATAACTGGGTCTTTCTTGAGAATTAATAACCCTTTGCGATTCGGAGTGATTAATTCAGTAGTTACATTCGAGGTAAACTTAGACTTACCATCGTTTGTTCCAATATAGGCATCAATCATTGTCGATGCAAATTGGACATGAGCTTCATCAAAAGGGATGATAGAATTATATTGGTCTATCTCGCTAGGGTCTAAATACATCGACATATGACTCACTCCTATTTAGATTTTTTGTCTTCTTCTGGTTCTGCTTCAGAGTCTACTTGTTTTGCTGTCGGTTTTAAAACTTTACCAGCTTTTTTATCAACAGGCTCAAGAACTGCTTCATTTAAAGCATATTCTTCTTCCGTAACCTCGAAGCGACCATTGTCAGACTCGATGATGCGACCACATAAATAAATGCGTTTTGCATCGGAATTTTTCAATGTTACTTGCATATGTTGTCTCCTGTAGTGGTTAAACATTGGGGTGTCATAAGACACCCCTTTGATTAATCATTAGAATTGTTCAGTTGATTACGCTTCAGTAAACTCAACTTTGAAGTGAGCACCAGCTTCAGCACCTTTTGCAACAACTGCATCAAACAATACTGCAACGTATTCGTCAAGTAAACCTTTGTCTTTACCCATTTTGAACACTCTAGCATCTTGAGAGCCAATCCAATGGCGTTCAATCAAGTTTTCGTTCACAACATATAATGTGTGTTTTTTAGTACTAGCATCGAATGGAATGTAGTTATCTGGAATCAATGGTAAATAACCAGCTTGAGTACGGATTGTGTTTACAATGAAACCATTGCCAAGGTCAACTTTGTCTGCGGATTGGTCAACAGAGAAGTTTGGACGGCGAAGTTCTGCACGGCTCAAGTAGTCAATTGTCATTGGGTTAGCGTAAATTGCAGTAGGCATACCAACGAACTTAGTGGAAGCCAAGTTTTGAGCCATTTTAGTGCGGATTGTATCAGTTACGAAATCACCAGTGTTTGTTGCAAAGCTGTATGGGTTAGCAACAGTTACAGCATCAGAGATTTGAGTTGCCAAACCGCAGTATTCGTTGGATGTGGAATCTTCAGTAGAAGTTGCGTTACCAGTCCAGATACCTTTGTTAGCAGTTTGGTATAAATCAACAAGCATATCAGCCATGTCTTTGTTCAACAATTGTTCTGCTAATGCTTCGCCTTGTTGATGAACAACATCTTGGTCAAACAAAGAGTATTTAATACCAGAAGTGATTGCTTTGATGAACAATGCACGTTCTTTACGACCATAGTCTTCATCGTAAGTATCAACACCGTATTTACCAGCATCGCCAGTACGAGCGTTTACAAACTTAGCGTTGTGTGCTAGTTTTGTTTGTTCGAAATAACGAGATGGATGACCAGTCGCCATTACAGCTTGAATGCGGTCACGGATTGTTACTTGACGATTTAACAAGTCAAGCATTTGTGGTTGGAACTTAGGAAGTTCAATGTAATGAGATTGATTATAATCTGCAACAGCGGATGCAGAGATAAAACCTGTTTTTGTTACTGCCATATGTGTTATGTCTCCTGTGTAGTAATTAAGAAAGATTATCCGTTAGATTATAATACGGATTTAACAAGACCAGCGAAATCTTTTGGAGCTTCTGGTGTTTTGCCAGCTTCCAATTTAGCTTTTGTTTCCAAGTTTTTAACATCGGAAATTACAGATTGTTCTTCTTCTTTAGCCTTGCCAGCTTCGATTTCTGCATCTTTAGTTTCAATCGCTTTTTCTAATTCAGCAATTTTAGCATCTTTAGCTGCACATTCAGTAGTCAAGCGTTCAACTTCAGCTTTAGCATCTGCTAACTCTTTAGCTTCTTTTGCTTTGGCTTGTTCTTGAGCTTGTGCTTCGATGGATGCCTTAATAGCTTCATCAATAAGGTTTAAAATTTCTTGTTTTTCCATTGATTGTTTTCCTTTCGCCTTTGCGGCAATTTCAGCAATATAAGTATTTTGGTATGCGGCTGCATTTTTAAATAACATCGCAACACCAGTAAATTCGACATCTGCCATTTCAATATGGTCTTCAAATTCATGGATATTGAACATGGCTTCCACGGAGAACCCAAGGGAGTCAACTGTTTTCTTTATGAACTCAGCAATATCTGGGAAGTCATTCTTATACATAATGCCTGTGAATTTTAACTCATCGCCATCTACCCAACATTTCTCAACAACACCAATTTTGTTTCTGCGGTTGTGAGCAGTCATAAGTTCATCAGGGAATAACCATGGGTCATAATCGCAATTAATACCCATAAGGTTCATCGTAGATGCACATTTTTCTGCTTCTTCCGAAGTCAACAACACTGGTTTGTCTACCCCATTAGGTGTATAGTCAGATGGAGTATTCAAGAACATACAAGTTCCTGTAAAACGCATAGCATTAGAATGAAGATTATCTAAAGTAACGCTTACGGCACTCGCTTGTAATGAAACTTTTTGCCTATTCATCTATGTCTCCTCCTTTCTCCGTAGATTTCTCTTTTGAGGTATCTTGTGGGGTGGAGGGCACTCGTTCCTCAATAAGAGATGAATTATATTCACCAAGGAGTTTATCTCCTGATTGAATATCTGGTAGTTCGATACCAAGAACACCATTTAGTTCTTGACGAGCTTCGTTGATTGTGATAATATTACCATCAACAAGTTTTCGTACACGCTCAACGGCATCTGCTTGTTGTGCTTTTGTCGGAGTGAATACAAAACGAAACTCAATTTTGCCACCATAACCAAGTCTTTCGACCACATACTTATTGATGGCACGTTCAAATATTTTTGCCCATGGTTTAATTGTGTATTCCAACATCTCATTGTCTTTTTCAGATGATGTCGAACGGTCATTTGAGATAGCAACCCCAAGTCGTTCTGGTGGAATATTAAAGCATGTAGCGATAATTTGTAACAATAATTTTTGCCAGTTTAGAGATGCCGATTCGTCACCAATTGGAGATACTTGTTTTGCATCAAGTTGTGCAGAACCAACGATTGCAACGGCAGATTGACCTTGGATTTCATTCTCAATGTATAATCGAATTTTTTCGATTTCTTCTTGAGATGCATTAGCACCAAGATTAATCAAGTACTTAGGCATTGCGTTGGATGAAATATCGTTTGCATATGCTTGTACTTCAGCTAGATACATGATATGTCTATAGGCTTGCTCTAAAGGAGAGAACCCAAATTCATCATATGTTAGCTTCGTTCGTTGCAACATAGCGATTTTATCACATTTATACCACTCTTGTTTTCCTTGAACGGATTGCATATATCGTGGCTGGTTTAAATCGCCTGTCCAGTTCGTTGCAACCTCAATCGTTTGTGCATCAATTGGGAACAAATATAATGGTCTTTCTTGTTTAACAACCTTTTGTTCAAAGAACGCAACATCTAAAACGATTAGGTCTTCAAACAGCTTTCCAATAAAGTCGTGATAGTCGTCTACTGGATTAGGTTGTCGGATGATTTCTGTGACTTTTTTAATTGCTTTTTTGTTAGAATTTTCATCTATAGAAACAACCTCCCAAGGTAGAGCGAGAACTCCCTCACGGATTTGGTTTATCGCTGACCTTGCGATTGGCGTTCTCGCCAAATTACGCAAGTTGTCAACACTCAGTTTAACCTCTGTGTTCTTTTGTTTTGAACCCCATCGACCAAACCAAGTCTGTCTGAAGTTAGCAACAGTATCTCGTGACACAATGGCACTCATCCATGCGATAATCTTTTGTTTCAGGTTCATCGTTTCCAACCTTTCATGAATGTAAGTGTGTCCATTCGTCTTTGTCTAATATGACCCATAGCACCAACATTAATTGTCGCAGAGTTTTCCAAAAACTTGGATATGCAACGCTCAAGACAATCTGGTGCATCGTCATGGTCTTTAGGAAAGTTCTTGAGTTGACTCTCAAGAACACGATGGTTTTTGTTAAACTTGATGTATCCCTGTTTTATCTTCGGTGCAAGCGAACGTATTCTTGTTCCTTTGTTATCGTTCGCAGTAGACCGAGCTGGAATCCAGTTTACATACAGACCCATATCAAGGGCAGTCTGTTGAAGTGTCTTAGAGAAGAACTCTTGAAACACATTCTCTTCGACAATAAAACCATCAAGTCTACCATTGTACTTATCTAAATACAACAGTATATCATTTATAATAACATCTGGTGACCTGCGAGCCACATCGGCTTCAAGCACATAAAAGTAATTATCTGTGCCACGACCAACGATGATAATCGCAGAATAATCAGATGTTCTTGATTTACCCATGGACAAATCGACAGCCGCATAAATTTGTTTCATATGTGGCAAGTTTGTCTCATCATAATAATTAGCTTTAAGCCATGAGTCTTTAAATATACGACTCTCTTCGGTCATCGGATTGTTTTGATACTCTGAGTTAAATGCTTCATCATCTTGCATCTTAAGAATCATTAGTTCTTGATACCAGTTATCTCTTGACATCCGCATCTTCTCTTCGTATGAACAATCAAGATGTTCAAACAATCCAAAGTTGCGACCCTCCCACATAATCTTAACGCCATCCATCATTTCTTCTCGATGGTCATTAAAATATTCTGCGGCGTGTTGTGCCGCATTGGGGTCAGACAAGTCGTTAAAGATTTCTTCCCATACAGTCCAACAAGGACTTTCAGAGAATGTATACACGGCTTTATATATAGAACGATTCCAGTTGTTAAACTTGGAGTCGGTCAATACTTTATACAATAGTGCTTCATAATGTAGCACCGAACCAACATACAAGAATACAGTCCGTGGATTACCAATAGGCATTAATACTTTCATAAACCAGTCGTATAATTTCTTGCGTTGGTTTTCCGTTTCAACCGCTTCGTCATTCTCAAGGTCATCCAAGATTACAACTTCTGGTCGCACATTGTTGTAACTTGAGCCACGCAACGACTGACCACTTGATTTTGCAAACACTTGAATTTTATTCTTTGTGATAATCTTGTCGCTTGCCCAAGTCTTTTCACCTTTTAAAAGACCAAAGTCCTTTTTCAAACGCTCATTATCTTCTAGTTCGTCTTTAATTGTTTGAATGAACTCTTTGGCTTGTTCAAAGGTATCTGATATTATTAGAATGTTCTTTCGGTAGCCATACACAATTAACCATATCGGAAACACGACAGAGATGATACGGCTTTTTCCGTGACCTCGTGGTGCAGCTCGAACAAATTTATTGTGTAGATTATCAAAGTGCAAAATCATGTTCTCTGCATCTCGGAACATGGAATGATGAAACTCACAAAACGGAGTAGAGAATATATGCGGAAAATATGTTTTCGCAAAGTGCTCCAAATTAGTAGCACCAATATCTTTATCAGTTGGTGTGTTATCAGTTGGCTCTGTGTTCGCCATGGATGCACCTAAGAGCGAGTCTAGTATGTTTTCAGCCATTAACACACCTCCCTAGTAGAAAATTGCTCTCTATATATAGTATAAAAC
>ERZ1034984.468-NODE-468-length-44943-cov-9.961437_pt1 | contig 44943 bp, 41 predicted proteins | sample MGYA00520589_ERZ1034984 | MGnify/ENA primary metagenome ERZ1034984 (study PRJEB33766, sample SAMN09781790) | gut metagenome | biome: gut microbiome | host: Homo sapiens | place: Madagascar | study: EMG produced TPA metagenomics assembly of the PRJNA485056 data set...
CCCTCACCCTAACCCTCTCCCGTAAACGGGAGAGGGAAAAAGCATTCCCTCCCCCCGCTGGGGTAGGGAAAGGTTGGTGGACAACCCGATGCATCCCACACTACCTGCCTGACCATCGCCTGTGTGTACTCCCTCTCCCACTTGTGGGAGAGGGCAGGGGTGAGGGTGATTCTTTCCCTCCCCCGCTGGGGGAGGGTGAGGGTGGGGGCCAACCCGGCATTTGCTGCTGCACCTGCTCATATTCAGGGCAGTGCCCGGCCCCCATCCCTGCCTTCCCCCAAGGGGGACGGAGTAAAGGCCAGAGGGTGGTCTGGGTCCAGCTTTTTCTCTTTCTTATCGGCCAAAGCATGCAAAATCGGGTGCTGGATTTCACTGCAGATCAATAACGACAAAAAACCTGCTGGGGGATTGCACCGCCAGCTACGGTAGATCTGTACCAGCGCAAACAAAGCATGCACATCCAAAAAAGGGGAGGAGACAGTCATGCGCCTTTTGTTGGTAGAAGATGATTTGATGGTGGCCAGCGGCATCAAGCTGGGGCTGACCGATGCGGGCTATGCGGTGGACTGGGTCAGCAGCGCAGAGCGTGCGCTGGAGGCGCTGTCCAGTGAGTCGTTTGATATTGCCATTCTGGATATTGGCCTGTCTGGCATGGACGGGCTGGAGCTGCTGCACCGCATCCGCGGCAAGGGCATGGCCTGTGCCAGCATGCCGGTGCTGATCCTGACAGCGCGCGATGCGCTGCATGACCGTGTGCGGGGGCTGGATCTGGGCGCGGACGACTACATGGTCAAGCCCTATGAATTGCCTGAGCTGCTGGCGCGCTTGCGTGCGCTGCTGCGTCGCTCTCAGGCTGCCAACAGCGCGGTGCTGCACTTTGGCCCCTTGACGCTGGATACGGCAGCACGCAGCGCCGGCGCGTGGCTGGGCGGGCAGGAGGGCGTGGGGGAGTTCCAGACCATTGATTTGGGCCCACGTGAGTGGACGGTGCTGGAGTATCTGATGATCCACGCGCCCAAGCCTGCCAGCAAGGACAAGCTGCTGCAGGCGCTCACGGGCTGGGACAAGGAAATCACGCCCAATGCCGTGGAGGTCTACGTCTCGCGCCTGCGCGCCAAGCTGGAGCCGTATGGCGTGGCCTTGCGCTCCATCCGGGGCTTTGGCTACCGGCTGGATGTGATTCAGGCCGAAGCAGTCGCCACTGTCTGAGGCGTTGTATGAAAAAAGTAGCTGCCAGCGCTGATCAATCAAGCTTCTCAAATACTTTTCATGCTGAATACGAGATTTGACAAGCGCTGGCAGCTATTGTTTTTGAGGTTCAGCCCATGCGCCTGAGCACGCACAAGCGCTGGTTGCAGCTGCTGTGCTGGCTGACTGTGCCAGTGCTGGCCTTGCTGGCTGCCGCTGTCTGGCTGGGCTGGCGACTGGCCCAGCAGTTGGCCCAGCAGCAGAGTGAGCCGCTGGCTGGATGGTCTGCGCTGGCAGTGCCTGGCCTGGTATTGGTGCTGATGCTGTTGGTGTGTCTGGGCGTGACATGGCTGTGGCTGCGCAAAGTGCTGCAGCCGTGGGCCGCACTGGCCCAGCTGACGCAGGAGCGCGCGCCGCTGGATTTGCGTCCTGTGGAGCTGCAGGCCACGGATGCCCCTGAGGTGCGCAGTATGGTACATGCGCTCAACCGCCTGCTGGAGCGTCTGCGTGCGTCTACCGATGCACAGCAGCGCTTTGTGGCGGATGCCGCGCACCAGCTGCGTACACCGCTGGCGGCGCTGCAGTCCCAGGTCGAGGCCTGGGCGCTCATGGCCAGGGCTGCGCCCGAGCAAAGCATTGTGCTGCCTTGTGAGCAGGTGGAGCGCCTGCGCCATGCATCGCGCCGCACCACACAGCTGGCGAACCAGCTGCTGGCGCTGTCGCGCGTGGACAGCGGCCTCAAGCAGGGCACTGCGATGGAGCGCGTGGATATCAAAAGCCTGTGCGAGGCTTTGTTTGAGTCATTTCTGGACAGCGCGATTGCCAAAGAGATTGATCTGGGGCTAGAGGCCGAGGCCGCCCATGTCTCTGGCCATGAGTGGCTGCTGCGTGAAATGCTTAGCAACATTCTGGACAACGCCATCAAGTATTCCCAGTATGGTGGTCAAGTGACTTTGCGCTGTGGCCGTCGTCATGCGGAAGGGGGACAATCGCGGGTCTACGTGGAGGTGGAAGACGATGGCCCCGGGGTGCCAGTGGGTGAGTACACACGCCTGACACAGCGTTTTTATAGAGTGGCAGGGTCTACGGCGGATGGCTCCGGGCTGGGGCTGGCCATCGTGCAGGAAATCGCACAGGCGCATGCGGCGCAATTGAGTTTTTCTGCCGGATTAGCGGGGCGGGGCCTGCGTGTACTGCTCTTATTTAAAGAGTAACGCGGTATGATTTTGCTGATTTGACAATCAGTTACCTTGCGGATTCTCTGTGAGAGAATGAGTCGATTTACCTGTTGATTTGCTTGCCTTATGTCCGAATCTGAAGTTCTGAACCCTCTGACCGAAACAGCCGAGACTGTTGTTGCAACTGCTACGTTGGAAGAGGTTCCTCGTACGCGCAAGCGTCCCAAACCCGGCGAGCGTCGTGAGCAGATTCTTCAGGCGCTGGCGGCCATGCTGGAAAAGCCCGGCAGTGACCGCATCACCACGGCTGCATTGGCGGCAAATCTTTCTGTCAGTGAAGCTGCGCTGTACCGCCACTTTGCGAGCAAGGCACAGATGTTTGAAGGCCTGATCGATTTCATCGAGCAGTCGGTCTTCTCTCTGGTCCAGCAAGTGATGGGCCGTGATGGCGAGGTGCTGGAATTCACCCCCGAAGACGGCGCACGCCGCGCCGCACGCATCGTGGCCCTGGTGCTGCAGTTCGCAGAGCGCAACCCCGGCATGGTGCGTGTGCTGGTGGGCGATGCTCTGCTGCTGGAGCATGAGCGCCTGCAGGTGCGCATGAACCAGTTCTTTGAGCGCATCGAATCTACGCTGCGCCAGTGCCTGCGCCCTGCTGCTGGTGCACTGGGCTCGGCCACGCCTACGGTGGAAGCACAGGTCGCCGCCAGCGTGCTGATGAGCTTTGTGCAGGGCCGTCTGCTGCGCTTTGTGCGCACAGGCTTCCGTCGCCAGCCTACCGAGCATCTGGACGCCAGCCTGGCGATGCTGATCTGAGCAGGCCAGAGCATCGTTCACGGTGAGCAAAACATGCAGGGTGACCGCTTCGGTGGTCACCCTTTTTTATTGTCTGCAGGCAGCCGGATATTGCCGGAATGCGTCAGGCGGAAAGTGCATCACGCAAGGGTTAGCACCTATGCGCAAAGTGGGGCAATGTTTTTACGATTCAAAAAAGAACGAACGTTCGTTTTATTTGTGAATGCATGTCCTCTATCCCACATATTTTCCCCACGGTCCCATCTTCTCCTTCCGGGCTGCAGCGTAAAACGCGCAGCGTAGCCACGGGGCACCGTGCTTCCCCTAAGGGGCTGCAGACCAAGGCCTACATCATTGATACGGCCTTGCAGCTGGCCATGCACAACGGGCTGGAAAGCCTGTCGATTGGCAGTCTGGCAGAAGCCACCCAGATGAGCAAGTCAGGCGTTTTTGCGCATTTTGGTTCGCGCGAAGAGCTGCAGATTTCCGTGATCCGCGAATACCACCAGCGTTTTGAGCAGGAGGTGTTCCTGCCCGCCATGCAGGCACCGCGCGGCCTGCCGCGTCTGCGTGCGCTGTTTGATAACTGGATGAAGCGCACCACCATTGAGCTCGACTCCGGCTGTATCTACATCAGCGGTGCCATTGAGTTCCAGGACAACATCGGCCCCGTGCGTGAGGCGCTGGTCAACTCCGTGGGTACCTGGCATGTGGCGCTGCGCCGCGCCATTGGTCTGTGCAAGGAGCTGGGCCACCTGCAGCCCGATGCAGACGAGAACCAGATTCTTTCGGAAATTCACGGCCTGATTCTGGTGCTGCACTACGAGGCGCGCTTTCTGCGCAGCCCCGGTGCCTTGCAGCGCGCATTGACGGGCTTTGAAAACATTTTGCTGCGCTACGGCGCATCCCCCACCCAGGCGTAAGCCGCTTTCTGTTGTTATTGCTGATTCATTAGGAGACCAACCATGCCTAGCTATAACCCACCGCTGCGCGACATGCAGTTCCTGCTGCACGAAGTGTTTGGCGTTGAACAAGAATACAAGGCCATGCCCAAGCACGCGGAGGTGGATGCTGACACCATCAACGCCGTGCTCGAGGAAGCAGGCAAGTTCGCGGCCAATGTGGTGTTCCCGCTGAACATCAGCGGTGACGAAGAAGGCTGCAAGCTGGACGCCACCACCCACGAGGTGACAACGCCCAAGGGCTTCAAGGAGGCCTATCAGCAATTTGTGGAAGGAGGCTGGCCTGCACTGTCCTGCGACCCTGCCTACGGCGGCCAGGGCCTGCCTTTTGTGGTGAACTCGGCCCTGTACGAAATGCTCAACAGCGCCAACCAGGCCTGGACCATGTACCCCGGCCTGTCGCACGGCGCGTATGAAGCCCTGCACGCACACGGCTCTGATGAACTGAAGGCCAAGTACCTGCCCAAGCTGACCAGCGGTGAGTGGACGGGCACCATGTGCCTGACAGAGCCCCACTGCGGCACCGACCTGGGCCTGCTGCGCACCAAGGCAGAACCACAGGCCGATGGCACCTACAAGATCACCGGCAACAAGATCTTTATCTCTGCGGGTGAGCATGACTTCACCTCCAACATCGTGCACCTGGTGCTGGCGCGTCTGCCTGACGCACCTGCAGGCTCCAAGGGCATCAGCCTGTTCGTCGTGCCCAAGTACAAGGTGAACGCCGATGGCTCGCTGGGTGAGCGCAACGCCATCTACTGCGGCGGTCTGGAGCACAAGATGGGCATCAAGGCCAACGCTACCGCCCAGATCGTGATGGACGGCGCTGTGGGCGAAATGGTGGGTCAGCCCAACAAGGGCCTGCAGGCCATGTTTGTGATGATGAACGCAGCCCGTCTGGGCGTGGGCAACCAGTCGCTGGGCCTGACCGAAGTGGCCTACCAGAACGCGCTGGCCTATGCCAAGGACCGTCTGCAGATGCGCAGCCTGTCCGGCACCAAGGCCAAGGACAAGCCTGCGGACCCCATCATCGTTCACCCCGATGTGCGCCGCATGCTGCTCACAGCCAAGGCCTATGCCGAAGGTGGCCGTGCGCTGTCTACCTTCTGCGGGCTGCTGATCGACAAGGAACTGAACCACCCCGACGAAAAGGTGCGCAAGGACAGCGCCGAGCTGGTGGCGCTGCTGACCCCCATCGTCAAGGCCTTCCTGACCGACAACGGCTGGATTTCCACCACCGCTGCGCAGCAGGTGTTTGGCGGCCATGGCTTCATCAAGGAATGGGGCATGGAGCAGTTTGTGCGCGACAACCGCATCAACATGATTTACGAAGGCACGAACGGCATCCAGGCGCTGGACCTGCTGGGCCGCAAGGTGCTGAGTAACCAGGGCGCAACGCTGAAGAAGTTCGGCAAGCTGGTGGCGCAGCTGGTGGAGGAAGAAGGCGTCAACGAAAAGATGGCCGAATTCATCAACCCCATCGCCGTGCTGGGCGAGCAGATGACCAAGTTCACCACCGAAATCGGCTTCAAGGGCATGCAAAACCCCGACGAAGTGGGCGCTGCTGCCGTGGACTACCTGCGCGTGGCCGGTCACCTGGTGTTTGGCTACTTCTTTGCCCGCATGGCCCAGGTGGCACTGCGCAAGATCGCCGAAGGCAATACCGACTCCTTCTACCAGGCTAAGTTGCAGACCGCACGTTTCTACTTTGCGCGCCTGTTCCCTGAGACAGCTTCGCTGATGCGCACCGCACGCGCTGGCAGCAAGGTGTTGATGGATACGGATGCTGCTCTGCTTTAAATAGCTGCAGCCGCTTGTATTTCCAGCAATGTGTAGGTGTTTGATTCGGAGATTCCCATGAAAAAAGCGCTAGCAGCTCTGGTTTTTGTAGCTATCGGTACGCCCGTCATGGCCCAGATGTCGCCCGTCGGCCTCTGGAAGAGCGTGGATGAAAAAACCGGTGCCCCCAAGTCGGAAGTGCGCATCTCCGAAAGCGGCGGCGTGCTGACCGGCAAGGTGGAGCGCATTCTGCGCGAAGGGGCGGACCCCAGCGCTGTCTGTGACCAGTGCACGGACGACCGCAAGGGCAAGCCCATCGTGGGGCTGGAAATCATCCGAGGTGCCAAGCAGGCCGAGGGCAAGACCGTCTGGGAAGACGGCAAGATCCTCGACCCTGAAAACGGCAAGACCTACACCCTGCGCCTGACGCCTGTGGACGGCGGCCAGAAGCTGGAAGTGCGCGGCTCCATCGGTCCGTTTGGACGCACCCAGACCTGGGTGCGCGTGCAGTAAGAAGTACTTCGCTGACCCGGCCTGCTGTGCACCATCCTGGTGGGGTGCCATGCAGCGCCGAGGCTCGGCATTCAATGGAACACTCCCATGTCCCGATTCAATGTGAAAAAAGTTGCCGTGCTGGGTGCCGGTGTGATGGGGGCGCAGATCGCGGCCCATCTGGTGAACGTGAAGGTGCCGGTCATCCTGTTTGACCTGCCCGCCAAGGAAGGCCCCAAGAGCGCGATTGCCGAGAAGGCGATTGCCAATCTGAAAAAGCTCAAGCCCTCGCCCATTGGCGTGGCTGAAGATGCCGACCTGATCCAGCCTGCCAACTATGAAGAGCACCTGAAGCTGCTCAAGCAGTGCGATCTGGTCATCGAAGCCATTGCCGAGCGCATGGACTGGAAGCTGGATCTCTACACCAAGATCGCTCCCCATGTGGCCAAGCATGCGCTGGTGGCATCCAACACCTCCGGACTCTCTATCACCAAGCTGTCTGAGGCGCTGCCGGAAGCCATCAAGCCACGCTTCTGTGGCATTCACTTCTTCAACCCCCCACGTTACATGCCGCTGGTGGAGCTGATTGCCACGCCGACCACCGAGCCCGAAGTGCTCGACCAGCTCGAAGCCTTTGTGACCAGTGGTCTGGGCAAGGGCGTGGTGCGCGCCAAGGACACGCCCAACTTCATCGCCAACCGCATCGGCATTGCAGGCATGCTCTCCACCATCAAGGAGGCTGAAAACTTCGGCCTGACTTACGATGTGGTGGACGACCTGACGGGCAAGAAGCTGGGCCGCGCCTCGTCCGGCACTTTCCGTACCGCGGACGTGGTGGGCCTGGACACCATGGCCCATGTGATCAAGACGCTGCAGGACAACCTGAGCCTGGAGACCGATCCCTTCTACGACAGCTTTGGCACGCCGCCTGTGCTGCAGAAGCTGCTGGAGCTGGGCCACCTGGGCCAGAAGACCAAGGCCGGTTTTTACAAGAAGGTGGGCCGCGAAATTCTGCAGTTCGAGCTGGACAGCGAGGATTACATCCCTGCTGGGCAAAAGGCCGATGCCGTGTACGCCCGCATGCTTAAAAAACCTGCGGCGGAACGCCTGAAGCTGCTGCGCAATGCTGAAGGTGCGCCCGGTCAGTTCCTGTGGGCGATTTTGCGCAATGGCTTCCATTACGCCGCTGTGCATCTCGAGAGCATTGCCGATTCAGCACGTGATCTGGACCAGGCCATGCGCTGGGGCTTTGGCATGAAGCAGGGCCCCTTCGAGCTGTGGCAGGAAGCCGGCTGGCTGGAAGTGGCCAAGATGATTCAGGAGGACATCGACGCAGGCAAGGCGCTGTGCAAGGCGCCGCTGCCCAGGTGGGTGTTTGAAGGGCCGGTGGCCGAGGCTGGTGGCGTGCACACCGCCGAAGGCTCGTGGAGCCCCGCGCAGGGCAAGTTTGTGCCCCGCCGCGTGCTGCCCGTGTATGAGCGCCAGATCTTCCCCGAGCGCCTGCTGGGTGAAACCAATCTGCCCGACTGGAAGACCGCTGGCACCACCATTTTTGAATCCAAGGCACTGCGCACCTGGACGCTGGATGGCGAGGTGCTGATCGCCAGCATCAAGAACAAGATGCACGCCATCAGCCCCGAAGTCATGGAAGGCCTGATGGAAGCCGTGGACGTGGCCGAGCAGGACTTCAAGGGCATGGTGATCTGGTCGGGCGACGCGCCTTTCAGCGTGGGCGCTGACCTGGAAGCCACCATGCCAGCCTTTGTGATTGGTGGCGCAGATGCCATCGAAAGCATTGAGCAGGAGCTGCAGAACCTGATGCTGCGCATCCGCTATGCCCAGGTGCCTGTGGTGTCTGCCATACACGGCATGGCGCTGGGCGGCGGCTGCGAGCTGGCCGTGTACTCAGCACGCCGCGTGGCCCACATGGAAAGCTACATCGGTCTGGTGGAAGTGGGCGTGGGGCTGATTCCCGGTGCCGGTGGCCTGACCTATATCGCCCGCCGCGCGGCGGAAAACGCGAAGTCCAGCACGGGCAAGGACTTGCTGCCCTTCCTGACCGAAGGCTTCACCGCAGCCGCCATGGCCAAGGTGGGCACATCGGCCATCGAGTCGCGCAAGCTGGGCTATCTGCTCGATTCCGACATCATCGTGCCGCACAAGGACGAAGTGTTGTTTGTGGCCATCAATGAGGTCAAGTCCATGGCCGACGGTGGCTGGCGTGCACCGCTCAAGCGTCCTTTCCCCGTGGCAGGCCGCAGCGGCATCGCCACCATCAAGGCGCAGCTGGTGAACATGCGCGATGGCGGCTTTATCAGCGCCTATGACTTCAAGATCGCCTCGATGATTGCGGAGATCGTCTGCGGCGGCGAAGTGGAGGCCAATTCGCTGGTGACCGAGGAATACCTGCTGGCCATGGAGCGCAAGGCCTTCTGCCACCTGATTGGTCAGCCCAAGACCCATGAGCGGATTCTGGGCATGCTCAATACGGGCAAGCCTGTGCGTAATTGATGAAGTAATTCAGATTGCAGGTTATGGCCGATCTACCCCTGAAACAGTCCAAAGACTCCCTCTCCCGCTTGCGGGAGAGGGCAGGGGTGAGGGTGCTGGCTCGAACACTGAGACATTCCTCCACAGATGCGGAGCAATTGCTTTGGCGTCACTTGCGCGCAAGGCAATTAGGTGGTTGCAAGTTTCGCCGTCAGTACCCGTTTGGGATTTATGTGCTGGATTTTGTATGCCTTGAGCGCAACCTCGTGATAGAGCTCGATGGTGGCCAGCACAACGAAACTGAACAGATGCGCCATGACCAGATTCGTACAGCGTGGCTGCAGGCGCAGGGTTTTGTCGTCCTGCGTTTCTGGAACCACGAGGTACTGCAACAAACCAGCGATGTGCTTGCGCGTGTGCTGCAAGCCCTCACCCCAACCCTCTCCCACAAGTGGGAGAGGGAGGAATAACAAGGACACATCATCATGAGTAAACAAGTACAAGACGCGTACATCGTTGCCGCTACACGTACCCCCATCGGTCGTTCGGGGCGCGGTTACTTCAAGAACACCCGTCCGGATGATCTGCTGGCCGCCTCCGTCCGCGCTGCGCTGCAGCAGGTGCCTGCGCTGGACCCCAAGGCGATTGAAGATGCCATCATTGGCTGCTCCTTCCCCGAAGGCGAGCAGGGCATGAACATGGCGCGCATGGTCATGGGCATGGTGTTCCAGCACCCTGTGGGCGGTATTACCGTCAACCGTTTCTGCGCATCCGGTATCTCGGCCATCCAGATGGCGGCAGACCGCATCCGTGTGGGTGAGGCCGATGTGCTGATCGCCGGTGGTGCGGAGTCCATGAGCATGGTACCCATGGGCGGCAACAAGCCTTCGTTCAACCCCGAGGTGTTTGCCCAGGATGAGAACGTCGGCATTGCCTACGGCATGGGCCTGACAGCCGAGAAAGTGGCCCAGCAGTGGAAGGTGAGCCGCGAGCAGCAGGATGCCTTTGCGCTGGAGTCGCACCTGCGTGCCATCAAGGCGCAGCAGGCCGGTGAGTTCACGGACGAAATCACGCCCATCGAAGTCATCGAGCGCACGCCCAATCTGGCGACTGGCGAAGTCATCACCAGGAGCCGCACCGTGAACCTGGATGAAGGCCCTCGCCCAGACACCACGCTGGAAGCGCTGGGCAAGCTCAAGCCCGTGTTTGCGGCACGTGGCTCGGTCACGGCCGGTAACTCCTCACAGACCAGCGACGGCGCAGGCGCGCTGATTCTGGCCAGCGAAAAAGCCGTCAAGCAGTTTGGTCTGACGCCACTGGCCCGCTTTGTAAGCTTTGCCGCACGTGGTGTGCCACCCGAAATCATGGGCATTGGCCCCATCGAAGCCATTCCTGCTGCGCTGCGCTATGCAGGCATCAACCAGCAGGACATTGACTGGTACGAGCTGAACGAAGCCTTTGCGGCCCAGTCTCTGGCCGTGATGAGCACGCTGGGTCTGGACCCCGCCAAGGTCAACCCCATGGGTGGCGCAATTGCGCTGGGTCACCCACTGGGTGCCACCGGTGCCATCCGTGCCGCGACTGTGGTGCACGCCTTGCGCCGCCACAACCTGAAGTACGGCATGGTCACCATGTGCGTGGGCACCGGCCAGGGCGCGGCGGGCATCTTCGAGCGCGTCTAAGCCATGGACGATGCAGCCACGGATTACGCAGTCGCCGTGCGCTGGCAGTCGCTCAGTCTGGAGGTGCCCGGCGTCGCTGGCCCTCTGGCGCTGCGGCGCTGCCAGCCTGTGGATGCACCGGTACATGCCCAGGCAGTGATTGCGGCGGCGGTGGGCGTGCCACAGCGCTACTACACGGCGTTTGCCCAGTGGCTGGCTGCCCACGGCTATGCCGTGACCACGTTTGACTACCGTGGGCATGCGGAGTCACTGCATGGGCCGCTGCGCAAGGCCAAGGCCAACTTGCTGGACTGGGCAGCCGACTGCGCCGCCGTGGCCCAGCATGTGCGTGCCCAGGCTCCGCAGTTGCCGCTGTACTGGCTGGGCCACAGCGTGGGGGCGCAGCTGCCCGGCATCAACGGCAGTGATATGCCCATTGACGGCATGCTGGCCATTGCCAGCGGCAGCGGCTACTGGCGAGATAACGCACCGCCCACGCGGCGCAAGGTGCTGCTGTGGTGGCATGTGATTGCGCCGGTGGTCACGGCCGTGTGCGGCTGCCTGCCGGGCAAAAAGCTGGGGCTGGTGGGCAATCTGCCTGCGGGCGTGCTCTGGCAGTGGCGCAGATGGTGTCTCCACCCCAACTATGGCATTGGGGTAGAGGGTGAAGCACTGCGCAAGGCATATGCAGCGGCACGTTACCCCGTGCATGCGTTTTCGGTCGAGGACGACGAGATGATGTCGTGGCGTTCCACGGCATCACTGGTCGGCTGGTACCGCAACAGCGCGCAGCGCATTGAGCGCCTGCGCATGCTGGATGTGCCTGGTCGCCGTATCGGGCACTTTGGGTTCTTTCGTTCCGAGATGGAGCACACCTTGTGGCCCCGCGCACTTGCGGTGCTGGAGCGCTGGAATCTGGGAGAGGTGACGCCTAAAGGTCAGCCCTCTGCAAGCAATGGCGCTACAGTCATGGGCATGGAACGCAGGGCCATGGCTGCCAGCAGGCAGTGTGGTCAGGGTGAGCTTTTCTCGGAGAACCCATGATATGAGCACCGTTCAAGACGCCAACACCACCGTTGTGTCAGGTTTCCATCCGCTGGATGTCGCGCTGCGCATGACGCCGCAGCACGACGGCAGCATGCAGGCCGTCGCGCCTGCGGCCTACTGGAATATGGTGGGCCCATACGGAGGCATTACGGCCGCACAGATGCTGCAGGCTGTGCTGGCCCAGCCCAACCTGCTGGGTGAGCCGGTTTCCATCACCGTCAACTTTGCCGGGCCTGTGGCCAGTGGTGATATGCGCATCGAAGCCGTGGCTGTGCGCACCAACCGTTCGACCCAGCACTGGACCGTGAGCATGGGCCAGCGCAATGCGGAAGGCGAATACGAGATCTGCACCACCGCCACGGTGATCACCGCCGTGCGGCGTGAGACCTTCAGCATGGACAGCCTGGACCCACCTGCCATGCCAGATCCTGCAACCTGCGAGCGTTACGACACCCAGGGCGCCATGGAATGGCTGCACCGCTACGACATGCGTGTGGTGCAGGGGGCGATTCCCACGGTCTGGGACGACAGCGGGCAGGAAAGCATTTCCCAGCTGTGGGTGCGCGATGACCCGCCTCGTCCGCTGGACTTTCCGGCGCTGGCGGCCCTGTGCGATGTGTTTTTTCCCCGTATCTGGCTGCAGCGTGCGCGCCGGGTACCTGCAGGCACGGTCGGTATGACCGTATATTTCCACGCTGGCTCGGAACAGCTGGCACAGCAGGCAGATCGCCATGTGCTGGCACAGGCCAGTGCACAGGCATTTCGCAATGGCTATTTTGACCAGACCGCCCAGCTCTGGGATGCCGAAGGCAGCCTGCTGGCGACCAGCCACCAGATCGTTTATTACAAGGAATAAGGCGGCAACGGCACAGCCAGCGCTGTGCTGTGCTGTGCTGCCTTGTTGCTTTATTCAGGAAAACCTATGACAGAAACCGCTCACCAAGACATCCTGGTGCATACCGAAGCCGGTGTGTGCACCATTACTTTCAACCGTGTGGACAAGAAAAACTCCATCACTCAGACCATGTATGCGGCGCTGGCTGAAGCGCTGCGCAGCGCAGCGATCGACGAGGCCGTGCGCGTGGTGGTGATCCAGGGCGATGCCACCGTGTTCAGCGCGGGCAATGACATTGGCGACTTCCTTGCCCGCCAGAGTGGCCAGCCGCTGACCCAGGAAGCGCCCGTGTTCCAGTTCCTGCATGCGCTGGCCGATTTCCCCAAGCCCCTGATTGCTGCCGTGGCAGGCCCGGCCGTTGGCATTGGCACCACCATGCTGCTGCATTGCGATCTGGTCTATGCCGGTGACAACGCCGCCTTCTCGCTGCCCTTTGTGAACCTGGGTCTGTGCCCTGAAGCAGCATCCAGTCTGCTGCTGCCCCGCCTGATGGGCTACCACCGCGCAGCCGAAGCGCTGATGCTGGGTGAACCCTTCATGGCAGAAGCCGCGCTCGAAGTGGGCCTGGTCAATCGCGTGGTGCCACCGACCGAGGTCAATGCCTATGCCCAGTCGCAGGCGGCCAAGCTGGCGGCCAAGCCCATGTCGGCACTGATCGAAACCAAGCGCCTGATGAAGGCCGGCCAGCGCGACGCCATCAAGGCGCAGATGGCGACCGAAGGCGAGAGCTTCAGCCGCATGCTGGTTGAGCCCGCTGCCCGCGAAGCCTTTACCGCGTTTATGGAAAAGAGAAAACCTGATTTCAGCAAGTGCTGAAATCGAGGCGGAGCTTGTCTCCGCCGAATGGCGAAGCCAAGGTTTGCGCTTTCACCAAAAACGTAAGCCCGATTTCAGCCAGCTCTAAGCTGGCCTGAATACCGAGCTATAAAAACAAAAGCTGACAGCGCACGTAATACCTTGGTTTTCAAATGATTTCATTCGAAAACCAAGCAATATCAAGCGCTGGCAGCTCTTTTTTTGAGAGAGGTTCATGCCATGACACCCAAGCCATCCCAGTCTGCACAGGCGTTGCAGTTCGAGCCCGAGTTTCTGGCCGCACTCAAGCATGTGACGGAGGAATACGTCAGCTTCAACAAAGTGCTGGGGCTGAAGCTGGAAAGTGCTGATGCCACCACGGCCGTGGCCAGCATGGAGATGAAGCCAGATCTGGTGGGGCACCCGGCCATCAACCGCATCCACGGCGGTGCCATCAGCGCGGCGCTGGACGCGGTGGGTGGCGTAGCCGTCATGGCCGCCCTGGGTGCCAAGCACATGGCAGAGCCATGGCAGCAGCGCGTGGAACGCTTTGGCCGTATTGGCACCATTGACCTGCGCGTGGACTATATGCGCCCAGGCATTGGTCAGCGCTTTGTGGTGCGTGCGGAAGTGCTGCGTCTGGGCTCGCGCGTGGCCACGACACGCATGGAGTTTCTGAGTGAAACGGGCGAGCTGCTCTCCGCTGGCATGGCTGCGTATATTGTTTCCTGAGTCTGCAGCGCCGTGCTATCTGTTTGAGAGCGCAACACACGTAAGCAGACGCCACAACCGTAGTCTTTGCTTACGGCTGTTGCGAAACCAGCGAGCGTGTGCAGCGGCAGGATTCCTATGCTCAAGACTTTCATTGAGGAGGATCCATGACCGTGAGCAACCCATTCTTTTCCAAGCGAGAGCCGCAAAGCTTTGTCAACCGCCCCAGCAATCCCGTGGGCGGCTTCAGACCTGCAGGCAACGCCGCAGCAGAGCCTGCTGCATCCACCGTGCACGAATCTGTTCCCAGCAGCATGGTCCATGGCAACAGTGCTGCGCCTGCTGCGGCAAGTGCTTCCAGCAATACGGCAGACCAGGGCGGCAGCAAGCTGACCGTAGGCCCCAACATCAAGCTCAAGGGCGTAGAAATTACGGACTGCGACACACTGGTGGTCGAGGGGACGGTCGAGGCCACCATGGATTCGCGCGTCATCCACATTGCGCAGCAGGGCGCTTTTCACGGTGCTGCAGAAATTGATATTGCCGAGATTCATGGCGAGTTTGCGGGCTCGCTGACCGTGCGTGAAAAGCTGGTGATCCACAGCACCGGGCGCGTCAGCGGCAAGATTCGCTACGGCAAGATCGTGATTGAGGAGGGTGGCCAGCTCTCGGGCGAGATTGAAGTGGGCGTAGGGCAGCGTACCAAGGCCGTGACCAGCAGTACGGCAGCAGCCAGCAAGCCCAAGACGGCAGAAGCAACATCAGCCTGAGTGCCCGCGCGGCCCAGGTGGTGCAGGGCCTCACCATCGAGGTGATGCATAAGCCTTGGCAAACCCTCACCCCAGCCCTCTCCCACAAGTGGGAGAGGGCGTTGCATCCCAGCTTTGTTCCCTCTCCCGTTTACGGGAGAGGGTCAGGGTGAGGGGCATTTTCTCCTACCCCCTCTGGGGGAAGGCAGGGATGGGGGCCGGCAGTGCCTGGAATCTGAGCAGGTTGGGCAGCATGCACCAGCTTGGCCCCCACCCTCACCCAGCGGGGAGGGAAAAGAAACAGTGGGAGAAAAAGCCTGCCCCGCCTCAGTCCTGCTGGGGCAGGATGGCCGTAGGCGCAGTTTCCGGTGCAGGTGTGTTCAGCGGGCGGGGGCGGCCTTCGTCATCAATGGCGACATAGGTCAGCACGGCTTCGGTCACCTTGACGTACTGGCCCTGGTGGCTCATGCGCTCGGCAAACACTTCCATGTCCACGGTCACCGAAGTGCGGCCTACGTGGGTAATGCAGCCATACAGCGACACCACATCGCCCACGCGCACGGGGTGCTTGAAGATGAACTCTTTCACAGCCACGGTGGCCATGCGACCACCGGCCAGGCGCATGGCCAGTGTGCAGCCTGCCAGGTCCACCTGAGACATCACCCAGCCACCAAAGATGTCGCCATTGGCATTGCAGTCGGCTGGCATGGGAACAACCTTGAGCACCAGCTCTTTATCAGTAGGCAGTGCAACGCTGGGCAAGTCAGGAGAACGAGGCATGGGTGACAATTCGGCAGTAAAACAAACAGACCCGGATTGTCCTCCATGCGTCGCAGCGGTTCACATGAAACACCAGATCCCTCCAGCACTTCAGTGGCTAATGCTGCGGAATGGGCCGCCCTGCGGCGCCTGCTCCCCTATCTGTGGCAGTACAAATGGCGCGTGCTGGCCGCCTTGCTGTTCATGGTGGCAGCCAAGCTGGCAGTGGTGGGTGTGCCGCTGCTGCTCAAGGAACTGGTGGATGCGCTGGATGTGAAGCCGGGCGATGGCAAGGCGCTGCTGGTCGTCCCCGTAGGGCTGCTGCTGGCCTACGGGGCGCTGCGCTTTTCGACCTCGCTGTTTACCGAGCTGCGCGATCTGGTCTTTGCCAAGGCTACGCAGGGGGCATCGCGCGCGATAGCACTGTCCACGTTCCGCCATCTGATGAGTCTGAGTCTGCGCTTTCACCTGGAGCGCCAGACCGGCGGCATGACGCGTGACATCGAGCGTGGAGTGCGCAGCACCGAGTCACTGGTGTCCTATTCGCTCTACAGCATCCTGCCCACCTTGATTGAAATGCTGCTGGTGCTGGGCATTCTGGCGGTGAGCTTTGACTGGGGCTTTGCAGCCATCACAGCCGTGGCGCTGGTGTGCTACATCACTTTCACCGTCAAGCTCACGGAGTGGCGCACGCAGTTCCGGCGCGCCGCGAATGCGCAGGATTCGGCCGCCCACACCAAGGCGGTGGACGCGCTGCTGAACTACGAAACCGTCAAATACTTCAACAACGAAGACTTTGAGGCGCACCGCTATGACGAAAACCTGCAGGAGCTGCGCCGCGTACGTCTGAAAAGCCAGCGCACGCTGAGTCTGCTCAATGGCGGGCAGCAGCTCATCATTGCTACGGCGCTGGTGGCCATGCTCTGGCGCGCCACGCAGGGGGTGGTGGCAGGCACGCTGACGCTGGGCGACTTTGTGATGATCAATGCCTTCATGATTCAGCTGTACATACCGCTGAATTTTCTGGGCACGCTGTACCGCGAAATCAAGCAGAGCATGGCAGACCTTTCGCGCATGTTCACCCTCATGGACCGCGAGCGCGAGGTGGCAGATCAGCCATCGGCCCAGCCGCTGCAGCTGCACGAACAGCCCGAGGTACGCTTTGAAGAGGTACGCTTTGCCTATGACCCAGAACGCCCCATCCTGCAGGGCGTGAGCTTTAGCGTGCCAGCGGGCAAGACCGTGGCCGTGGTCGGTGCATCCGGCGCAGGAAAGAGCACGCTGGCACGCCTGCTGTACCGCTTTTATGACGTGCAAAGCGGCCGCATCACCATTGCGGGTCAGGACATCCGTGGTGTGACGCAGGACAGCCTGCGCCGCGCCATTGGCATCGTGCCGCAGGACACCGTGCTGTTCAACGATACCGTGGCCTACAACATCGCCTATGGCCGCACGGGAGCCACCCAGCAGGAGGTCGAAGAAGCCGCCAGGGCTGCGCGCATTCATGACTTCATTGTCTCTACCCCGAAGGGCTATGCCACCAGGGTGGGGGAGCGTGGGCTCAAGCTTTCAGGCGGCGAAAAGCAGCGCGTGGCCATAGCGCGCACCCTGCTCAAGAACCCGCCGATACTGATCTTTGATGAGGCGACCTCAGCGCTGGACAGCCAGACCGAGCGTGCCATTCAGCAGGAACTGGCCAGCGCCGCTCAGGGCAAGACCACACTGGTGATTGCACACCGCCTGTCTACCGTGGTCGATGCCCATGAGATTCTGGTCATGGACGGCGGCCAGATCATCGAGCGCGGCACACACGCACACTTGCTGGCCCAAGGTGGCCGCTATGCCCAAATGTGGGCGCTGCAACAAAGCGCAGAGCATTCAGAATAGGCGCTTTGACCTTGACCGACCTTTTCTGCCATGTCTGCCTTGAAGCCTGTTCTCCTTGTTTTGCATGTGCTCTCGGAAGCACACCGTGACCAGCTGGCCCAGCACTTTGAGGTGCTGTACGCCCCCGATGCCCAGCAGTGTGCACAGGCCATTGCCGAGCATGGCGCGCAGGTGGAGGTGGTGCTGACCATTGGTGCGATTGGCCTGAGCGCTGCGCAGATGGATGCCATGCCTCGCCTGCGTCTGGTCGGGGCGCTGGGTGCAGGCTATGAAAACATTGATCTGGCCCATGCCCGTGCGCGTGGCATTGGCCTGTTCAACGGTGCTGGCACCAACGACAACTGCGTGGCCGATCACGCCTTTGGCCTGGTGCTGGCGGCTGTGCGCGGCATCGTGCATCTGGACAAGCTCACGCGCCAGGGCGTATGGCGCAATGCCATTGAGCTGCCGCCCAATGTCTCGGGTAAGCGCCTGGGCATTCTGGGGCTGGGCACCATCGGCCAGAAGATTGCCCGCCGCGCCGAGGGCTTTGACATGCCTGTGGGCTATCACAACCGCAAGCCTAAGGCGGGTGTGTCCCACACCTACTTCGACAGCGTGCTGGGGCTGGCCGAGTGGGCCGATGTGCTGGTGGTTGCCACGCCCGGTGGCGCAGCCACCAGGCATCTGGTGAATGCCCAGGTGCTCGATGCGCTGGGCCCACAGGGCTATGTGGTGAATATCGCGCGTGGCTCGGTGATCGACACCGCCGCGCTGGCGCAGGCCCTGCATGAAGGTCGTCTGGCGGGAGCCGGGCTGGATGTGTATGAGAGCGAGCCGCTGCCGCCTGCCGAACTGCTGGACAGCAGCAAGGTGGTGCTGACACCGCATGTGGCGGGCTGGTCGCCCGAGGCCGTGCAGGCCACCGTGGATTTGTTCCTAGACAACAGCTTGCGATATTTCTCCGGGCAATCCCTGATCACCCCGATCTAAGTGCAGTCTGCCACTTACACTGCGCGGTTTCGTTGACAACTGCTTACATCCTGCGCGCTAGTAATGCAGCACTGCCTGCAGCATTGCCTGCAGCATTGCCTGCAGCATTGCGCGCTGTGCATGCCCATGCAAGCTGGGTGTATGGGGTAGTTAGAGACCCCAGCAAAAAGAACAACTGAAAAAAAGGTGTGATGTGTTCAGCCCTGTGTATTCCAAACATTCGCTGATGGTTCTGGCGCTGGCGGCGCTGGCGTGGTCGTTCTGGTGGAGTAGCGGCTGGCTGCAGCTGTGTGCCGGGCTGGCGCTGTTTCTGTTCGGCATGCAAAGCCTGGAGCAGGGCCTGAAGAACCTGGCCGGCGGCAGGCTGGAGCAGTGGTTGGGCAAAAGCACATCCACGCCCTTCAAGGGGCTGCTGTTTGGCTCGGTCGCCAGTCTGCTGCTGCAGTCCAGCACACTGGTGTCGCTGCTGACCATTGCTTTTCTGAGTGCCGGGTTGATCACGCTGGTGGGCAGCATCGCCGTGCTGTTTGGTGCCAACCTGGGTGCCACCAGCGGTATCTGGCTGCTGGCACTGGCAGGGCAGAACATCAGCATGTCCAAAGTGGCCATGCCGCTGCTGGTGTTTGGCATTTTGCTGGGCATGTCGGGCGACAGGGGCAAGGCCGTAGGTCGTCTGCTGCTGGGCATTTCGCTGATCTTCATGGGCATTGATGAGATCAAGTCCGGCTTCTCCAGCTTTGGGGATCTGCGGCTGGACCGCTACAGCGCCGATGGTGCGATGGGTGCACTGCTGTTTGTGGGCGTGGGGACATTGATCACGGTGGTCGTGCAGTCCAGCCACGCCACGCTGATGCTGACACTGGCTGCACTGGCCAGCCAGCAGCTGGCGCTGGATCAGGCGCTGGCCATTGCTATTGGCTCCAACCTGGGATCGGCCGTATCAACAGGTGTCATGGGCCTGATTGGCAGCGCGCGCAGCGGTCAGCGTCTGGCGGTGGCACACATGGTGTTCAACGGTACGACGACGGTGATTGCCTTCTTCCTGCTGCCGCCCATGACCTGGCTGGTCGTGCACGCCACAGGCTGGATGGGTATGGGTGACAACACCCTGATTCAGCTGGCCATGTTCCATACCCTGTTCAATGCCATGGGCGTGCTGGTGTTCTGGCCTTTTCAGCAGCAGCTGGCCCAGGCGCTGGAGCGCTGGTTGCCTGACGCGCAGGAGCCTTCGGTGCTGATTGAAACCGGTGCTGGGCAGGTGGTACAGCTCACACGGGCGCGCTATCTGCAGACCACATCCTTGCAGACGGCAGAAAGTGCCAGCAGTGCCGTGGCCAAGGAGTTGCAGCACATGGCACGTCTGGCGCTGGAGGTGGTGGCCCACGCGCTGTATGCACCACCTGATGTGCGCCATGGCCCGGAGCGCGAAGACCCGCAGCTGCGCAGCCGTCTGGAGCACCAGGCCATCAATGCCGATGTGCTCTACCGCAACCACATCAAGGGGGTGTATGCCGATCTGCTGGAGTTCATGGGTCGCATGGATCAGCCGCTGGATGGCGCGCAGCAGGCGTTCTGGCACAGCAGCCAGGTGGCGGCCTTTCAGCTGGTAGATGCGGTCAAGGATGCCCACCGCCTGCAGCGCAATATGCACAAATTCCTGATGCAGCCCGATGACTCCGCCGCGCGTAGCAGCTATCTGGAGCTGCGCCTGTACATGCTGCAGACCTTGCGCGACATCCATGCCCTGAGCGTGGCGGACATGCCTGAGTCGCAATGGACGCAGGAGCTGCATGCGCTGGATGCCAGCATCGCCGCGTTTGATGCCCAGTTCCGCAAGCATCTGTTTGCAGCCATCCGCGGTGGTCTGCTTGACAGTCTGACCGTCAGCTCTTTGATGAATGACCTGGGCTTTGCCCAGACCATCATCCATGTGCTGCGCCAGGTGCTGCTGCTGGGTGAGGGGCACGAAGCTATTCGCCAGCAGCAGCTGCTGATGGGGGATGCGCCGCTGATTCAGGCGGCGTGAGGATAGGCATCCAAAAGGCCGCTAGCCCAGGTCCATCGTGCGCAGGTAGCTACTTTTCTTGATGTCGCTGGGCTCTGTGGCGGCGTTCGCCAGTTCCGATGGCGTGGTGCGCGGGCCGCGTGCTCCGTGGCAACCCGGCTGGTGCTGCGCAGGCGGCGCCCCTAAGATGGGGGACCCCGGCGCTGGCGTGCGCCCGTTGTCCCATGGGCGCCACTGTGGGGCGCAGCCCAGGGGCCTCCACCATCACTACACACATCGGGAGCCTCACACATGCAATGGCTGGCCAGTTTCCTTGTCGCCGCGGTGGCGATCTTGCACCTCTACATCCTCGTGCTGGAGATGTTTCTGTGGACCAAGCCCCAGGGCCGCCGGGCATTCGGCATGACGCAGGAGCAGGCCCAGCAGACCAAGGTGCTGGCGGCCAACCAGGGGCTGTACAACGGCTTCCTGGCCGCGGGGCTGATCACGGGCCTGTGCATGGGCGCCGAAGGGCTGGCCTTCCAGGTCTTCTTTCTGGCCTGCGTCATGGTCGCTGGGGTCTATGGTGCGATGACGGCGTCCAAAAAGATCTTGTTCATCCAGACCGTGCCGGCCGCCCTGGCCCTGGCCGCCGTGCTGGCGGCGTGAGCCGGCGCATGCCTCGGCCTGCGCCGCCCCTGCGGGCACGGGTGCGGGTGGGGCAGGCATAAAAAAACGGCGCAGACCGTGCGTGGGTCTGCGCCGTGCAAGCGGGGCCGGTCAGGCCCCGGAATGCATCACTGCTTGCGCTCGGCAATGGCTTTTTCTGCCATTTCCACCAGGTTGGTGCCAATCTGTGGCTTCCACTTGGCATAGACGCTCTTGGTGGCATCGGCAAAGGCCTTGCGCTGCTCCAGTGTCAGATCGGTCACTTCCACGCCCAGGGCATTCAGATCCTTGATCAGCGGCTTGTCAGCTTCCATGGTGCCCTTGCGGGAGATGGCGATCTGCTCCTTGGCAGCATCCAGTGCAGCCTGCTTGACGATGGCCTGGTCTTCAGGCGTCCAGCTCTTCCACACGTCCTTGTTCACCACAAAGATCAGCGGATCGTTCATGTAGCCCCACAGGGTCAGGTACTTCTGGCCCACGGTGTTGAGCTTGGCAGCCATGTACACGGGGATGGGGTTCTCCTGACCATCCACGGCACCGCTGGCCATGGCAGGCTGGGCGTCTGCCCAGCTCATCTGTGTGGGGTTGGCGCCCAGTGCGGTGAAGGTGTCCAGGAACAGGGGAGAGCCCACGACACGGATCTTCAAGCCCTTGAGGTCTTCAGGCTTGGTGATGGGGCGCTTGGAGTTGGAGATTTCGCGGTAGCCGTTTTCGCCCCAGGCCAGTGGCAGCACGCCGGCCTTGTCGATGGTCTTGAAGATTTCTTCACCCACGGGGCCTTGCACCACGGCGTCCACGGCGGCGTAGTCCGGGAACAGGAAGGGCAGGGAGAACAGGTTCAGGGCCTTGACCTGGGGCGACCAGTTGATGGTCGAGCCCACGGCCATGTCGATCACACCCTGGCGAATGGCGCTGAATTCACGGGTCTGGTCACCCTGCACCAGCGAGGTGCCGGGGTAGAGCTTGATATTGATGCGGCCATCCGTGCGCTCGCGCACCTTGTCGGCCCAGATTTCTGCACCCTTGCCCCATGGAAAGGCCGTGCCCAGCACGACCGACAGGCGGTACTCATCCTTGTACTTGGGCTGTGCATGGGCCGTGGGCAGGCCCAGAGTCAGCAAGGTGGCGGCAGCGGCGGTGGCCGTCAGAAAGCTACGCAGTTTCATGGCTTGTCTCCTTATGAAGCTTGAGTTTTTGTGCGAAAGAAAAATCAATAGCCCAGCCGCTGCGGCAACCACAGCGCAATCTGGGGGAAAACAGCGACCAGCAGCATGGCAACGCACATGGCCAGTACCAGCCAGATCACCCAGCGGGTGGTCTGCTCCATGCGTACGGCAGCAATCTTGCTGGCCACCATCAGGTTCACGGCCATGGGCGGGGTGAACTGGCCAATGGCCACCGTGAGCACCAGCAGCACGCCGAACCAGACCACATCCCACTGGAAATGCAGCATCAGCGGCGCCAGCAGCGGCACAAAAATCAGCAGGATGGAAATGCCGTCCAGGAACATGCCCAGCACCAGCAGCATCACGATGAGCAGTGCAAGGATGCCGGTTTCGCCCAGGCCCGAGCTCACAATGGCGCGGGTGATCGGGTCAATCACGCCGAGTGTGGACAGCGAAAAGGCGAACACCCCAGCCAGCGAGACCACCAGCAGGATGACGGCGGACAGCTCACCCGCCTCGCGGAAGATGGCAAACAGATCGCGCAGCTTGATGGTGCGGTGGATCACCATGCCGACGAACAGACCGTAGAACACCGCCACTACGGCGGCTTCGGTGGGGGTAAACCAGCCAGCGCGCATGCCGCCCAGAATCACCACGGGTGCGGCCAGCCCCCAGATGGCTTCACGCAGGCTTTTCCAGAACGGTGGCCGGGGCAGGCTGGCTTCCAGCTGGCCCATCTTGTGGCGGCGCGCCATCCATACGGCGGGAATGATGAGCGCCAGCCCGGCCAGAATCCCGGGGAAAACGCCCGCAGCAAACAGCGCAGGTACGGATGCACCGGGCACGAGCACCGAGTACACGATGAAGGCCACCGAGGGTGGAATCAGTATGTCCGTCGCGGCAGCGCCTGCCACTACGCTGGCGGAAAAGGGGGCAGGGTAGCCTGCACGTGTCATGGCGGCAATCATCACGCCACCTACGGCAGCAGCCGTGGCGGGGCCAGAGCCAGAGATACCGCCCATGAACATGGCCACGCAGATGGCAACCAGCGGCAGCATGCCGGGGCCGCGGCCCACGATGGCCACCGCAAAGTTCACCAGACGGGCCGCCACGCCAGAGCGATCAAAGATGGAGCCCACCAGCACAAACATGGGAATGGCAAGCAGGGGGTACTTGCCCAGGCCTGCATAGAAGTTCTGTGGCACGGCCAGCAGGCCGAACCACTGCACGTCCATATTGGCCAGTGCGATACAGGCTGCGCCTGCCAGGCCGAGCGCAGCCCCGATGGGCACGCCCAGAAACATCAGCACCAGAAAGGCGACAAACAGCAGGGTCACAATCATGCCTTGTCTCCCTGCTTGTCTTCTGGGGTCACGTCTTCATACGAGCGCTTGCCCTGGCGGATGAACAGGCCGATGGCACGCAGCGTGATGGCCAGCGAGCAAACTGGCAGCCAGATGGAATACCACCACTGCGGCACGCCGATACCGGGCGAGGTTTCTTCATAGCGCCATTCATCCCAGACCAGGCGGGTGCTGAGCACAGCGATGATGGCAAAAAGCAGAGCAGTACAGGCAGAGCCCAGACGCGCCAGCGCCTTTTTTCGGGCTGCAGAACCACTGCTGGTGAAAAACTCGATGCGGATGTGCTGGTCGCGTGCGACAGCGGCACTGCCTGCGACCAGGGCCAGCACAATCATCAGAAAGATGGAGATTTCCTCGGTCCAGGCGAACGAGGCATCCGTGAAGTAGCGCACCAGCACATTGGCAAAGGTAATCAGGGCCAGCAGGGCCATGATGATGACGGTGAGCCAGTCTTCAATACGCAGAGAACGTGGCTCGGCAGAGCCTTCGGCCTTGGCGGCCGGGCTGGGATGGTGGTCAGACATGTCGCGGAATCGGAAACAAGAGCTAGGCAAATGACCGAACGTGCCCCTGCACTGCAGCAGGCAACTGGGGGTGGCCCAGCGTTCGATATCGATTCCGGACTGGTCCGTGTTGTGCACGTCAGCCGGATGCGGGGCGCAGGCAAGGGTGGCCAGCACGCCGTGCCACATTATTGTGTGGATTTATTCATATTGACTATGTGCAAGTTCACCTGCCGTCAGATTGCGGCAAGGCGATAATCGCGGTTATGGAAACCAAATGGCTTGAAGACTTTGTCAGTCTGGCTGAAACGCGCAGCTTCAGCCGATCCGCCCAGCTGCGACATGTGACCCAACCGGCGTTCTCGCGCCGGATACAGGCCTTGGAGGCATGGGCCGGGACTGATCTGGTCGACCGCAGCTCCTATCCCACGCGTCTCACCCCCGCAGGCAAGACCATGTATGAGCAGGCGCTGGAGATGCTGCAGGCATTGCAAAGCACCCGCTCCATGCTGCGTGCCCATGCCAGTAGTGACAAGGGCATGGTGGGCTTTGCTGTGCCCCATACCCTGGCCTTCACATTTTTCCCTGCCTGGGTGTCGCAGGTGCAGGAGCAGTTCGGGCCGTTCAAAAGCCGTCTGATTGCCCTGAATGTGCACGACGCCGTGATGCGCCTGGTCGAGGGCGGCTGCGACTTTCTGATTGCCTATCACCACAGCTCCCAGCCTCTGCAGCTGGACCCTGCGCGCTACGAAATGGTGCGCCTGGGCGAAGAGCTGCTGGCACCTTACGCCAAGCCGGATGCCGATGGCAATCCTCTGTTTACCTTGCCCGGCACGGCAACGCAGTCCCTGCCCTTCCTGGCCTATGGTCCCGGAGCCTATCTGGGCCGCCTGACGGAGCTGCTGCTCAAGGAAGCGGACATGCCCGTGCATCTGGAGCGTGTCTATGAAACCGATATGGCTGAAGGTCTGAAGGCTATGGCCATTGAAGGCCATGGTGTGGCCTTCCTGCCTTTTAGTGCCGTACGCAATGAACTGGCAAGCGGGCGTCTGGTCAGTGCCGTGCCCGCCGGTTCGAGCAAATTCCAGCTGCCCATGGATGTGCTGGCTTACCGTGAAAAGCCAACCAGCAAGGACAACCACAAGTCCGTAGGCCAAGCCCTGTGGAGCTTTCTGCAGCATCAGGCGGTGCAGCAGGAGAAAAAGAAGGCAGACTGACCACCATTGCAATCAGACTGTGAAAAAAGCGACTTTCTTTCAGGGAAGTCGCTTTTTTTTCATGGTCTCCACGCAATATGCGATTTCAGGGTTTTCACTAGAGAAACTTGTGTTTCTGGCACAGATATAGCTTTTACGATGGTAGTCATTCCACTTGGCGATGCTGAGGCTGGAATTTGACCTGTCACTTGCATGACAATAGTTTTTCGTTATGCGTAGTTGGCATGACTCTATGCATTCACATACAAGCATGCATGTTCACCAAGTTTGATCAGAGGAGCACTCTATGAAGAAACATTTGCTGGCGGTAGCGGTGATGGCTTTGGCGGCAGGTAGCGCAATGGCGCAGGCCAATGACACGCTGTCCAAGATCAATTCGTCGGGCAGCATCACGCTGGGGGTGCGCGAGTCTTCGGGCGCACTGGGCTATACCCTGGGTGATGGCAAGTACGTGGGCTTCCACACCGAAATGGCCGAGAACATTGTTTCTGATCTGGAAAAGAAGCTGGGCAAGAAGATTGACAAGAAATACCAGCCTGTGACCTCGCAGAACCGTATTCCTCTGGTGGTCAACGGTACGGTGGACATCGAGTGCGGCTCGACCACCAATGACATGAACCGTCAGAAGGACGTGGACTTTGCCAACACCACCTATATCGAACAGGTGCGCATTGCCACCCGCAAGGACTCTGGTATCAAGGATGTCAAGGACCTGAACGGCAAGACCGTGGCCACCACCACAGGCACCACATCGGTGCAGCTGCTGCGCCAGAACAAGCGTGCCGAAGGTATTGAATTCAAGAACGTAATGGGCAAGGACCACGCCGACAGCTTCCTGCTGCTGGAAACCGGCCGTGCGGACGCCTTCGTGATGGATGGTTCCATCCTGGCGGGCAATATCTCCAAGTCCAAGAACGCGGGTGACTTCGTGATCGTGGGTGAAGCACTGTCTACCGAGCCTATCGCCTGCATGGTGCGCAAGAACGATCCTGAGTTCCTGAAGGCCGTGAACGAATCCATCGCCCGCCAGGTTAAGGACGGCACGCTGGAAAAGCTGTGGGACAAGTGGTTCATGCAGCCTATCCCTCCTGCCAATGTGGCCGTGGGTCTGCCCCTGTCTGACGCTACGCGTGAGGCATGGAAGAACCCCAACAACAAGCCCAAGGAAGCCTACAACAACTGATCCATCAGTGAAAAACGCCCCGCCTGCCGGAACGCGGAGCGGGGCGTTTTTGCTTCCGGGCCAGCTGCACCGCTGGTCCATTGCAGGTTTAAGTGGAAGGAAATCCTATGAATTGGGATTGGCAGGTGTTCTGTGAGGACACCATCGATCGTGAAGTGCGCGGCAGCTGCTTCGGCTCTGACGGCGACATCACCTATCTGGACTGGATGCTGTCGGCCTGGGGCTGGACCGTGTCTGTGTCTTTGCTGGCTTTGGCGCTGGCCCTGGCTGCTGGCCTGGTGATCGGTACCTTGCGTACTCTGGAAAACCGCCCCTGGACGGTGCGTTTTGGCAATGCGTGGGTGGAGCTGTTTCGCAATATCCCGCTGCTGGTGCAAATTTTTATCTGGTACCACGTGGTGCCAGCCATCTTCCCTGCCATGAAGTCGGTTTCCGGCTTCATCCTTGTGGTGCTGGCGCTGGGCTTTTTCACTTCGGCGCGTATTGCAGAGCAGGTGCGCTCCGGCATTCAGGCGCTGCCCCGCGGTCAGCGCTATGCCGGTCTGGCCATGGGCTTTACCACCTGGCAGACCTACCGCTATGTGCTGCTGCCCAATGCGCTGCGCATCATCATTCCGCCGCTGACCAGCGAGACCATGAATATCTTCAAGAACTCGTCCGTGGCGTTTGCGGTGTCGGTGACAGAGCTGACGCTGTTTGCCATGCAGGCGCAGGAAGAAACCGGCCGTGGCATTGAGGTCTACATGGCGGTGACGGGGCTGTATGTGATTTCGGCCTTCGCCATCAACCGCATCATGGCTTTCATTGAAAAACGTACCCGCGTGCCGGGCTTGTCTGCAGCCTCTGCGGCAGGAGGGCACTAAGCCATGAATCTCGCACTTGATTGGTCTTTTTATAACTGGGAGCTGATCAGCCAGTTCGTGCTCAAGGGCTTTTACTTCAGCGTGATGCTGACGGTGATTGCCACGCTGGGTGGTGTCTTCTTTGGCACGCTGCTGGCGCTGATGCGCCTGTCTGGCAAGGCCTGGCTGGTGCTGCCTGCGACGATCTACGTCAACGGCATGCGCTCCATTCCCCTGGTGATGGTGATCCTGTGGTTCTTCCTGCTGATGCCCATGATCATCGGCAAGCCCATTGGCGCGGACCTGTCGGCCATCATCACCTTCATCGCGTTTGAGGCAGCGTACTTCTCCGAAATCATGCGCGCGGGCATTCAGTCGATTCCGCGTGGCCAGGTCTATGCCGGTCAGGCGCTGGGCATGAGCTACAGCCAGAACATGCGTCTGGTGGTGCTGCCACAGGCCTTCCGCAACATGCTGCCCGTGCTGCTGACACAGACCATCATTCTGTTTCAGGACACCTCGCTGGTGTATGCCATTGGCGCCTACGACATGCTCAAGGGCTTTGAGGTGGCGGGCAAGAACTTTGGTCGCCCCATGGAAGCCTATCTGGCCGCGGCGGCTGCGTACTTTGTGATCTGCTACAGCCTGTCGTATCTGGTCAAACGTCTGCACAAGAAGATTGCCATCATCCGCTGATGCGTGGTCTGAAGGATTGAGGATTTATTCATGATTGAACTCAAGAACGTCTCTAAGTGGTACGGCAGCTTTCAGGTGCTGAACGACTGCTCCACCAGCATCCAAAAGGGTGAAGTGGTGGTGGTGTGCGGCCCTTCGGGCTCGGGCAAGTCCACACTGATCAAGACCATCAACGCGCTGGAGCCCATCCAGAAGGGGGAGATCTGGGTCAATGGCATTGCCGTGCATGAGCCCAAGACCAATCTGCCTCAGCTGCGCTCCAAGGTCGGCATGGTGTTTCAGCACTTTGAACTGTTTCCCCACCTGACCGTGACCGAGAACCTGACCATTGCCCAGGTCAAGGTGCTGGGCCGCAGCATGGACGACGCCAAGCAGCGCGGCCTGAAGATGCTGGACCGTGTGGGCCTGATGGCACACAAGGACAAGTTCCCCGGTCAGCTCTCGGGTGGTCAGCAGCAGCGCGTGGCGATTGCGCGTGCCCTGTCCATGGACCCCATGGTCATGCTGTTTGACGAACCCACTTCAGCGCTCGACCCCGAAATGGTGGGTGAAGTGCTGGACGTGATGGTGGGCCTGGCCAACGAAGGCATGACCATGATGTGCGTGACGCACGAAATGGGCTTTGCCCGCAAGGTGGCCAGCCGCGTGATCTTCATGGACGTGGGCGGCAAGATTCTGGAGGACTGCTCCAAGGACGAGTTCTTTGGTAATCCCGAAGCCCGCCAGCCCCGTACCAAGGACTTTCTGGGCAAGATCCTGCAGCACTGAGTCAGCAGGCATCACCCCACAAAAAAGCCGCTGGTTTCAGCGGCTTTTTTTATGCCCAAACTGCCTTCAGCGCCCATGCAGCAAGCGCTGAAAGCTATGGTTTTTTATGCCTGATCGGCCAGTTCTGCGTGGTGTGCAGCTTCGCCCTGCTTCCAGTAGGCGGCAATGCGCATGCGCTTGGGCGATGCACCCTTGGCCACAGCAATCTTGCGCAGTGCTGCCATCTCGCTGTGTTCGCCTGCGGCCCAGACAAAGCCTTCGCCTTCTGGCCACTCCAGTGCCTGGGCGGCATCGGTGAGCGCATCTACCCACTGCAGATCAACCTGTGCTTCCGAGGTCAGAGTGCGGCGGTCGGCGGCAGGCACGGCCAGGCGCACGGTCACGCGTGCCGTGTCAGGCAGTTCGGCCAGCGCGCGTTCTACGGCAGGCATGCCGCTGGCATCGGCCAGCATCCAGTACCAGTCAAAGTCCTTGCGAATCACCATGGAGCCGCGTGGGCCAGCCACGCCTACCCAGGATCCCATGGGGGCCGTGCGTGCCCATTCGGTGGCGGGGCCGTGCTCGTGCAGGGCAAAGTCCACGGTCAGGGTGTTGGTGGTCCAGCGCAGCGGTGTGTAGTCGCGCATGGTGGGGCGGGGGCCGTCGATCAAGGGTTTGCCATCCACCATCTGGGGCAGCAGGGGCTTTTCCAGGCCATCTTGCGGCAGGATGAGCTTGAAGTGGTCATCAAAGCCATCGCTGCAGAAGTCGCGCAGCTCGCCGACCAGCGTCAGGCGCAGAAAACCGGGGCTGATCTGTTCGCGCGAGAGCAGCTGCAGATGGCGGGCCTTGAAGGGGTGGCGCACGCGCTCAAAGGCGGGTGCTGTCGTTGTCATTTCCTGTGTCATAGCTTTTCTTCTTTTCAATTGAGAGCGTTTCTCATTATGCACGCCATGTGTTGCGTGGCGCGCAGGCAGTCAATGTGACAATAGGGCTATGACTTCCCCCATGACCCTGACCATTACCCGCCCCGATGACTGGCACCTGCACGTGCGTGATGGCGATGCCATGCGCTGCGTGGTGCCCCACAGCGCACGCCAGATGGGCCGTGCCATCATCATGCCCAACCTCAAGCCACCGGTCACCACGGCCGAGATGGCGGCCGCCTACCGCGAGCGCATCCTGTCGGCCGTGCCAGCAGGCAGCAAGTTCCAGCCTTTGATGACGCTGTACCTGACCGATAACCTCACCCCTGAGGAAATCGTGCGCGCCAAGGCCGCAGGCGTGGTGGCCTGCAAGCTCTACCCCGCAGGTGCTACCACCAACTCCGACCACGGCGTGACCGATCTGCGCAAGATCTACCCCACGCTGGAAGCCATGCAGCGCGAAGGCCTGGTGCTGCTGGTGCACGGTGAAGTGACCGACCAGAGCATTGACCTGTTCGACCGCGAAGCTGTGTTCATCGAGCAGCAGCTCAAGCCACTGCGCAAAGACTTCCCAGAACTCAAGATCGTCATGGAGCACGTGACGACCAAGGAAGCGGCCGAATACGTGGCTGCGGCCGATGACTTTCTTGCTGCCACCATCACGCCCCAGCACCTGCTGTTCAACCGCAATGCCATCTTCCTGGGTGGCGTGCGCCCGCACTTTTACTGCCTACCCGTCCTCAAGCGCGAAACCCACCGTCTGGCCTTGGTGCAGGCTGCGACCAGCGGCAGCAAGAAGTTCTTCCTGGGCACGGATAGCGCACCGCATGCAGCCCATCTGAAGGAAGCTGCCACCGGCTGCGCAGGCTGCTACAGCGCCCATGCTGCCATCGAGATGTATGCCGAGGTGTTTGACAACGCCGGTGCGCTGGACAAGCTGGAAGCCTTTGCGTCCTTCAACGGTGCAGATTTCTACGGCCTGCCCCGCAATACCGACACCATCACCTTGGTCAAGGAAAACTGGACACCGCCTGCGAGCTTTGAGTACGGCGAAGGTGCCATCCTCAAGCCACTGCGCTTTGGTGAAGCCCTGCCCTGGAAGATGGTGGATTAAAACTGATAGCTGCTTGCGCTTGCTAATCAAGCATTTGCAATAGTTTTATAGTCCAAAGCCTTGAAGGAGCTGCGCTGGCAGCTCCTTTTTTATGAATGAAGCACGTATCGCATCTGTCATGGACACCATCAACCCCTTTGCACCGCATGCGTGGGTGTCCAGCATCGACTGGTCCCGCCCCTGGCTGGCCAGCGTGGCGCGCATTGGCCAGCCCATGGTGGCACAGATTGCGCAGGGGCTGCCTGTGCATGCGGCGCTGAACCAGTATCTGCCTGCTGCGCTGCAGGAGGCTGGTCTGCGCTTTGTGCCACAGGAGGCACTGCCGGACGGTGTGGCGTATGAAACCTTTATCCGCGAGCAGCGCTGCGTGCCTACGCGGGACCATTTGCACGACGTTTTCAACGGGCTGATCTGGCTGCACTGGCCACAGCTCAAGCTCCATCTGAACCAGCTGCAGGCACAGGCCATTGCGCGCGATGGTGTGGGCCAGCGCCGGGGGCCGCTGCGCGATGCCATCACCGTGCTGGACGAAAACGGCGCCATCTGGCTGGCACCGCAGCCGCTGGTGGAGGCTTTGCGTGCGCGCCAGTGGCAGCGCCTGATGGTGGAGCTGCGCCCGCTGTGGGCGCAAAGCTGCCTGTGGCCGGTGGGCCATGCCCTGCTGGAAAAACTGGTGCAGCCACGCAAGCCGATGACCGCCCATGTGCTGTGCCTGCCGTGGACGCCAGACACAGCTGCCGCCCTGCAGGCATCTGGCGATGCGGTCAGTAGCGCGCTGGATGCGCATGTGGCACGCGACATGCTTGTCTGTGCCGATGTGCTGGCCACCAAACCCTTCAGCCCTTTGCCCGTACTGGGTGTGCCGGGGTGGTGGCCACAGAACGAGGAACTTTCCTTTTATGATGATCCTCTAGTGTTTCGCGCAGCGCGCCCCACAACATGACGCTAACCAGCGGGCGCTGCTTGAAATGGGGCACCATTGCCCATACATCCATACACAGTCATTTGTTTTCCCCTCTTTGAGGAGAATCACACCCCATGAAACGTATTGCACTTTTTCTGTTGACCAACATTGCCGTCGTGGCCGTGCTGGGTATTACGGCCAGCCTGCTGGGCGTCAACCGTTTTCTGACCGCCAACGGCCTGAATCTGGGCGCACTGCTGGGCTTTGCCTTCATCATGGGTTTTGGTGGCGCCATCATTTCGCTGCTGATCTCCAAGCCCATGGCCAAGTGGACCAGTGGCGTGCATGTGATCACACAGCCGCGCAACGCTGATGAAGCCTGGATTCTGGACACCGTGCGCAAGTTCGCCGACAAGGCCGGCATTGGCATGCCTGAAGTGGGTATCTACGAAGGCGAACCCAATGCCTTTGCGACTGGCGCTTTCAAGAACAACGCCCTGGTGGCGGTGTCTACCGGCTTGCTGCAAGGCATGACGCGTGAAGAAGTCGAGGCCGTGATCGGCCACGAAGTGGCACACATTGCCAATGGCGACATGGTGACCATGACGCTGATTCAGGGCGTGATGAACACCTTTGTGGTGTTCCTGTCGCGCATCATCGGCTACGCCGTGGACAGCTTCCTGCGCAAGGGCGACAGCGAAAACTCCGGCCCCGGCATTGGCTACTACGTGACCACCATCGTCATGGACATTCTGCTGGGCTTTGTGGCTGCCATCATCGTGGCCTGGTTCTCGCGCCAGCGCGAATTCCGCGCCGACGCAGGCGCTGCGCAGCTGATGGGCCGCAAGCAGCCCATGATCAACGCCCTGGCACGTCTGGGTGGCATGGTGCCCGGTGAGCTGCCCAAGACGGTGGAAGCCATGGGTATTACCGGCCATGTCGGCAAGCTGTTCTCTACCCACCCTCCGATTGAAGAGCGTATTGCAGCCCTGCAAAGCAGCCAGTATTGATAGAGGCATGAAGCCCTGAGGGCTTCATCCGCTGTCACAACTTGCATCCCATCTTTACGCAGGCTTTACCGCCGTGACACCAACCCCGGTCAGCATCTGACCGGGGTTTTTCGTTATGTACAGGTACGGGCTGCCCCAGCCCATGAACAAGGAGCCGCCATGCCACAGTCGATTGCCTTGCCTAACAGCCGCTGGATGCGCTGCGCTGCCGTGGTGGCCTGCCTGGGTGGCGCGGCCTTGCTCAGCGGCTGTGTGGTGCCACCGGTAGACAGTAGCTACAGCAGCACGACCGTCTACACCACCTATGGCTACCCGCCACCGCCGCGTGTGGATTACCGCTACCGCGCACCTTCTCCCCGGCATGTCTGGCAGGCAGGGGGCTGGTTCTGGACGGGCAGCCGCTATGACTGGCGACCTGGGTACTGGATGCCGCCGGGCCATCGCCCCGCACCACCTCCGCCGCCACCACACCGCCCGCATATACAGCCGCCACGACCGCATCAGGCCATGCCTGCGCCGCAGCCACGCCCGCCGATGCTGCGCCCGGACAGCAGGCCACGTCCCCCACAGATGCGGCTGCATGAAAGACCTGCACCGCAGCAACATGCTCGCCCCAGCCAGCCTCGGCCCGAGCATGCACGGCCCAGTCCGCAGCGCCGTGATGAGGGGCGGGAGCACAGGCCATCGCGGCGTGACCGTGATGATGCACGCCAACGCTCCTGACAGCTGATGTCTGAAGTCTGAACGCAGCGTGCTGAGCCCGCCTAAGTGCGGGCTTTTTGCTGTTTTAGTCGCTGGGTGGCGTTTCACCACGTGCTCTGGCCAGCAGAAAGTCAATGCAGGTACGCACCGCCTTGGTCTGGTGGCGGTTGGGCAGATACAGCAGATACATTTGCGTGCCAAAAATGCTCAGGCGGTATTCGCTCAAGGTGGTCAGCACCTCGCCGCTGGCAATCTGGTCCTTGACCACATAGTCGGGCACCAGCCCGACGCCCAGCCCCGCCAGAATGCCTTCGCGCAGAAACGGAAAGTGCTCGGAGCTGAGCGTGGGCTCCAGCATCACTTCCTGGCGCTCCAGCCCCTGATAGGCCGAAAGCCGCAGCTGGCGGCCAATCACGCCCGAGGTAATCAAGGGGCTGGCACGCAGCTCCAGTAGCGTCTTGGGCAGGCCGTGCTGTGCGGCATAGCCTTTGGAGGCGCAGGCCACATAGCGCACATCGCCCAGCGCACGCGCCACCACGGACAGCGGGGGCTCCGGCATCACCCGGATCGCAATATCGACCTCATCGCGCAGGTTGTCGGCACGGTTTTCAAACAGTACGTCCAGCACGATGCCAGGGTACAGCTGCTTGAACTCGATCAGCCACGGGCTCATCACCATCTGCCCATAGCCGCTGGGCACACTGATACCTACGCGCCCGCGCAGTTCCTGCCCCAGGCTGGTGATGGTCTCGCGTGCAGCCAGCATTTCGTTGTGGATGTTGCGGCCATGCTCGTACAGGCGCAGCCCCACCTCGGTGGGCTCTACGCGCCGGGTGGTGCGCTTGACCAGTTGCACGCCCACCTGCTTTTCCAGCTGGGCCAGGTGGTAGCTCACGTTGGCGCGCGTCATCTTGAGCTTGCGTGCCGCCTGGCTGAGGTTGCCGCTGTCAATGATTTCCACCAGCAAGGTCAGCGATTGCAGGTCCATCTAGGGTTTTCCCTTGTTATTGTTCAAAGTTATTTGACACTCTGTCAATTTATGCAGCGATTGTAAAGAACCATTGTCGTAGTAAAAACGGCTTTTCCCCGTACAACGCATATCCGGAGACCTGTGTAATGAGTTCTGCGAGCACCGCATCCGTAGTTCAGACCCGCCTCGATGGCGAGGTTTTGGTGGTCACTGTCAACAATCCACCCGTGAACGCTTTGGGCCAGGCCGTACGTGCTGGCCTGCTGGCTGCGGTGGAACAAGCTGCGGCGGATGCTGCCGTCAAGGCCGTGCTGATCGTGGGCGAAGGCAAGGCCTTTATCGCCGGTGCGGACATCCGTGAATTTGGCAAGCCCGCCATGCCTCCTTCGCTGCCCGAGGTGTGCAACGCCATTGAAGCCAGCGGCAAGCTGGTTGTGGCTGCCATCCATGGCGCGGCACTGGGCGGTGGCCTGGAGATCGCCCTGTCGGCCCACTACCGCCTGGCCCTGCCCAAGGCGCAGCTGGGTCTGCCCGAAGTGAACCTGGGCCTGCTGCCTGGCGCCGGTGGTACGCAGCGTGCCCCCCGCGTGATGGGTGTGAAGGCCGCGACCGAGCTGATGCTCAGCGGCAAGCACCTGAACGCCAAGGCGGCAGTGGCAGCTGGCCTGGTCGACAAGCTGGTCGAGGGTGACGACGCCCTGGCCGCTGGCCTGGCCTACACCCGTGAACTGCTGGCAGCCGGTGGCGCCGTGCGCCGCACCCGTGACATCGAGATCGCTGACAAGATGGCCGCACTGGCCGATCTGGAAGCGCTGGCCATCGAGACGGCCAAGAAGGCGCGTGGCCTGTTCTCGCCCATGAAGATCATTGAATGCGCCAAGGCGGCGGTGGAGCTGCCCTTTGAGCAGGGTCTGGCCAAGGAGCGCGAGCTGTTCCTGCAGTGCCTGGAAAGCCCACAGCGCCAGGGCCTGATTCACGCCTTCTTTGCCGAGCGTGAAGTCAGCAAGATTCCCGAGGCCAAGGCCGCAGCTCCCCGTGCGTTTGCCAAGCTGGCCATCATTGGTGGCGGCACCATGGGCGCAGGCATCACGGTGGCAGCGCTGGATGCAGGCTTCCCCGTGATCATGATTGAGCGTGATGCCGAGTCCATCGCCCGTGGTCAGGCCAATGTGGAAAAGGTCTACAACGGCCTGATCGCCAAGGGCCGTATGACTGAAGAAGGTAAGGCCGCCATCATGGCGCGCTACACCCCTTCGACCAGCTATGACGACCTCAAGGACGTGGACCTGGTGATCGAAGCCGTGTTCGAAGACCTGGACGTGAAAAAAGCCGTGTTCAAGGAACTGGATCGTGTGTGCAAGCCCGGTAGCGTGCTGGCGACCAACACCTCCTACCTGGACATTGATGCGATTGCTGCTTCCACCAGCCGCCCACAGGACGTGATTGGTCTGCACTTCTTCAGCCCCGCCAACATCATGAAGCTGCTGGAGATCGTGGTGCCCGCCAAGGTGTCTGCAGACGTGGTGGCTACCGCGTTTGAGCTGGCCAAGAAGCTCAAGAAAGTGCCCGTGCGTGCCGGTGTGTGCGATGGCTTTATCGGCAACCGCATTCTGGCGGTGTACAAGCAGGCGGCTGACTACATCATGGAAGATGGTGCTTCGCCCTACGAAATCGACGAAGCCGTGCGCGCCTTTGGCTACCCCATGGGCCCCTTCCAGGTGACGGACCTGGCCGGTGGTGACATTGGCTGGGCCACGCGCAAGCGCCGCGCTGCGACCCGTGATCCCAAGGCACGCTACGTTCACGTTGCCGACCGCATCTGCGAGCGTGGCTGGTTTGGCCAGAAGACCGGCCGTGGCTTTTATCTGTACCCACAGGGTGCACGTGTGGGCCAGCCTGACCCCGAAGTGCTGGCCATTGTGGACGAAGAGCGTGCCAAGAAGGGTGTGACACCCCGCAAGTTCACGCCGGAAGAAATCATCCGCCGCTACATGGCTTCCATGGTCAACGAAGGTGCCAAGGTCGTGGAAGAGGGCATTGCCCTGCGTCCGCTGGACGTGGATGTGACCTTTATCTCCGGCTACGGCTTTCCCCGCTGGCGTGGTGGCCCGCTGAAGTGGGCCGACATGCAGGGTCTGGACAAGATCCTGGCGGACATCAAGGAATTCGAGAAGGAAGACCCGCTGTTCTGGAAGCCTGCTGCGCTGCTGGAAAAGCTGGTGGCCGAAGGCAAGAACTTCGATTCGCTGAACAAGGCTGCGGCCTGAGGCTTGCAACCAGGAGGAAGGGGCGCCAAGCCCCATCAGGGAGCGTGGTGAGAGAGCGCAAAGACGTTCCTTGCCATATTCATAAAAAACGTAGCTGCCAGCGCTTGATTGACAAGCTTTTCAGATAGAAAACTATTTGAAAACAAGCACTGGAAATCGCTGGCAGCTATCAAAAACAGTAACGAGACACATACCATGCGTGAAGCCGTCATTGTTTCCACCGCACGCACACCGCTGACCAAGTCGCACCGTGGCGAGTTCAACATCACGCCAGCCGCACAGCTGGCCGCGTTATCCGTCAAGGCGGCCGTGGAGCGCTCGGGTGTAGACCCCGAGATGATCGAGGACCTGATCCTCGGCTGCGGCAACCCCGATGGCTTTCAGGGCCGCAACCTGGGCCGCCAGACCGTCATCCGTGCCGAGTTGCCGCTGAGCATTGCGGGCACCACCATCACGCGCTACTGCGCTTCGGGGCTGCAGTCGATGGCGATTGCTGCAGGCCGCGTGGTGGCTGAAGGGGTGGACGCCATGATTGCCGGTGGTGTGGAAAGCATTTCCGGCATCCGCCCTGGCAACAATTTGCCCACCGACATGGACCCCTGGCTGGTCGAGCACAAGCCCGAGCTGTTCATGGCCATGATTGACACCGCCGATGTGGTGGCCAAGCGCTACAACATCTCGCGTGAAGACCAGGATGCTTTCTCGCTGCTGAGCCAGCAGCGCACCGCCGCAGCACAGGCTGCCGGTCTGTTTGATAACGAAATCATTGCCTGCGCCACCAAGATGGCGGAGAAGAACAAGGAAACCGGCGAAGTCACCTACCGTGACGTTGTCGCCACCAAGGACAACTGCAACCGCGCCAGCACCACGCTGGAAGGCCTGGCCAAGCTCGAACCCGTGAAGGGCCCCGGCAACTTCATCACCGCCGGTAATGCCTCGCAGCTGTCCGATGGCTCCAGCGCCTGCGTGGTGGTGGAGGCCAAGGTGGCTGAGCGTCTGGGCCTGAAGCCCCTGGGCGCCTTCCGTGGCTTTGCCGTCGCTGGTTGCGAGCCTGACGAAATGGGCATCGGCCCCGTGTTTGCCGTGCCCAAGCTGCTGGCGCGCCACGGCCTCACGGTGGATGACATCGATCTGTGGGAGCTGAACGAAGCCTTTGCTTCCCAGGCGCTGTACTGCCAGCGCCAGCTGGGCATCCCCATGGAACGCCTGAACGTCAACGGCGGCGCGATCTCCATCGGCCACCCCTTTGGCATGACGGGCGCACGTCTGGCCGGTCACATCCTGCTCGAAGGCCAGCGCCGCAAGGCCCAGGGCCAGAAGGTGAAGTACGGCGTCGTCACCATGTGCATCGCCGGTGGCATGGGCGCAGCAGGCCTGTTTGAAATTTTCTGATCTGGTTTTTCCCCGAGGAATAGCAATGGATTTGCAATTTACCCCCCAAGAACAAGCCTTCCGCGCGGAAGTGCAGGCCTTTCTGAAAGAAAAGCTCAGCCCCGAGCTGGCGCACAAGGTCCAGAGCGGCCAGATCCTGGGCAAGCAGGATCTGCAGGGCTGGCACGACGTGCTCAACGAGCGCGGCTGGCTGGCCAACCACTGGCCCAAGGAATACGGTGGCCCAGGCTGGGGTGCGGTCGAAAAGTTCATCTTTGAAACCGAGTGCGCGCTGGCTGGTGCCCCCCGCCTGGTGCCCTTTGGCGTGAACATGCTGGGCCCCGTCCTGATCAAGTACGGCAATGAGCAGCAGAAGAACTACTGGCTGCCCCGCATCCTCAATGGTGCGGACTGGTGGTGCCAGGGCTATTCCGAGCCCGGCTCCGGCTCCGACCTGGCCTCCGTGAAGACCACGGCCGTGCGCGATGGCGACCACTACATCGTCAATGGCCAGAAGACCTGGACCACGCTGGGCCAGCACGCCAACATGATCTTCTGCCTGGTGCGCACCAACAAGGAAGTCAAGGCTCAGGCCGGTATCAGCTTCCTGCTGATCGACATGAACACCCCCGGTGTGGAAGTGCGCCCCATCATCACGCTGGATGGCGAGCACGAAGTCAACGAAGTGTTCTTCACCGATGTGAAGGTGCCTGTGGAAAACCTGGTGGGCGAAGAGAACAAGGGCTGGACCTACGCCAAGTACCTGCTGACCTACGAGCGCACCAACATCGCGGGCGTGGGCTTCTCCATGGCTTCGCTGGAAAAGCTCAAGCTGGCTGCCAGCCGCACGCTCTACAACGGCAAGCCCCTGATTCAGGACCCGCTGTTCGCTGCCCGTCTGGCCAAGGTCGAGATCGATCTGGAAAACATGAAGACCACCAATCTGCGCGTGATCGCCGCCGTGGCGGGTGGCGGTGTGCCCGGTGCAGAAAGCTCCATGCTCAAGATCAAGGGCACGGAAATCCGCCAGGAAATTCTGTCGCTGATCCGCCGCGCCATGGGCCCCTATGCCGTGCCGTTTGAAGAAGCTGCCATGCACGGCACCAATACGGAGCCTACCGTGGGCCCCGAGGAAGCATTCTCGGCCGCTGCGGCCTACTTCAACTACCGCAAGCTGTCGATCTTCGGTGGCTCGAATGAAATTCAAAAGAACATCATCTCCAAGATGATCCTGGGCCTCTGATTCAGGCGAGAGAAGGAACAAGACCATGAACTTCGAACATACCGAAGACCGCCGCATGCTGGCGGACACCTTGAACCGCTTTGTCTCTGAGCAATACGGCATCGAGCATCGCAACAAGCTGGCCTATGGCGAAGAAGGCCACAGCCCCGAGCTGTATGCCCAGTTTGCCGAACTGGGCGCCATTGGCGCGCTGTTCAAGGAAGAAGACGGCGGCTTTGGCGGCGCAGGCTTTGACATCAGCGTGGTGTTTGAAGCCCTGGGTCGTGGCTTGGTGGCCGAGCCCCTGCTGGGCGCACTGGTGGTGGGCCAGGCCCTGATCGCTGCGGGTACCGAGTCGCAAAAGCAAAAGCTGGAAGACATCATCGCGGGTGGCATGATTGCAGCGCTGGCGCACGACGAGCCCGGCAGCCACTATGAGCTGAACAATGTTTCCACCACCGCAGCCAAGTCGGCCAGCGGCTGGGTACTCAACGGCGCCAAGGGCGTGGTGGCATTTGGTGCCAAGGCGGATCTGCTGCTGGTGTCTGCCCGCACATCGGGCAGCCAATACGACCAGGATGGCATCAGCCTGTTTCTGGTGGATGGCAGTGCGGCTGGCATCACCAAGCGCAGCATGCAGCGCTTTGAAGGCGGTCGTGTGGCAGAGCTGAAGTTGGACAACGTGCAGCTGAGCGCTGACGCGCTGCTGGGTGCTGAAGGCAAGGGCTACGAAGTGCTGGAGCGCATCAGCGGCTATGCCGTGCTGGCACTGGCTGCGGAATCCGTGGGTGCCATGGATGTGGCCAAGCAGCACACGCTGGAGTACCTGCAGACCCGCAAGCAGTTTGGCGTGGCCATCGGCACCTTCCAGGCATTGCAGCACCGCATGGCGGATGTGCTGCTGGAAGTGGAGCAGGCACGCTCTGCCGTGATCAATGCGGCAGACGCCATCGACAACGCCGAAGGCGCAGCCAAGGCCAAGGCGCTGGCTGCTGCCAAGTACACCGTGGGCTATGTGGGCACCAAGGTGGCACAGGAAAGCATCCAGATGCATGGTGGCATTGGCATGACCTGGGAGCTGCCACTGGCGCACTACGCCAAGCGTCTGGTCATGATCGACCACCAGTTCGGTGACGAAGACCACCATCTGGCGCGCTTTATTGCGCTGAACCAGGCAGCGTAAGCACTGCCTCGCCAGACAGCTGGCGCTGTCTGGTACGTGTAGCCCCTGCCTGCCGTGCAGGGGCTGCTGCCCGCTGGCAGCAAGGCCAGCGTTGCATATCCGGAGACATGCTGTGAATACCCCCCTGTTGATCCGCCGTGAGGCAGAGGTGCTCATCCTCTCCAACAACAACGTCGCTGCACGCAATGCCCTGTCGCCCGAGTTCTATGCAGCCGTGACGACGGCACTGGTGCAGGCGGCAGAGGACAGCAGCATTGGCGCCATCATCCTCACGGGTGAGGGGGGCCACTTTTGCGCAGGCGGTGATCTGCGCCAGCTGGCCAAGCGCCGGGAACTGCCTGTGCAGGAGCGCCGCGAAAAGCTCGAGGGCCTGCACCACCTGATCCGTGCTGTGCGCGACTGCCCCAAGCCCGTGATTGCTGCGGTCGAAGGCGCAGCCGCAGGTGCGGGGCTGTCGCTGGCGCTGGCCTGCGACATGCTGGTGGCGGCCAAGAACAGCGTGTTCTCGGTGGCCTATGTGAAGGTCGGCCTCACGCCCGATGGTGGTGCAACGGCCTTTCTTTCGGAATTCGTGTCACGCCAGGTGCTGACCGAGCTGTGCCTGACCGGCGAGCGCATCAGCGGCGAGCGCATGGCCCAGCTGGGTGTGGTGAACCGGCTGGCAGAGCCCGGGCAGGCCATCGTGCATGCACTGGCGCTGGCGCAGCAAGTCGCTCAGGGACCGGAGCTGGCCATGGCGCGCATCAAGCACCTGTGCCGTGAAGCACCACGCAATACGCTGGAGCAGCAGCTGGAGCTGGAAGCGCAGTACATGGTGCAGTCGCAGGAGAGCGCAGAGTCTCGCGAAGGCATTGCCGCTTTTCTGGAAAAACGCAGCCCGCAGTTTCGCCAGCCTGCATCTGTGCCGCTGACAGAGTAGGGCTGGCATGACCAACACATTGCGCATCACGGCGGAGACAGGTGTGATGCGTGTAACCAAAGGCTCTGGGAGACGAGAACAATGACACAGACAACACTGCCTGAAGGCATGGACTTTCCCTTGGAGGGAGTGCGCGTACTGGACCTCTCGCGTGTGTTTGCAGGTCCTTTGTGTGGCCAGGTGCTGGCTGACTTTGGTGCAGAGGTGATCAAGGTCGAACACCCGCTGCGTGGGGATGACACCCGCGACTGGGGTATGCGTATCGGTAAGACCGAAACCACCTACTACAACAGCATGAACCGCAACAAGCGGTCCATCACGCTGGATCTGCAAAGCGCCGAAGGTGTGCAGCTCATCTATGAGCTGTTGCCGCAGTTTGATGTGGTGATTCACAACTTCAAGCACGGTGGCGCTGACAAGCTGGGCCTGGGCTACGAAAAGCTCAAGTCCATCAAGCCGGACCTGATCTACTGCAGCATTGCGGGCTACAACAGTGACACGCCCGAGGCACACCGCCCGGGCTATGACCTGGTCATCCAGGCTGAAGCGGGTCTGATGGCTATCAATGGTGAAGAGGGCACACCGCCGCTGAAGTTTGGCGTGGCCGTGGTTGATCTGATGACCGGCATGTACGCCGCGCAGGCCGTGCTGGCGGCGCTCTACCGCAAGAGCCGCACAGGGCGCGGTCGCCAGATTGAGCTGGCACTGTACGACTGCGGCCTGACCATCAATGGCTACTACGCGCTGGACGCCATGCTGCTGGGCCACGACACACAGCGCTATGGCAATGCACACCCTTCCATCGTGCCCTATGGCCTGTTTGATGCGGCCGATGGCCCGCTCATCATCGGCGTGGGCAATAACCGCCAGTACGAGGCCTTCTGTCGCCATGTGATTGAGCGCCCCGACCTGTTTGAAGCCCCACGCTACGCCACCAATGTGGAACGTGCCCGGAACCGCCACGAAATCCTGCCGCTGCTCAAGCAGGTCATCGCCAGCCACCCACGTCAGCAGTTGCTCGAACGCATGCGTGCCGTAGGCATCCCCTGCGGTGAAGTTGCGGGCCTGCATGAAGCCCTGACCAGTGAGCGCACACGACAGGCTGGCATGTTCCACCAGATGCCGCACCCCGTGGTCGGCCAGACCTGGGTGTTTGCGCCGCCCTATCGTCTGGACGGTCAGCGCCTGCCCATCCGCAATGCACCGCCCACGCTGGGTGACTCCACGCGTGCTGTGCTGCAGGAACTGCTGTCCATGAGCGATGAACAGCTGCAGTCCCTGAAGGACAAAGGCGTGCTCACACTGCCTGAGCAGGGCTGATTTTTCTGGCCGGGTCTGTGCATGACTGCTCCCAAAGAGGGCAGCGTGTTCAGGGAGGAGGCCCGGCTGCTTTCTATATCCACACCGCAATTTCTGGGAGACAACCACATGGATAGCACACACACCACAACACGCCGCCACATCCTGGCAGCAGCGGCTGCGGCAGCAGGTACCAGCCTGATCGGCTTGCCTGCCTGGGCCCAGGCCAACTATCCCAGCAAGCCCATCCGCTTTGTCGTGCCCTTTAACCCCGGTGGTGCGACCGACATCGTCGCGCGCGTGCTGGCAGAAGCCATGTCCAGGCAGCTGGGCCAGCCCATCATTGTGGAAAACAAGGCCGGTGCATCGGCCATGCTGGGCACGGACCAGGTCGCCAAGTCGGCGCCCGATGGCTACAACGTGGTGGTGTCGCTGAGCACTTCGCTGCTCATCAATCAGTTTCTGTACTCCAAGATGGCCTACAACCCCCAGAAGGACTTGCTGATGCTGTCGGAGATTGCCTCCGCTCCCGTCACACTGGTGGTCCATCCTTCTGTGCCTGCCAACAACATGCAGGAGCTGCGGGCCTGGGTGAAGGCCAACAAGGGCAAGGTGTCGTACGGCAGCTGGGGGGTGGGCTCCTACGCCCACCTGGGTGGTGCCTATATGAGCAAGACCATGGATGCCGACATGAGCCATGTGGCCTACCGTGGCGAGGCGCCCATGATTCAGGAACTCATTGGCGGTCAGCTGCAGCTGTGCTTCTCCAGCGCACAGAACACCAAGCCTTTTATTGAAACTGGCCGCCTCAAGGCCATTGGCGTAACAGGCAAGCAGCGCATGTCTGTGCTGCCTGATCTGCCCACCATCTACGAGCAGGGCGTGACCGATGATGCCTACGCCATCGCCGGTTTTGTCGGCATGGCGCTGCCTGCTGGTACGCCCAAAGAGGTTGTGGATGCGCTGTATGCAGCGCTCCAGCAAGCCTCGCAGGACCCCAAGGTGCAGGAGCGCCTGGACGGAGCAGGCTTTCTGCCCGTGTTCAGCACCCCGGAGGCCTTTGCCCAGTCCTATGCCGAGGCTGCCCCCATCTGGAAGCAGCTGATTGAAGTGGCTGAGGCCAAGGTCGACTAAACAACAACGAACGGAGACAGAATCATGCGTTTGACAAACATCACCCGCCGCACCCTGCTGGCAGCCGCTGCCACCCTGGTAGCCGGATCGGCCTGGGCGCAGGCCGCATGGCCCAGCAAGCCCATTACCCTGATTGTTCCTTTCCCTCCCGGAGGGCCCACCGACGTGGTATCGCGCATCGTGGGCAAGGAGCTGGCAGACCGCCTGGGTCAACCTGTGATTGTGGAAAACAAGGCTGGTGCTTCGGGATCGATTGCTGCACAGCAGGTCAAGCGTGCAGCCCCTGATGGGCACACCCTGATGATGCTGGCCACTCCCACACTGTTTGCACCGCTGTTTTTCAGAAACGCCGGCTATGAGGTCACCAAGGACTTCACACCCATCTCCATGGTCTATGACCTGCCGATTGCCATGGTGGTCAATCCCGAGAAGCTGCCTGGCGTGACTACGCTGCCGCAGCTGATTGAAACTGCACGCGCCAAAAAGGGCGAGCTGAACTACACCACCTCTGGTGCTGGCAGCTTCGGCCACATGAGCATGGAGCTGCTCAAGGAGATGGGCCAGTTCGATATGCAGCACGTGGCCTACCGTGGCGGCGTGCCTGCCATTACTGACACCATTGGCGGCCAGGTGCCCATCATGTATGCCGACCTGGTCGCGGCCCTGCCGCATATCAAGTCCGGCAAGCTGGTCGCGATTGCCGTGGGCTCGCCCGAGCGTGTCTCGGTCATCCCTGAAGTCAAGACCATTGCCGAGCAGGGTATTGATGGCTTCTCAGCCGTATCGCTGGGCGCATTGCTGGGCCCCAAGGGCATGGATCCTGCAGTGGTCGAGCGCCTGAACCAGGAAGTTCAGGACATCCTGGCGCAGCCCGATGTGCAGCAGCGCATTCTGGGCGCTGGAGCGATTGCCAAATTCATGCCAGCGGCAGAACTGCAGCGCAGTCTGGAAGCGGACTACACCAAGTGGTCCAAGGTGGTGAAGGACAAGGGCATGGTGGCGGAGTAAGTCGTTTTGCTCATATCACCTCGCTATTTGTGAAGTCACAATTTCAAATTATTGAATTCATAGCTGCTGGCGCTTGATGTATAAGCGTTAGCGACCGTTTTAACCAACAATTTCTGAAAGAGCAAAACCATGAAGGTATTGGTCCCAGTCAAGCGCGTGGTGGACTACAACGTCAAAGTCCGC
>ERZ1034984.469-NODE-469-length-44900-cov-26.160531_pt1 | contig 44900 bp, 33 predicted proteins | sample MGYA00520589_ERZ1034984 | MGnify/ENA primary metagenome ERZ1034984 (study PRJEB33766, sample SAMN09781790) | gut metagenome | biome: gut microbiome | host: Homo sapiens | place: Madagascar | study: EMG produced TPA metagenomics assembly of the PRJNA485056 data...
AGGGGGCGCAATCAGAAAATTACGCCGTTTTGAAAATTGTTAGGACAGGTGTGACTTCCGCAAATATTTTTCTTATCAAAAATTTTCATTCCTGTATTGCGGACCATTGCAATACGCCTGAATGTTAATTCGTCATCGACCAGCAACTTCAAAACCAGTTTCCCCACCCTGCCAGGCTCTGTAATTTTTTTCTCGAACTTTTTTGCCTTGTCGCTATTAGAAGTCAAAACTTTATAGTATTGCTCCGCATGCCCCGGGAAACACTTCGACTGGCAGACGATATCATCAATGACCATCTGCAATGTACTTTTCGACAATTCTCTCCCACCAGCGACCAATGAGATTTTATTATGATAGATGGCATAAAAGAAGCTATCTACAGCATATTTGATAACTTCAGTCTCCCAATTCTGTGACAAATCTTTATTAAAGCCAGCAATAAAAATATCCGTCCCGGTCTGGTCTTCTTCACGGTTAAAAGAATCATCTAAAGATTGATATATATATGATGCATGACAAGCCTCCCCACCGAAAAACGAAGTACCAGTCATGATTTCAGCATTATTCCCCGTTTCATACCCGACCAGCCGCGCCACACCTTGAAAAGCCTGCCTGTTTTCAGGATCAGAATTCCTGGTCGCATAAAAAACAGTTCTCAAGGAAGAACAAGCAAATGGTGCTGCTTTACCGATACCGCGTGAACCTCCATCTGAAGCAAATTTATCAGAGGCTCCAATTCGCTTTATTAAATTGTCCCATGATGAGCCTTTCGTGATAATTCCAGTCAAACCTGTCGTATTGAAATCACTGATACGCAAACAAGGTATTTCCTCATTGTTTTGCAGAAGTTTTATTGCCTTCTGCAAAAATATAATGACTCCCTTGTCATGTTTTTGAGTAGGTTGCCAATATTCGAGCATTTGGTTCATTTGCTCAACAAAAGATTCTCTTTCAGGAAAACGAGAAATAAATTCCGAAAACTCTATTCTCACAGGAGCGGATTTATCCTTCCAGGCATCGAGAGAATTTTGGCAAATTTCACGAGCCAAAGATTTAATCGGATCTCCTTTGAATCTTTCAATACCCTCATCGTTAAAGCCTTTGATTTGTCCAGAATCAGCCTTGGGAAATGTCCATTTCATTTTTGCCCCCAACATTTTTAATAAATGAGATTTTTCCACAATTCATACTTGTCCATCTGCTGGTATGCTCATAGAAAAATTCAGGGACTTATTTGCCCCTGCAGATGGTCAATTCTTTCAACCTTGTTGTCCTATTTCCACCTATAGCTGTCCCAAGCCAAATCTGCTAATTTCTTTTTCACGCCATAGCTGTTTTACGCTTTGGTATCAGAAACGGCATTCCCAGGTGACAGCTGATGAGTTTATCTTTTCCTATCCATTCCAATGTTGCCACCAAACCTGTCCATCCGCGGCAGTTGTTGCAAATTTTGCAACAGCTGCCGGTTTTACCAATTCTCCGGTGGAAAATATATTTTTCAAGTGGCGGCTGATTCCAGACTTATCAATCCCGAACAGCAACGCCATCTGGTCGATGCTCAGCCAGACGCTTTCATTGACCAGACGGACATTCAACTTAGTCGTGCCGTCAGGAGCCTGATAAAGCAGTATTTCGCCGTTGGGAGGAATCTGGGATTTCTTTCTCATGAATTCCCTCCCTCAACTGCACGGCGATTGCCTTCCGCTTGAACGGTCAACGCCAGAATACCTTTCTGAGCCAGTCGGGAAGGCTTGGCCTTGCCGTTTTCCCAGCGGTTGACGGTGGAAAAACTGACGCCGAGTTCTCGCGCCAGATCTTCCTGCGACCAGCCGCACTGCCGGCGCAAGGCTTTCAGTTGTTCAGCGATATTTTCCATGGAAGGCATCTCAAAATCTCCCAAAACTCATACTCAGTATCATGCATCAATATAGCATTCACTATGTCGTTTGCAAAATGATTTCCAATGCTTTCTGAATTTTTTCAAATGAAAAATAGAGCAAATGTGCTGAATGAATAAGGCAAAGATCATATTTTTTATTTGCCCAAATGTCTTCAAAGATGTTTATATAAAAGATATTAATTATTGAAAAATGTTGAAGATCAAAAAGGCTGAATACGATAACCGACCACCTCGAAAACGTTACAGGATAAGTTGCAGAGCGATGATGCTTGGTACATCCGCTGCTTCATTATATCGCAGTCTCAGCAAGAAAGACGAAGCATAATCACTCCACTGAGCATGTAAAATATTCTATTGTCCTGTTACTTAACGGCAGCAGGACGATAACTGTAGTTGTAGTCTCATCTGTGTCTGTCAGCAAAATGCCGAGGCCATATCGTCTTGCGCGGAACGGCTGAGCGCACAGCGATCGGCAATCTTGCGCCAGTTGTGAATGTTTTCCTCGGTCTGCTTAATGAAAGAATCGGCCGTGTCTGTATCAATCCGGAAAAGCGGCGCGACATCCCGCGCGAGATCGAAATCAAGGGCATTGTCGTTTTCCGAGATATTGAGAGCAAGGCCGGTGCCGTCCGGGTTGGGGTTGATGTCGTAGGCGGGGGAAAGTGTCCAGCCTTGAGGCGCCAGCAGGAAACCGTGGTTGCGGAGATGGTCGTCAGTATTCTTTACTGCTATACTAAAAACGATCCGTTTCCAGAGTTCCCGCAAGTCGGCTTCAGGCTGAGCGCCGTACTGCATGATGAATTTGGCAATATCAAGATAACTGGTTCCGTCCTGATAATCGGCCCCATCGGTTTTGCCGAGCAGCGTCATGGCCGAAGCGAAATGGATACGGCGGTTGCCGTTGCGGTCGAAACGCCTGGTCAGGAAAGTAGAGCCATTCCTGGAAAACTTCTCAAGCCGACACTCCGGCAGGCGGAGGCCGACTTGCCTTGCCAGTTGGTGTGCGACCATTTCCCAGGCTCCCGTGTCGGCGGAATCCGCTCTACTCGGAAACTTGGCAATCCAGAGATTGCCTTCCGGATCGAGTACATTCGCCTTCGGACGTGCGCCTCCCAATGAAGAGCCGGGAGCAATCAGCATCGACAGCCATTTCTCATGTTCGTTGTCGGATTGCGATTCATCCTCATAGTTGCGGCTGGCGGCTTCCAGTTCGCGCAGACTGGTCCAGGGCGGAGCCGCCATCGCCCGGTCATTGTTGACAAACTCTCCATCGGGTGATACCTTGAAGCGGATCGCTCCCATGCGGGTTTCATCGTAAACGCCCAGCAGATAATCGGACTCCTGCAATGGCGACGGTGAACGCTCCTCATTGCGTGCCCGGATCGCCTCTCGCCGCCGCATCAATTGCCTCCCCCAGCGATCCGGGGACGAATCGAGAAACAGGCCGAAATTGTTCTTGTCACCGGCAGCGTATTGCGGACCGGCGAACAGTTGAAGATCGGGATCGAGGATGCGCGTGTCATTCGACTTCAACCAGGCCGGATTGAACTCAAACGCAAAAATCTCTTTCCGGCGAACGGTCTGAATTTGCAATTCACCCATCAATTGAGGGGTCGCCTCGACATGCCAGTCACTGTAAACATAAACGGTTTTTCGTTCCATCTTCACTTGTTCCTTTTGGACGTGACACGCTTGCGGACGGATAGTCCGGCATCCTGCAACTTGCGGCCAAGCTCATCGTCGGCCGCAACCTTCAGCAGATCGTGTTCCAATCCGAGTGAAACCAGCACCTGCACATAGCTGCCGAGCGAAACGGAGGGCGAGCCTTTTTCAATCTGCGACAGCGTCGCCCGGCTGATTCCGGCCCGTTCCGCCTGAAGCGCAGAGGTGATATTACGGCGCAAACGCGCCAGACGCAGGTTCTCGCCGAACTCCTGCAGCAACTCAATTGTTTTCGGAAACAGCACTGTGGTACGCTTCGCCATTGTTTTCTCCTTTGTTATGCCAATTTAAACTATCACAGATCATGATGAATGTCAATAATATTTTACATTATTTCAAAAGAAAATATTAAAAAACAGCTTGCAATGACGAACATGAAGAGTTATAGTAAATCAGTTGTTTGATTTCAGGATTGGAGCCGGGGTACCACACTTTTCAACGGTGCCGTTTTGTGCCGTTTGAAGATGAAAATGTGCCAAAAAGTGCCGTTTTGACAATTCAAGATGCCTTGCATGGGATCGGATCAGAACGATAGTTTTTCATTGCACGTTAAGCGGTTGCGGCTTATTCTGAGGTGGAACCGGCACCGGCGGACTCTCATCTCCCGGGTACCAGTTTTGATTTTTCCTCATTTTACCCTCTGGGTTTTGTTTTTGGGACCCGTCAGCTGTGTCCGGAAAGCGGGAGATGATGGGGAAAAGTGGAAGTTGAAACTATTTCATGATTTTTCACTTTTTCCGATTGGAAAAATGGACGGAACGTTGTATACTATACTTTGTAAACTAAATTAACAAAGAGGGTGAATATGGCTGCTTCCGCCGAAAAGCTGTTGAATCTGCTGTTGCGCCACGGTTCGCTGTCACGGGCCGATCTGGCAAAGGCGATGCATTTGAGCCGTCCCGCCGTTTCGGGGCTGGTGGACGGGCTGATTCGGCAGGGAGTACTGCGCGAAACCGGTTGCGGCGCTTCCAACGGCGGCAAACCGCCGATCATGCTCGAACCCGTCGCGGAGCGTTTCGGTACAATCGGTGTGGACATCGGCCATGAAACACTGTTGCGCGGCGTACTCTGCGACGCCTCCGGCAAGCAACTGGCAGTCATGGAGTTGCCGCATGGCAATACCTTTGAGTCGATTTCGGAACAGGCCCTGAAGCTGGCCGCCGCCCTGAAAGCCGCTGCTTCGATTCCGGTCGCCGGATTCGGTGTCGCCGTCGCAGGACAGGTCGATCATGCGGCGAATGAAATCGTCTACTGCGCGAACTTTCCCTTAAAAAACCGCGGCCTTGCGGAACGGCTCGCCGCCGGTTCCGGGCTGACGGTTCGGCTCGACAACCGCGCCCGCGCCGCCGCCCAGTGGGAGTACTATTTCGGGGCGGCGGACAACGCCGAGGATTTCATCTTTATTTCGGCGGAGCGCGGCATCGGCACGGCGATCTATCTGGACGGCAAGCTGTTCAGCGGACGAGCCGGAGTCGCGGGCGAAATCCGTTCGTTGCTGCTCCCCTCCCCCGATGGCATCGGCTTGCTGCCGGTCGAACAGGCGATGAGTGAGAAATTCCTGCTGGAACTCTCCGGCAACTGCCCCGACACAGCCGGACTGGTCACGGCATGGCGGCGCGGCGAACCCGGTGCGGTGTGCGCGGTCGATTACCTGATCGGCGGTACGGTTTATGTGACCGGGCTGCTGACCAATCTGCTCGACCCGGCGCTGATCGTGCTCGGCGGGCGTTTCCGCGACCTCGGCCCGGAATTCGCACGGGAACTGGCGACACGGCTCAAGGTCGATCCGCCACGTCAGCTGGAATTCCGGCTGTCGAAAAGCGGCCGCATCGGCGCGGCGCTCGGCGCGGCGCTTGGCGTGATACTGGAAAACTGCAAGTCCAATGAACCATAACCCAATCCAACTCAAGGAGAAATGGAAATGAAAGTCGATCTCAATGGAAAAGTGGCCGTCGTCACCGGCGGCGGCGGCATCCTGTGCAGTGTGATGGCGAAATCCCTCGCAGAAGCGGGTGCGAAAGTTGCGATCCTCGACCTCAAGGAAGAAGCCGCGAAAAAAGTCGCTGATGAAATCGTCAAGGCCGGCGGCAAGGCGATCGGCGTCGCGGCCAATGTGCTCGACCTCGAAAGTCTGAAGAAGGCCGAAGCGACGGTCAGGGCTGAACTCGGCGCCTGTGATATCCTGGTCAACGGCGCGGGCGGCAACAACCCGAAGGGCACCACCAGCAAGGAGTACCTGATGCCGGAGGACCTCGCCAAGAAGGCCGAAGGAGTGACCACTTTCTTCGACCTCGATCCGGCGGGTGTCGGCTTCGTGTTCAACCTGAATTTCCTTGGAACTCTGCTGACCACGCAGGTTTTCGCCCGTGAAATGGCGGAAAAGGGCGCCGGTTCCATCATCAATATCTCCAGCATGAACGCGTTTACGCCGCTGACCAAGATTCCGGCCTACTCCGGCGCCAAGGCGGCGATCAGCAACTTCACGCAGTGGCTGGCGGTGCATTTCTCGAAGGTGAACATCCGCGTCAACGCGATCGCCCCGGGCTTCTTCCTGACTGAACAGAACCGCACACTGCTGACCAACCCGGATGGCAGCCTCACCGCGCGCGGCAACACCATTCTGTCGCATACTCCGATGGGACGTTTCGGCACCCCGGATGACCTGACCGGTGCGCTGCTCTTCCTGGTCGATGATTCCGCCTCAAGTTTCATCAACGGCGTGGTACTGCCGGTCGACGGCGCGTTCTCCGCCTTTTCGGGAGTCTAGAATCATGGCTTACAATATGGAACAAACCTTCCGCTGGTACGGTCCGAAAGATCCGGTTTCGCTGGAATTCGTGCGCCAGACCGGCGCCACCGGCGTGGTCAGCAGTCTGCACCACATCCCCTACGGCGAAGTCTGGAGCGTCGAGGAGATCGAGAAATACAAAAAGGTGATCGAGGACGCCGGTCTTGTCTGGAGCGTCGTCGAGAGCCTGCCGGTCCACGAGGATATCAAGACCGGCAGCGGCCGCTGTGAGGAGTACATCGCGAACTACAAGGAGAGCCTGCGCAATCTCGGCAAGTGCGGCGTGAAAGTGATCACCTACAACTTCATGCCGGTGCTGGACTGGATCCGCACCGACCTGCACTACCGGCTGCCGGACGGCTCCGAAGCGCTTTACTTCAACCAGGCGCAGTTCGCCGCGTTTGAAATCTTCATCCTGAAGCGCGCCGGCGCCGAAAAAGACTACACGCCCGAAAAGGTCGCCGAAGCCAAAGCCTTCTATGAGAGCCTGACCCCGGAAGAGCTGCAGAAGTTCACCACCGGGCTGATCGACAACTTTCCGGGCTTCAAAGGCGTGACTCTTGAGGATGTGCGCGCGATGCTCAAAAAGTACGAGCACCTGACCCGCGCCGACCTCGAAGCGAACCTGAAGCACTTCCTGTCGGAAGTCTGCCCGGTCGCGGAGGAAGCGGGCTGCATCATGGTGATCCACCCGGACGACCCGCCGTATTCGATCCTCGGCCTGCCCCGGATTTTCAGCGACATCAACGACGTGAAAAATCTGCTCAAGATGGTCGACAGCCCCGCGAACGGCGTCTGTTTCTGCGCGGGCAGCTTCAGCGGCCGCCTCGACAACGACATCGTCGAGATGTTCAAGGCGTGCGCCGACCGGGTCGGTTTCGTGCATCTGCGCAGCACGCAGCATGACGGCAAGGGCAACTTCTTCGAAGCCAACCACCTCGAAGGCGTGGTCGATATGTACGGACTGGTCAAGGCGATCATCGAGGAGCAGGTCCGCCGCAAGAAGGCGGGACGCGCCGACTGGCGTCTGCCGTTCCGGCCGGACCACGGTCACACCATGCTCGACGACCTCGCCAAGCCCCCCTGCCCGAATCCGGGTTACACCGCGATCGGCCGCCTGAAGGGCCTCGCCGAAATCCGCGGCCTCGAACACGGCATCCTGAAGTCGATGAATCTGTAACTGTTTCACCGGCAACTCAAAGCGGGTATGGAAATGTAAAATTCCATACCCGCTTTTTTATTCAGCCAACCGGAAAAAACAGCATGGCGCAGTGCGGTTCCAGCAAGGCGGACAGCCGTTTCCCGGAGACCCTTTCCACACGTCCCGTCCAATACTCCCGCCATGCCGGATATTCCGCCGTGCCGAGCTGTTCCAGGTCGGCGGACACGGCCAGCGGAGTTTCTCCGAGATTGAAAAAGCCGAGCACCGGCTTGCGGTCCTTCCGGCGGACTCCGGACCAGACAGCCGGAATTTCCCGCTCGAAGAAATCGACCGGGCGCACCGCTTCAAATGTGTCCTGCTCCTCCAGCAGCAACCGGGCGAGTCCGGCCCGCTCCGCGTCAAGGGTGGCGAAGCGGTCCGAAAGCAGCAGCAATCCGCCGGTCAGCCACAGCGCCGAAACCCACAGCAGGACTTCCGGCTCCGTCAGGCGGTTGTTGTCCTGCCGGACGATCAGCACATCGGGATCGTTCAGCCACAGCCGCCGGTGCATATAGCGGCGGTTGATGATGTTGCGGCAGACGTTCGGCACCGACGGCGCTTCACCGCCGCGCTGGTGCTCCAGCCGCCAATACGGAGTGATGTCCGGCCCGACCCGGCAGCCGTCCAGCAGGCCGACGCACGGCCCGAGCACCACGGTGCCGCCGAGAATGAACATATCCTCTCCCGCCCCGTCCCGAATCGCCTGAAGCCCCCGCCGGAACGCCTGCGCCCGCGTACACCTGCGGTCATGAAACACGCCGCCGGTTACGCAGCTCTCATACATCATGAAATCCAGTTTCGCATAGGTGCAGCCCCACTCCTTCAGCGTCGCAAAAAGCTCACGCAGCCAGTGACATGCGTCTTCGCGCGAACAGTCGAGAATCGCCGCGTCGATCCCGCGCCATTTGATCGGATAAAGGATTTCGCCCGCCGCATCGCGTATCAGAAACTCCGGATGCTCCCGGAAGAGCCGCGAGTCGGAACGCACCATGAAGGGTGCCAGCCACAGCCCCGGCCTGAACCCGGCTTCGGCGATCTTTTTCAGAATGAACTTCGGCCCGTGCGGAAACTGTTCCGACGGCATCAGCCAGTCGCCCGGCGCGGACTGATAGCCGTCGTCGATCTGGAAATATTCCAGCGGCAGCTCCGTCCTGTGCCGCCGCAGCCACTCAAGGTTTTCCAGCACATCGTTTTCGGTCACGCGCGAATAGTAGTAGTACCAGCTGCACCAGCCGGTCGGAACCGATTGCGGCACATGGGCTTTCATGCGGTCGCCGAGACATGCGGCATACTGTTCCAGCAGCGCATAGCCGTCGGGACCTTCCAGAATCAGCAGTTCCTCCGAAAGCACCGTCTCGCCCGGAGCGACCTCGCGGCCGTCACCGTATACGAATATGGAAAACTCGCGCATGCCGCTTTCGTCCAACCGAATCCGGAACCGGTTGTAATAATCGGCGGCGGTCACGAAACCGGCCAGCAACGAGAGGCCGCTCTCCAAGTCGTTCAGCACCACCACATTTTCCGCCTGAAAGCAGTTCGGCTCATCCGAATTGTAATCGTCCGCATCCACCACCGCAAACCGCCGGTAATCAGGATCGACGAAGAAATCGCGCTCTCCATACCGGCGCGTCGCGGCGGCGGCGACTGCCGTCCACCCTTCCCGGTAGAGCCGCAGACGCGGACCGGGGATCGAAATCCCGCTGCCGTCAAACTGAAAGCCGTCCAGTTTCACACTCCGCCCGCTCCGGTTGCGGAACGCGATCCGCAAGGTGTTCGCGCCGCGCCGAAGTTCGACCGCGTCGCCGACAGAATGACGGACTCCACCGGCCAGCACGGAAACCTCCCAAGACAATTTCTCCCTCATCATAACTCCACCTCCACTCCGGTCAGGGAACAAGGCGGCAATTGCAGCGTCACCGCCTCCTTCCGCAGTTCGACCGCCAGCGGCCGGACCGCCACGCATTCCGGGTCATCCTCGTTGGTGGCCGCAACCGACGGCCCCGTCAGGGTTTCCGCTTTGGCTTTCGCCGCCGCCGGGATTGCCAGCGTGACCGGTTCAGCCGCATCCAGCGACTTGTTGATCAACACAAAAGCCAGTTTTTTACCGTCTTTGGACCGGGAGACCGTCGCTTCGACCAGCGGACTCGCTCCAAGGTTTTCGGGCAATGTCTGTGTAACCCTGACATTGCGGATGAACATCCGTCCCGGCGAGCCGCCCGCCATCCGCCGCGCCTGAATAATCAGGCTGTCCGTATCCACCAACGGGGTGTAGACGGCCGACACGGTTTGCCACTCTGCGCTTTTCACCCCTTCCGTCCCGGCGCAGGAACGGGTCGCATTGAAACCGCGGCCGTCGCCGATCTGAAGCGCGGCTCCGGTCGCGTTCTCCAGTCCCTCGGTACGCACCTCGGCCGTGACCCGGTAACCGTAAAGCGGATAGGCGGGCATCAGCTTGGCGGCGTGGTAGTAATTGATGTCGGAACCGTCTCTGAAAACCACCTCCAGCGTGCCGTCGGCGTGTTCATGCTGTTCCACCTTTCCCGAAAGACCGCCATCGAGAAAGCGCCACTTCTGCACGGGCAGCAGATTCGCGGAGTGTTCCCCTTCGCCCGCCCTGGTCGCCTTGCCCGCCGCTTTCGGAACGCCATAGCCGCCGGGTGCATCGAAAAGCGGTGCGGCGACCTCCGGCGTCAACAGTTCATCCAGCAAATAGCGATGAAACAGCTTCTGCATCCGGTAGGCGGGGCGCTCCCGGTACGGAGTCTCGCAGCCGCGGATCATCCCCCAGTATTCATTGGCGAACTGCCAGTAATTGGCCATCAGCACATCCGGGTTGTACAAAAATTGGCGGAGAATCTCGGCGCAGATCAGCGCACCGCCGAGCGAGAGCCGGTACGGAGCCGGTTTCTCCTGCCCGAAATGGCAGTTGAATTCCGTAACCGCCAGCGGCTTGCCGCCCGGCATCCCCGCCGCCTCCAGCTCCTGCCTGAACTCCTTCAACATCTCAGACACCATGCGCACGCCGCCGAACATGATTCTGAACAGCGTCTCCGGCGGCGGGTTGCCGTCGTTGCCCGAGTAACCGCCGACATAGATGTGCGGAATGAAAAAATCGATCTCCGCTCCCGCCTGTTCCAGCAGCACCCGGTTCCATTCGCCGCGATGCCAGACCGCGCCGAGCCGGACCTTCGGATCGACGGCCCGCATCGCCCGCCGGAACTCCCGGTAGCGCGCGGCATACTCCTGTGACGGCATGGTGCGGCTTTCGGCCCCTTTGCGGTGATTGCCGTGGTAAGTTTCGTTGCCGCACTCAAACCAGACCACATTCCACGGCTCTTTGCGCCCGTCGGCCGCCCGGCGCGCCGCCCAGGGATGTCTGCCGTCGTCGGGCGCATTCAGATATTCGACCAGCTCCGCGGCCTCGGCGGCCGTTCCGGCGTAGTCGGCCAGGGTGATCACCGGTTCCGCCCCGGTCGCCTCGCAGAACCGCAGGAACTCCGGCAACGCGAACCGCTGGTTCGGGCGTTCCGCCGGTGTGCCGACCGCTTTCTTCCAATCGAAGAAATGCGTGCCGCAGCCGCCGGGGAAGCGCTGTACGGTCATTCCGGCACTCCGGGCGAATCCGGCCATCTCCGGCACCGGTGCATCCTTCACCGGGTCCCACACGCCGTACCCTTTGTCATAAGAGTTGTGGTTGCCGCCGGTGGCGGTATTTCCGGCATTCTGATAAGCGAGCTGGTTGTTGCCGAACACCCGGCGGTTTACCGGTATCGCCGGAGCCGGGCCTATCGTGATTCCGGTTTCCGCTCCGGCGATCAGCGCCAATAATCCTGCCGCCGCCATCCATCCAATCTTTTTCATACTCTTTTTTCTCCTAATAGGTTACCAACCCGTTTCCCTTGAATCCCAGCTCATCCACCAGAACTCCTTCCGCCAGCGCGGAGACATGGCCGTCGATGAACAGCATATTCGCCCGGTTGCCGTGCCGCAAATCCACTCCCTGCGGCCTGCCGAGGCCTGCTCCATTGTTATAACTCGGATAAAAGAAATTGCGAACCTGAACCTTGGGTTCCGTCGGCCTTCCCGCCGCACTCCCCGGAGCAATCGTATCCGCCAGCAGCGGAAATGTGGAAGCGGAGAATTTCGGATAATACTGCTGATGGAACGGCACCTGCAGCCGTTTCAGCGTAATAAACTGCGACTCATCGAAACCATAGCCCGGCCCGATATTCATGCCGTATGTAAATACCACGTTCTCAAAATGAAACGGCCAGGCGGCGGGACAGACCATCAGATCACTGTATTCCAGATAGCCGCCATCCTTCAATGCAACACTCCAATAACGCGTGGAGTTGTCAGTCGGCGGAAGGCAATCCTCGCTGTCCTGCGCATAGATCATCATGTAGGAACCGACCTGTTTAAGGTTATTCAGACATCCGGTCGCCCTCGCCCGTTCCCGCGCCTTGTTCAGGGCAGGCAGCAGCATCGCCGCCAGAATCGCGATGATCGCAATCACAATCAGTAATTCGACCAATGTAAAATAACGTTTCCTTGCCATTTCCCGTTTCTCCTTATTTCCTGGGTTTGATTCTCCGGATGCTGTCGCCCTGCCGTAAAATGCAATCGGATAACTCCTCGCGGCTCTCCTGCACCGGCGGCGCGTCCAGTTGCCGTACCACCTGCTCCGCGCGCCTGTCGTTGTCGGCGGCAAGCCGGCACACCCTTCCCGGAAACAGCCACTCCGGTTCATCCACCGTGAAGGTGACCACCGAACAGTCGCGCGGAATCCTGAGCCTCAGTTGTTCCGCCACATAATAAAACTGGCAGCACTGCCGGTAGTTGCTGCAAATCCAGCCGGTATGCTCGCCGCGCATCAGAAGCGTTTTCAGTGCGTCCAGCTCGCCGAAACAGTCGCTGACCGCGTCGCGCCGGAGGTCGAAACCGGGAACCGCTTCACCGATTCCCTCAAGCATCGCGCGCAGCCGCCGGGTCGGGACATTTTCCATGCCGCGCGGCTGCGCCTCCATGCCCATGCCGCCGAAAAAAGCGATCCGGCGATGCCCCGCCTTCACCAGCAGTCCGGCGGCGAGCCGGGCGGCGGAGCGATGGTCGGGATGGATCATCACGCCCGGATAGTCCAGCTCCTCCCCGACCGTAACCGTCCGGATGCCCCGCTTCAGGAACTCCCGTACGATCTCGCGGTAAACCGGATTCGCGTGAAACACCACCAGCGCATGCGGCCGTTCCCGTTCCGCCAGCTTCAGCACCTCGTTGATCCGTCCCGGCATCAGGACCGGAGCGTATCCCGCCGCCTCGCAACGGGCCAGCACCCGGGTTACCAGCGGCCGGTCGAATTCCGGACTCAACAGTGCCTCATTCGACACCACGAGCCAGACGGAACGCCCCTCCCCCGACGGAACCGGAAGCCGTCCGGACAGATTGTTGTTCCGCCAGCCGATGTCGTCGATGTAATGCAGGATTTTATCCCGGATTTCCGGCTTCACGTATCCGGAGTTGTTGATCGCCCGCGAAATTGTCGCGATTGATACGCCGCAATTGGCCGCAATTTCCTTGATCGTAATCTTTTTCATTTTAATTCAAGTTCAATTCCATTGCAATGTGAAAATTTTTACATAATTAATTATGACAGATTCTCCGGCAAATGTCAAGAGGGAAAAGAAAAATAATTCACAAAAACAGATCGGCGCCGTATCGGATTTCGGTGCCGATCTGAAAATAAAATAGACGCAAATCCGATCCTCCGCGGTTGCAAAGTAGCCGGATATAAGTTATATTCTAGAGTAGTCCAGGAAATTTTCACTTAAAAAAGCAAGCAATATTTCAACCTCCGGACACTGTTAATCGTTCTTATTAAGGCAATATTAAATCCTATTGACGGGGCGGTATGAGAAGTGCGATAAGATCTCTGTATTTAGGGTGTATGCTTTGGTGTTGCCTTTCCGTTTCAGCGGCGGAGGCCCGGCAGGGCGCTTCACGCGAAGTCAAACGCCTGCTCTACGTGACCTCCTACAACGCTTCCTACAAGTGGACCAACGACGTGATCACCGGTTTCCGGGAATATTTCCAGCACGTCAATTATCCGGTCAAGATCGACGTGATTGAACTGGACGTGCTGCGCACGCCCGATCTGTTGCCGTCCCCCCGGGATATCAGCGCCACAATCCGCAGTCTCAAGACCGGCAATTACGATCTGGTCGTCGCCGCAGACAACTGCGCGGTGGAACTGATTCAGGAACATCATCGCGATATCTCCGGGCAGCTTCCGTTTGTTTTCTGCGGCTACGTCCACTGGCAGCCGCTCCGCCGCGACGCCAATGCCAATCTGACCGGCCTGGAGCAGCCGAGCAATATCCTGCCCAATGTGAAGCTCGGCCTGCGATTGCTGCCGGGGACGCGCCGGATCGCAATCATCACCGACGGAAGCATGACCGGCCGGGCAATCCGCCGGGAACTGCCGCAATTGCTCCGCGAAATTCAGGGGGTTGAATTTTTATATCTGCACGGCGACGATTATACGGATGAACAGCTGCTGCAGAAGATTGCCGGACTTCCTCCGGATTCCTTTATCATCTTCACCAACTGGCGCAGCAGCCTCGAAGAAAATACAGGATCATTCCGGCTGATCAACGATAAGATTTTTAAGGCGGCGCCGGTGCCGGTGTTTACCACAATGGATCTGCCGCCCGCGCCCGGAGTTCCCGGCGGTTTCGTAACCGTCGGCACGACGCACGGCAGGGAGGCCGCGAGGCTGGCGGAACAGGTGCTGCTCGGGGAAAAAGCCGACTCAATTCCGATCCTTCCCGGTTCGTCGGCACCGGTCTTCGACTGGCCGACGCTGACGGACATGGGCCTCAAAGCGAAGCAATTTCCCGCCGATACGCAGTTTTTGAACACGCCCCCGCCCTTCTGGACCCGTTACCAGACGGAATTGCTCGTTCTCGGCGGCGGCCTCTTCACGCTGTTCGCCTCGCTGCTGATTTACCTGCAGATCAGCCGCCTCAAAAGCAGGACGGAACAGGCCGTTTTCCGCGCGTTGCCGGTACGGGTGGTAGTCGCGGACGAGACCGACAGGATTTACTACTTCCGGTCCGGAGAAAACTTCGATCAGCTCGGCGTCGGGAACGATCCGCATGAAGAGTTCCGGCCGGAACTCGTCGAACTTTTCCGCCAGACTCTCCGCGAAGTCCTTGAGACCGGCGAAATTCAAACCCGGGAATACGAGTTGCAGGGACGCCGCCATAAAGCGATTTTCCGTCGGCTTCCGGCCGAACTTTTCGGCGTTCCCACCGTGCTGCGTGTTTCCTCCGACGTCCACGACCTCTATCTGGCGCGCCGGGAGGCGCAGGAGGCGGAAGAACAGCTGCGGATCACCCTGCAGTCCATCGGCGACGGCGTAATCGCCACCGATTGCAGCGAAACCGTCACGATGGTCAATCCGGTCGCGGCATCGCTGACCGGCTATTCGCCGGACGAACTGGTCGGGCGCAAGCTGGATGACGTTTTCCACATCATCAGCTACCTGAACCGGAAACGGGTCTCCTCCCCGGTTTCCCGCGCGCTCGCTTCCGGGAAGATCGTGGAGCTTGCCAACCACACCGACCTGATCGCCAAAGACGGCACCTGCCGGCATATCGCGGACAGCGCCGCCCCCATCCGCGACCATTCCGGCAGGATCACCGGCGCGGTGCTGGTATTCCGGGACGTTACCGAGGAGTACCGCAGGCGCGATATGCTGCAAATGCAGAACAGCCTCCTCAATACGGCCCTTCAGATCGCGGAGATGACCTACTTTCACTGCGGCCCCGACGGCAATCCGAAGGGCACCTTTCAGACAGGCCGCTTCTGGCCGCGTGAAAACGGAGTCCCGCTTCTTCCGGAACGCTGGCTGACTGCGGAATACGTCTCCGGTTTTTATCAGGGCTGGGAACGGCTGCTCTCCGGTGAAACTGATGAAATCCATCTGGAATACTCCTCCGATTACTCCGGCAAACGCCGTTATTTCGAGATGCGCGTGAAAAGCGAGCTGCTGCCGGACGGCAAGGCGGAACGCGAATATTTCGGAATCATCCGGGAAATCACTTCCGGCCGCCGTAATGAACTGGCTTATCAGAATACCGATCTGCTGCTGCGCACACTGGTGGACAACCTGCCGGCCTATGTCGCGGTGATGGATGTCTCCAACGATTTCCGGTACATCATCTGGAACCGGGCAGTGGAGGAGCTCAGCGGCATACCGACAATCCGCGCAATCGGCCGCAACGACGCCGAGCTGGAGCGGGAACCGGATCGCCTCTCCTCCAACCGGCAGATGCTGGAACAGGCCTGCCGCGCCGGAACCTTGGCGCTTCAGGAGGAATATCGCTGTCCCAACGGCGAAATCCGCATTTTGAAAACATTCTTTTCTTTGATCCGCCGTACTCAGGACACGCCGCTCCTGCTGCGCCTGAGCGTCGATATGACCGAGGAAAGACGGCTTGACGAAGAGCGCCGGCGCCTGAACGAAGAGCTGAAAATCTATCTGGAACAGCAGGAGGTGATCAACAATTGCCTGGAACGGCTGCTGCTGCAGGCGGGTTCCTCGTCCGTCCGCGCCATTCTGGAGATCATCGGCCGACGGACCGGAGCGGACCGCTGTTACCTCTGCGAATATGACGAGGAGGGCAATCCCGGCTCCGTCACCTGCGACTGGAGCCATAAGGAGGTTGCGGCGGTTCCGCCGCAGCTTCACAACTTCTCCGCCGATTGCCAATCCGGCTGGCGGGAGGAATTCAACGCGCAGCGGCTTATCTATTCTTCCAACCTGAATTTAAGCGATCAGCCCGAAACTTTGCGCGAAATACGAAAAACGCTTCTCGATCAGGGAGTTCAATCCATTATGCTCTCCGGGGTACGTTTTCAGCGCCGGCTGTGGGGCTTCATCGGTTTCGATTTTATCCGGAAGGAGTGCCGTTTCTCCAATATCGAAAAAAATATCATCACCGCCGCCGCGCATATCATCGAAATCTATCTGGAACATGAATCCAACAAGCAGCAGTTGCGGAAAAGCGAATATGAGCGGCAGCAGATCTTCGACAACATCAACACACCGATTCTGCTTTTCGATCCGAACTTGAACCTGATCAGGGCCAACCGGGCCGCCTATTCGGCTTACCAGGCGGTCGAAAACAGTTCGGACCTCCCCTGCTACCGGATTTTCTGCAAGCAGCCGCAGGTCCCGGATTACTGTCCCGTCCGCCGCACCATTGAAACGCTTCAGCCGCAGCAACGCCAGGTCTGCGTAGCCGGTCATGATTACATGATTCTGACCAAACCGCTGTTCGATTCCAACGGGAAATTCACCTATGTGCTTGAAAACGCGGTGGAGATCACCCAGCTCAACCAGCGGCAGAAGAAATTAACCGAAGCGATGGAGGCGGCGCAGGCCGCCGACCGTGCCAAGAGCTATTTTCTGGCCACGATGAGCCACGAGCTGCGGACTCCGCTGAATGCCGTAATCGGCTTCTCCGAACTGCTCCAGAGCGGCCCCATGCCGGATCAGGAACAGCAGAATGCGCTCCGGGCGATCAACGTCGCCGGCGCCACGCTGCTGGAACTGATCAACGACATTCTGGATCTCTCCAAGCTGGAAGCCGGCAAGATGGACATCATCCCGGAGTTGCTCGATCCGCAGGAGTTCCTGCAGACGGTTTCCGCAATCTTCACTCATACTGCCAGGACCCGGAAACTCAGCCTGACGGTAACGGTGCCGCCGGCCATGCCGCATTTGAAATTCGATCGCAAGCGGCTGCGTCAGGTGCTGGTCAACCTGCTGGGAAACGCGTTCAAGTTCACGGAAACGGGAGGCGTGCTGCTCGAAGCCGCTTTTGAAACAGTCAACGACCATTTCGGCACGCTGATTCTGAAGGTTTCCGATACCGGCATCGGGATGTCGCCGGAAACGGTCCGGCAGCTTTTCGACCCGTTCCGCCAACATCACACCCGCGATTATGAAGGCACCGGTCTCGGACTGGCCATTTCACAGCGTCTGGTGGCCCGCATGGGCGGTTCCATCGAAGTGACCAGCGAGCCGGAACACGGCAGCACTTTCCGGATCGTGCTGCCGGGAGTTGAATACCGGCGGAGCCAGGCCGTCCCCGCCTCGCTCCCGGAGCCGGAAAAGGACTCTCCCGTGCTTTCCGCCAAAGTTCTGCTTGTCGACGATGTGGTTATGAATCTCAAGGTGCTCGGCGCGATGCTGGATAAACTGCATGTTCCTTACCTCGGCTGCACCTCGGGCCCGCAGGCGCTCGAACTCGCGGCCCGGGAAAAGCCCTGCATGATCCTGACCGACCTGTGGATGCCGGATATGAATGGGGACGAATTGGTGGACAAGCTCAAGCAGCTTCCGGCAACAGCCGGCATTCCGGTTATCGCAGTCACCGCCGATATTCAGCTGACTCCGAAACTCAACCGAAATTTTGCCGGTATTCTATATAAGCCGGTCACCATGGACAAGCTGCGGCAAGCGCTGCAGTTCGCTTCCGACGGCGTTCCCTTTGCGGAAAACACGCGCGGCCGCCTGCGGGAGCAGGAGACGAAGGACGAAACGATGACAACTTGAAGCATCCCGAATCGGTAAGGGAAATCACATGGCTGGACGTAAAACATATCTGGGTTATCATGTTCTGACTGGGGCACGGGCGAGGATCAGCGCCATTTTCGAGAACTTTCCCAAGGTCTATGTCTCTTTTTCCGGAGGGAAAGACAGTACGGTGATGTTCCATCTGTGTGCCGAAGAAGCCCGGCGCATCGGCCGGAAATTCGGAGTGCTGTTCATCGACTGGGAGTGCCAGTACCGGCTTACCATCGACCACGTCCGGGAGATGCTGGCGCTCTACAGCGACGTGGCGGAACCCTACTGGTGCTGCGTCCCCCTGAAAACCGTGAACGCGGTCAGCGTCTTTGAACCGGAATGGATCGCGTGGGAAAACGGCAAGGAGTGGATCCGCGAAAAGCCCGATATCTCGATCAAGGACGGTTCGTACTTTCCCTTTTACCGCTATGCGATGACCTTCGAGGAGTTTGTCCCCGCATTCGGGCGATGGTATTCCGGCAATGTGCCGACCGCCTGTTTCGTAGGCATCCGCACGGACGAATCGCTGAACCGGTGGACCACGATCGCGGCCAACCGCAACAAGCAGACCTACCAGAACCGGCGCTGGACCACCCGCTGCGGCACCCGGCTGTACAACGCCTATCCGATTTACGACTGGTCCACCGAAGATATCTGGACCTACTGCGGCCGGTACGGGAAATGCTACAACCGGCTCTACGACCGTTTCTATCAGGCGGGAATCCCGCTCGGAAAAATGCGGATCTGCGAGCCGTTCGGCAATGAGCAGCGGCAGGCGCTCGACTACTATCAGGTGATCGAACCGGATACGTGGGGGCGGCTGGTCGCCCGGGTCAACGGCGCGAATTTCGGCTCCGTCTACGCCCGGGAACGCGGCATCATCCTCGGCAACCACCGGATCACCAAACCGGACAATCACACCTGGGAGAGCTTCGCCAAACTGCTGCTGAACTCCATGCCGCAGACCACCGCCGAGCACTACCGCAACAAGATCGCCGTCTATCTGCACTGGTGGACGACCAAAGGAAACCTGCCCGGCGGCATTCCGGACGAACAGCCCAAAGATACCGGCTCCCGCGACGTCCCGAGCTGGCGCCGCATCTGCAAGTGCATCCTGAAGAACGACTACTGGTGCCGGATGCTCTGTTTTGCACCGACCAAGACGGCCGCTTATCAAAAATATTGCGAACTGATGAAGATGAGGAGAGAAAAATGGAATTTGATCTGAAGCAATTTGAAACCGCTCCGCAATGGGCCTTTTATCACCCGGTATCGCAGGTCTACTGGATTCCGGTGGAGCTGATCGAGGCGAACGACTACAACCCCAACGTGGTCGCGCCGCCGGAGATGAGACTGCTGGAACTGTCGATCCGCCAGGACGGATTCACCCAGCCGATCGTGGTCTGGCTACGGCAGGATGAGCGGTTCGAGGTGGTTGACGGCTTTCACCGGTTTCAGGTCGGCAAAAAGCTCGGTCTCACTCACCTGCCTTGTGTTGTGGTCAACCGCCACGAGCAGGACCGGAACGACCGGATCGCCTCCACCGTGCGTCACAACCGCGCCCGCGGCAAACATCAGATTCAGGAGATGAGCAAAATCGTGCTGGAACTGAAGCGGCGCAACTGGAGCGACGCCAAAATCGCCAAGAACCTCGGGATGGACCCGGATGAGGTCCTGCGCCTTTCGCAGGTCGGCGGGCTTGCCGACCTTTTCAAGGACAGAAATTTCTCGGAAGCCTGGAAGTGATTCACGGCTTGCAATCACGCCGTTCCGATGCTATGGTAGCTTTCTCACAACCAAGGGAGTCATCATCATGGTAACTGGAATCGCTCATATCTGCATTCGTACCCGCGATCTGGCGGCGGCCCGCCGTTTCTATTGTGAAGGACTGGGCTGCAAACCGGGATTTGAATTTCTGCGCGACGGCCAATTGGTCGGTTTCTATTTGAAGCTCGGCGGACAGAATTTCCTGGAATTCTTCAAGGCCGACGGCCAGCAGCCTCCGGCGGAAAACTGTTCTTTCGGCCACCTCTGCCTCGAAGTCGATTCCATCGAAGAGACTGCGGAAACCCTGAAAGCGGTCGGCGCCGAAGTCACCGCGCGGACGATGGGCAAAGATCACAGTTATCAGGCGTGGACCACCGACCCGGACGGCATCCGGATCGAATTGCACGAATACACCGCCCGAAGCTGCCAACGCACCGGTGCGGCCTGCATTCTCGACTGATTGACCGGGAATTTCGCTCCTCTGGAGCGAAATTCCCGGATCACCCGGTTCCGTCTGATGAGATTTATTTCTCGGACTTTTTGGAACGCTTCGCCTTCTTTTCCTTGAGTTCGATATCGCTCGAAATCTTTTCGACCCAATCGGTCAGGCGGCGTTTCTTGTCGGAAACCGGCTTCTTTGCGGTCGCGGGAGTTTCCGGCTTGCTTCGGCGCATCGGGCGTTCCGCCGAAGCGGTTTCGGCGGAACGGCGCGTATAGGTACGGCGTTCCGGACGTTCCGCATGTTCTTCACGGCTGCGCCGGACGGGAACGGACCGGTTGGGGCGTTCCGCCGGACCGGCATTCTGTTCATCACTCGGACGCTCCGCCGCAAGCTGGACTTTGGGACCGCCGCGCCGGAAAGCGTCGATGATAGCTTCGGCGTCTTCGAAGTTCACATTGACGAAGGAGAATCTGTCATAACAGTCTATCTTGCCGATCCGGTATTTTTTGATCCGCGCTTTTTCCCAGATCAGGTCGAGCATCTTCACCGCGCCGAAGCCGTCCAGTTTGCCGACGCCGATGAAAAGACGGGTCGACCCGTGGTCGTCGGCGGAGCTTTCCCACGTTTTGCGGTCGCGTTTTCTGCCGATTTCGACATAGCTCTGCGGCAGCAGCTCCCCCTTGAACCGGAGCTGCAGCATCGCGGCAAGGGCGGCGGAAGCGTTGCCGGTCTTTTCGATCAGCTCGTCGGCAAAGTCGAGGTACTCCTGATGCTGTCCCGCCGAAATCGCCTCGGAAAGCTGTTCGGAGAAATGCTGTTTTTTCATCTCCACGATATCGCGCCCCTGCGGCAGTTCCTCGCGGCGGATTTCGGTATGCGCCTCGCGCTGGATCATCGTGAGCTTGCGGTATTCGGCGGGGGTTACGAAAGTGATCGCCGTGCCGTTCTTGCCGGCGCGGCCGGTACGGCCGATCCGGTGGACATAGGTTTCGGTTCCCTGGGGCATCGAGTAGTTGATCACGTGTGTCAGATCGTTCACATCGATGCCGCGCGCGGCGACGTCGGTGGCGATCAGAATCTTGAACTTCTTGTCCTTGAACTGGTTGATCACGCGGGTCCGCTGCATCTGCGCGATGTCTCCGTGCAGGGCTTCGACCCGGTGGCCGCGAAGTTTGAGCTTTTCCACCAACTCGTCCACATCATTGCGGGTGCGGCAGAAGACCAGCGCATAGAGGTCCTGCTCCACATCGATGATCCGGGAGAGCGCTTCAAACTTATCCTCGCGGCGCACCTCGAAGTAAATCTGTTCGGTGAGCTCGGTGTTGAGCTGCGCGCTTTCGGCGCGGACGGTTTCGTAGCTGCGCATGAACCGCTCGGCGATCTTCAGGATTTCCGGCGGCATCGTGGCCGAAAACATCAACATGCGCTTGTCGGAATTGGTCGCGCCCAGAATCTTTTCGATATCCTCGACGAAGCCCATGTCGAGCATTTCATCGGCTTCATCCAGCACCGCGAACTTGAGTTCGGAGAAATCCAGCTTGCCGCGCTCCATCAGGTCCATGATCCGCCCCGGCGTACCGATCACCACATCGATGCCGTCGCGCAGCCGCTGCAGTTGGATCTCGATCATCTGGCCGCCGTAGAACGGGGCGATCCGCAGCTTGCGCTTTCCCTTCAGGGAGTTCAGCTCCTCCGCGATCTGAATGCTCAGTTCGCGGGTCGGCGAGAGGATCAGCGCCTGCGGCTTTTGGCCGCCCCCCTCGCACAGCTCGATGACCGGGATGCCGAACGCGGCGGTTTTGCCGGTGCCGGTCTGCGCCTGGCCGATCAGGTCGACCGCGCCTTCGAGGAGTTTGGGAATCGTCAGGGCCTGAATCGGGCTTGGAGCTTCAAACCCCTTGGCGCGCAACGCCTCCAGCACCTCTTCGGACACACCGAGTTTACGAAAATTGTCAAGATCGCTCATTGAAAAACCTTTCATGCCGCCTACCGTATCACAAATTACAACTCGATCCAATACAGCAGGCGAACTTCACGAAAGGGCGCATAGTGCATGACAAAGTTGTCTTACGCGACGCACCGCCCGGAAACCGGCAAGAGTAAAAACGGCGGAGTCGTCGCTCCGTTTTCGCATTCGGCCGACCCATGCCGGCGCCACATATTAAAATGCGAAGCCATTAATATACACCGGAAACGGCTTTTTTAAAGTCCGGTTTCGTATTTAATCCGTTTTTGTTCAAAAATATCGGAATATTCGCCGTCTTTGCCGTACTCCGGCTGGAGCGCAACCTTGCCTCCCCCTTCGGGGAGGTCGATCGCGAAGGTCGGCACCGCCAGCGACGAGAGCCGGGGGCGGAATGCGCGCAGAATCTGCAGGCCCTTTTCCACGCCGGTCGCGAAGTGGCGCACCCCCCGCACCGGATCGACATGAAAGAGGTAATGCGGCTTCACCCGGATCGCAACCAGTTTGCGGAAAAGTTCTTCGAGCAGTTCCGCATCGTCGTTGACTCCCTTCAGCAGCACCGACTGATTCACCACCGGCACTCCGGCCCGGACCAGCCTGCCGCAGGCCGCCGCCGCCTCGGGCGTCACCTCGCGCGGATGGTTGAAATGCGTCGCGAACCAGAGGCCCGGAATCGAGCCGAAGTATTCCGCGATCTCCGCCGTAACCCGCTCCGGCCAGACCACCGGCATCCGGCTGCCGATCCGGATCACCTGAATTGACGGAACCGCAGCAACCGCATCGACGATCGCTTTCAGCCGCCCGAAAGGCAGCATCAGCGGGTCGCCGCCCGAAATCAGCACCTCTTTGACGGCGGGATGGGCGGTCAGATACCCCACGGCTCCGGCCAACTGTTCGTCTGAGAGGTCCGCCAGTTCCATGCCGCTGGTCCACGCCCGCTTGCGGAAGCAGAAACGGCAGCGCATCGCGCACCGCCCCGTCGCCAGCAGCACCACCCGGTCCACGAACCGGTGGATCAGGTGCGGCGTCGGCATCTGTTCCTCTTCGGCCAGCGGATCGTAGCTGCTCGACAGGTCGGCGAGCTCCTGCGGATCGGGCAGCGACTGGCGCGCGATCGGATCGTTGCGCCAGTCGGCCGGATCGATCAAGCCGAGATAATAATCGTTCAGATAGACCGGATAAGTCGGCTCGACCCGTTCCATCTCCGGCGTGATTTCCAGGCCGAGCTTCGCCATCGCGTCCCGGCCGGCGGTATAGAATTTCATGGTTTCATCTTGCAGTTTACTGTTGACGATTCCCCATAATATACCCCCGGAAGCGCGACACTGCAACCGCCCGGTCAGATGAACAGCGTGTTGTTGCTGTGTTTCGCCATCGCGACGAAACTGGCCACTCCGGCGACCTCATCCACCTCGATCAGCTCCTCGCGGGTGATGCCCATCACGTCCATCGCCATCTCACAGGCGACGAAACGCACACCGAGTTCGCGAGCCTGCCGGAGCAGCTCCGGCAGCGTCGTCACGTGCTGCTCGGCCATCACGTGCTTCATCATCGCGGTTCCCATGCCGCCCATATTCATTTTGGAAAGCGAAAGTTTCCGGGCGCCCTTCGGCAGCATCCAGCCGAAGAGTTTCGCCACCAGCGTCTTTTCGACCGCGGGAGCCGGATTTTTCCGCAGCACGCTCAAGCCCCAGAAGGTGAAGAAAATGCCGACCTTCGCACCGGAGGCGGCCATGCCGCACGCGATGATCAGCGCCGCCATCGCCTTGTCGAGGTCGTTGCTGAACAGCACCATCGAGCAGCCGTGCCCGCCCGGAGTTTCCGCGGCGGCGGCGACATTTCCCGCGCCGGCCTTGCGGATGACCGCCTCCAGAAACTCCTCCTTCTTTTCCAAGCTGACCAACGTGTTGCCGCTCGACTGAATCCATCCGGCCAGATCCGGTGCGAAGGAGAGCGGCGCCAGCAGCTTCACCGCCCCGCCCGGCTCCAGCACATCGACTTTCTGCTTCAGCCGCACCACCGGTCCGGGGCACGCGAGGGCGCGGGCGTCCACGACTTCCGCTTCGCCGGAGTCATTTGCCGGAGCTTCCGGCGCGGCAGCCGTCCGGACCGGCTTCGGGGTTTCGGCGTGGAACTGCTGCCACGTCAGGTAGCCGCCGGAGAGGTTGTATGCGTCAAAACCGTGCTGCCGCAGAATCCGTTCCGCCACATAACCGCGCTGTCCAACCCGGCAGAACACCGCGAGCGGACGGCTTTTGTCGAGCTCGCCCAGCCGGGTGCGCAGTTCGCCGAGCGGAATGTTCACCGCGCCCGGAATCGTACCGTTTTCAAACTCGGCGACCTCCCGCACATCCAGCAGGAACATCCCCGCCGGAACCGCGTCGGCGTGCAGGATGCGGCTGGTCCCGTCCAGCACGTTCCCGGCGATCATCCCGGCGAGATTCACCGGGTCCTTCGCGGTGTTGAACGGCGGCGCATAGGCCAGTTCCAGTTCCGCCAGCGCGGGCGCGGCCACGCCGTCGCGCATCGCGGTCGCGATCACGTCGATCCTTTTGTCCACCCCCTTGCGGCCGACAATCTGCGCGCCGAGAATTTTCCCATCCGGCGCGAACAGCAATTTCATATCCAGCATGGCCCCGCCCGGATAATATCCGGCCGATGAAGCCGCGTGCAGGTAAATCTTACGGTAATCCAGCTTCAACTGCGTCAGCCGCCGTTCGGTCAGGCCGACGCTGCCCGCCGCCAGCGAACCGATTTTCAAAATGGCCGCTCCGAAACTCCCCGGATAACGGCTGGAACGCCCCGCGAGATTGTCCGCCGCGATCCGCCCCTGCTTGTTGGCGGGGCCGGCCAGCGGAATCGCGGTCCTGCCGCCCGTGACCGGATCGGCCACCTCCACCACGTCTCCCGCCGCGTAAATCGCCGGATCGGAGGTGCGCAGGAACTCATCCGTCACAATATGTCCGCGCGGCCCGAGTTCCAGCCCCGCCGCTTTCGCCAGCTCCGAATTTGGACGGACTCCGACGCTCATGACCGCGAAATCCGCCTCCAGCTCCCGACCGTCCTCCAGTTTCGCAAACAGTGCGCCGTCGCGCCGGAAGGCGACCACCTTGTGGCCGAGTTCCAGCGTGATCCCCAGCTCCGCCAGTTCGGCGGCAAGCGGTACGCTCATCTCCTTATCCACCGTCGGCAGCACCTGAGGAGCCAGTTCAACCACGGTCACTTCAAGGCCGCGGTGACGCAGATTCTCCGCGACTTCGAGCCCGATGAAGCCCGCGCCGACCACCAATGCCCGTTTCGCCCCCTTCCCGACTCCCGCCAGAATCCGGTCCATATCCGGGATGGTCCACAGTTGATGGATGGCCGGATCGTCGCCGCCGGGCAGTTCCATCCGGAGCGGCGACGAACCGGTCGCCAGCAGCAGCCGGTCGTAGCTTTCCTGATAGGCGGAGCCGTCCGCCTTGCGCACGGTAAGCCGCTTCACTTCCCGGTCGATCGCAACCGCCTCGTTTTCCACGCGCACATCGACGGCGAAACGCGCCCGGAACCGTTCCGGCGTCATCACCAGCAGCGAATCCCGTTCCGGGATCACTCCGCCCAGATGGTAGGGCAGACCACAGTTGGCAAATGAGATATAGCTTCCGCGCTCCAGCAGAATGATTTCCGCCTGCTCATCCAGCCGCCGCAACCGGGCCGCGGCGCCCGCTCCTGCGGCAACGCCGCCTACAATAATCACTTTCATAAATCTTCCTCCTTCATTCCGTTTGCCGTCACCTGAAATAACTTACTGCAAAATCTTCAAAGGTCAAATCGCCAGTCCGTCGCCTGCTTCCTGGCGCATGGATCGCATATTGTTTTTCCCACGGAAGCATTTTTTTGTATCTCTGGTCAATAAATAATATTTTTTGTCAATTGTTATTTCGACGCATCCGGCTATAATAATTGGAGTTGGATACTTTCAGTCAAGACAACAGTACCTTAAACAAGGAGAAAATCATTATGTTGAAACCGTTGTCCGTCCAGTTGTATTCGCTTCGCGAAGCCGCCAGCAAGGATTTCCTCGGCGTCCTGAAACGGGTTGCCGACATCGGCTATATGGGCGTGGAGCCCGCCGGCTTCTGGAACATCCGTCCCTCCGAATTCGTGAAGATCATCGCCGACCTCGGCTTGAAGATGTACTCCTCGCATTCTCCGTGGGCCCGCCGCAACTCCATCGGCGAAGCAATGGACATCGCCCATATCATCGGCCTTGACAAGATCGTCTGCGGCTACGGCCCGGATGACTTCAAAGACATGGATTCGATCAAGCGCACCGCTGACGACACCAACTATATGATTGAAATCGCCGAACGCAACGGCTTCACCCTTTTCCAGCACAACCACGATTTCGAGTTCCAGCGCATCGACGGCAAGCTCAAGTATGAGATCTACCGCGAACTCTGCCCGAAAGTCAAGTATGAAATCGACTGCTTCTGGTCCACCAACCTCGGCACCGAAGATCCGGTCGAGATGCTCAAGAAGTTCGCCGACGACACCATCCTGATCCACATGAAGGACGGCAAGGTCAAGCAGAACGTCGGCGGCAAGGCGATGGTCAACGGCATCCTCGACCGCAAGGTCGACCTGATGCCGCTCGGCACCGGCGACCTGCCGATCAAGGATCTGGTCGCCGCCGCGCCGGAACAGGTCGAAACCATCGTGGTCGAGCTCGACTACTGCAATATCGACATGAATACCGCGATCGAGCAGAGCTATAAATACATGGTCGAAAACGGCCTCGCCAAAGGCAACAAGTAACTGACCGCAATCGGGAAACTGAAATGAAAAAGACCAAGATCGGCATCGTCGGATGCGGAATGATCAGTGAGACGTATTTCAATGCGTCCAAGAAATTCACCAATATCGAAGTCGTCGCCTGCTCGGATATCATCCCGGAGCGCTCCAAGGCCAAGTTCGAAGCGCACGGCGTGCCGAATATGACCAACGATGAGCTGTTCGCGATTCCGGAAATCGAAATCGTGCTCAACCTCACTCCGCCGCAGGTCCACTCCAAGATCGCGATGGACACCCTCAACGCAGGCAAGCACGCCTATTCCGAAAAGCCGTTCGGCGTCGATGCCGACGATGCGGCCAAGGTCGTGGCGCTGGCGCAGAAAAAAGGGCTCCGCGTCGGCTGCGCCCCGGACACCTTCCTCGGCGGCGGCCAGCAGACCGCCCGCAAGATGATCGACGACGGCTGGATCGGCAAACCGCTCTGCGGCACCGCGATCGTGATGGGACGCGGCCCGGAGAAGTGGGGCCAGGCTCCGTTCTTTTACGATTACGGCGCGGGCCCGATGCTCGATCTCGGCCCCTACTACATGACCGCGCTGGTCAATATGCTCGGTCCCGCCAAGAGCGTGACCGCCGTGACCACCAAGGGCTTCGACTACCGCACCTTCGGCGCGGAAGTCGCGGAACAGTATCAGGCCCAGTACAAGCCCTATGACAAGTATCCGGTCAACGTGACCACCCACCTGACCGGCGTCGTGGAGTTCGTCTCCGGCGCGGTGATCACCGTGATCGCCAGCTTCGACGTCTACAAGCACGGCCATGCCCCGATCGAAATCTACGGTACCGAAGGTTCGCTGCAGGTGCCGGACCCGAATACGTTCGGCGGTCCGGTCCGGCTGTTCCGCCCCGGCTATGAGGATTGGAAGGATGTTCCGCTGGCGTTCGGCTACACCGAAAACAGCCGCAGCATCGGCGCCGCCGACATGGCCAACGCCCTCCAGAGCGGCCGGCCGCACCGCGCCAGCGGCGCACTCGCCAACCATGTGCTGGAGATCATGCTCTCCTTCGACAAATCGAGCAAGCTCGGCACCAAGGTGGAATTGACCACTAGCTGCGAGCGCCCTGCCCCGCTCCCGCTCGGTCTCGAAGAGGGCCAGCTCCCCGAATAAAGTACAAGTTCCCCAATCGCGTGCGCAGGAGTAACATTCCTGTCGCACGCGATTTTTTTGCCGGAATCCCCGGAAGGCCGCTCGGAATTTGACAAATTTTCTTCAGCCGCTATATTGAATGATGGAGAACCGCAATCAAGCGGAGCAAAAAGAGGAGAACATCATCATGGAAGAGAAGAAACAAAAGAAACAGAACGAGCAGATCATACGGAACACACCGGTGCTGCCGCAGGACATCAACGAAGCGAAAAATACGCCGATGGAACTGCCGGTTTCCGTGCCGGAAGATCCGAAAAAGATTCAGCCGCTTGACTGACGGCGGCGGCGCACGGGAACAGGGCACCCGGTTCCCGTGCACATTGCCGGCCGTTCAGACAAAGAGCTTCTGAATCAGCACCATGTAGACCGCCGTTCCGGAACAGATCGAGAGCAGCGGATTTTTGCGCCAGACATGCAGTCCCACCACCACGACTCCCGCGATCAGCTCCGGCAGGCCGAACGGGAACTCCGCGACGGAGACCTCCTTGACGCAGTAGACCACCAGCATCGCAATCGCGGCCGGAGAAATCACCCGTCCGAGATAAAGCACCATCTCCGGCGGCCTTTGGGCGCGCCCGAACAGCATAAACGGAAACGCCCGGATCAGGAAGGTCACCGCCGCCATCACCACGATCATCCAGAATACATGTACCGTACCGGTCACAGCGCCGCCTCCGTTTCCCGTACCGCTCCGGTTTCCGCCGCGTCAAGACGGCGGCGCAGCACCAGCAGGATGCCGATGATCAGAAGCATCGCCGGCATCAGCATATTGGCGGCACCGAATGCCAGCATCGCCCCCAGCGTGGCTCCGGCTCCGATCACAGCCGGAATCCGGTTTCTTTTTTCCATGCACTGTTCAGTCAGGATCACCAGAAACAGCGCGGTCATCGCAAAGTCGATCCCTCGGGTGTTGAAGGTCAGCATCGAACCGGCAAACGCACCGGCCACGCCTCCCGCGATCCAGTAGAGATGGTCGAGAAGACCGATCAGGAACATGAACGTTCCCCGGTCCACGCCTTCAGGACGCTCATCCTGTACCTGCAGCGCGTAAGTTTCGTCGGTCAATGCGAAGATCATGTAGAACCGCTTCAAGCCGCATTTGCGGAAGGCTTCGATCAGCGCGATGCCGTAAACGGAGTAGCGGATATTGATCAGCAGCGACATCACCGCGGTTTCGGCCAGCGACATGGAACCGGCGATCATCCCGACCGCCGCGAACTGCAGGCTGCCGGAAAGGATCGTCACGCACATGAACAAAGCCCACCACGGCCCGTAGCCGATCCGGTTGAGCAGGATGCCGAAAGCGGCGCCCATCGTCGTATATCCCATCAGCACCGGCAGCGAAACCACGAATGCCGCCCGCCAGGCCTGGGCGGTCATTCCGGAAGAAGCGTGTTTCATTTCAATGAAATTCCCAAATAAGGTCATTAATATAGCGCACCTTCCGTATTTTACCAATCAATTTCACGACATGGTCAGCGGGTCAGCAGATAGACCATCACCCCGCCGGGCCGCGAAGCGGTATCCGCCGTGAAGCGGAGCTTGCCGTTTCCATAAGCCGACGGGACGGCACCGTTCGGAGAGCCGTCGAGCTTCAGCGCCTCGACTTTCATCTCCGGCAACGCGAGTTCGACATCGGCCCGGCACTTTTCGAGCAGGATCGGCAGCTGTCCCCAGCTTTCGAGCAGGTTGCGGCGCTCATTCGCAAACTTCTGCTTGGTCGCGCCGAGGTTCGGCATCTGGATGAACAGGAGCTTTTCGCTTTCGGCCAGCTTCTTCCCGTCGAGTGACAGCAACGCCGCCGTCTGGTAACAGTCGGCTCCGGAAAGTTTCATCACTTTGCCGGACATATCGCCGGAGAAGGTCATCACTTCGCACTGCGGAGCGACGATCTTCACTGTTTTCGCCTTCGAATCGAGCGTGATCTGCCCGCCTGCGCTCGTGATGACTCCGGTCTTCCCGAGCTTGTCGAGAGCGGAGCGGGCGGCAGCTGGAAGCCGTTTCTCCCAACCGGCATTGAGCGCATCGACCTTCCGCACGCCGGGGAACGAAGCGGCGGCGCCGAGCGTGCCGATCCGGCCGTAGAGGCCGAGTTCGGTGAACTCTGCCGGATAATCGCCGTCATCCTCCGGTGGACCTGCGAGCCGGCGAAGCTGCCCCGACGTACAGGTGAAAGCAAAAGCAGGTTTCGCCGCCCGGATATATTCACGCATGAAGAGAAGATTGATAATGCGTTCCGCCAGCTGCGCCTGCGGATCGTTGACGATATCAAAACCATACGGCACATCGACCTTATCCATGTTGTAACGCCCGTGCGACCAGGCGAACCGATAGAGGGCGTCCCAATCCTGCAACCCGGCATAACCGCCGATCAGCGGCGCCGCTTCGACCCGGTACGGGTTCGGATTGCAGAAGTTGAATTCAGTGACGGTGTACGGTTTGCCGAAAATCCGCGCCGGCATCAGATACCGCGGATGTTCCGCGCGATTTGCGATGGATGATTTATTGGAAAACGCATACGGCAAGTGCCAGTCCCGCACCGGAAACCAGGGATGATCCCAATACTGATGATTGTCCACGAAATCCAGATGCTCACGTACTTCATTCATCGTGAACTTGCTGATCATATTGAGATCGGTAACCAGCGCAACCAGTTTCAGCTCCTCCTTCAGGAACCGCTTCTGTTCTTCGATGCTCCTGATCTGAAGATCGTTCAGGAACTCAATGAAGAGGCCCCCGCGTGAGGTGCGGTTCTCCGGTGTGTCAAGCCCTTTCTCTTTCAGGTATTCGACATATCTCTCCTCGAAAAGCGGGATAAGCGCGGGATCCCATCCCCGCCAGGTGATGACCAGAGGATTTTCGTTCACAAGATTCAAAGCATAGAGTGCCGGATCCTCCGCATAAGTCAAACCGGTATAGGGATTTCGGTGGGTCAGCAGCCGCCGGGCGAATTCCTTCCAGTTATCCATCGCCGATTTGCTGAGCGGAATCAACCTCTTCAAGATGAATTTCTCCGGACTGGTGCGTCCTTCAAGTTCTTTTATGCGGTCCCCCGGCTTCAATTCGCGGCTTGCATAAAGATCCAGACAGGAATAAATTCCGTGTTTTTTCAGTTCCGCAAACAGGTAATCAAGTTGATCGAGTGCCCGAGAATCAAAAGTCAGAGAGTCAGGTGCATTCGGATCGATAAGTCCGTTATCAAAATGATGAAAGCGCACGGTGTTATAGCCGAGCCGGGTCGCCTTGGTCACGAAATCATCGGCAAGCTCCTTGTCGAGATAGTTTGCTGTGCCGACCAGATTCGGCCCGAAAAAACGGATCCGCTTTCCCGGCGCGTCACGAAATGAGAAATGTCCGGTCTGGTCGACCACTACCGGTCCGTATTTGCCGGCCGGAGCATTGAGATAGCCCGAGAAATCAAGCGGAGACCCCGCCACGGTATTGCCGTTGTATTCGACCGGCAGCCAATCCTTGTCTGCAACGATATACGGCAAAGCTTCGGGCCGTCGGAGATTCAAACGGTACTCTCCGAGTGTGGCGCCGACAATCATCCAGACTGAACCGCTGTCTGCTGCCGCCTTGAAGGTCAACTTTGCCGGAGCAGCTTCGACAGGAAACTGTGACAGATAGAGACCGACAAAGGTCTCAGCATTTTCTCCCGTCCAGGCGACAACACCGTTTGCCACTCCATACGGTTGCCACCAGTTGCCGACATCGCGGCCGGCAAGCACCGGGAACTCCTTGACGCTGCCGTCGGCATACTCCGCAACAACCATACCGACCGGCATAGATGCATTCGGCGTCCAGGCCGAAGCATGCAACAAGTACAGATACCTACTTTTTTCGCCGCTACTGTCAAGCGCGATACTCTTCTCCATCGGAAATTTCTGCTGCCGGGAAGATAACACAAGACAGGAACGGCCATCGTTGCGTTCCGGATTGACGATATCAAAATCGACGCCCAGAGCGGAAAAACGACCGGACTTCATCATGCGCAAATCGTTGGTCGGTCCCTGGTCGGTCCAGCCGCCTTTCCCGTCGTTGAGCTTCTCGTCTCTGAATCCCATATTGAACACATTTCTCAAATCAACGGAGACTGTGTACGGCGTCTCAAGTCGTATGCGGATTTTTAAGGAGGCGTCGTCAATTTTTCCGGCGGACGGAGTCGCTCCGATCCGGAATATAAAATATTGATTGCCCCATTTCCGATCATCCTGGATCAGCAACATGAAATCGCCTTCAACCGTGACAATCCTTCCGTTGCTTCCGAATCGGAGCGAACGGGCATTCCCGTTGAAGATACAGCTTTCTTTGCATACTTCCGGCAACTCAATTTTTCGGCCATCGACTATGACGTCTCCCGGTTCCGCCAGCGGCATGTTCATAGTCAAAGCGAGCGCAGAGGTTTCGACAGGAGAAGCAGCCTTGAAACGGGCATGATAGGCAACACCGTCCGGAACTGCGACTGCCGAAATCTTCGTCCGGAACCCGTTCCATACGCCGGAAGTTTCGAACGAGTCGGAACCAAAGCGCGGAAATCCCGCATCCATCTTGAAATTGCCGTCGTCAAGGACTTCTGCATGCCAATCCGGTGCGTACCAGTTCCAGCGAAGTACGCGCGTTCCGACTCTCAAGTTTCCGCAATCGTCGATTGCGGGACAGGCCGGCAACGTTTCGCCGGAAACGGCAGGCAGCAATCGGAAATCGGCTGTGAGCCGCCAGTTTGAAATCTCATTTTCCATCCCTTTCGGCATCAGCCGGATGGTAAACGTCTTGAGGTTGAAAGCACGGTTATCCTGAATATAGACTTTGAAATCGCCACTGATCCGAATTTTCCGTTCCGACAATCCAATCATGACGATTCCGGCCTCACGATCAAAAATGCCCGGTTCTGCCGCTTCTTCCGGCAAGCTGATTTCATCTCCATCTACATTCACAGCGAGCCCGGGTTCCCCAACCGGAATGTCGATTGCCAGCGCCAAAGTGTCTGTCGCAATCGGAGTCGCCGCTGTAAGCATATAATCGCACTGAAATGCCTTGTCGCCGCTTGCCGTCACCGTCTCAGTCACTTCAAACACATTGTCCGAACCTCCGGCCGGAAGTTTCCCGCGAAGTTCATAAGTGCTGTCGGATCGTTTCAACACCTTCGCCTCCGGTTTCAGGCTTGATTGATCGCTCCCCTGCCAGCCCGCCCCGAAGTGTTGAAGAAAGAACCGCACAGAATCAATTTCAAATCCTCCCTGCGCCCCAAACCGAAGCTCTTCCGGCAATCGATCAACCGCCGAAACGCCGGCCCAGCCAAGTATCATCAACAATACCATCAACCGTTGCATCGTCATCATATTCCTTTATAACTCATCAATTTTTGCCATTCCATCATTACCACGGCCATTTTCATAATCCGCAGCACGGACTTTCTGCGCAGAACCATCTGCACGAAAAAGCGGAGCCTCCCAATTGGGATGAACAAGAAACGAGTCAAAAACTTCAGGCGCTACATTCATCAACGTCGTCCCTCCCGAACAAATAATCAGCATTTGCCGCGAGAGTTTGCTCATTGGCTTACCCAAACCGGTATATCCGAAAGCAGTACAGACCGGGCCGCTCCGGCTGTCGCGCATGTAAAAATAATCGCAGCGTTCTTTGGATGTATGCGTCCAGCCCTCTCCGGGAGTGGGCAAAAAAGGACAGGCGAAAAGTTTTGAGCGAAGATCGCCTTCTGCCGGCTTATATTGACACCACGACGGACCGCCGATATAGATGCTGACACGCCCCAGGCCCACATTTTCAACGTCCCACAGACACCAAGGAGTTGAGGCTCCGCCGTTGCCGGTCTTAGGAAGCTGATCATGGTTATCATTCGTATACATAATCACTCCTGATCCGATCTGCTTGACATTATTGATACACTTGATTGTGCGAGCGGCCGCACGCGCCTTGTTCAAGGCCGGAAGCAGCATTCCGGCAAGAACGGCTATTATTGCAATCACCACGAGCAATTCAATAAGAGTAAACGGAGCTGATTTTTTCATTTTCAATCCTTTCTATTGGTTGGGTTGTAATAAGCTTCTCAACCAGCCGTTGCTGAAAAGCGGCCGGGTCGGTCATTTCCGTGGCGACCAGCATCTCGCGCCCCTCCGGCGAGATTCGCGTAAAGCCGACGTCATCCACCGCAAGTTTCAGGCGTTCCAGGCGGGTGAACTCCCCGGAATACGCCAGATGGACCGCCGCTGTATCATAAAGGATGCTGCTGGCATGTGCCGGGCCGCCATGTTTCCAATAATTTCGCCAGACGGCATATTGGGCAAGAATGTTCCGGGCAACCGGTGCGGCTGATTCCGCGATTTTCCGATAATTCACTCCCGACAGCGCGATATCGCCGCAATGATCGAGCGGCGTCAGGCGGATTTCACGCCACGGCGCCCGGAACGTCCGCTGCGCCGCCGGAACATCGAGTTTGATGTTGTACTCGGCAACCGCGCCGGCCGCACCTCGGTGCCGCTTCGCGATCGAACCTCCCATCACGGTCAGGCGACATCGGGAGACCGCCCGTTCATCCCGGCGGCAAAGCTCAGCGAGAGTGGTCAGCGGCGCGATGCCGATCACCGTCAGCTCCGGCTCGGCGGCAATCAGTTCCAGCGCCCGGCCCACACCGTCCTCCCAGATGCCTCCGGAATACTGTTCCAGCCGGTAAGGGTCGGCATATTCATGCATGGTTTCGGGCGAACCGTCCGCACGCGAGACGCCGATGCCGACCGGAATATCGTCGCGGCCGCACGCCTCCAGGAATCCGGCCGCAACCTTGGCCCGGTAACGGGCATCACCGGTTGAGGTCAACACCAGTTTCAGGTCAAATTCAGGGCTGTTCAGCAGCATCCCGAGCGCCCAGGTATCGTCGATATCGTTGCCGATGTCCGTATCCAGAATGGTCGGAATCGGTTTAGGGCCGCAGTTTGTCATTATGGTTCCTTTCGTTGTTTTTCTTTTTATATTATACCGTAATTTATAATCCGAGCCAACTGCATTTTTGATACAAATTGATAAACAAATAGAACAAATCGCCAGAATTATTGGAAAATGCCGAAAAACGGCGTTATGTTGCACCCATCAACGAAAGGAATCGATATGAGCGTACAATCGGTGGAACTGCCGTTGCTCTTCTATGCGTGGCGGCGCAAGGTAACAGGCAATGTCGCTCCGCACCAACACGGCGGCTGCGAACTGATCTATGTACTCGAGGGGCATTGCCGGGTGGAAAGTCCGGCCGGAATTTTTGAAGGCACTCCCGGCAAACTGCTGGTCATCCCGCCGGAAGTGATCCACAACCAGATCGATGATCCGGGCGAAGACAACATCTTCTGCGTTTTTCAAGCAAATCCGGCTCTTTTCGCCCAGCATTGGCGTTCCCTTGACCTTGGCGGTGAAACGCGGACCATCCGCATGTTTCTTGAACTGTGCGATATGACCGAGAAAAACGATCTTACGGGGGCATCGGCTCTGCTGCTGAGCTTTCTGCAAAGGCTCTCCGCTTTCGAGCAGAAACAGTCCCTCTCCACCCGACAGCACCCGAAACTCCGCAAAGCCCTCGAGTTCCTGCATGAAAATCTCACCCGTCCCATCACGGTCCGGGCGACAGCGGAGCATACCGGAATCAGCGTGTCGCTGCTGCGTAAGCTCTTTACGGACTACTGCGGGACTCCGCCGCTCGGATATCTGCAGAATCTCCGCCTTGCCCGAGCTGAAGAACTGCTGAAAAATCCCTACCTCTCCATTGCGGAAATCGCCGCCGAATGCGGATTCGACAGCGCCGGTTATTTCATCCGCCTCTACCGGCGCAAGCACGGCACTTCTCCCGGTAAAGCGCGCCGCAGGTCGGATCACCCGAGCTGATCTCCCTTGTGCACTTCCCCCCGATATGCAATGCAAAAAGATCCAATCCCCCGCCGCACGCAGTGGAAATACTTGCCGGCAATTCTGACCGCAGACAGCAACTTATTTATATAAATGCAAAACTATTTTTAATAATTTATCATACTCCGTTTGCTATTTTAACACCAATGTATTATAGTAATAACAAACAGATCAGGAAAAATTCTGGAAGGAGACCGGAGTTTCAACCTGTAATGCGGACAGGAGTTTCAACAACAAAGAGGAGGTTGTTATGAACAAAACCAAAGTTGCATTTTTCGATACCAAACCGTATGACCGGGAGTTTTTCACGGAAACCAACAGGAAGTTCGGGTTTGAACTGACCTTTTTCGAAGCGCGGCTGAATCCGAATACCGCCCGGATGGCGGAGGGATTCGATGCGGTATCCGCCTTCGTGAATGACGATGTCAGCGAAGCTACGATCAAGGAACTGGTCAAGGCCGGAGTAAAGCTGATCGCGATGCGCTGCGCCGGCTACAACAACGTGAATCTTGCCGCTGCCTACGGCAAAATTCTGGTGATGCGCGTACCGGGATATTCCCCCTACGCGGTCGCCGAATACGCGCTGGCGCTGCTGCAGACGCTGAACCGCGAACTGCACCGCGCCTACAACCGGGTCCGAGAGAACAACTTCTCGATCAACGGCCTGATGGGATTCGACCTGCGCGGCAAGACCTTCGGCATTGTCGGAACCGGCAAGATCGGCCGGGTGTTCGCGGAGCTGCTGCAGGGCTTCGGGGTGCGGATTCTCGCCTATGATATGTATCCGAACGCCGAAGCGGCCAGACAACTGCACATCGAATACGTGTCGCTCGAAGAGCTGTACCGTAATTCCGACGTAATTTCGCTGCACTGTCCGCTGACCCCGGAAAACGTGCATATGATCAACGACGAGGCGATCGGAATGATGAAGCATGGCGTTTACATCATCAATACCAGCCGCGGCAAGCTGATCGATTCCGCCGCACTGATCGCGGGACTGAAGAGCCGCAAAATCGGCGGCGCCGGGCTGGACGTCTACGAGGAGGAGAGCGACTACTTCTTCGAAGACCGTTCCGGCTACGCGATCGACGACGACATCCTGGCCCGGCTGATGACGTTTCCGAATGTGCTGATCACCTCGCACCAGGCGTTCTTCACCCGCGAGGCGATGACCAACATCTCCAACGTGACGCTGAAGAATATCGAGGACTTTGTGAAAGGCCGCGAACTGGTGAACTGCATCTGTTACCAGTGCGACGGCAATCGCCAGTGCCCCGGCAAGGGCGACCATGCCGCCCCCTGCAAAAGTCAGCCGAAACCTGAAGCGTAAATCTCCGGCGGCAATCCGTTTCCGGCATACATCCGGCGGCTTCACATGCCGCCGTTTTTTGGTCAATTGAAAAAGTAAACGCACGTTTGTCAAACTAAACGGGACTTACCTATTGAAAGTGGTGCGTTTAGTTTGACAATGCAGTAAAAAGTAACAGGATTTCTCCCGTTTTACGATAGAACGATTTTTCTTTTGAGCGTTTACTCTGACAAAAAAGATAATACTCCCGTATGGTGTTCCGCTCAGCGGGTTTTTCGGACCTACTAAACGCACACCTCGAATTTGACAAACCAGCACAAAATACGAAGCTATTTATTGATTAAATCTGGCAATAGATAAACTTCATTTTTGCTGATCATTTTGAGGCCCAGTTTTTCCAGAATCTCCTTTCCGTAAAGCATTTCAAAAAGTGCGGATGCCGATATATCATTGAGATTTTTTCTGACAAGCCCATTGATATGCGATACAACAATATTTATATCCTCCTGAGTGAAGTTTTTCAAGTCCCGTCCTTTGGAATCACCTTTCGGAGATTGAGATGATTATTTTCCACGTGTCCTTTCTGCCAGGATGAATAGGGATTGCAATAGAAGATCCTGGTTCTTGTCTTTCCGGTAAAAGGACTTTTCTCAAGTGCGTGTGGATTGGAAAATTCAGAGCCGTTATCGGTCAGGATCACAGGAAAAAGCGTTTGGAAAACTTCACTCGTCAAACGCTCTTCGAGCATATTGAATATATCTATAACCGATTGTGAATGGTTGGCATCCCTCAAGTACGCAAGCATCAAGGCGCAGTTATTGAAATTCATTGTCAACAGAACCTTTCCGCCGACTTTGCCGATGACGCTGTCCATCTCGACAACAGGAAAATCGGGATGCTCTTCACGATATTTTTTGAAATCATCATAAGTTCGATTGATTCGGCATTTTGTATCTACCTTGTGATCAAGATCTTTTCGTTTGCGCGGCTTCATGTTGCACGAGCGGGGCATATCTCCCCGTTTCGTCTGAATGATTCCTGCGTTTATATAACGGTAGACTGTTTTCTCGCAAACGGTAAAGCGGTCTTTATTTGGACTCATAATATGGTAGACAGACTGCCTATTTTGCATTCCCCCATGGATCATGCTGCTGATTGCCGCCTGTTCCGTTTCTGTGAGATTGGCGCCGGCCCTTGACTTAACCAGTAATTGACGATACTCCCGTTCCGCCAGAGAGGAAATATAAAATTGCTTCCTCAAAACACATTGAGATTCTTCGCGGCAGCCATTGCAAACATAAGGTGTCACGGATAGTTGCGGACAAATCTCTTCTTTGAAATTGGAACAAACATTGTTGCAGAATCGGCAGGCGCTACATCTTCTTTTGCATCGTTTTCCCGGACACAAGTGCCAGACATTACAATTACGCCGGTAAAGACAGCGATTACTGATCCGTCCAGACGCTCCCTTGTCGCTCGGCTGGCGGTGTTTCAAGATTTCGCGCGCAATGGTTGTACGCGATTTGCCCAACTCCCGGGCAAGCTGATGGCACGACATTCCTTGCCGAAGACCGTGTTCGATTCTCTGACGGTCCAATTCCGTTAAATGCGACATTTCCTGCCTCCTGCTGATCTGTGGGACATCATGATATTGTCAAACTAAACGCTCCCCCCTCCCCGGGGAGGGGGGAGATAAAGTTTCCGACATTTCTCACAATATCAGAAGTACGATTATCTGCAACAGCCTTCTGAAAGACTAAATGCAACTCCTCTGTTTTGGCAAACTAAACGCAACACCCTTTCTTTGGCAAACTAAATGCAACTGGTCCGACTCAAGGGGGGGCGTTTACTTTGTCAACTTTCTTGAATAACTTTTTCCATTCTTTTTTGCACTCCCCTCTTGACAATCGCGGGCAATTGATTCATAATATATCATGTTAACATAATAACATAACAACTCATGAAGGGCTCTTTCATGCCAACCGTTGCCAAACCCGTCAAATACAGACAGATTTACGAGGAGCTGAGCCACCGCATCCGCTGCGGCGCCCTGAAGCCCGGCGAGCAGCTGCCCTCCACGCAGGAACTGGCCGAATATTACAGCACGTCCATCCTGACTATCCGGCAGGCGATCACCCACCTGACGCGGGATGGCTTCACCACCGCGATTCAAGGCAAGGGAACGTTTGTTTCGGCACATGAGAAGGCCAAGGCGGAAGTTCCGGCCATCCAGTTTTTCAGCGGCTCCTTCCACGGCGACCTCAGCCGCGATCCTTTTGTGGGGCCGCTGCTGCTCAACCTCTGTTCACAGGCGGCCCGTCAGGGGGCCAGCGTCAATGTGACCGTGCTGCCGCCGCATCAGACCCTGAGCGGGTACGTGCGCGAATACGGTGTCACCCCCGCCATGAGGAACGGGACGATTCTCAACCTTTCTTCGGAGCTGCTGCAGACCAACCGTGAAGCCGAGCTGGAACTGCTGCGCCGCGAACGGGTTCCGTATGTGGTGATCCCGCTGGACGACGCCGCGACGGACATTCCGCAGGTACGTTCGGACGGGCGGAACGCCTGGGGGTTCGCCCTCCGCCGGCTGCTCGATTACGGACACCGCGACATCATGCTGCTGCCGGGACACAACTCCTATGCCGACGTGCAGGAAGCCTGCCGCAGTCTCGATCTGCCGGTCACCCCGGAGCGGTTCCAACTGATCACCCCGTGGGAGGAGGAGTCGGGCCGGGCGGCCGCCTGGCGGCTGCTGCAGGGCGGGCCCGACTTCTCCGCCGTGCTGGTGGCGGGCGACCGCGCGACGATGGGAGCGATCCGGGCCATTCAGGAAAGCGGCCGGAGGATTCCCGACGACATCTCGCTCTTTTCCTACGACCGTTATGCCTGGATGGACGCCGCCTCCCCGATGAAGATCACCGGAATGCAGCAGGATATCGATGCGATGGCGCAGGCGCTGCTCCATTTGCTCGAGGAACAGCGCCTGAGCGGCAGCGAAGTTCCCCGCAGTATCTCAATCCCGATGCAGTTCGTCGCCGGCGAAAGCTGTATCCTCAAAGCGGAAAACCTTTAGAATGAACCCAAATACATCGAAAGGAACCATCCCAATGAAGACTTTCCGTCGTTACTCATTTACATTGATTGAGTTGCTGGTTGTAATAGCCATCATCGCAATTCTCGCCGGAATGCTGTTGCCCGCGCTGAATAAGGCGCGTGACACCGCCCAGGGGGCCAAATGCCTCAGTTCCATCAAGCAGGTCTGGAATTTCGGGCTGCTCTACGCCAACGACAACAACGACTGGTTCGTGCCGTGGGAGGTGCGCAATGCGGAAAATACGGAAAACCTCCGCTGGCACCGCAATCCGGCTTTCCGTTCCTATGCCGGACTGGCCAAGCGGGAGTGGGACGACGCCCTCTACCCGCGCACCTTCGCCTGCCCGCTCGCCACGGTTGGCGAGCAGAACGGCTTCATCGATCTTGCCTATGTGTACGGCATGGTTCATAACGGCGGCGATCCATGCAAACCGGGAAACACCAACACCTCTTCAACCATGTTTAAGCTAACCAAAGTCAAGCGCCACTCTGAAAAGGTCTGCATGGCGGATGTCACCGCCTCCGCGCAGCTCAGCTTGTACAACAATACTCCGGAACCCTTCTGGCAGAAGGGCAATGAAATGGGCCTAGAAAATCCCCCGGGAGAAAATGTAGCCTACCGCCACGGCAGTCAACAGAACGCCAATGTCGCCTTTTTCGACGGCCATGCTTCTCCCCGGCGACATTATACTCTGAATTGGAAAATGAATTCCACAACCAATCCGACTTGGACCATCTGGTTTCCCTATGCCCTCACGAACAACGATGTTATCTGGTAAATTCAGGAGCAATCATAGTATGAACAAACTGTTGCAATACACGGCCGGCGCACTTGCCGGAATCGCGTTCACCGCCTCGGCGGAAGTCGTTTTCCAGTGCGGTTTCCGGAATCCGGAGGATCTGAAATCATTCTCCGCCTGGCAGGTGGAGCCGGAAATCCGTCAGGACGGCGTCGTGCTCTCCGTTCCGCAGCGCGTCAATAACGCCAGTCTCACCCTGAAACTGAATCCGGCCGATATTGCCGGACAGCGATTGAACTTCAGCGTCGAAGCCCGCGGCACCGGCATCGCCCCGGCCCGCGAACCGTGGAATGGCGGCAAATTCCAGTCCAACATCGAAGCTCCCGGCCACCACTCATGGCCCAGTGCCAAGATCAAGCTCGGGAACTTCGACTGGGAAACGCTCGCTTTTTCCGCCGATATTCCCGCCGATGTGACCAACGCCCAACTTACACTTGGTTTTCAGGATTCCTATGGGAAGCTTGAATTCCGCAACTTGAAAATCGAGACGGCCGCCACATTGCTCGACCTGCGCCGCGCCGCCAATATGGGCTTCGCGGACCCGGTCGCCGGAGACGGCAAAGGCGGCTGGTCCGATCAGGGGCCGGACAACGACGCGCGCAATTTCAAATGGCGCTCCCCGGCCACTTTCGCCAACGTGCCGTTTGCGGTCATCGATCCCGCGAAGAACAACGGCCGCTCCGTCCTTACCATGCGTGCGGCGAATTTTCCCGCCGGACTGGAAGAAGCGGAAATCCCCGCCCCCGCCGGAACCGTCGGCAACCATCTTTATTTGCTGCACACCCTCTGCTACAACGTCCCCGGCGCCGTCGGGAGCGTGGAGGTGACCGGCAACTCCGGCAAACGCCAGACTTTCGAGGTTCAATCCGGCCGCGATATCGGCGACTGGTGGAACCCCAAGCCGCTGGCCAACGCTTTCCCGGGAGTGCTCTGGCCGAACAACTCCGGCGGCCGTGTGGGACTGTACGTATCGCATTTCGAGCTTGAACCGGAGCTGGAAGGCATCAAAGAACTGCGTTTTCGCAGTGCAAAACGTTCCGCGATCTGGATCATTGCGGCGGCGACGGTCTCCGAACACCGCTACGCTCCCCCGTCCGCCGAACGCGTCGTGACCCGTGTCGACGGCCGCTGGCAGGAGCTTGCCCGCCCGGCCAGGCCGGGAATCGTGCCGGGATCGGCGCTCGACCGCTCCTTCCTGTCGCAGGAGAACGCTCCGCAGGACCGGATCATCGTCAACGCCGACGGCCTGTTCGCCCGCGAAAGCGCCCCGAAGACGCCGGTCCGTTTCCTGACCGCCGCTGAAGGGTACAGCACCATCTTCAACGAGTGTACCACCCCGGAGAAAACCCGCGAATATGTGCGCCAGTTGAAAATAAACGGCTACAATATGACCCGGCTGCACTACTTCGACGATATGCTCATGCGCGATGCCAAAGAACCGTTGCAGTTCAACGCCGAAGTGCTCGACCGGTTCGACTACTATGTCCACTGCCTGAAACAGGAGGGGATTTACCTCAATATGGATGTGATGTCCAGCCCGGTCGGCTACACGCCGGGTTATGCGTGGGCGCCTGACCCGCAGGGCCGCAGCTTCAACTTCGACCTCTACTTCGATGAAGGAGTGCGCCGCAACTGGGCGGAGGGGGCGAAAAAACTCTTCACCCATGTCAATCCCTACACCGGCAAAAGTCTGGTCGACGATCCGGTGCTGGCGGTGCTGACCTGTTACAATGAACAGGAGTTCGCGTTCTTCCGCAACTATCGCAACTGGCCGAAGATGGCCCCGGCATGGCGGAAGTTCCTGCAGAAGAAATACGGCACGGTCGAACAGCTTCGCGCCTCCTGGGGTGAAAAGCTGCCCGCAGGCGTGACCGGCTGGGATCAGGTGCCGCTGTTCAAGGCCGAGGAGATCCGCGACTCCGGCAACCGGGGAATCGACACCGCCCGCTTCCTGACCTCCCTCGAACAGAATCTCTACCGCTGGTATGCCGCCGAATTGAAAAAAATCGGCTACTCCGGGATTCTCGCCAACTACGACATGGGACAGGAGCAGCGTTACCATCTGGTCCGGCAGGAGATGCCGGCGGTCTTCATGCACTCCTATCACGCCCACCCGTCGGCGTTCATTTCAGAAGGCTCCGCCATGCCCCAGACCAGTTCAATCGCCAACGCAGGCGGCGTGATCCGCGGCCTCAACAGCATGCGCCAGTACCGCAAGCCGCTGCTGATCACCGAACATGGCCATGTATTCTGGAACAACTACCGCTACGAGCAGGCGTTCGTGACCGGAGCCTACGCCGCGTTCCAGAACGTCTCCGGGCTGACCTGCCACGCAACGCCGATCTCCGTCACTCCTGCCAAGCTCTACCAGATCCGGCCGTTTGCCCTGATGTTCGACCCGGTGATCGGCGCGTCGGAATTCCTGACTGCTTTCCTGCTGCGGCGCGGCGACGTCCGCCCGGCCGACGGCCGGGTGCGGATCACGCTCGACCCGGAAGAACTCTACCGGGCGCGGACCTTCAACGACGGCATGAATTCCGCCCACTCCCGGCTGACGCTGCTGACCGGCGTTGCCACCGAGGTGCTCAAGCCGGGCGCACAGCCCCTGCCCCCCGAAACGGATGAAGTCGTGCTGAAAACCTCCGGCGGAACCGCGGTCGTCAACAATCTGGCCGGATTCTCGCAGGTCGTCGACCAGCCGGGCAATCCCTTCGACCTCAACACCTTCGTCGCGGAGCTGAAAAAGCAGAAACTGCTGCCGGAAAATAACCGCAGCAACCCCAACGACGAAGTCTTTGAAAGCTCCACCGGCGAACTTCTGATGGATTGCCGCCGCAACTATATGAGTGTAGACACGCCCCGGCTGCAGGGAATCTGCGCCGAAGCCGGCTCCAAAGCACAGCTCTCCGACCTCGGCGTCGATGAGCTGACCACCCGCGGCAATCTCGCCGTGGTCAGCGTCGACGGCGACCGCCCGCTCCGGCAGGCGAAGCGGCTGGTGGCGGTCTACGCGACCAATGCCCTCAACTCCGGCATGGAATTCGATGAAAAGGAGCGGGTCACGCTGCGCAAGATCGGCCAGGGGCCGACGCTGGTGGAAACCGGGCGTTTCCGGCTCCGGCTCCGCCACGACCGCGCGGACCGATTCAAATGTTTCGCGCTGGGCATCGACGGAACCCGCCGCGCCGAACTGCCGGTGACGGCCAAAGACGGTGAACTGATGCTCGATATCGACACCGCCAGGCTGCCCGGCGGCCCCGCCCTTTACTTTGAACTGGCGGAAAAATAAGCAGTCAGAGACGATTTCAGGCCGCCGCCCGGTTCTCCGGCGGTTCCCCTACCGGAACCGGGCTTCGAGGAACAGCGATTTTGCGGAACGCTTTTCGCGGA
>ERZ1034984.471-NODE-471-length-44831-cov-32.287207_pt1 | contig 44831 bp, 63 predicted proteins | sample MGYA00520589_ERZ1034984 | MGnify/ENA primary metagenome ERZ1034984 (study PRJEB33766, sample SAMN09781790) | gut metagenome | biome: gut microbiome | host: Homo sapiens | place: Madagascar | study: EMG produced TPA metagenomics assembly of the PRJNA485056 data...
TTCCTCGACATACAGAAGGTGTTCACATTTACGGCACATGAAGACGGTGAACATCGGGGGTAGTGGGATAGGCCGCTTTCGTCCACAACGATGGCAGACCCACTCGTGCTTCCAGTCTTCACGAGTCATTTCATTGCCACATACACACTTTTTACTCATGTTTATCCTCCATTCGGTCGCAATCATCAGAGATTGCACAGTCTTCACAGCCCTTATAATAGAAGCAGTCCCGGCAACATGAAATGACAGGCATACACCGCTCAGCGTATTCTTCACAGTTGGCAACAGGACAAGTGCCATCAACGCAGGCAACGCCCACATAATCGGGGCAGTATTCAGGCTTCATCATCGCTGTCACCTTCCGTCAAAGCTCTTGCAAGATCGTCAATCATCTGGTGCATGACTCTATCGCCAACATCATCTTCGTTCTGACACCAGAAGGAGAATTTCAGGTGTAGCAGCTCATGTACCAGCGTCGTTTCAAAGTCGAACGGCACAATGCGGTCGCCGTAGCAGGCGGGATTGATGATCTCAATACGAGCGGTCTTAATTGCTTCTGACCACTCGGTACAGCCTGCGGTATTATTCATCGTCATTTCTTCGGGGCGAAGGTGGGTCAACAGCTTTATCCGCCACTCCTGCAAGCAGAGTTTCCGTTTCCACTTTTTCAGCAGGGCGAGTTCATCATTGGTGGCAATCATACTGTCACCTCCTGTTCACGAGGGAGTTTTACGGTGTTACCATCTTTCAGATCGTCAGTGCTGAGTTGATAGGACACCAACTGCATACCGTGAGCCGTGACCTCTACACCATTGAAGAACCCTGCAATAATGCCATCGGGAATATCAAGAGTAATTTTCATCACGGACGCTCCTTCACAATACGGATTTTTCTCAGGCGCTTGCCGCACCGCTTACAGATTTCATAATTGCTCTGCCAACGGTGGGAACCATTACGGCACTTGACCTGAATGTGAACATACGGGTCTACGGTGTGAATACCGAAGCGGCAGAGGATAGAGTTACATGAACGGTTCATTAGGACGCTCCTTTCAGTCTGAGGTTTTTGTAGACAGGGTAGCCCTGATACACAACCTTGCCGCCGTGCCACTCAGGGTGAGTTTCCATATCGGCGTTGAACCGCTTGGCGGAACAGGCGAAATACCCGTTGGACTTGCACCAAATCTTGTAAGCGTCAAACAGGGACTTCGAGCGGGTGTTGACCCCCTCAGCCTGCTCACAGCGTTCTTCGAGGAATTGCAGGCACAGGTCGTTGTCACGCTCGTATTGGTTGACCACCTTCCGCATAGTGGGAGACATTTTCAGGCCGAACCGCTTATACTTGAAGTACCCGGCGACCAGCCAAGCGAAAATACCCTGCATAGCTTCCTGTGTCTGGAACTCATTTTTCAGGTTCTTGTCCTGCTCCGCTTCGGTGAAGTGACGGTTGAACTCGATCACTCGCACACGGTCGGAAGCGAACAGGGACTTATCGCTGACAGTGGGAAGATCGTTGCAGGAGAGCCAAAGGGTGAACTGCGGCAGGAAGGTTGTAGCAGTCTCATAGAGGTTCCGAGCCTTGATTTCCTCGCCGCCTGTGAGCTGCTTGATCGTTTCCTCGTCCAGCTTGCCATACTGGTTGCTTTCTGCCATCGTGACGAACCGCTTGCCTTTCAGGGAAGCCAGCATGGGGTTCGCTGCTTCGGCGTTCTTCGACCGCTCTGCCTTACAGATGATCGACACGGGAGACACGGAAGCATAATCACCGAGAAGGTGGTGAATTGCCGAGAGCATGGTGGACTTGCCGTTGCGGGTGGTCTTGCCGTGGAGAATGAACATACATTCTTCGTTCGCCATACCCAGCATGGAGTAGCCCAGCGCCTTTTGCAGATAGTCAGCCTTGTCTTCGTCATTACAAGTAACTTCTGCAACGAACTTTTCCCAGCGGCGACACCGTGCGTCCTGCAAGGTGTAGTTGAAGTTGGTCTGCATGGTCAGGAAGTCATGCCAGTCGTGTTCCCGGAACTCCATCTTTTCAAGATCAAAAGTGCCGTTTTTGCAGTTGATAAGGTAGGGGTTTGCGTCAAACTCCGCCGAAGCGATGGGAAGCACACTGGCAGCGTCCTTCATCAGCCGGTCACGGAAGCGCCGGTCGCCCATCTTCACGATGAACTTCATGTACTCGGAACGCCGTTCTTCGTTGGCAATCTCACCGCAGTAGAGAGCCATCAGGCGGCAGAACTCTTTGATCTTTTCCGCTACCAGCAGAGAACCCGTGTCCTTACGCCATGCGCCCTCGGAGTAGGTGAACCAGCTTTTCGCTTCGGGGCAGTAGCGGGTATCGTTCTTGTAGCACTCGGAGAACAGCTCCGCCATGCCGGACTCGTCCCACGAATACCCCGTGCCGCTGATCGGGTGGCTATGCTCAGGCTGTGCTTCCTTAATCTGAAACATCACTCTGGACTGAGCTTCGTCCATGATGTAACGACCGTTGGAGAGCTGGAAAAGAGCCTGTTCTTCGGGGGCGGTCATAATTCCATTAGCCATTTTCATCACCTCCGTCCATCTTGGCCCCGCAGTGGGGGCAGAATGGCGGCTGATACTGCTTGTTTGGCTCATTACAAACAGTACAGTACGCCTTGTATTCCGGGTCGGTATCGGTTGCCATCCCAGTGGGCCGCATTTCCCACCGTCCATGCACCACCGGCACGGCATCCTTCCTTGCATCGTCGAAACCTTTCTGATACTGCTCACGGTCATAGCGGAGCGCTCGGATTAGTTCGTCCCTATCAACGGTGATGTCAGCCCGCTGCACGGCTTTGAGAATTTCACCCTCAAACTGCATTTCAAGATTGCCTTGGAATACTTTAATTGGCGATTCATACATCGCTGTCATCCCCTTTGTCTTTTCTGTTTGGATTAAAGTTGGAAAGTGCGCTTTTACAAGCTCGAACACCCATCTTATAACCGTCTTGTTCACGACCGCTTAGACGCTTGCGATATAGCCGCTCTTCATCAAGTAGAGCAGATAACGCCATTTGCAAACTGTCATATTCAAGTTTTGTCATTATCTACACCTCCCCGTAGAAGAAAGCGTTCTTCTTCGGCGGCAGTCATACTTTTATCAGCCATTTTTGCCCTCCTTAACTGTAGGGATTCCGACGATGTAGCTGTTGCAATAAGGATCTCCCCACCCTAAACACCAAGTACTCGGGAACACATTGTAAATAAAATTTAAAAACTTACCATTACTCATAAATCGATGTGGTCTGGGGATAATAAATTGCTTAACTTCAATGCGGTCTGCGGGGATAACATAACCACTCAGTCGATCTAATGCTTTCTTGCAGTCGGGGCATATGTCTTGCGCGTTTGTTGACTCAAACCATGCCCAACACGCTTTACATTTAGCCATATCTTCCCTTCCTTTTCCTTCCATAATAGTAGTCCCAGTATCGGGACTCGGCATTTTTGCCCGCCGTCTCGCGTTCTTTGTCGGCGTGGTACGCATCTCTCTCAGCCTTGTACTTTTTGCAAGTAAAATGGCACCCTGCTGACCGATCTTCGCAATTTTGGCAACATTTTATTCGCTTCGCCATACTATCACCTGTAAAAGAAAGCACGACTTAGCGCTCGATCTATACGGTGCATTTGATCGGGCGGTAACGTTCCGAGATATCGCCAATGGTTGGAAACATCAAAGGTTCGTACCTGTTCACAACACGCAATGCTCGGATGATCGATGCCGCAATAATCAATAAATGCGTGAGTCGGTAGCTTTTTTTTAATTTTTGTGGATAACGGGACAGCGATTGTTGTTGGCGAATAGAAGTTGCCCTTATCGTTTTGGACAATTACCCACGGGCGACGTCCTCCCTGTAGATAACTATCGGGTCGAATAGGATTATCGATAAGTACGATATCTCCACGTCTGTATTTATTCATGTTATCTCCTATATCTCGTAATTGAGTTGGTAATAAGTTCCACCTCAGATACCGGCAGCGGTGGTTTACACGCTTGTGCGTTTGCTTTCAACAACTCTTTGTAGATTTGTGCTTTCGAGTAGCCTTGACTGTGCAGCTGTCCTGCGAGAGATGTAAGGCTGAGATTTCGACTTCCCGGTTTTATCGGCGGATATTCCGGAGCAATCATAATCTTGCCGCCCTTCGGGAGGTTGTATCGCGGAGAATAGATCCTCTGAGGGGCAAAAGTATTTGCGCCGGTGGTACGAGGTGTGTCCGGGAAGTATTTTTCCAAAATATAGTCAATTGCTGGTTGATTTTCGATGATTTGTTTGTAGATCAGTACGTCTCCGGTCATGATAAAGAAGCGGTTACTTTTGTACATCTCTACCGCCGCCCGGTTGTTCTTGCCTTTAAATGGCAGTTCTCCACGAACGAGAATATGAACACCCCTGCCGCTTCGAGATCTCTCCGTGTAAGACTGGCATTGACCTACGATATCCGCTCCCAGCTGATTCAGCAAACCATCCTCGAAACCGTCATCGATGTCAATCCCGACGAGTCCTGTATCATGAAAAACGTAACCAAGACCGTCATAGTAGCCGTGCTGGACAGCGGTTTCAGCGTCAGCATAGTCCGACCAAGTATCTGAATTTGAAGATGATGCCGCCTTTCGGACGGTCGCCTGCATCGGAACTTTAGATCCGTTCCACACATTGACCCACGCTTTCTCAACCCGAAGCTCGGCAGGGATGTTCAAATAACTCATACTTTAACCTCTATCATGAACATTTAAGAATGAATATTTATTCATTCTCGGGAGACTTCTCGGTGACACCCTTGAAGAAGAACTTGTCATCAACGCTGATCGGGAAGCCTTTGATAGTCTTACTCACTTTTGTGCCTTTTGCACAAATACGCTCAGCTGCCGCGAGAGACATCTTGTCTTGGACAAGATCCCTGCCAGCGCGCATGACATACGCAACCATGCCGTTTTCAACTTTCAGTTTCATTTACTCACCTCCCTCAATGTCCTCGAAGAAGACGGGATAGGTCTGTTTCAGAAGGGTCAGGAGCATATTGGCAACGACCCGCATATCAGGGTGAGCCGCTGCGGGGCAACGCATACGGCAGAAATGCCGCCACTCTCTGAGGTCAGCGGTCATGACCACCTCGGTTTTCAGGCTGTTCGGAAGGACAGATCGAGCTTCCTGCGGGGTGCAACCTTCGTTCAGCAGATCGAAATAGGCAACCTCAGCGTGTTCACACGACCGCTTCCAGATGTGGTAGGTCGATTCGGTCTTGGCGAAGGTCGAGGGACGAATGACGGTGATCTCGCCGCCGAAGCCCTCCTTACCGTAGTTGCAGTACCGAGTGGACTCCTGACAGAACGCTGCCAGACGGTGACGGACGATCTCGTGGCTCACGCCCCGGTCGCAGATGAAGCGGACAGTGAGAGAGCCATGCTCAATGACAGCTTCGTGACCACGCTTAATAATGCCCCGGACGAACTTCTCTGCGCTTCCGTCCGTGATCTTGTCCTCGGACTTGTAGCAAGTGCGCCCTGCGGCTTCGATGGTGGTCAGAAGGGTCTTGTAATCGGGAGCGTTGATAAGCTCCACAGAAGGTTCAACGATTTTCATACTCTTGCTCCTTTTCTTCGAGCTTTTTTAACCACTTGGTTTTGATGATGTTTTCCAAGTAATCAGCGTTGTATTTTGGATTGGAAGAAGTTACAGAGAATGGTCTTCCAAGCTCTCTCTCTCTCAGCCGCTCAGTCTCACGCATTTTCTCGATCATGTACTGGAAATGGTCGGGATAATATTTATAGAGATAGGCATAGTTGAGATACGAGGAAATAGGACAGTACATACACCCGCAGCGCTTATTGGTTTCGTAGAAGCGGTTGAAAATCGGCTGTGTCTTCGCCCACTCCCATATTCCGTCCTCGGTGATACCGTTTTCTGCAAGAGGATATCTTTCCACCTTTTGAGCGGTAAGGCGCTTATTAAAGCGGCGTTCCTCGTCCGCACAGTAGCCGATGTAATGCACCACATAGAACCCGATGGAGTTCAACCACTCTGAGAGCTGCCGCTTTGCGTCCAACTTGTAGGCGCTGTTGCACCACCTCGCAGTCCGTGTCGGGAAGCCGTAATAGCGTCCCGTTTTCGGACTTATATTGTAGAACCATTCCTCCCATGTCCTTCGGGGTTTAATCCGTACAAAGCGGATACCGAACCTCTTGCACTCGGACTCCATATAATCAATTACATCGTGGATAAACGGGTAATCAATTTCGAGTTCAAAGTGAACCACTCCGTCCAGCGGGTAGCGGTCGAGATTGTGAAGAATGTAATTCAGCATATACAGGCTGTCTTTGCCGCCTGATACACTTGCCCAATGCGAGGGGCGTAATGCAATTTCACCCGCCATATCAGACTCCCGCAACATGGCTTGCCAGCATATCGGCTTGGTGTGTCCACAGCACATTCGGGTAGTTGCGAACAGCACGGGTGTAATCGTTCCACTCGGACTTGTCGGTGAAAGCGCCCATGTGATAGCGGATACACATGATTTCTTCATCAGTCAGTGTGCAGAACTGAGAGAGAAGCATAATGGACTTATCGCCGTGGCCTTTCAGAAGGGTGTCGGGGTTGTACTCCCACTTGGACGGGTCAGGAAACAACATTCCATCTACAACCAGATCACTCGCCGGGTGACGGTACTGGTCAATCTTGCACAGGTCATGGAACATACCCACGATGTAGGGAGAACGGGACTTGCGCCAAATCAGGTGATTGTCCTGAGTCAGCGTCAGGAGGTACTTCGTGACCATGTAGGAGTGTTCCAGAAGACCGCCCTCGTAATTGCCGTGGTACTTGGTGGAAGCAGGAGCGGTAAAGAAGCCGTAAGCCATCAGGTACTCCATCATGTCATCGGAAACAATAGAGGTTCCGTCAGGCAGCTTCATGAAGTTCAGAAAATCGGTCACTTCGGACTTGGAGAAACAGTCAGGCATTTTCGTACTCCTTTCTGTGAATACTCTTTTCGCTGTCGAACCCATCAGGGTAACGCTCTTTGAGCTTATTGATGTTGTACTGTGCCACAACATCTAAGCCCACATCTAATCCGGTTGCCAACTGTGCGGCGTACCAGAGAACATCGCCCAGCTCGTCAATGAGCTTTTCACGGTCAAGGTCATGACCCTGAAACAAGGATTTTTTCACGAGGTCGATACACTCACCCGCTTCGCCACATAGACCCATGACCCCATTTTCAATAAGACCCTGATTGGTCAGCTCATGGTTGGTCGTTCGATAGGCGAGTACCTGATATTCATTCAGCGTCATCGTCAGCGACCTCCTTCTCCAACTCTGCATACAACATCATGTGTATATAGACGGACTCGGACTGGCCGATAGGCCGCAGAATGGTTCTCTTTTTCAGAGTCCACTCATCACGCAGAGCCGCATTTACTTCATCGTCAAAGAGGATGGGATTGTCCAGACGGTTCCGAATGGTTTTAATTTGCAACATCTTCCGCTACCTCCATTTCCAGCACCGTCATAATGGCGTAGTTGGCGAGGTCAATCAGGGTGTCTCGGATAGACTCGTCATTGACCTTCTGCTCACAGCCACGGGAGAGAGTCTTGAAGCGGCTGAGTTTATCGCTCAAACGGATACGAGCCATCGCCATTCCTTCTTCGACGAAGGTCTGGTGGAAGCTGTCACCGTAGTCATGGTTCTTCTGCTCATAGAGCCTGTTGATCTCCTTGCAGATTTCAGCGTGGCGCTGAACCTTGGAGAGCGAACAAATATAGGCTTCTGCCATTGTAGCTTATCCTCACTTTCAACATAGTTTTCAACATACCATTGGCGAGGGAGAGCCTTTCAAATTAGCCCTCCCTCGCACTCGGTATCAGCCAAGGAGAGCTGCCAAATCCATCGGGGTCTTAGGAGCGGCCTGAGAAGCCGCAGGAGCGGTTTTAGCAGCGGGGGTAGTAACCGTATTGCCAGCGCCGCCCCAGCCCTCAGAGGGGCGCTTATCGGCCAGACGGACGAAGGTAATGCTCTGTCCGGGCTTCTTCTTGTTCTCCTGAACATCATGTTCAATATCGCACTCGATGAAGTGACCAATCAGGTCGGTGTGGTCGATCTCGGTCAGGTCGAAGTTGTTGAGGGCAGTCTTGGCGAAGTAGCTGAAAGCGTTGTATGCGCCCTCGTTGGGAGTGCCATTGGGGCGCAGCAGAGAAAAGCGCTCGACGTGCTTACTGCCGGTCTGCGTCTGCATATAGACTTCCAGCTTACCGAAGTCTTCTTTGTATTTAACATCGGTAATCTGAAAGACATGAGTACCTTCGGGAATGAGGGTGAAACCCTCGGTGAGTCCGATTTTAGCCATTGTTTTTGTCCTCCTTCATGGCGTGGAAATTGAGCTGTTCTGTGTACTCCCAGGGGAAGATGATACCAACCAACTGGTCTTCGTCATCGGGGTACTTGGCGTACTGCTTGACCAGCAGGGCTTTCGGTACGCTCTTATCGCTTTCCAGATCGTAAGCGTACAAGATTTCGCAGAAGTCAGACTTCTCGATCAGCGACCAGTCATCGTTGGTGACGGGAAGGGTCATGGTGCTATTCTGCGTGGCGAAGATACGGACACAATCCTTGATTGCGCCGTCCGGCTCAGGCATGATTGCCTTGACCAGCGTGGCATACTCGGTGCAACCGACCTGAGAAATCAGGCGACCAATGCCGTCAGGCATTTTCTCGTTGCTGTACCCGGTCACGCTGCGGATACCATCGGGAATGAGCATAAGTACGGACGGGGAAGCAAGCCAGCGTTCGTCCATGTACTCGTAGATAGCGCCACCAGCAGGGGCGAGGGACTTCACGAACTTGGAAAACTTCATAGGTCAATCCTCCTTACAGCCCTTGAAAATTTGATCCTCACGCGCATTGTAAATACCATGGACGCGCTTAATACAGGCATCTCTCAATGCCGCAAGCTCCTCGGTATTCTTAGCTTTCGTCATTTGCGAAAGTAAGGCGTTAAGATGTTCCAGATGGTATTGAATCTCATCTGCATTAGTTTTGACATCATACCATTTCATTTAAGACACCTCCTTGATAATCTTGGGAGAAATGCGGTAGCTGTCCTCGGTGGTGGCATACTTCTCCAAAACACCATCAGCTTTCATAGCGTCCTTGTCGATCTTCGTTGTGAAAGTGCGGCTGACTTCCCAATTATAGGCGGAGCCAGCGATAGACACTTTCTTGTCACCGTCACGGAACTGAGCGATTGCGGCTTTCTTAATCATGTCAGTCACAATCTTGTACCGCTTTTCCATGTCCGGGATACCTTCATGAGCCAAAATCCGTTCCATGGTGTCTTTCAGGTCTTCGGCTTCCTTAACCAGCGCCGCCATGTCCGTTTCCGGGGACAGGTTGTTGGTGCGGAGAGCTTTCAGAATTTCAGCGTCCTTACGCTCGTCAAAGGCGGGAGAAATACCGCTCTCAACGAAGTCCTTCCACCATTTCAGGGCAGGCTTCACATACTTCTTCTCGAAGTCTGGATACCGCTCAGACACCTTGAAAGGACGGGTGATGGTGTTCTCACCGCTGCACACGAACTTCTCAGGGTCATCGTAGTCCTTGGGTTCGAGGAAGGAAGCGACCATGATAACATCGTCTACGCCGAGAAGGTAGGCGTACAACGCCGCCTGCAAAGCGTAATACTCAGGAATATCGTCCTTCCAATCCTCGACACGCTTGGAGGTCTTCATTTCGAGGACGGTGGTGGGCTTACCATCTTTGCCGTAGAGCAAGTAGTCCCACATACCGCCGAGGATAGGACTCTCCTTGAAGAAGTCGCCGTAGGTCTTGTTGAAGTAGTCCTTACCCCACAGATCGGTCGGCGTGACCAGATTGCTCATGAAGTAGGTCTGCTTCATGTACTCGGCCTGTTTCGGCTCAATTTTTTTGCCCGCCACAGTGTAGATGGTATCCTCAAAGGGCTTTTCCCATGTTCTTGTGACAGCGCACCAGATTTCAAAGGGCGTTGACCACGGGTTCAGTCCCAGCACCGTAGCAAATCGAGTTGCTGTCAGCTTTTTAGGACGCTTAGGGGGAACAATCTGGATACGATTTCCGTCAAGCCATTCCATTACATTACCTCCCGACACAACCACCGTTCGATACAACCTTCGCAGGGCAACTCGTCGCGGTTGAGTTCCTTATCTTCGTTCAGAGCACTGCACGGGTCACACGAAGGGTGATTTTCGCAATAATCGTCAAAGTCGATATCTGTGATTTTTTTGAAGAAAATTGCCATTTCCTTGGGGGACATTTTTCTGATTTTATCGAAGTGAGTCATAGATATATACCTCTTTCGTTAATTTGTCGCTTTCATCTCGTAGCCAGCCAGCATATTGTTTACACCCTCGATCAGAGCGTCACACTTGTCGGCTTCAATCTTGGAAAAACCCTCGGTCTTCATGGCGATGGTTTGCACGAACTGTTCCTGCTCTGCGTCAATATCCAAGAGCTTTTTCAGCAGACCTTTCAGTGTACCGACCTGTTCCTTGGTAGCCGCACCAGCAGGAGCGCCGGTCAGTTCCTTCTTGATCTCCTGACGCTGTGCAGTGGTCACAGGGGGTTTCTTGGTGACAGCGGGGGCAGGAGCGGGAGTTGTGTCAAACTCGCCGCTGTCGATACTGTCATGCTCCACAATGTCAAGAACGAGCTGCCACAGGTAGCGGCGAATGTAGGTGATGGAGCTGCCGGTCGCCTGCATTTCGTTTGTGACCTGATTACCAGCGTTGGACACGATGGGGGCGATGGGGGTGTACGGTGCAACGAAGTCAATGAAGTCCTCACGGTCATCGACATTGTAGACACGAGCGGTCGCCTTGTCGCCGTACATGGACGGAACCATCATCAGACCGATTTCAAGGAAAATCTGCTCGGCCTTGGGAACAATGTCCGCCAGCTCGAAATATTTATATTCGAGCTTCATGTGCTTGCCGCTCTTGTCCACGCCAGCTTCGAGGAAACGCACACGGGCAAGCTGCAACTTCTTGAACACATTCATGGTGGAATAATCCACCGCCGCAGTCTCAGCGGCTTTCTTGGTAGTAGCCATATTTATACCTCCAACATTTCTAATAATTTTTTCTTGACGGAATTGACTCTGCGAGTGTTTCTTCGCCGTTTCTCTCCGAGAAAGTCCATAATTCTCTTTTCGGTTGTAGCGATATACCACTCTCGATCAATTTCATCAAGGGATAGATGGTTGTCGTTGTCTACCAGACAATGATCGGGGATATTGCCAATTTTCTTGTAGCTTTCGCCTTTCAGAGCATAAAGCGTACCGAACCATTGACGATCTTTAAACGGGTCTACGGCGTACACACGGTTGACTCTCTGGACTTGTACCTCACGATTGCCTATCTTCTGAACAACACCGTCATAGGAAGAACCGGCTTTTGCGATGATCTGAAAATCCATAATGTCGGTGCTACCCACGACCGTTTCCCGAACGGGAACGCCTTTTGTGAAATAGTCAATCAGGGCTTTCTTGACAATGACCATTGAATTATTGATTTGCCATGCACCCTTCGAGGTCGCACCGTAGCTGACATAACTGCCGACCGCTTTTACCTTGCCGTTGGTCTTTCGGAGAATGAGGTTATTGACATCTTTAATCCAAACCTCGTCAATCTCGTCCAATTCCAATTCAAACCCCGTGGTCTGTTCCCACGCCGCACAGACGCTATCCACAATGGGAACCTCGTCAGCGTCAATCTCGTACATCAGACCGTCCGTGTTGAAATTCAGCAGGACGATTGACTTACACGCTTGAAGCAACTGAACAAGCAGCATTGTCAGGAAAAGCTGTCCCGATATTCGCATGGAACGGGTTTTCAACGGGTCATAGAGGTCGTTGTAGCGGTTCTCCTGCGCCCCCGACACCGTGTTGAGCGGGAGCTTCAAGTCCCTCGCCAACTGGTCATTACCGTCATGCTTGGCCTGTATGCGTTCCTTGCGAATGTTGTAGAACACATGAGGGTCAGGCACATTCCGGGAAAGATACTGGAACAATTCTAACAGCGAGGGGTACAGCGAAGAAACATCTCGGTTTTGGATAACTCGCTTCGCCGTGGATTTGCCGTGATACCCCTTGACAGAGCCATGAACTCCACCCCACGCATAACGGCAAGGAAAATCGCCAAACTTATAGGTCAGAGCGGTTTTGAAAAGAACTTCATCAGGGATTGACTTGTCGTGAATGGTGTCGAAGAAATCCAAAATCTCTTGCGGAATAATGGACACATCTAACCGTGGAGGATAGACATAATCTCGACCATCGTTCCACTCTCTACGCCTTGCGTTCAGCATAAGTGCGGTTAGCTTGGCATTGGTGCAAGACAGGGCTTTTTCGTCCGAGATACCCACTCTGCGACCGAGATTGATTTTCGTCTGCAAATACGATTGTCTGAGTTCTACCAATTTCTCGGTAGCGTCAACATCGTGCTTGCAGTAAAAAATCGTTTCGTCCAGTTCTTCATCAGTCAGAGGACGGTCAAGGTCAAACGGCACAGAGCTTTCGACCACCGACATTCCCAAATGACCCTCACAGGCTTTCAGCGAAAGACCCTCGTACATATCGTCACGAATATCAAACGAGGTCACGAATACGGGATTGTCCCGCATAAGAGGGTGCTGCCAGCCCTGTCCGCCATCAATAAGGTAGTCACTCAAGGCTTTTACTTCCTGCGGCGTACAATCAGCAGCAACAGCTTTCAGAATGAAATTGTCATACGCCTTGTTATTGAAGCCACAGAGAAGCGGTTGTTCTCGAAGAAACTGCCAGATTGCGTCATTGTCGTTGTGAATGACTGTGTATTCCCCCGTGACCTTGTTCTTGAAGACAAAAAGCCAATCGTAGGCAAACACCTCGCAGTCGAAAATGAATGGTTCAAGGTTCAGTGGTATCACCTCCAAAAAGATTATCCAGATACCTTTCAGCAAGGATTTCTTGAACACCCTCCATGATGTAGAGCATACAAGGGAAAGCCATGCCGTTTCCCCACATCTTGTACTCCGCAGAGTCCTTATGAGGAACCAGCGCACACCAATCTTTCTCGAACCCTTGAAGGGAAGCACACTCCGTAGGGGTGAGCTTTCGAGCCAGATAAATGACTTCTCCGTTCTCGGTCTGTGTGGGAACAAAAAGAGTCTGGTCATTGTTGCAGGAGAGCGTTGCGCTCTTATCTTCCTGTATCAAAGCGCCCTTCCCCCCCCCTTCACAGCCAGAGCGGATTTTCAAGGTATAAGGGATAAGCGCACATGGGAGATGATGGTGGTCAGGTCTGGCGGCAGTCAATGTCATCGTTACCCCCCCCGTAATAGCCTGATTGTAAAAATCTGCTCCGATTGGTTCTAACACCAATGTCTCAGTGCCCCCCCCCATAATTGCCGCCCGTGGCTTTCAGCGTAACCGCTTGTTCCGTAGGTGCATATTCATCATAGGAAGCCTGTCCGAAGCATGGAACAAGAACTAAAGGGACATTACCCCCCCCTGTTCCCATTCGTCCAGCGAGGGTTTGGACGGTGTTATCGGGTCTGAGGGACACTCGACTGTCTTGGGCGTGGTTTTCGACTGCATAAACACGATAGTGTTCAACAGGGCTTGTTTCAGAAGCGGGTCTAACGGTTTGCCCCGTTCGCCTGACCTTCTTAAAATCCCTTCGCAAGCCCTCACGCTCAAATAGTATCCGTCCGGCACATTGACCTCCAAGATCGAGGACAACGAAGACACGCTTGCGTCTTTGGGGAACTCCCCAACCTTGAGCATCAAGTCCTCTCCAAGCGATAGAGGAATGATCTCCCAAGACGAAGCCGGTATGCGGCCATTTTTGCCGTCCTTGCTTGTCTTCCGCATATCGAGGAACGCTATCGTCTCCCTCGCAGATTTTCCAGAGAGTTTCGATGACTGTTCGGAAGTCCTCTCCCTGTGTCGAGCTAAAAGCTCCGTAAACATTTTCCCAAATGACGATTTGAGGAAATCTCCCATTGGTGGCACACCTCATTTCCTGAATGACTCTGACTGCTTCAAAAAATAGGGAAGACTCCTGACCAGCAAGACCCTTACCATTTCCAGCAATCGAGAGGTTTTGGCACGGAGAGCCGAAGGTGATAACATCAACAGGCTCGATTTCTGCCCCGTTCATCTTGGTAATATCGCCAAGGTGAACCATCTTAGGAAAACGGGACTGTGTGACGGCTTTCGGGAAAGGCTCAATCTCACTCGCCCATGCCGGGATAATACCGACCGCAGAAGCGGCAAGAGGACAAGTCCCGCTGCCATCAAACAGACTGCCTAACTTCACTTCGACACCTCCTGTTCGATGAATTTACAACCGCACTTGCGGTAGGTGGTACACCGCTTTTTGTAGCTTCGCACGAGGTACTGGATACCATCGTCTACATAGTCATAGGCGATGGGTTCTCCCTTGCCCTCGAAGGTACGAGCGATACGACCGATGCTCTGAGTTATCACGGCATAATCCTTCTGCGGTGTGGTCAGGTACAGCCGGTCGAGCCGAGGAATATCCAAGCCCTCTTTTGCCAGAGAGTAAGTGGCGAACAGATACCGCTTGCGCCCCTGCCGCATTTCCTCAATGGCCTGTTCTCGGAGAGCTTTGGCTTTCTTCGTGGTCATCTTTCCATCAATCATGACCGCCTGTTTTCTCAGATCGGGCGGAAGACGGTTCATCAGGGTTTCCAAATGCGTCAGCCGATCAGAGAGAATGAGATTGTAGTGATCTCGGTTTGCCACGAGGTCAGCGACGATCAGGTTATTTCGGGGGTAACGGTCAGCGAGGAAATTAACCAGCTTGGCATAGATGATCGTACCGTCCGTATCCAAAAACTCACGGCTGAGTCCTTGATGTGTAGCACGGGGTAGAACGCTGACGGTCATAATCTTGTCTCTCACCGCTTCGTCCGGCACTTGATAGGCAATCCCGCCCAACAGAGCGTAAGTGGCGGCAATCATACCGTCTGCCCTGTGTACCGTAGCGGACAGGCCATACTTGTGTCGAGCTGCCAGAGCGTTCAGCACCTTTGAGAACTGTGTCATGGCGGTCGGGGTTCCGGCTACACGGTGGCACTCGTCCACAATGATACAATCCCAAACATCACGGTACTGGTTCAGATCGAGGTTGCACATGGTCTGCACCGTTGCGAAGGTGATTGCCTTGCCTATTTGAACCCTACCTTCGGTGATCGTGCCAGTCAGAGAAGGACTCATGTACTGCTCCGCTCGGCTTTTGCTCTGCATGAGCAAATCCCGTGTATGGGTCAGCCAGAGTGTCCTTCGGCCTGTATCCGCCGCAACAGCAATCCCAATCTGTGTCTTACCGCACCCCGCAGGGGCTTGAAGAATACCGTAGTAGGCCGTTATCAAGGCTTCCTTGGCTTCCACTTGGTAATCATAGAGAGGAATGGTGCAACCGAAGTCCACCTCGGTCGGTGTAGGAAGATTGACCTTCATGTGGCAATCTTCCATCGCCAGCACATCGTTCAAGCACCCGTAGGGAAGAACCAATGTGTCACCGTCCCATTGGAACAGGTACAACTTCTCAGGCGTGTTACCGACCCAAAAGTGCATACGGACTTTCTTGGCGTACTCAGGATTAGGAAGGATAAGCTGCTTCTTGCACCATGTAAGCAACTGCTCAGACGGGTTTTCAATTCGGAGCTGATTGCCAACAGTTACTTGCATTGGGACACCCACTCTCCGAGTGTGATACCGTATCGCCTAATATCGTTGGCAGATAGCACAGTTCGCAAAACGGATAATTCCAAAAGCGTAGAGAAGGAGATAAATCGAACTTCACCGGTTATCAACCTAATTGCAAACCAGCCCTCTCCATTCCCGGTTTCCTTCCAGAGCGTCATAGCGGAAAACTGGTTTTCTTCGATACGCTCCATCTTGAAAATGTTCTTGGAACAATCCTTACAGTCAATGGGATAGCTGACACCATTTCGAGCCGCAATCACATCGAACGGCTGACCTTGACTGTTCTGAACGAGATTGTGCGCCCAAAAGCCACAACCCGACAGGCTCAGGCATAAGTCTCTTTCAAAGCCAGTGCCAACCTTGCGATTGACATTCATGTTTTCACTCCTTTCACCGCCCCTAACGGGGCGGGATTTACGAGATACCCGATCAAATGCAGAAGCCGAAGGACACGCCACGGGAGCTGCTGGCGTTGCCATAGTTGGCGTTGCCGTTGCCGTTCACACGACAGAAGCCGTTGGTGTTGCCGGAATGAGGAGAACGCTCCCATCTCCAATCCCTCTCACCATTCTGCTTGCACTTGCCATAGGACGTGTTCTCTCGCTTGTACCACTCGTACCACTTACCCTCATAACCGCAGGAATAAATCTTGCGACCGAAGACCTCCTGCTCAGAAAGAACGAACAGCTTGTCAACGGAAGAAACTCGCACTTCGTTCTTGCTCTTGGCGGTCATCTTCACCACGGGCTTGATGACTGCTTTCAGATCAGCGGGAAGCTGCTTCTCGAAGAAGTTGCCGTTGAGCTTGGCACGGAGATAAGAAGCGTCCCAGCCGCCCTCGTTGGTAGGCTTCTCATTCATGGGAATGTCACCGTCAAGGGTTTCCACGGTTTCAAAGGTGATATGAACCAAGCTACCGTCACTTGCGTAGTCATGGTTGAACCCGATGATACGGGCAGTCAGGTAGGAGCCATCAGCCAGACGGAATTTCTTGGTGTCACCGACCTCGAACATCTTGTCGGCAAGACCGAAGGAGGAATACATATTGATCTCGTCCCAAGAACAGTCCTCCAACTTACAGCGCTTCGGGGAAGGGCGACTGCCGAACATGACACCATATACGGAGTTGAGGTGAAGTTTGACGGTATCGGTATCGACATAACCCGTAGGCATGAGGGTTTCGATCATCTTCTTCTGAGAAGCGATGGTTTTCTCCATCTTCTCGAACTCGTCAGCGAGTTTCGCAATCGTGCTATTCATAAAGTTCTCCTTTACAAAATGATAGGTTCTGATATAATCAGATTGAGCTTTTACGCTTGCCGTTGATGGAAGTACCAGTTCCGTCAGCGGCTCTTTCTTTTTCTCGGCGGGGCGGGATAAAACGCACCAGACAGCTCACAGAACAGCCAAAAGCAGCCAAGGCCGATAGCCATACGAACCATACCTGCACCGAGAGCCATCGTGTCTTGCTCTACCGCACCAACAACACCCAACAGGTAGAAAAACGAGAGAAATGCCAATACTCCAAATACCTTTTTCATTATCTGTTCCTCCAAACCATAGGTTTCCATTGATACGGTGTTCCGTACTTCTGCTCGTACCAGCTCTCGAACTGCTTGCGGTTCCCTTCGTCCTTGAAAAACTCTCGGACAGATCGAGCAAGGAGTGAGCTGAACGCTTTGGCCTGTCCTCGCACTTCCGGGGCAAATGCACTGTCGCTCATGACGCACCGCCAATCTGCCGCTCGTACCAGTCCAGAATGTCGATAGACTCAGCGATGATCTTGTCCACAGAAGGGCCGTTACGAGTTCCTGCGAGAATTGCACTCAGGACAGGGCCGTTCGTTTCAATTCCCCGCTTTCGGAGCATATCAATCAACCATGCAAACGACAGGTGATTGACGCTCAGGCGATAGCGAATTTTCTCACGCTCTTTCACAAAACCTCTCCTTTCTTTGAATTGAGAACAATATTTGTTGACAACCCGTGGGCGTAATGGTACAATTTACTTGCCAGACAATTAAACCATTGACCACAGCAACCGCCGAAAAAAGAAAACCTTTCGGGGGTCGGGTTTTTGTTGTCAAAATCTCTTGTTCACAATCCAAAGTATATCCTACCTTTGTAGGATTGTCAATAGCAAATCCTAAAAAAGTAGGATATTTTTGAAGGAGGTATTTATGAACACAAGCCGTATTAGAGATTTAGCCAAACAACAAGGGAAAAGCGTAACCTATATTTGCAAACTTATCGACCGTCCCAAATACTATTTGAATGATGTAGATAAAAAGCCTGACCGCATGATTTCCGATGAAGACTTGAAAACTCTCGCTATCAATCTTGGAACAACGGCTGACTATTTGAAAGGCGAAACTGACGACCCTCGCTTTCACCTGTCCTCTGTTGGTTTAACCACCGAACCTTATGAAAAGAATTGTAAGCGACCTATTTTCGGTCATGCGTCCGCAGGAAAAGGTGTCATCGCTCAGCAAGAAGCATTGGGGTATGAACAAGTTGACCCCGAATATGATTGTGACGATTGTTTCTGGTTGCAAGTGGACGGAGATAGTATGTCACCAGTCTTAGACGATCACGATTTAGTGCTGGTTAAAAAGGACACACCTCCTGAAACAGATACTCTTATGGTTGTCATTGTTGATGACGAAGAAGGATTTGTTAAGAAAATCAGCATTGATGAAGATACTGTGACCCTTCGCTCTTTTAATCCACACTATCCTCCCCGTGTTTTTGGCGGTGTTGAAATTGGACGATTGCGCTTTGTCGGTAGAGTCATGGAGTTAAAAAGGAGATTTGCATGAAAGAATTTCCAATCGACCTCTCCTGTCTGACCGAGGAAGAAATCTCTCAATTTCAGGAAGACCCATATACACTCTACAATGGAGATCAAAATGTTGCTATCTACCTTCGGTATAGCTCCACAGGCCAAAGCGACCAATCCATTGAAGGGCAGCTTCGTGACTGCCGTACCTTCTGTAAAGCAAACCACTACCGCATTGTGGCAATCTATGTTGATCGAGCAACGACCGCTCGCAAAGATGTGGAAAAGCGGGTTCACCTCATGGAAATGATTTCAGATAGCGCAAAGCAGAATTGGGAATATGTCATCGTCTGGAAGCTCGACCGTTTTGCTCGTAACCGCAACGATAGCGCAATTATGAAAATGCGTCTGCGGAAGAACGGCGTGAAAGTCCTCTCCGCCACAGAACACCTCACCGACAGTCCTGAGAGTATCATCTTGGAGTCTGTGTTAGAGGGCATGGCTGAGTTTTTCTCTGCCGAGCTGTCACAGAAGGTCACGAGAGGTATGCGTGAGTCTGCCTTGAAGTGCCACAGCGTAGGCGGTCATATTCCCCTCGGATACAAGGTGGAAAATCATAAGTTGGTTGTTGACCCTGACACCGCCCACATCGTTCAAGAAGCGTTCTCTCTTTATGCCAACGGGGAAAGCGTTGCCGACATTTGCCGAAAGTTTAATTCTGCCGGATATAAGACTGCCAAAAACACAGAGTTCAACCGCAGTAGCTTTAAGGCCATGTTCCGTAATACTCGCTACATCGGCACCTACACCTACAAAGATATTGTCATTGAAAATGGTATTCCCGCCATCATTGACAAGGAGCTGTTTGAAACGGTACAGCGGCGGCTTTCTAAGACCGCCACAGCCCCAGCAAGGGGTAAGGCTAAGGTAGATTACCTCTTGTCTGGAAAGCTGTTCTGCGGTCATTGTGGGGCTTCTATGAACGGTGAAAGCGGAGCTGGTAGACACGGCAAGGTCTACCACTACTATTCCTGCTACACGAAAAAGAGGAAACTTGGGTGTGACAAGCGGCCTTTGAAAAAAGATTACATCGAAGGGATAGTAGCCCGTGACGCTCTCAACCTTTTGACCGATCAGCTCATTGATGAAATCGCAGACATGGCAATCCGACAGAGCGAACAGGATTTGATAAACGACACGCACATTCCGCAGTTGGCAGCCCAGTTGTCGGAGGTCGAAAAGTCAATCGCAAATATCACCGCCGCCATCGAAAAGGGTATTGCTTCCGAAACATTGATGAACCGTCTTGTCCAGCTCGAACACGAGAAGAAGACCCTCAACAAAGAGATCAAAGCTGAGGAAAAATTCGTCTACCGAATTGACCGTGACCAGATCGTATTCTGGTTGAGCCAGTTCAAATACGGGAATATCGAAGACGAAGATTTCCGCAGGCGGCTCATTGATTTGCTCGTCAACTCCGTTACAGTGTGGGACGAACCTGACGGGTATAAAATCACTACCGCATATAACCTAACCTCTTGCAAAACCAAGACTTTCCGGGTAGAAAAGAACCCCGCCGCCGAAGAAGCGACAGGGTTCGATTTTGGGGAGTCTGAGTGTACCATTGAGCGCATATCCGAACCCTACATTGTGTGGGGAACGGTGTTCGTTCAAACCAAAAGACACTCCTTACCTTAATCGGTAGGGAGTGTCTTCTTTTATTCTTCGCCGGAATACCCGTTCGCTCTGGCGCATTTCAGCGCACCCAAGATCATCTTGTCCTGAGCCAGTGTTCGTTCTTTCAGCTCATAGAGTGGAGTACGGCGATGATCGTCCCATTCAATGAGCTGCTTTTTGTCATGAACGACTTGACCCTCATAGAGATTGATAACCTTGTCGAGCGTGATTTCTTTCAGCACTTGCATTTTCTCACCCCTGAGCGTCCTCGTCTGAGGTTTCTTTTGACTTGACCTTGATGCCATACAGAATAGCAAGTTCGGCAGTCCAAGCCGCAAACCAGCCGACCGTCAATTCTGTGTCAACCGTGTGACCGCAGGCGTTCAAAATCAGAACCACAACGGCGTACCAAGTCAGATTGAAGATAGACAAGATCGTGAACTTCGTGCGCTTTCTCATTCTTTTCTTCCTCGGCTTAGGTTGCACTCGTTTACCACCCATAGGAAGTCCTCTCAGCGGCTCAGGAAGCGTTCATGCACGAAGCCAGTATAATTTACCCTCTTGTGCGAGAAAGCCACATAGAGCCATTTAACGCCGTTTACAACGGTGTAGTAGCCGTAGTTCTTGACGGCGGTTCCCTTGGGGATTGTCACCAGCACTTTACTGTCCGTCCCCGCAGCATCACGGACATTCAGGCCAGCGCCAGCGGTCACGGTGTAAGTGCCTGCCACAGCCTTATTGAAAGACCGTGCGACACCCTTCGCCTTGACCTCAGTAGTAGGAACGGGCTTGACCGTTTCGGGCTGTGCGGGGGTCACGGTTTTGTCATAGGTCACATAGGGGAGGTGTCCGTGCTTCTTCCACATACGGGTATTGTACCCGTTCTTCTTCCCGATGTTGCCGACAGCGGTGATTTGCACATTGTTCGCCCAACGAGGGGAACACTCGACCGCCAGACCGTTTCCGATATACACACCGATGTGTCCCGTAGTCCACACCACCTCGCCGGGGTCAACCTTGTCCCACCCGGAAGCGGAAGCGTCCTTGCACTTCGTAATCATGGTGTCTGCGCCAATGTCGGGAACACCGTTGGTGGCATACTTCGCACCACCGTAGGACTTGGTTTTGTCACCAGTCCAGCCCCACAGAACGGCTTTGATAAGGTTCACACAGTCAAAGCCGAAGGTGTCAGGGGTCGCCGCCATAATCATAGAAGTACGAGCTGCCGCCATGTTGTAGGGGTGGTTCTTGATGTACCGAGACTTATTGGTGTCAGTCAGCGGCGCACCAAAGCACCCCATAACATACAGGGTCTTGTAGTGCTTGGCGATGTCAATGACCTTGGCGACCAGTTCACTTGATTTCATCATAGCTCTTGTCCTCCTTGGTAGCGTCCAAAATGGCCTTGAACTTCGTAAATGCTTCTGCGATGTACTTACAGGACACCATCAGTACCGCACCAATAATTACGAGGTCGCTGAAAATGTCGGTGTACTCAGCCGGGATTTCCCACCCGATCATGCTGGCAAACAGGGGTAGCGTAGTGACTGCCAGACACAACAGAGTCAGGCCGATGATGAACACGGCGATCTTCAAACCGGAATTGATGATCTTTTGCTTGTCGAAGGGCTGCAACAGGATTTTGATGTTGTAGTACATCGAGAAAGCCACGTTGGAAAGATACGCACAGAGGAAAATCAGCATAGCCCAGCCAATGTTCGTCAGGTTGTGCAAAATGGTTTCGAGCATAATTTTTTACCTCCAATTTTTAATTTAGGTGAGTTAGGTGAGTAATCGAGCGTTTTTCCTATAAACTCCTTCTTATACACGCATACTAAGAGAAAGTTATAGGGATTTTGACCCGATTACTCACCTTTATCACCTTACTTTCGGGTCATGCAGGCTTGTGAAAGCCCTCCAAGTCCTCGATACGGTGGTTGATGACCTTGATCTGTTCCTCAACCACAGGTACACGCCTTGCAAAATTGTTGTGTTCCCGCACTTCACGGGTCAGTTCGTTTAACTTGGTTTCGATAACCGCCTGCTGTTTGTCCAGTTTTGCGTCAACCTTGCTGGCAGACTTGCCGGACGAGTAGATGATACCAAGCAGGCTCAGGCCACCCGTGATAATAGCGACCAGAATTGCGTCACTCATGTCCTGCCCCTCCCTTACTCGCCGGTGTATTCTTCCCAGCCAGCGGGATAAGCGTCCGGGGAATACACATTCCCGTCAATCAGGCTGCGGTACAGCTTGTCGTTGTAACTCACAATGTCGCCCTTATTGTAAGCGTCATGAGCGCCTGTTGGCTGAGTCCACACAGGGTAGCCGGAATGGGTCAGGCCAATCGGAGTGTAGAGAGCGGGAAGTGTGTCAGGCTTCCAATCTGCTTGAGAAGTGTGTGCCTGTACTACCTTGTAGAGCTGCGGGTCGCCTACACCGTTCACGCCGTAGGTGAAATAATCACCAACAGCATAGGCATGACCGACCTGATAGGGGTCGTAGATGGTTGCAACTACCATCGCAGAGTCTTCGTCAAGACTTTTGGCGAACATCTGAACAGCCTTGCGGAACTGCTCAGAATTACGGAGGTCGTTCGGGTCAGTCAGTAGAGCGGTCAAACTGGAAGCGTAAACGCCATCGTCCACTTCTTCGACCGAAACCGTTTCAACACCGTCCAGTTTAGAGTGCCCGTTGACATGGTACACGGTGCCGTTTAGGGCGATACCCTGTGCATTGTCCTCGACCGTCAGGCCGTAACAACCGTTTTCTTGCATACATACCCAAGTTAGATTGCTTACAATGCCGAGAACCTTGTCTTCCTTGATGATTTTATACATGGCTTTTCCAACCTTTCTCGTCCGGGTAGAACCCGTACAATGATTTGAAATACTGATTGGTGCGCTGCCGCACCTTGAAGCTATGACCTCGCTTCATGTGACCGTTGTAGGAGTCCACGGAACACCGAATGTCAGCCAAGGTCATTTCGCCCCGGTCGAGCTTTCCTCGGAAAGCCCTGAGCTTGTGTCGAACGATTTTTGTTGAGTCTCTGTTCATCTTCCGAACAACCTTGCCGGTCGGTGTGATGATGAACCTCGTTTTCAACCAGCGGTAATAATCTCTGAGAGGAACGACCCTTGTCTTCTTCAAGTTCAGTTCCAGACCGCACTTCTCGCAGATGATCTTTAACCCGTCCATACAGAGATACAGGTCATCAATGTCAGGGCTGATTGCCACGCCATCGTCCATATACCGCTCATAGGCTTTGATACGGCAGACCTCTTTGAAGTAGTGGTCGATCATATTGGGTAGCATGAGGGCGTTCGTCTGAGACACCTGACTGCCAAGACCCAAGCCCACAGAGCCGAAGTCCGTAACAAAGCTGTTCGCAAGTTCCCTGATTTTCGGGTCATGAAGCCTGCGGTCGGCTTCACGGAACAGCGGCTCATGCGGAGCTGAGTCAAAGAAGCTGTGAAAATCGTAAAGCAGAACCCCTCCTTCCAGACCGTACTTCCTGTAATGCCGTTGGAGGTAACAGGTCATACGGCGCAGGGCGAAGTCCATACCTCGGTGTTTCAAGCTGGCTGAGTTGTCATAGATGAAACAGGCCGAATAGATGGGAACTAAGCAGTAGTCACACAGACACTTTTGAACCGCTCGTTCCGTGATATGGACTGATCGGATATACCGCTTTTTCCCTCGCTCCATGATGGTGAAAGCGTGAAAACCACGGTGCTTGAAGGTTCCGTTTTGAAGTTCACGATGGGTCTTTGCGATGATCGGAATGATATTGCCGATATACCGCTGAGTTGAGTTTTTCCAGTAGACACCCTTACAGCATTTCTTCCCGGAAAGGTAAAGGTGTCTGAACGAAAAGACTTCATCGAAATCACCACATTCTTTGCTTCGCCGCAGACGAGCTTCGTCTCGCTTGGCTTTTCTGCGCTGATAACGGGCTTCTCTCCGTTCTTCACTTGTCATAAAATGTTCCCCTCCGTACAGTCTTATTGTCGGGTACGGGTTCTAACTGCTTGTAGTACCAGCCATGAAATGAGCTACCGTACAATCGCTCACCATGCAAGAAGCGTCCGGCTGACTACATCGGACGGGGTGTTTTGGCTTGGTAGCCGGGAACAAGCCCTCCCTCTGCAAAAGGTACTGATTTCGCCCAAAGGGGTTACTACGACTGACCTATGCGAAGTTGCAGAGTCCGAAGGACACGCCATTGGAGTTGCTGGCGTTGTTATTGTTGGCGTTGCCGTTGTTGTTCACATTACAGAAGTTGTTGGTGTTGCCGGAATTAGGAGAACGCTCCCACCAGTTGTTCGCAGAAACGGTAACAATTACAGGGCTTGACCCAATGAAAAACTCACACAGGGAGGTCTTTATACCTCTCGTGGTCAGCTTTCCGAACCTTGGAGATAAGTTGCGCTTCGTCCGTGATGTACTCTCCAAATTCCTTCATGGCGTGGTCAATCCACGGACACTTTTCAGGGTTTTGAAGAATAGCGTCATAGAGCAAAGTCAGCTTCGGGCTAAGATTTTGAAGGGCGATGTTGGCGTTAATCAGGTGATCTCGCCGCATTTGCGCTTCATGCTGATTGTGCGGGTAGATGTTGTTCGCCGCTCGGACTTCCTCGTGAACCGTGGAAGCCAGCTCGAAGATACGGTTTGTCAGCAGAGGTGCGTATCTTTTAGGAGCCTTGGTGCAGACGGAGAAAGCGTGAAGCTCTAACCGTCTGGCGGTTTCGATGAACTGCATGGAGCTTTCGCCACGCATAGCTTTGATGACTGACACGCCAACATTCCTTTCTTACACCGCCCCTGACGGGGCGGGATTGGTGTTGATGAAATCGGGGATTAAACGCAGAAGCCGAAGGACACGCCACAGGAGATGCTGGCGCCGTAATTGCCGGCGTAGCCGACGTTGCTCACACAACAGAAGCTGTTGGCGTTGCCGGAACGAGGAGAACGCTCCCACCAGCCGTACGCAGAACCATTGACCTTCTTAATGGTGCTGTTGCCAGCGGTGTAATACTCGTATTGCTTACCCTCACCGGCGTAAGAATACTGAGTAGCGCCAAAGACTTCGATCTCGGACAGAAGGAACAGCTTGTCGGAAGTGGTTTCCAGACCGGAACTGCTGTTACCTACGCTGGTCACTTTGTTGACGAACTTCAACACGCTTTTCAGGTCAGAGGAAAGCTGGTTCAGCAGCGTTGCCATTGTGGAGGTACGCATAGTGGAACCACGCCAGCCGTTCACATTGGTATTGGAGCCGTTCATAGAGTAGGTGGTTTTCAGGCAGTCAACCAACTGGAAGGTAATACCAGCCTTGGTACGGCTACCGTCTGCGGTGGTCAGAGTATCGTGGTCAAAGCCGATGATCTGCGCCGCATAGGTCACGCCGTTGACAGTAATGTTCTTCTTGTCACCGACCTTCCAGTAGTTCGGAGCCTGACCGAACTTGGAAACAGCGGCGATGTTGTCCCAAGAGGTAGCTTCCAGCGTAGCGCCAACTACAAAGGGATAGACATACACGATACCGATGACTTCCAGCGTGTAAACCTTGGTTTTCTGAGAACCGTTGTAAGTAAACACGATAGTCCAGTCACCCAGCTCGGTCGGGTACAGAGTAGCATAGCCGGTCGAAGCAACCTTGCCGGTCAGGGTTTTGCCACCCCTACTCATGGTGACGGTCGAACCTATATCAGCGATGACACGCACCTCTGCGGGAGAACCCTTCTGGCTCAGAGCATACAGAGCGTCATTCACCGTAGGGTCGCTGCCGCTCAGTTCCAGTGCCGACTTGGTGGTGTCGGACAGCAGATTTGCCTTGCTCATGGCTGTGCCGACCACATCACAGCCTGCGGCGTTCAGGCCAATGTCGAGGGTGGCGGTTCCGGCGAGAAGCTGTGTGCGCCATTCCTCGAAGGTTGCAGGCATATCGGTAGGAGCCTTGACAGAACGGGACTTACCGTTGCCCTTAATGACAGTATCTTTCATGAAATTTCCTCCTTACTCTCCGCAGTTATACAGACCAACATAGGCGAAAGCGTCCACCGTGCGGTCGATCTTGGAATACAGCTCGGTTTCCACCTCGGTCAGCGTTGTGTCGATGACATACAGGAGATATTCAATGTTGTTTGCCGTGGAAAAAGTGAGATTGTCCAGACTGCTCGGAACCAGCGGTGCGTCCGGGGGAAGCGTGAGCTGCTTTCGGAGAACTTTCAGGTTGTTCAAGTAGGCTTTCACGAGAGATTGGGTGGGCGTATCACCCATCGCCCAATTCGTCTTTGCCGCAACCACCACCGAGGAAGGGTCATACGGAACTTGGTAGATCGGGTCATCAGCGACTCCTTTCTCCGCTCGGTATGCCGCCAACTGTCCGGGGAGAGAAGTCATGCGGTTGGCGATATAGGCTACCGCCTGCCCCACACGGTTCATGTCCCCGTAATTGTAAGCACCCTTCATGCCAGCCATGTACTCGGTCTTTTCCTCAGCGGAAAGGCTCGAAAGCCCTTCCGTGAGGATTTTGTTTTTCAGGGCAAAAACCCTGTCTACATCGGCCTGTGTGCGGTCATAGACGAGATTATCAATAATACTCATATCAGACCTTTCACCTTCAACTTTCCGCTCAGAGAGCCGTTAAATGTGATCTCGTCCACCAAGATCAATGCGTCCATTTCATCGGTGTAGAGCGTCTGCAAGCCAATCACATCGCCCACTTCCAACTCAGGATTGCCACGATAGCTTACCTGATAGGTGTTCTGCATTTGCAGATACTTTTTCACCTGATCGGCAAGAGCGGCGCACATCGTATCGTTGGTGATAAGGGGGTTTTCCTCCTTGTCGATTTCTCCATCGAGAGCCACGGGATAGGAAACGACCACCGAGTTCTCAGACAGAGTTTTGCCGGTAATGACTACGGTTTTAGTGCCGGAGGATAACACCAAATCCGCAGCTCTGGCGTAAATGTTGGAGGATACCAACGAGCCGCCAGAAACAGAGATAGAAACATCTTGTGCAAGACCAGAGAACTCGACATGAAGCTGAGTTTCGGTGGTCGTTCCCTCGAAAAGTTTGGTGGTATCATTTGCCGCCGTGTACGCATACTTAGCGACAGACACCGCTTTGAGCTGGTCGATCTTTGCGATAGCTTGGGAGTCCTTACCAATCGAGTCAAAGTCCAGCGTGAAGTCCGTTTCACGGTAGTAGAGCTTGCTCACCCGCATACGGCGGTACGGCAGGCCACCGTTCATCGTGACCTCGATTTTGGTGCAGTCAATCGCCGCTTCGCTGTTGACGAACACCTCTGCCGAAGTGATACCGGTCACGGTCTGCGTGTCCAGCAGCTTCGTCCCGGCGTAATACTTCACCTGAATAGAGGTGGGGTATTCGCCCAAGGGAGTATCAAAACGGAGCGCCAGCACGGGAAGATCGTGAGATACATCGAAGGTCTTGGTGAAGGTCGGCTTCGTGGTATAGGTGCCATCTGCCGCAGTCATCGCTTCGCTGATAAACCCTCGACCGGAGGGGTCGGTGTCTTCAACAATGACCTGATCTCCACCGTCCAGTGTCCAGCGGTTCAGCTCCAATGCCGCATAGGTGTTGCCGATCTTGTTGCCACGGTCAACGGTGTCCCACTCGCTGTACCACAAGTGACCGTTATCTGCCCATACGCCGCTGTAAATACCAACCACAGTCACGCCGAAGGGCTTGATGTGAATGATATTGTCATCGTCTGTAAACAGGCGGCAGCGACAGGCGTGAGCGATCAGTTGCAGGCAGTTCATGTGCGTGTCGATAGGAAGCGCCGCCGTAGTGAACATCTGCTTTAAGGTCGGGTCAATCACCCACGGGTGCGTACCCTGCGCTGTCAGCGTCAGGTCTGCGTCCAAAAGCACTTCCTCCGCCATGTCATAGAAGTTTTTGGAACCGAGCTTGCTCTTGTAGAAGGTTCTGGTCAAACTTCCAACCAGACCCGTACCCGTGAAGGTAGCCTGATTTTTGGCGGCTTTCGGTTTGCTGTTCAGCACATACTTGTCTGCTTTCAGCCACTCGACCTTACCCGTAGGAAGCATATAACCGTATCGGAGAGCGACCGGCGACTTCTTATCCAGATAGGCATAAATGCCTTTCGGATTATCCGGGTCATAATTGTGTTCGTAGTCCAAAAGAACGAACTGCATGGTTTCCTGCGGCAGTCTGCGGGAGAGCGGGTCTACATCGTGAGACTCCTTGATGGAAACAATGTCATCATTTCCAAATTTCTTCTGCACACCGTAGAGAACCTGTTGCAACCGAGGTCGGCGGTACGGGAGGGTGTTCCCCAGCGTCAACACGATCTTGTCACAAGAAGCGACCTTCGTGTTAATGACCAACTCTGTTCCCTCTACGGGCAGGGTCAGACTTTCCAGCACCGCACCGTTCAAGTAAAAATCAACCGTCACGGTGTCAGGCCATTCCTGATAGCGGGTGTCAAAAGTCAGGGTGATACCGGGGAAGGTATGAGGATTGCTGAAAGCACGGGTCAGCACCGCAGGGGTGGTGAACTTGCCCTCGGCATTACTCATGTGGCTCGAAACAAAGCCGTCATACATCGTCCCGGAAGAAGGAACGATGACCGTATTCCCGTCCAGCGCCCACCGGTTCAGCTCCAACGCCGCATAGGACTCCTGATAATCATATCCGTAGTCCAGCGTGTCGAACTCAGAATAGCTCTGCGCCCCGTTGCTGACCCAATTACCGTCTGTTGCCGCTGCCGTGTCTACCTGAGAGAAGGTGATCTCCACAAAGGACTGCTCACGGAGCAAAGACTTCATCGACAGCTTGTAAGCGTTGCTTACCTGTTTCACGGCTACACCTCCTTAGAACGGTTCGCCGCAGTCAATGATGTTGACTTTGCAGTTGATGTAGTCCGCAGGAAGCCCCGTGTTCGGGTCAAGATGGTACGGGGTCGCCGTGCGGTCGCCGGGGTACATCTTTCTGCTTGTCCAGCGGTTGTTTACCATATCAGGATAAGTGACCGTCACAAAGAAGTTCTTATCAAAAATCTGCAACATGGTAGACCATTGTTCCGCTGTCAAGTAGCCCCAAAAGAGGTTGTTGAGCTTCTGTTGATCTCTGCCTACCTTCTGACCCACCACAACGCCGTTGGCGTTTCTGGCAGAGTCTACGATAGTGGCAGACAGCAGCTCTAAGCCCCTGCGGGGCTGAGGAAACTTTGTACCATTGATTGTGATAAAACTCTGCATTTCCTCAGCCCTCCTTAGTAGGCATTACTGAAAGCGCCGGTATTCACACGAACACCTCTGGCTCGGTTATAACGGTCATAAGACTCACCGATCTGATTGTCACCAATATTTACGGAGAAGTCCTTTTCCTCAACGACATTCAGCAGAGCGTAAATGGCAGCGATTACGCCGTCATTGGCAACGGACACACCAGCGGAGATACCCTCAACGATCTGGTCATTGTTGGCAACCGCCGTTCTGCGACCCATCGCACCGACCATTTCCGCACCCGCTTCACGGGCGATAAAGAGCTGTCCTTCATTCGGGAAGCCACCGTCTTCAAAGAACGGAATGTGCGGAATATCCACCAATCGAATATCAAACGCCGGAATAAGCGTGATACCCATGACAGACAGGCCGTTGAACTGAATGTGAAACATATCATTGATTGCGTCAATGACACCGTTTACAAGTCCAATGATGGAGTTTGCCATCTGCCGCACAAAGCGAGTGATGGGGTTATCGTCCAGCGTCCATGCCGCATACGACAGGGATAGACCCGCCGCCAATACCGCAAGGCCAAGACCAACACCCGCACCGCTCAGGCACAGCAGGACACCGAGAACGATCAATGCGCCGCTGAGAATACCCGTGATGACCGATACGACCTTCTTGATGGAATTGACAACAAAATCCCAATTCAGGGTAGCAATCGCACCAAGGCTCAATGCGCCAGCCGCCATTAGGCCAAGACCGATAGGAAGGGCGACTCCGCTCAGAGCAAGAATAGCGCCGACCGCCAAGAGTGCGCCGCCGACAACGGTGGTAATCATGCTGATCTTCTGCTGAACATTGTCGGAGAGGTCATTCCAGTTCGGCATGATAGCCGTACCCATTGTGACCGCACCCGCCGCCAGCAGAGCCAGACCCAACGGGATATTCGTCCCGGAGAACGCCAGTGCCGCACCGATAGCGAGGAACGCCACAGATACGACCGTGGTAATAATGGCAATCACATTCTGGATTTCATCGCTCAGGCCATTCCAGTTGAGAGCCATTACGGAAACCAGAGAAGTAGCGCCAACAGCCATCAGCGCAATACCGAGGGGCATACACCCGGAGAAAGCAAGGATAGCGCCGAGTGCTAAGGTTGCTCCGCTGACCAGCAATCCTACTCTGGACAAGGGAGAAGCCAGAGCGTTCGAGATACTGTTCCAGTTCAGAGCTGCGGCGGATACAAGCGTGGCAGCACCAACAGCCATCAGCGCAATACCCAGCCCGATTGCAACCCCGGTAAAAGCCAACATAGCACCAACCGCCAGAGAAGCACCCGCCAGAACTCCCGTTAAGGTGGTCAAAGCGTCAGTGAGGTGTCGGTCGCTGTTGTGCCAGTTGATAACAGCGGCAGTCACAAGGCTTGCTCCGCCCAAGGCCATCAGAGCAATACCAAGAGGAAGGTTCGCCCCGGAAAACGCCATAATTGCGCCAAGAGCCAGCAGGAAGCCACCGACAACACCCGTAATGAGAGCCAGCGTACTTGCCAGTTCGCTACTCATAGCTGTCCAGTTCAGCCCCACGGTAGCCGCAAGGCCGACCGCACCAGCCGCCATCAGGCCGACACCCAGCGGAATATTCACGCCGGTTACGACCAGAATTGCACCTACCGCCAGCATAAAGCCGGAAACAATCGTAGTGATCTCTGCGAGCGTGTCTTCGATCATCTTCTTGATTTCACCAATGCGGGTCTGCACAGCGTCACCAAGAAAATCGTAGGTAGGCAAATCGAAATCAAATCCGCCTGCGCCACCAGCACCCGCCCCGGAACCGCTTCCCGTGTTGGGAGCAAAGACATTCAGCTCGTCAAAGCCTGCGGTGTACTGCTTCAACTTCTTGGCAGCACCGGCAGCGTCATCGAGATTATCAGCCAAAGACCCAGCGCCGACAGCAGCGCTATTCACTCCCGAATAGTCCACATCAGTTAGCTTGAACCCTGCAAGGTTAGCAAGGGCATTGGCAATCTCTCGAATGACCTGAACAACAGCGATTGCATAGGGAAGAATTGCGTTCAGTGCGGGAATGAAGATGTTACCGATCGCTCGTGCGGCCTGCGTAAGCTGTGCCTGCAAGATACGAAGCTGGTTTGCAGGAGCTTCCAGCGTTCTCGCCATATCACCCTGAGCGGTCGTTACCTGAGTCATAATGGCGTAGTATCTCAGCTCGGCCTTTTCTGCCTGCGTCATGTTGGCAACGCTTTCCTTGATACCAAGGTTCAAAGCGGTCTGCTCCAACCGTGCCTGCGACAAATCGTAGCCCAAGCGCCGCAGAGGTTCCAACTCGCCGGAAATACCGGACTGTAACTTCTGCATAGCGTCTTCAATGGAAATATTGAAGAAGGAAGAAATATCGTAGCCAAGCTGTGTCAGGTTTTGGCTCATGAGCTGCGCTCGTTCAGCCGTGTCACCGAAGCCAGTCAACAGCGTGTTGAAAACACCCTGATTGCGGAGCCACTGTGCCGGGTCGATACCCAAAACATCGGACACCTTTTCAGCGTAGTTCTGTGCTTCGGCGGCATACTGCCCCAAGGCAACCGTGAACAGGTTCAGGTCTTCTTGATACTTATTGGACTCCGTGACCGCCTGTGCGATGAAATGGCCGATTTTGCGGAAAGTGATTGCAACAGCGGCGACATTCAACGCTTTCAATCCGCTCGTGAACTTCCCGGTAGTGGAGGTTGCTTTACGGGCAGAAGCGTTGTATTTCTCCGTGCTGGTAATCAGCTTTTGGATTTTGGACGGAAACGTCGAGAAGCCGTTGGACACCTTCTGCATTTCATCGGCAAAAGGCTTCATAGCGGCGGCAAGGTCGGTCATCTGCTGTGTAAACTTGTCAATGTCCGCCGCTTCCAAATCCTCGATCACCTTCGGCAGCTTGGAGAGCTGATTGATAAAGGTGGTCATGTTGGCCTTACCCAACTCAGAGAGAGGGTGTAAGCCGTTGGCAAGGGAAGTCAGCTTGTCACCGTCCGTCCATTTCAGGCCAGCAAGAGCGGTGTTAATTGCTGTGAGCTGGTTGGCGATGGAGGAAGAAATCTTCACATTTCCAACCTGACTCAGAGCGGTCAGCGCATTGGTAAGCCGGGTGATCTTCTGCGAAGCGTCACCGCTGTTTAAGCCTTTCAAAGAATTGGAAAGCTCCCGAATACCCTGAGCGGTCTTGCTCAGACCCGTTGCGCCGCCGTTGGTAGCGGTTTTCAAACGATTGAGCGTGTTAACCAGGTTTTGAAGTCCATTGACCGCCTGCGTACTGTCATTGACGATCTGAAACTCCAAACCCTGAATTTCCACATTGTCAGCCACTTACGCCACCACCTTTCTCTTGAAATTTCTTATTGACCGACACCATAAAGGCTTCCATGTATGCCTTGGCTTGGTCATCGTGTTTTTCTTGAAGCTGCTTCTGCTGTTTCTTATCCTGCCGACTGAACAGCTCATAGGGGGTTTCCCGATACGGCGTAGGCTTGGTTCCCTTCTTGGCAAAAGCACGAAGAACCGGGGCAGCGTCAATGAGAGCTTCGTAAAAATAAGCTCCTTGGAGCCAAGCGTCTTGATTTCTCAGGTCTTGCCTGATCTGCGCCGCCTTTCGGTAATACTTCACCAATTCGCAGTCCTGTTCCCAAAACTGCTCATAGGTCATGCCGATGGAAAGATAATACGGAAAAACCTCATAAAACTTTGGTGTGTAAGCGAGAAGGGGAGCGGGGCGATGGTCGCCGCCGCCCCCCTCACTTCTGGAAGATCGGTCGCTTACCAGCCGGTCTTCCAGTTCAGGTTTCCCTCGTTGCCCTCCTGCTCAGGCTCGTCCAGCAGACTCAGCAGGGGGTCGTTATACATCTCTACCAGAGCGGCAATCAGCTCGTCCTTGTGGTTCATACGAGCGTAGATGTTGTCGATCACATCACGCTTCACGAACCGATGATGGGCGAGGAACGCACCGGCAAACAGAGCCGGAAGCAGGGTCATAGGCTTACGCTCCACATCGGCAGCAACGAAGCCGTTCTTCTCCATCGCTTCAACGGTCTTGCGGGTGTATTCCAGCGTATAGGTCACGCCGGTAGTAGGGTCATTGATGGTCAACTGCTTTGCCATGATAAATCCTCCTTATCAATACGGCGATTGTTGGTGTCTTAGGTTGCGGAGAAAGTGATAGGGGTGGAAGGAGCGATGGTGATGTTCATGTTCACCACTTCGTTCACGCCGCCGCCCACGGGATACACGGACAGTTCACCGTCAAAGGAGAACTTACCGTTAGAGCCATCGGGAGTGACAACGCCCTCGTTCTCCGTGCCGCCAAACCAGACCGCATAGCTGGTCTTCTTGCCTTCCAAAGCCTTGAGGGTCTGGAAATCAGCCAGCGTGTAGTTGGCGGTGAAGGACAGACCATCGAGGGACTGGATACCGGCGATGTAGGTCTGCATATTGTCGCTCAGGGTGGTGGTTTCCAGCATTTCGGGTTCGCCGCCGAGGTCAGGGAACTCCTTAATGTCGATCAGCTTGCTCCACTGTTCACCAGTGTCGGCTTTCTTCATCAGAAAAACCTTGTAGGTGGAAATAGCCATTTCATTTACCTCCTGTAAAGAGTGGTTCCGTCCGTTTCAGCCTTGTATCGGGCAACCAGACGGTAGATTGTTGCGTTCTCCAAATTGGGAACCGGGGACAGAGAAATACGCCGGAAATTCTTGGCGTACATGAGATCGTCCACAAACCTCATGATTTTTCGGCAAACGGACTTCTTACCGCCTGCCTTATCGGAGTAGACATTCACCTCGTACATCAGCGTGGCGAACCTCTCCGTATCGCCGCTGTCCATGTGGGCTTCCGTGGTATAGTTATCCTGCTCCACCAAGCTCACATAGGGGAAACGGGTAGGAGCATTGACATACTCGCCGCTGACCAAGATACCGGGAAACTGCGCTCTCAGGGCTTCCGCAATCGGCGTGTAGATTTGACTCTCCACATCAATCATGAAAACACCTCCTTCGCAATCTCCGTGAGCCGGTCTTGCAGCTCCTTCACCGTTTCATACATCGGCATATTGGCGGGGTTGCCGTGAGTGATGACCACGAACCCGCCGTTCTTCTTTTCTTTCAGCACTCCGTTCGTGCCGGGGTCGCCGTAATAACCCCAAGAGTGCTGCTTGCCGTGACCCTGACCGTATTCGCCACGCTTCATGCCGAGTTCTTCCGCTTCCGGGTGATCGTCCGGGTAGGTTACGCCCGTACCGAACTCAATGAACAGGGTAGCTCCGCCTGTCGCCACGACCGCTCGAACATTGTTCCCACGGGGTTCCACCGTCACGGAAACATCATTCGTGCCGTCATAAACGGCCTGCGAGAACTTGACAGAAGCTCTTTCCATGCCCTCCTGCGCCACCCGGTCGAGAAAGACCGCAGTCCGCTCTTGAAGCTGGTTCTTCCAGTTCTTGGTTTCCCGTATCAGCCGCTTAATCCCTCTCCCGGAGAGCGGAACATTGATCGTCTGACTCACGATACCGTCACCTTACTGACCGCATAGGAAATGGAGTTAAGGGACTTGGCGACCCGCTTGACCATGTAATCGTAGAGCGGTTTCCCGTCTTTGTCATACACAGGCTCCTTGTCGATGAACAGCACGGTATTCTCGTCAATGGGGCAGCTCAGGTCATCAGTGACGATCACCTTGTCATACCCTGCGAAATTACCGAACTGCTCTACCTGAGCGGAGCCGGTCGCCGCCGAGATATTGGCGTTCATCGCCACGGCAGGCTTGTAAACCACCAGTTCCTCGCCGGTTTCGTTGCCGTACTCGTCCTTGGCGGGAACCTTGCTGTCATACAGCAGATACCAGAAGGGCGATTGGTTGCGGTTCAGCGTCCTCATACACTCAACCTCCCATCACGGAAGCAAAGGGAACAATGTCCCTCAGCAGCGTAGGCGGCACATCACCGTCTTCATAGGAGCGGGAGATACCGTTCTCGCTGTGAGCGGTCTGCCCTTCGGCACCCCGCTTGTTCAGCAGATACACGGCGATCTCCACCTGAATGTGAGCGTACTGGTCAGGGACAGCGGTCACGGTGGGGTCAAAGGGGTATGCCTTGCGGCACACCTTGTTTCCGGCGATAGAAAGGTAGGTGGAAAGCGTGTCCTCGTCTGTCTCGCCGGTCATGGCTTTCACCATTTTCAACTTTTCAGCGTCCGTCATGCTTTCCACCTTTCCTTTCTAAAATGTTTGTTTTACTCCTGCGTCACTCTTAGCCGCCAGCAACGGCCTTAGTGTTCACGGGGTTGTTTGCGTCATTGGCGATGAAGACGCTGCGGCTGTAAGTGGGAGCGGTAAACTCGGTAGAGATACCGGTAAACTTACCGTGGAACCACTCAGGGCCGTGGTCAAGGCCGATCTGACCAAAGAGCTGATACTTCTCGCCAGCGCCGACCTTTGCCAGCGGCTCAAGGAAGAAGTTGCCCTTGCCGGGAACAGGCTGATAAACGGGAGCCAGAACGCTCAGGTTCAGCAGCAGGGCAGTACCGGCAGGCAGGTACTCGCCAAGATACAGGTAGACAACGCCGATGGGCGTGACCACGCTGGACAGGGAGATACCGTTGATGTTACGGGCAGCGGGAACCACAGTCAGACCGTTCTGAACAGCGTCAGCGTTGATCTGGAACATGGTCACAGCGTCACACCACAGGCACAGGCCATCGGTGGGAGCGTGAGCGCCGTAAATCTTCTTCACCATGTCGGCAATATCCCACAGGCCGAGGGGCTTGGAAGCCATCGCCGTAGTGTTGGAAGTGATTGCGGGAACCAGACCACGGGTCTTGTTGATCTTGGTGTCATCAGTGGCCTTGTTGTAGACACCGTTAATGAAGGTGTACTCAATGTCGGCATTGACCTTCATCATCTTGGCGGCAACCTGAAAGTCCAGCTCATTCATGGGGTTGGCCTGCTGACCCGCCACATTGATACCGCTCAGAGTACCCATGTTAGACATCTTCCCGTAGGAAATGCCCACAGACTCCTGAAAGATCTGAGTCACATTGGTCTTCTGCGCGCGGGTCACAACGGTAGCGTCAGGGGCGGTCAGAGATGCACTCTCGCTGATAGCAGGCTGAGCGCCGCCACCAGAGGTGAACTCCTGACCGGTCACAAACTCAACATGGTTCGTGGTCTTGGCACGACCGCCGATGATAGAACTCAGAGGGGTGCGGGTGTTGCCCTTGTTAAAGAGCATACCGGAGTAATTGAGTACCCCGAAACTCATAGCATACTGATCTGCCATAGTAAAAACTCTCCTTTACTCTTTTTTCGCCTGCGCTTCCGCTTCGGCTTGCAGGCGGGTGTAGTAAGCAACGGCGGCGAAATCACCGTTTGTCCGTGCTTCCTCGATTTTCTTAGCGTAATCCATCTCGCCAGTACCGCCACCGGCACCGGGAGCGGGCTTGGGGGTCTTTTTCAGAGCGTCAGCCTTGACCTGTTTTGCATACTCGTCAAGGAACTTCTGCTGGTTGGCAAACACCTTGGCAGAGTCACCATCAGCCATCGCCTTTGCGGTATCCTCGGCAAGAACCTCGTCATAGCCCTGAGCGATGAACTTGGCCTTAAACTCGGAAACACGCTTGGCTTCCCGCAGCTCGGAAAGCTCCTTCTCCATGTTGGCGAACTTTTCCTCCTGCTCCTGCTTCTTCTTCTCGTCCTCGCCCAACAGAGCGTTGTGCTTGCGCTTCCACTCAGCGGCTTCGGAGTTGGCCTTGGAAACAGCGGCTTTCTGCTTTTCCAGCTCGGCGGCGTTGTCCTCGTACTCGAACGCTTCCAGAGCTTTCAGCTTGTCTTCCGCAGACATTTCCGCATAGCCCGTGATTTTGCTGGTGTCAATCTTTGCCATAATGATTACCTCCTGCGTTTAACAAGGCTGTTCACTCAGCACTATTTTCCGTTTTTACGGGTTGTCTCCCGTTTGCGATTAAGGTCTTCCCTGACCATTCAACGCCTTGCGGCGGTCAAATCATTGTCTTCGCCTTTCTCATATCTCCGAAAAGACTGAGCTTTCACGGACTGTCCGAAAACTCCGAGGGCATTGGAAGGAAAAATAAAAGGGCTACCAATACCTTTTCGGTATCAGTAGCCCGTAATGGCTGTCCCTATCACCTATGCGATAGGCTGTTCATATTTCTTTTTGCTGCTGACCGCCCACACGATCACTTTCTCGTGTCGTTCTGCGATCTCAACGGTCTTTCCCGTAGTCAAGATTTCCTCAATCTGTCTGACCGCTTCCGGGGTCAGGCGGATTTCCTTCTCCATCAGGATTAACCTCCTTCTGCTTGATTGCGAGTTCAGCGGCCTTTTTCTCCTGTTCCTCAGCGTAATCCATACTCATACGGTACGCAAGCTGCGGGTCAGAGAACAAACCACAATGGGTAAAGGCCAGAACCGGGGCGATCTTCGGATTGGCAAGCATAGCAGTCAGCACATTTGCCTTTTCCGTGATATTCTCGTAATTTCTGCGGGTAAAGCGGATTTCCAGACCACTGAGTTTCAGCGTCAGGTCGCTCAGGTCACGGCAGATACGCAGAACCAGCTTTAAGAAATCCTTCTCAGACTGCTTGAACATCAGCTCGGAGTCCTTCGCTCTGGCTTCTGCCGCCGACCAGCCATCACGCATGATGACCGCAGAGCCGGTATCGCTGGTGGAAGAACCACCGTTGCGGTTCGGCATACCGCAGATCGTCAGGACGGTGTTATACATACTGTCCACGAGGGTCTGCGTCTGTGTCTGGTTCATTTCCGAGGTCAGATACTCGATCTCGGCCTTGAACTGCGGGTCAATGTCCTTGTACTTGATAGCGCCCTCGTCACGAAGCTGGTGGAAATCCTCGGTGTTAATATCAACATTGTGGAACAGCATGAGCGCCTGTACGAACTGCTCCACACCGTCAAGGCGGTTGCTCTCCACGGTGTTGATAGCGTCCAGCAGGGGGAGGACGATCTCAAAGGCACCCAGCCGAGCCTTATTTGCAGGGTACTCGATGATGGGAATACCCAAAATCTGAGGTTCGCTCCGAATGATCGCCCAAGTGTTCTCCACCTCGTAGTAGTGGTCACGGGTGTAGCAGCTGAAAATCAGATTGCCGTTCTCGTCCTTCACATACTTCACGCCCATCATGGCAGGGTTGCCGAGGGCGGTGGAGTAGACCACAAAAGCAAAGCGGGGGTCAAGGGTGAAAATCTCGAAGGGGGCTTCGTCTTCCTCCACATCAGCTTCCCCATCAGGAAGTACCATGCGGTAGGAAGTGCCGCCGATATGCGACCAGTCCGCCAGCTCCTTGTCCTTGGCAGGCTTATCCTCGCTGAGAACATAATCGTTCAAGCGGCTGACCTCAGCGGAAATGTTCTCGTCATCGCTGCGGCTGACATACTGAACGGGTTCGCCCATCAGATAGCCGACCTTGAAGGACACGATCTCATTGGCTCGGTTTTCAACGACTTTGTTGCAGATTTCAGGCCGTACTTCCTTCTCACGGTAAAGTACGGGCTGATCTCCACGATAGTACCGATAGAGATAGTCAATGTCGGCGCTGTTTTGCAGATGGACGAACAAAGCCTTTTGGAGAACATCAATGATGTTCCCGGCATTGATTTCGGCAACATCGGTATAGATCACACGGCGACCAAACAACGCTCTCGCACCCACTTACAGCACCTCCTTCCCTCTACCTATTATCTCTCTTATCATTGTATCAAACTCTCCAATGGTTGTCAATACCAACCTTTCATCATACCATTCGCCACAACATTTGTCAAAACCAACCTTTCAGTAAGGGCGCTTGAAGACCTCCACCTTACCCCCGGACAGCATACGGATTTCGTTCTCCAACAGGGAGAGGGAGTCAGGAGCGTCATCGTGCGGAACCTTGCCGGAGCGGGTGTAGGTGGTCAGTTCCTTCATGAAGTTCCAATACTGACTGCCCCGCTTGTAGGTGGAGGGGTGCTTGAAGTAGAAATTCTTCTTGATGTTGTCGGAAGCGAACTCAATACGGGTCTGCTTGTTGGAGATCGTGCGCTTCGTGCGGATACCAACGGAGTACCCTCGATCTCGAATGATCTGGTCAACATCTCTGGCGTAATACTGACCGGCATTGTTGGACTCAAAGACGGCGGAAGCAACCTTGTTCTCGATCAGGCACTTGGCACATTCCGGCTTCGTCACCTCGGCGGGGGAGTCATCAAAGACCACATCAACGATATACACATCGCTGCCGTATATCATCGCCACCGGCATGGAGGTCGAGTCCGAGCCGCTTTCCGCTGTATCGCCAACGGCGATGATGGTGTCCGGGTCACGGTCTTTCGGCAGCTCAAAGAAGTAGTTCAGCTCGTCCTTGCTGAACAGCAGACCCTTCGCTTCAAAGGGCTGCTGCTGGAACTCGCTCTCAAACTGCTCGGCGCTCAGAAGCTCCCGCTGCTCCCGGAAATAGGCGGTGGTGAAAACCTTCTTGCCCTCCCGCTCATACTCATAATTGCTCTCGTCCGTCACGAGATCGAGGGCGGGTATCTCAATCGCTCTCCAAGCCCAGCCCTCCCGCTGTGCGTGTTCCTGCACACGACCGATGGGGTCATACAGGGAATACCGGGTTCCGGTAAAGACCATCGGCGTACCTTCAATGGCACGACCCATAATATCGCCGGAGATCACTTCCCACTTGTCATCAAGCCGCTGGCGGTTCTTCGCTTCCTCACGACCCTCCACGCAGTCATCGAGGTAGAGGACATTGGTGGCTTCGGACAAGCCCACCTGTCGAGCGTCAATGGAGCGACACATGATGGTGGGAAAACGGGACTTGCTTTTCAGGTTTACCGTCTTCGTGTCGGCGTTGGTCTGCACCAGCCGTGCGTCCGGGAATACATCATAGAACAGATACTCGTTTGGAACTGTCAGGTATTCCAGACAGCCGTTGTAGAAACTCTTTACAAGGTCATCGCCTGTCCCTTCCATCAGAGTCGAGCGGTCAGGAAACTTGCCGGAGAGCATATTCACAAAATTGATACCCGTTTGAGACTTTCCCGCTCGTTTCGGCATGGAGATCGTCAAAAGGCGCAGCTTCCCGTCCAGAACATCTTGAAACCCCTGCACCATCGGTCTGAGATAGTGCTTGCGGGGAGCATAAAACCGCTTTTCCGGCTTGCGGTCAAGTTCGATGTAGGTCATGAAGGAGTCAAAATCATGGGGTGCTTCAAAGAGAAGACACCTCCGCCACTGTTCATAGAACTTCGCCCCGCCGCCCCGGACTACCTGATCTGCGGAGAGCGCCAGCAGCTCCTTGTTCACTTTATGCGCCGCCGAGAAATCCTCAGCTTCCCACTCTCGGCACAGAGAAAAGAGGTCGCTGTACGCTCCATTATCCCCCGGTCGGCGGTCGATCACGGCTCGGATAGAGCCGGAGAGTTTTTCATAATTCATGTGCATTTCCTTTCCAACAAAAAAACGAGCTACCTGTGCATTTCTACACAGATAGCCCGTCATGGCTGTCACTCCTGCCCTTGCAGAAGCCGATTATAGAATTTTCGGTATCACAAACGCCAAAACCAGCAAAATAGAACTGATTATCAGAAAATACCCGATTACATTGAGAAAAAATCTCATGGTATCAGCCCTCATATTCTGAAATCGTCTTATTATCCCAATCCAGAACCCCTAAATAACCACCCTCCGTGTCGGAGTAAAGATCAACTGCCTTTTTCGTGTTCACTGTCTTCCATTTCACTTTGCCACGCCAGTTGAAATAGGCTTGGGTCTTGGTATCAGGGATACCCGCCAGCTCTACATAGATGATCTGGCGATTTTCCAGCGTCACATTGAGCTGTAAATCCTCGCTGTCATAGATTTTACCACAAATCACGGTCATCGGGTCATTATCTACGATAGAAACATCGTGAAAATCAGTCACGCCAATGGTATCGAACACTTCACGATAGCTTGCGATCTCGTCATCGGTAAACCCGGCTTCGGAAAGAGCCGAATCCCACGCAACAGGTTCAGCCGAGTCCTTCTTAGAACACCCGACCAGAAAGAAGACCACGATGATCGCCAGCCCTATCAGCCACACCATCTTTTTCATTTCACCCAACCTTTCTTGCCCGGTCATACCATGTAGACCGACTAATGCCGAGTTCCCGGCAGCAGTCCGCTACGGTAATAAGACCGTCTTTTTGTTTTTGAGCGAGTTTTTCAAATCGCTCGTCATCAATCTCGGAAGCGGGTCTACCGAACCCTCTGCCGGTCTTCACCGACACCCGCTTGCCATCAACAACAGGCATGGCGGCGATACCCTCAGCCTGCCGCTGTTTGGTCTTCTTACGCTCCTGCTCGGCAACAGCGCCAAGGACTTCAATCAGAATGTTGTTGACCATTTCCAGTACCCATGTCTGGTCTTTGAAGTCAATCAGCGTGGTCGGAATGTCGAGGATACGGACGATCACGCCCTTCTGCTTGAACCATTCCAGCTCTCGCTTCATTTCGTCCTTATTACGCCCAAAGCGGTCGAACTCCTTGACGATGACTTCATCACCTTCCTGCACAACGGCTTTCAGAGCATTGTACTGAGGACGGTCGAAGCTGCTTCCCGTGATCTTGTCGCAGTACACATTCTCGTCAGGAATATCGAACTTCTCACGAGCGACCTTGAGCTGCCGAGCAAGGTTCTGTTCCTTGCTGGACACACGACCAAGGAAGTATTTCATGGTTCACTCCACCTCGTATCCACCGTCCGGCAGACGGGTATTGGCAGGAACAACGATGACCTTGTAATCCATCGCTCTGAGCATGGTGGTCAGCAGGGACACAGGAATGTCCTTGACATTTTTGTTATTCAGGCGTTCCCAAATGGTAGCGTTAGATACATTGAGTCTTTTTGCGAGTTCAGCGTTGGAAAGAGACTTGGAAGCCATGATCTCTTTCAGGATTTCTCGACCTCTCATGTTTATCACCTCGGCTTTATTATATACATCAAGTGTTTTATTGTCAAGCGTTTTCTTGAAATTGACCTTTTTATTTTTTGCGGGTATTTTTCAGCTTACCCCGCCCTCGCTGCCGCTGGCATATCCCCCGCCCCCGTCACCCATTCACGCCGCCCATATCAGGCCGAAAAAGCGCAAAAAGAACCGCCCCGGAATAGCACCGGGGCGGCGTTCACTTATTCAATTTCAATATTTCAATCAGGATTTGAACCGGCAGCAGGAGAACCAGAAGAACGAAATACATCAACCCTTCACCGCCTTTCTTGCGCTCCCTCTCGGCGTGAATTGGAGATCAGGGGCGAGAGGTTGCACCCATTCCCACGCCCCGCCGCTCTTGACCTGCCGTATTACCCATGTATGCAGGAGCGCCAGCGGGTTATATTGAAGGGTATAGCGGTAGCGGGTGCCGGTGGTGAACTCCTTCCCGGCGTGGTATTCCATGAAAATGCGAGATTGCAGATTGATTGACAACATGGCTTCTTCCTCCTTCACCAGTTCCGACCCGTGGCGGCGATGTATGCGAGATTTTCCACCGCTTCGCCGTGCGTGATATTCCATAGCCCATGCAAATGCCTTCTCAGGCGCTCAGAAGCGCACCAGAGCGCCGGAAGCCCTTCCGGGGTCAAATAATACACCGAGCCGCCAGCGTCCACAAGAAGCCGCTCAGGGGCTTTATAACGGTACTGCTGAAATACGCCGTCCCACGGTTTCATATTTACGCCCCCTTCCGCTCTGCGGTGTAGTGGTCAAAATGGCGACCACCCACAGAGCTACGGCAGGAAAACCCGCACCGGCCCAGGATAGACCAGAAGCACGACACGCCTACGCCGCCCTCGAAATAAGGAAGAATATTATACCCGGAACCGTAGCCCAGCACATCACGCCACGAAACAACACCGCTTGAAAGTGTTTCAAAGCTCCGCCCCTCCTGCAAGGCGGCTTCCGCTGCTTCATACAGCACTCGCAGAACGGCGGGGGATTGGTTCAGGGCTTCGCCTACGGCGGCGCTCTCCTTGTCATACCCGCACCCGGAAGCGTGGCCGGTGGTGGTGCCATCGTCCGCCCATGCTGTCGCCGTGGGATTGTTACCCCAATAATTATTGCGTTTCCATTCCACATCAACGGACAGGAACGAAAGGACGGGGGCAGCGGCGGCGGTTCTCAGCTTTTCGAGCTGCTGAGCTTCCCACTTCTTCACATCGGAAAAAGCCCGCTCCGTAGCCACCAGCACAGCCGCTTCACGGCTCAGGGTTCCGGCCTTGTATGCGTCCCACTTCGCCGGGGTCAGATACTCCCGCAAAGCCCGATCAGGTTCGCCCCGGTGTTCTGCCGCCCATGTCCGGCAATAGCCATTTTCAATATAGAACTTCTTCCCGTCCATACGGGTAAGAGCTTCGGCGTGAACGGCTTCGGACAGCTTCGGGAATTTTACGGCGGCGGGGTCTTCGGGTTCCTCGGTCTTCACATTCAGGAAAATATACCATGCTCCATCGTGGTCTTCAATCTCCCAAGCGTAGCCGGGGAAGGGGTTCCGGGTTCCGTCTGCCATCATGTTATCGTTCATCTGAAAATAACCGTTCTCGGTGCTCTCGCTCAGGCACTCATACCACCCGGACACCTCCGGCACATTTGTCAGAGCCTTGAAGAAGCGGCGCAGCGCCGTTTTATAGCTCTTGCACTCGGTCATGAGATCACATTTGACCCAGCCATTTTCATGAACAACGGTAACTTCCTCGTAATTGCCAGCGGTGCCGCTCATTTCAAACTCTGCGAAACTGTCAAAAAATCTAGTCTTCATGTTTCATTCTCCTTTTCTGCCCTGTCGGGCTGTCGGCGGGTTGCCCCTGTCATCAAGCGTTTTATTGATGATTGGATTATATCAAGCGTTTTATTGATTGTCAAGCGTTTTATTGATATTTCATCAAGTTTTTTATTGACGCTTGCAACCGTCTGAAAAACTACACTTTTTTGCACTATACATTATAAAGGGCGAAAAACGCCGCCCCGGTGGAACCCGCCGCCGATCAACCGGAAAAGAAAAAGCCGCCGACCCCGAAGCGGGAGATCGGCAGCTCTGTCATAGTCGCAGACCCTCGCCGGAAAGTCGCAAAGTCGTTTGGGCGAAAGTCGTGAAAGTCGTGGGATAATCGCAAAGTCGCTCAGCATAGTCGTAAGCCATAGTCGCAAAAGTCGTGAAAGTCGCTCAGTCCTCCGAGTCATAGTCGCTGGACGCACCCACTACATCTTCAAGGTACTTCTTCTCTAAGTCCTCGGCGGGAACCTGATCTCCGAGCTGCTGGTTGGGTGTCAACACGACCTCCTGCTTGT
>ERZ1034984.472-NODE-472-length-44811-cov-12.338569_pt1 | contig 44811 bp, 34 predicted proteins | sample MGYA00520589_ERZ1034984 | MGnify/ENA primary metagenome ERZ1034984 (study PRJEB33766, sample SAMN09781790) | gut metagenome | biome: gut microbiome | host: Homo sapiens | place: Madagascar | study: EMG produced TPA metagenomics assembly of the PRJNA485056 data...
CATTTGTTATAAGTGCAAAATCTCTCTTTGATTTAGATTTCATAAATTCTCTAATCATTATTTCAAATGAATTTTCCGGTACAAATCTTCCTACTACCAAATAGTAATTTTTCTTGCTCAATCCTTTTTCCTTGTACCAACTCACAAGTTTCTCATCATCCTCAGATAATTTACTAGATGTCAAATCAGCTCCATATGCAATAAATGTTGTATTAGGATTTTTACCATTTATACCTTTACCATCATATTGTTCATGAATATATTTTTCTATATTTACAGAATCACAAATAGCTAAATCACAATATTTAACCATCATATGTTCAGATATTTTCCAGTACTTTCTTATAGGTTTGCTCCATTTAGCACGCATCCACTCATGTCCATCCGGATTGAGATACACTTTTCCACCAAGCCTATGTATTTCCTTATAAAAATGTTTTGCAAATGGACCAATCCTACAAGCCATGATATAAACTATTGGATTTTCTATATTATTTTTCTTTATATATTTGCAGCACTCCCTTAAAGCAGCAACATCATAATAAATAGCCTGAGCCGGTCCAATTTGCGGAATATGGATTTTAAAACATCTTGCATTATGGAATTCAAATTCTGAATCAGATATTCTTTTAACATTGCCCATTTTTGTTTCATCCATGCATCCATCGCCATTTGCTTTGCAAGCCACATGATACTTTATATTAGGATTATTCTGATGATATTCTGTAAGCTTATATACAAACGTCTCATATCCGCCATATGCTCCAAGACTTTTTGCTCCAACCAAGAATACATTTTGCACTTTACTCATTTTTACACTGCTCCATCGTTTTTCAAAACTCCTACAAACGTCTTGAATATTATCTTTACATCCCCCTTAACACTCCACTCCCCAATATACTGGGTATCCAGCTTCACCACTTCCTCAAAGTCCGTGATATTGCTTCTGCCACTCACCTGCCACAGCCCGGTCAATCCCGGTCTGAATGACATTCTTGCTCTGTGGTGCGGCTCATACTTTTCCCACTCATCAAGTGTTGGCGGTCTGGTGCCTACCAGGCTCATATCTCCTACTAGTATATTGAAGAATTGTGGGAATTCATCCAGGCTTGTTTTCCTGATAAACTGTCCAATTCCGGTTTTCTTCTTTCCGTTAGGCAGCACCTTGTTGCCTATTATTCTCGGGTCGAAGTCCATCTTAAACATCATTCCGTCGCCCACTTTATTCTGTGCCATGAGCTCTTTTTTTCGCTCCTCGGCATCCATATACATGCTGCGGAATTTATACATCTTGAACTTTCTGCCGTTTCTGCCGATTCTCTCCTGCGAGAAGAATATCGGTCCAGGCGATGCTATGTATATCGCCGGTCCCACAAATATCATGATGATAAGTGTGAACAGACAGCCCACCAGACCTCCGACTATATCCATACCTCTCTTTACCAGAAGCGCACTTGTATTGGCATAGTTCACGCTTGATGTGACTACTGTATAGTCGCCTATCTTTTCTATCTGCTTGTAACCGCCCTGGGCTGTGCCGTTTTTGGCTATTCCTGTATGTACTGCTATTCCCATCTCAAGGAATATATCTGCCATCTTCTCAGGATATTCATCCTCGCTGCAAGGCGGGATGAGTACCTCATCCACCCACTCATCACACGCATAGTCCACTATGCCATCGTGGTTTGCCACTATCTGTATGTTGCATATAGTCTTACCCTTCAGGTCTGTATCCAGTGAAGCTGCTACTATCCTTGTATAGCCTATGCAGCTCTTCTCCACTGTGCGGAGTGTATCACGAAGCATGGCATCGGGTGCTATGACAAGCAGTGATTTCTTAGATGTTCCGAAGCCCTTTTTCTTAAGAAAGCTCTTGAGTGCAATTCTTGCTACATATGATATTGTCACATAGATTGGAAACATGATATAAAATGATAATCGCGAGTATATATCAGCCATCTGTGTGGTGAACAGAAATAGCGCTGTCGCCAGAAATACAAGCATTGCGTGCTTGCATGTCGATATGAGTTCATCCAGATATCCTCTCTTTAGGACATTCTTGAATGAGTCTGCCATTATCTCCACAAAGAAATCTATCAGAAGAAATGCTACCCCCAGTATACGGTAGTCTTTGTCCATGTATGGGTTATTAAAGCCGAAGCGTATCACATATGAAATAAAAAATGCTATAACAATGCATGCGATATCTATAAGCATAAAGTCTATATGCTTTGTCCATCCTCTGCCTTTCTTTCTGTACATTCTTTCCAAATTCTCCTTATGGTATCTTTTATTTTCCTTTATACCTGTTCTAGGGGAGGTACCTTTGTCCCCCCCCCGAATTATTTTAGCCTATTTTGTTTTACGTATGTTTTATTCGGTTATTTGTATCTTTTTCTGTATCTAATCAGGGTTTTCAATAATATATTTTCGCTCATTTTTTATACTTTGTCAATGAATCTCATGGTTTCTTTACAATTTTCGACGTATTCGCTAATCGCTATGATATTACAGCACCAATAATTATACATTATTATATGTCATGCTGCTTATTACTCCTCAAACAACCTCTGCTTCCGCTCTATCATCTCATCAATCCTTGCGATATACTGCCCTACATCCTTGACATTCTCGCATCTGTCGATGCGGTGTGTGCCGTCCGGATTCGGTATAGGCCAGACGCGCTTGGTGCTTGCTCCGGCTCCGCACGCCACAATCGTTTGCTTTTCCTCCATAATCAGTATGTTGTATACGCCGGCCTTGCCCTTTGCCGCATAACCCACGTTTTCCATGTTGCCTGCCATGCCCTTCTGCCTGTAGAGATAGTATGGCTCAAGCCCCATCTGCTTACAGTAGGCTGCGCAGAGATCCATATGCTCCTGGGTGTTGACCATCTGCATATCGCTGTATCGGTCCTTGAAGATGGTGAGTCGTGCAGCTCGCTTTACTGCGAGTGAATGGATGGTGACGTTGTCAGGCGCCAGTTCCTTCACCAGCTCCATCGTGTGCCTTACATCATCGAGCGTCTCCTCGGGAAGCCCCATGATGAGGTCCATGTTTATGTTGTCAAAGCCCAGCTCACGCGCGAGCTTGAAGCTTTGTGTCGTATCGTCTACTGTGTGGTGTCTTCCTATTATATCAAGTGTCTGCTGCTTCATGGTCTGCGGATTTACTGATATACGGCTGATGCCGTTTTTCTTTAGTGCCAGGAGCTTTTCTCTCGTGATGGAGTCCGGTCTGCCTGCTTCCACTGTAAATTCCAGGCAATCCTTTAAATCAAAGCTGCATTTGATTTTTCTGATAAGCCTGTCAAGCTGTGCAGGGCTTAGGGTGGTCGGTGTGCCGCCTCCTATGTAGATTGAGTTTAGCTTCTTGTGATAGAATTTCTGCGCCGTGTAGTCTATCTCCTTCTCGAGTGCGTCGAGGTAATCGTCCACGCGGTTTTTCCACACGCCCAGCGGGTATGATGTAAACGAGCAGTATGCACAGGTGCTCGGGCAGAATGGTATGCCTATGTACAGGCTGTAGCCATTGTCATAGTCCACCTTATCGAGCAGTGCCTTCTCACGCTTTGCTATACCTATTGAGAGGTCGATTTTCTCATCGCTTGCAAGGTAGGTTTCCTTCAGATAATCGTAGGTTTCCTTATCACTCATGCCGTCCTCTATGCACTTCATGGCTATCTTGGTCGGTCTGATGCCTGAGAGTGTGCCCCATGGAAGGCTCTTTCCGGTTTCCTTTTCTATCATGGAATATAGGGCGAGCTTGAGGCGGTTTTTAGTTTCCTTACGGTCTGCGCTGCCTGCGGATATTTTGGTGCAGATACTTTTTCCGGCTGTTTGAATGTCACTTTCGTCGGCTTGCTGCATCTCACCTGTCATGGAATTATTTACGCCGGCTCTATTCAGCGTCCACTCCACTGCAATTTCATCGCCCACATAATCTATCTTAAATACCTGTGAGGCATCCGCAAATTCCTTTACGCCATCGTCTGTCATCTCGTGGTGTGTGCAGGCTAAGTTTTTCCCCTCCACCTCATCAGGTGAGCAGCTATAGTACATCTGCACGTCCTCCTGCGGGAAGAACTCCTTGAGCAGTGAGTGCACATCATATTCAAAATCCGGTTTATTAAATACTACTACTATCATAAGTAAGGGTTATACATCCTCTCGTTTTCTATGGTTGTTGTGTCGTTGTGGCCCGGGTACACCTCTGTATGCTCAGGCAGTGTCATGATTTTTTCCTTCACTGTGCGCACAAGGTCTGACATGCTGCCGCCCTTGAAATCCGTACGTCCGATTGAGCCGCAAAACAGCGAGTCTCCTGTAAAGATCACGTCCTCATACGGGAAATAATAGCAGCAGCCGCCCGGTGTATGCCCCGGTGTGTGAAGCACTACTATGTGAAAGCCTGCGATGTCAAGCTCCTGCTTATCCTTCAAAAATACATCTGCATAAAAGGTCTTTGACTGCCCCATCATGTAGCTGACATTGAGCTGCGGGTCATCGAGTGTGGCTTTGTCTGCCTCATGGATATATATCTTGATGCCGTAGCGGTCTGCGAGTGGCTTCGCATCTGTGGCATGGTCAAAATGTCCGTGTGTAAGCAGTATTGCTACCGGCTTTGCGCCTGATTCTTCCACTTTTTTGGCGAGCTGTTTAGCACACGCGCCCGGGTCTATTATTATCATTTCCTTTGTCTTTATATTGGTGACAAAGTAGCAGTTGGTCTGCACCGGTCCCACTACGAAGTGGTCTATCTTCATATTTACCATATGAGTGTACTCCTTGTCTGTTATATGTTATGCTTCATGCAAGAACCACCGGGATTTAGCCGGTGGTCCTCTCTACGTCTATTACACTTTCTATCTGTCTGAGCTTCTCCACGAGAACCTTTATCTGGTCCCTGCCTCTGATATTGAAAAACACCTCGATTGTAGCGATGCCCTGCTTGCTGGTCTTGGACTGGATACCACTGATATTGATTTCCTTCTCGGTAAATATCTTTGTGATATCTACGAGCAGTCCCGGCCTGTCATGACAGAATATCTTAAGGTCTGCCTGATACTCGGCACCGTTGTCCATGAGGGCTGTATCCTGCCACTCTGCTTCTATGAGCCTGTCCTTTTCTATCTTGGACAGATTGATGATATTCACGCAGTCTGTCCTGTGGATGGAGATGCCTCGGCCTCTTGTGACAAAGCCCACTATTTCATCTCCCGGAACAGGATTGCAGCACTTCGAGAAGTGCACAGCCACGTCATAGAGTCCGTGTACCACAATACCGCTCTTTGACTTGTGCTCCGGCTGTATGCCTGCTGCCGCCTGCTGCTTTTCTGCGATGCTGCCAAGCACATCTGCATCTGTCACCGGCACCACATGATCCTTCTTGTACTCGTCGTACATCCTGTTGACTATCTGGCTCTCCTTGAGTCCGCCGTGGCCGACGGTTGCAAGGCATGAGTTCCAATCGTGGAAGCCGTATTTGCGGCGTATTTTCTCCTGATACTCAGGCTTGTTTATCTCAGCAAAGTTGATACCCTTTGCCTTGGCATAGGCTGCTATCAGATCCTTGCCGTGCTGTATATTCTCCTCCTTGAGCTCACTTCTGAACCACTGGTTGATCTTGTTCTTGGCCTGTGTGCTCTTTACGACCTTGAGCCAGTCACGGCTTGGTCCCTTGGAGTTCTGTGAGGTGATTATCTCTATCTGGTCACCGTTTTTGATGACATAGTCTATCGGCACCAGCTTGCCGTTTACCTTGGCACCGACCATCTTGTTGCCGACCGCAGAGTGTATGCTATAGGCAAAGTCTATAGGTGTGGAGCCCTTTGGCAGGTTCTTTACATCGCCGGACGGTGTGAATGCAAATACATTGTCGGAGAATAAATTTAAATCACTCTTTAATAAAGTCATAAATTCCTTATTATCCGACATGTCCTGCTGCCACTCAAGTATCTGGCGCAGCCAGCTGAGCTTCTCCTCCTCTGTGACAGTGGTGGTAGTGGCATTGCCGTTGTTTGTTTCCTTGTACTTCCAATGTGCCGCGATACCGTACTCAGCAGTACGATGCATTTCGTAGGTACGGATCTGTATCTCAAACGGCTGTCCACTCGGGCCTATGAGCGTCGTGTGAAGCGACTGGTACATGTTCTGCTTCGGCATGGCAATATAGTCCTTGAAACGGCCCGGTATAGGCTTATACTTCTCATGTATGATACCAAGCACTGCGTAGCAGTCCGGTATGGTATCCACCAGAATCCTGATGGCAAAGAGGTCATATATCTGGTCTATAGTCTTGTCCTGATTGACCATCTTCTTATATATACTGAAGAAATGCTTTGCCCTGCCGTATATCTCTGCCTTGATGCCGGCATCTGAAACATACTTCTTGACATCGTTTACCAGGCCCTGGATGTAGGTGTCTCTCTCTGTCTTTCTGAGGGCTACCTTCTCTACCAGATCGTAGTAGGCATCCGGATAGAGGTACTTCATACAAAGGTCCTCGAGCTCTATCTTTATCTTGCTGATACCAAGTCGCTGTGCGATAGGGCAGTAGATATCCTGTGTCTCTCTGGCGATACGCTGCTGTGCCTCCTTGGACTGGTATTTGAGTGTACGCATATTGTGCAGTCTGTCTGCCAGCTTTATGAGGATGACCCTGATATCCTTTGCCATGGCGAGAAACATCTTGCGCAGATTCTCAGCCTGCATCTCAAGCCTGTCCGCATTCTTATCCTTCGGATCCTTGGTGCTGTCTGTCAGATGCAGGTGCTTTAACTTCGTAACGCCATCCACCAGATGTGCGACATCGTCTCCAAACTCCGCACGCATCTCATCCATGGTCATGATGGTATCCTCCAGCACATCATGGAGCAGTCCTGCTGCAATGGTTTCCTTATCCAGCTCGAGCTCGGCGAGTATTATGGCAACACAAAGCGGATGTATGATATAAGGCTCTCCCGACTTACGTGCCTGACCCTTATGGGCATCATAAGCTACCCTGTAGGCTTTGTCCACAAGGCTCGTGTCATCCGACGGATGGTACTTTTTGATTTCCTTTTTAAGCTCATCGTAAAGCTCCTCTGGGCTCGTAAAATCCTTTGTTCCCCTTATGCCGCTGGTATCTGAGCGAAATTTGTCCGCTATTTTTTCTAATTCTTCTGTTGAGTAATCTGCCAATAGTCTCACCTCGATTGTAGTGTATCTTTAGTAGCCATTATATTTTATTTCTTTAAAAATTGCAATCTTATGTTGTTAGCCGATAACCATCTTTACTCCGCCATACATGCCGGCTGAGTTACCGAGTGTGGCAAGCTTGATTTCAGTCTCGCGGCTTGCATGGAAGGCATACTCTTTATAGTACTTTGCTGCTGTATCGATGATGATACTGCCTGCCTTTGAGAGGCCTCCGCCTACAACAAATACCTCAGGGTCCATAACGCATGCTACTGCTGCCATTGCCTTGCCGAGAAGCTTCATAGACTGCTCTACTGCTGCAATACCCGCTGCATCTCCTGCCTTTGCCGCATCGCATACATCCTTGGCTGTGAAGCCTGCATTTAAATCAAGCTCTGTTGCCACATCCCTGTGTGCTGCAATGTATCTCTCTGCCACTCTTACGAGTCCGTTTGCTGATGCATACTGCTCTAAGCAGCCCTTCTTGCCGCAGCCACAGCACTCTGACTCATCATCTACCATAGGCATATGTCCTATCTCTCCGCCTGCTCCGTTTACTCCGGCTACGATTCTGCCCTCGCGGATGATTCCTCCGCCTACGCCTGTGCCGAGTGTGATCATGACTACATCCTGATGACCCTTTCCGCCACCCTGCCACATCTCACCGAGTGCAGCTACGTTGGCATCGTTTCCGGCCTTTACCTTGATGCCACCGCACAGTACTGAGAGTGACTGTGCCACGTTGAACACGCCCCAGCCGAGGTTGACACACTTCAATACTGTTCCGTCATCCTTTATAGGTCCCGGCACTCCCATGCCTATTCCCTCGATGTCACCCATCTCGATGCCATGCTTCTCGTTATTCTCCTTGATGGATGCTGCGATATCAGGCAGGATGAGCTCACCGGAATTCTCTGTGCGTGTAGGAATCTCCCATGTATCGACAAGCTTTCCTGTGGTCTCGAAAAAGCCTATCTTTACAGTTGTTCCACCTATATCTACTCCGTATGCATATTGTTTCATTTTTTCGTCCTCCAAATCGTTAAACTATGTTTATATTTTATTGCCTAATCGCATATTTTTCAATGTTTTTCATTGTTTTTTATATTTTTTCTATATATAGAAGCGTTTATATCTTCATCCATATGCCCGCTATTTGTAAATCCAAGCTTTTTTGCAAGGCGCACCGATGCCTCATTTCTCTCATCTATCCGGCAGTAAAGTTCTTCAAAGTCTGTGTTTTCGCGCGCGTAGTCTATGATGAAGCGGCACACCTCCGTGGCATAGCCTTGGTTCTGAAATTTTGGTGCTATCATATAGCCCATTTCATCGTGCTCAAGCCCTGCCCGTCCTATCAGCTTCCCTGTTTCCTTTGAAAACACAAGCCACATGCCATACTCGTAAAAGCCATACATGTTCTCTATATATGCTTTCTGGTATTCAAGCTCTGTCTCGTAGTCGTAAAGCGGCTCCACAAAGTCTGTCATGCCGGGCTTGTCATAGAGCTCATAGAGCGCAGGAAGGTCTGACAGTGAAAGCTCACGTATCAGGCATCTGTCTGTCTCGCCGATGTCCCACGGAATGTGATTATACCGCCTGCGCACCCGCTCCAGATACTCAATATCAAGCTCTGCAAGGCTTTCCACTGCATAGCGCGTGCCGCACTGCGGTTCTCCTACTGATGCTATGCCGAGTGAGTCAGCTATTTGCTTCTGCTGCCTGTTTGATACTATCCAGATGCAGTTGGTTAATAATTCCGGGATTCTTATGTTTTCAATATTTGTTTTCTCTGCGTTATCTACATATTCTTTGGTTGTTGTTTTTGGGAAGCCATTAATTGATTCAGTAGCCGGTAGCGCAACATACAGTTTTTCCCGCAGCTCATCAGGTAGTTTTTCTTGCAGTTTTTCCTGAAGTTCATCATAAAGCTCCTGTGATGCAGATGTCATCTCTACTGCACGCTTCCACTGCAGCTTAAATATCTCGTCATGATAGTAAAAAGAGGCAAGTTTTTCGCTTGCCTCATCAATAATTATTATCATTAAACTGTCTCCGGCTCCGGATAGTCCACTCCGAAGGTCTCAACTGTAACTGTCTTCATGACTTGAGCTTCAAGTGGTTTGTCCATGTAGTCTGTGCGCACCTCTGCGATTTTGTTTACCACATCCATGCCATCGATTACCTTGCCGAATGCCGCATACTCACCATCGAGATGTGGTGCATCCTGATGCATGATGAAGAACTGGCTGCCTGCTGAATCAGGTATCATGGTACGTGCCATTGAAAGTACACCGGCTGTGTGCTTTAAGTCATTTTTGAAGCCGTTGTGTGTGAACTCGCCCTTGATTTCATAGCCCGGGCCGCCTGTGCCGTTTCCGTCCGGATCTCCGCCCTGGAGCATAAAGCCCTTGATTACACGGTGGAAGCATACTCCATCATAGAAGTTATGATTAATTAAGCTGATAAAGTTGTTTACTGTGTTTGGTGCGATTTCCGGATAAAGCTCCGCCTTGATTACATCGCCATTTTCCATTGTGATTGTTACGATTGGATTCTGTGCCATTATTTTTCTCTCTTTCTTTTATAATACTATGAGGCTTGGAGAATATCCATTCCTCGCAATAATTAAATATCGAATTAATTTCTACCCGATTGATTTTACCTGATTTTACTTACTCAGAGCCTCGACTACCTTAGGAAACTCCATGAAGTGTGATGCCTTCACCAGTATGGTGTCGCCCTCCTTCACATATGAAAGAAGCTCCTGTGTCATAGTCTCCCTATCCTCGAAATAGTGGATGTCTACATCGGATGATTTCTCTGCGGCTCCGGCTGCATATTCCTTTGCAAGCTCTCCTGCGGCAAAAAGTGTATGGATATGATTCTCTCCAACTGCTTCGCCTACCTCATGGTGCAGCTTTTTCTCATCGCTTCCAAGCTCACCCATGTCGCCAAGCACTGCTATTGTCCTGCCCTTTGCATGTGAAAGCACCTCGATAGAGGATTTCATGGATACAGGGTTTGCATTATAGCAGTCATCTATCACTGTCATGCCGTGCGTTTTGATAAAATTGGTACGTCCTGCGATTGTCTCTGCTTTCTCGATTCCTGACTTAATCTCAGCTATTGTGAGGCCAAGCTGCAATCCGACAGCTGCTGCCGCCATGGCATTGTATACATTGTGCTCACCCGGGATGTGGATGTGTGCATCAAACTCACCCTCCGGAGTGACAAAATGAGCCTTCATGCCGTCAAAGCCCAGGTTTTCAATATTTGTGGTATATACTGATTTATGAACATCCGAAGCCGATTCCTTGCCGTAGTATATGGCAGGCTTTCCATTTACCGTCTGCACTGTGGCCAGCTTGTCGTCATCTGCATTCAGTACTGCGACCGCATCCGGCATCATATGCTCAAAACACTCTGTCTTTGCTTTAAGCACACCATCCCTGTCGCCCAAAAATTCCAGATGACAGTAGCCGATATTGGTGATAACCATGACATTCGGGCACGACATAGTAGAAAGTCTGTGCATCTCGCCAAAATCAGATATGCCCATCTCAAGCACCGCTACCTGATGGCTTTCCCTGATTCCGAAAATGGTGAGTGGCAGGCCTATCTCGTTGTTGAAATTGCCTGCGGTCTTGTGGACGCTGTATTTCTGCTCAAGAACTGATGATATCATCTCCTTGGTGCTGGTCTTGCCGACACTTCCGGTGATGCCCACCACCTTGATATCAAGGCTTTTTCTGTAAAATGCCGCGAGCTTTTTCATGGCATCGGTGGTTGATTCAACAAGCACATATGGGCCTGCCGGATCCGTCAGCTCATGCTCAGAGAGCACAATTGCCGCCCCCTGCTCAAACACATTCGGAATGAATTTGTGTCCGTCCACCCTTTCTCCCTTTATCGGGATAAAAAGATAGCCCTCCTTCACCTGTCTGCTGTCTATGACGGCGCCGGTGATTGTCGTATCGAGCAGTGTCTCATCGCCTATGTATGTGCCCTCGCAGGCCTTTGCGATATTTGCAAATGTAAGATTCTTCATGTACTTATCCGACATGCTACACCTCATATTTTTTCAAAGATATGTCAATCAGATGCTCACAGAGCTGATTAAAGCTCATACCGATAACCGCTGCCTCCTGTGGCAGAAGACTGGTCGGAGTCATGCCCGGCAGTGTGTTTGCCTCGAGGCAGAACATCTCATTTTTATCATTGAGCAAAAAGTCTGAGCGTGAATATGTGTCAAGCCCGATAACACGCGCAACCTCCTCGGCATAGTGCTGCATATCCTTTGTCACCTGCTCAGGAAGCTCGGCCGGACATGTCTCTACTGTACTGCCCGCCTTGTATTTATTCTTGTAATCGTAGAAGCCCTCCTTCGGTGCAATCTCTATAATAGGAAGAGCCTTGCCCTCGATAACGCCGACAGAGAACTCCCTGCCCTGTACAAATTCCTCGATAACCAGCTCATTCTCCCACTTGAAGGCATCGTCAAGTGCCGCCTTGAACTCTGCCGCATCCCTAACGATGGTGACACCGATGCTTGAACCACCGCAGCATGGCTTTACCACGCATGGAAGTGTCAGGTCAAGCTTTGTGATATCGTCCTGTCTGGTCGCTCTTGTCATGGAAATACCCTTTGGAGTAGGTATACCGTTTGCAAGGAAGAACTGCTTTGATGTCTCCTTGTTCATGGCGATGGCTGAGCTTAAATAATCGCTGCCTGTATATTTGACACCGAAGAGGTCAAATGCTGCCTGAATCTTTCCGTTCTCTCCGTTTTCTCCGTGGAGTGCCATGAAAACAATGTCAGCCATCTGACACATTTTGATGACATTTGGTCCGAAGAAGCAAGGTGACTGGTCCTTTCTGGAAGCCTTTACCTTTGCGAGGTCAGGTGCCTCTGTCGGAATATCACTGACCTGCACGCTTATCTCGTCCGCGCGGTCAAATATACCTGTCAGGTCCTCCTCCCTGTCACTATATCCCATAAATACATCCAATAATATAACTTTGTGGCCGTTCTCTTTGAGCGCCTTAGCTACCATGCTTCCTGTCTTAAAGGAAACATCTCTCTCTGTGCTGAGCCCTCCGGCAAGTACTACGATGTTCATTTTTGTCCTCTTTTCTTTGATTGAATTATCATGCTTTGGTTTAATTAAACACAATGCAATGCTTCTTTTTTAAAGCTATGAGTAATCAACATAATTTCTTCAAAATTATAACACCATTTGCGCAAAAAAGAAAGACCGGTTGCCCGGTCAAAAAAGAAATTCTCATTTTATTTTAAACTGTGTTAGCTTCCAGTAGCTGTATCATTCTCATAAATACCATCCGCCCGTGCAAATCATCCTGTGAAAGTGATTCTCCGTACTTCAATACTAATAATCGGCACTGATAAAAATTCAGCTCCGGATTGCCAAAAAGCAAAATCCGCAAGGCTGCATTTTCCAGGTAATTGTGTATATTTCCCACCTCAATAAATATATCTACAATATCATCGAGGTTAATAAGTCCTTTCTGTTCATAATAAATTCTTCCCAAATATTTCATTCCTCCATCGATTATATTTTTCGTAGAACTTCTTTTTTTGTCTTTCTTTTGAAATTTTGTCGCTTTTGCGAAATTTCCCTCTTTGTTTTTGTTGGTGGGTTCATTTTTCCATATAATATATCAATATTCTAGGCGCGTTACGCGCTTGTATTTTGAAGATTCCTATTAGAATTTTTAATTTTGATAGGTGATTAGCAGTTTTCGACAAAATACGACATGATTTCGGGTTTAATTTAGCTGTTTTTGTTTAATATTGCTCTTTTTATATCAGAATTTTTGTAATGATAAATTTGTACTATATTTTGAGGTTTTTGTTCTAATTATTTCATTTTTTATTGTTCGCTTGTTCCTTTGAGTAAATTTGGATTGACATTTTTCAATTTTTCTTTTGTTCGATTTTTCAGCAATATTTGCATTTGTGTTTTTGCCATTTCATGCAATTTAGCAAAACGCTCACTTTGAGATAAGCCTTCCTTTATTAGTTCGGCATTTTGGCTTTCCATATTCACCAAGATAATCAGTTCCTCAGCCGAAGCATAATCTCTAATATTCTCACCCCTCTGTGCTTCAATAGAATGTTCATTTCTCCATTCTCGTGCTTTCTTTCCAAAAAGAGCTACATTAAGCATATCTGCTTCATCCGCAAACGTATATCCCTTTTCAATAGCTGATAATTCATCAGTAATAAGATATTTTTGCACTGCATCTGTATGTATATGATAATTAATCTTTGACAAAGCTCTTTTTTCATCCCAACCAATAGCTTTCCGTTCAGCCTCATCTTTTTTGAGACGTTGATAATCTTTTATAATATACAATTTGAATTCAGGCGAAACCCATGAAGCAAATTCAAATGCAATATCTGTATGAGCATATGTTCCCCCACCGTATCGACCTGATCTAGAAACCAATCCTATAGCATTTGTAGATGAAATCCATTTTTGTGGAGATAATGTAAACGCATTACTACCAGATTCATTTTTAAAGGCATCGAATTCGAGCCCTTTAAAATCAGGATTATGAATTTGCTCCCATAGCCCTAAAAATTCGATTGTCGAGCGCAATCTCATCCAATTGGCAACAACAGCTTTGGGTTCATCAGGATTTTTATATCTTGCAATATCCGTTAAACTCAAATATGCATTTTCCCCCATAGTTTCTCCAATTACCCCTATTTCTACTCCGTTTGCATTAAGTTTTGATGTTGGCGCCATTATTTTTCTCCTTTGTATTAATTTTATTTTTCTTTAGTTGCAGCTGATACTCCTATTTTATTTCCAAGCTCTTTTTATGTTATATTTGTAATATAAAGTAAGGAAGCATCTGCTCCCCGACCAAAGTTTGCAGATGCTTCGAAGGTGTTCTCACCATAGTTTATTTTTTGTAGGTTTTCAATCTCTTATATTGAGTTATTATAGGCTTCAAAGCCTTATCTGTCAAGAAATTCTCCGTACATTTGTCTTAACTTAATGACATTGAATTTTCAGGCTGGTGAGGGTTTTTTGTGTTCTTACTGCCATTGGAACCAATCGCATATCCAAGACCAAATGAGGTTAAACAGAGACTGAGCACTGCACTCAAAAAAACCAGCAACCACTGGCTGCCGGTTTTCGATGAAAGAAAGGTTAAATTATGATGAAAAACAAGAGTCTAACATTCCGGTTCGATAAGTCCGTATGTATGTCCTTTTCTCTTGTAGACTACATTTACTTCGTCATTCTCTGCATTTCTGAATACGAAGAAATCGTGGCCTGAGAGCTCCATCTGGATGCATGCATCCTCAGGATACATAGGCTTCATACCAAATCTCTTGGTACGGACAATCTTGATTTCCTCGTCCTCTGCATCGTCTGCCTCCACGAAATCATCCTGGAATATCGCCGGTGCATACTTCTTTGCGGAAATCTTGGTTCTGTATTTGCGAAGCTGTCTCTCGATTACTTCCTCTACGAGATCAATTGATACGTACATATCGTTGCTGACCTGCTCTGAACGGATAACATGTCCCTTTGCCGGGATAGTAACCTCGATTTTCTGTCTATCCTTTTCTACGCTGAGTGTAACGTATACGTCTGTGTCCGGTTTAAAAAACTTCTCCAGCTTTGACAGCTTCTCCTCTACTGCCTGCTTAAGCCCCTCTGTTAATTCGATGTTTCTTCCTGAAATTGTTATTCTCATGATGTCCAACCCCTTTATCATTTATTTGATACGTTGTCTGTATCATGTAAATATTATACCATAAATTTCGTTTTCATCAATCATTTTTATGCAATTTATATAAATAATCAAGGGTTTATTTACGGTTTTTCGCGAAATCGCTTGATTTCGCTATGATTAGGGATTTCATCAGAACAAAAAACATCAAGTCGAGTGATTTTTTATACACTATCGCAACATTTCTCAACTACAACAACACATCTAAGCTATCACAACGTTTCTAAGCTACCACAGCGCATCTAACCTATCCAAGCGCCTCAAGCTGAGAGGAAAGCTCCTCCCACGCCTCCATATCTATAAGGATTTCTTCCTCGAGAGCGTCTATTTCGTTCTGGATTTCCGTGAGCTTTGAGTAGCTTGACTGATACTCCGGCTTCATAAGCTCGGCCTTGAGCTCATCGAGCTTTGCTTCATTGACTGCCAGGTCCTCCTCGGCCTTTTTGACCTTTTTTTGTATCTTTGAGCGCTCCTTGCCCGGGTTGTAGTATGCCTTGCCGGTTGATGAGACAGCCATGCCGCCTGTCGCGTTATTTGCATTGGTGCTTTCGCCCACATTACCTGCGGCAGCGGTTTGTGACGTGCTCCGGTTTGCATCACTGCCTGTCTGACTGCCACCGGTCTGACTGCTGCCGTTCTGGCTTATCGCGCCGCCAAATATTGCATTGCCTCTGTATACATTTTTGCTTTCCGAAGCCTCCCTGTCGAGCTTTTCCTGATACTGCTCATAGCCAAACTGATAGAGATTGGTCGTGCCATCCTCGAACACAAGTAGCTGTGTGGCTACCTTTTTCACAAAATATCTGTCGTGTGATACAAAAATCAATGTGCCCTTGTAGTCCTTAAGCATGCTCTCTAGCGTTTCCTTGCCTACGATATCCATATGGTTAGTTGGCTCATCGAGCACGAGCACGTTCGGTCTGGTCTTTAAAATCTTGCAAAGCGCCAGTCTGACCTTTTCTCCTCCGGAGAGCATATTTACGTTCTTGAACACGTCCTCCCCTGAAAAAAGGAAGGCTCCGAGTGCATTTCTGGCCTCGGTTTCTGTAAGATTCGGATACTCATCCCAGAAATCATCGAGCACAGTCTTGTTGCTTGTATACATGGCCATCTGCTGGTCGAAATATCCTATCTGCACGTTGGTTCCAAAGCGGTACTCGCCTGAAAGTGCAGGGATTTTGCCCACGATTGTCTTTAAAAATGTCGATTTTCCAAGTCCGTTTCCGCCGAGTATGCCAAGCTTTTCGCCCCTTTTCAAATCAAGCGACACTACGGAGAGCGGATGGTCATAGCCGATTGCGAGCTCTGATGTATAAAGTACATCGTTTCCGGTCTCCTTTTCGGGCTGGAAATTGGCATGGAAGGTCTTGTTGTCGTACTTGTCCGGTGCCTCGATAATCACCATGCGGTCGATAGCCTTCTGCTTTGACTGCGCCATGGATGTCTTGGTCGGCTTGCCCTTGAAGCGCGTAACCATACGCTTCAAACGCTCTATCTCCTTCTGCTGGGCGATGTGATCCTTCATCTGCTTGTCGTAGTTTTCCTTTTTGCGGGCGATAAAATTGGTATAATTGCCCGGATAGCGCCTTGCTGTGCCGTACTCTATCTCGTATACCACATCTACCACATTGTCGAGAAACATACGGTCATGGGATACGACAACCACTGCCTTCGGGTACGACTTCAGATATCCCTCAAGCCACTCAATCGTCGTGACATCGAGGTGGTTGGTCGGCTCGTCCAAAAGCAGTATGTCAGGCTTTGACAAAAGCAGCTTTATGAATGCTATCTTGGTCTGCTGTCCTCCGGAAAAGTCACGGATTGGCTTTTTGCGCTCATCATCTGAGAAGCCGAACTTGCGGATCATGACCTCATATTCCTTCTCATAATAGTAGCCGCCATCATCCTTGAAGGCCTCCTCCATCGCGGTATATCTGGCTACCTTTTCATCGGAATAATCATGCTCGAGCTCTGCCGCTGCGCGCGCAAGCTCTGCCTTTCGCTCGTCCATTTTCACGAAGCATTTGCGCACCTCCTGCTCGAGTGTCACATCAGGATCATCAAACGCAATCTGCTTCAGATACCCTATCTCCGGGTTTCCTGCCTTTGCAATAAAGGCGCTCTCATCGCTGTCGAGCTTTTCCATCTCAACCTCACCTGAAATGAGCTTTAAAAGTGTTGTCTTGCCACAGCCGTTTCTGCCGACTATCGCTATCTTTTCTGTGTTTCTGATTTCAAAATCTATACTATGCAAAATGACGTCGTCGCCAAATGCGACAGCGCCATTACTTATCTGGTAGAGCATATACTATCCTTTCATGCTTATGCCTGCTGCTTAATTGTTAGCCATAATGTAGTTGACAAACTGTGTTGCAGTACGTCCTGAAATACCACCGTGGCTGAGCTCCCACTTGTTTGCCTCCCTGCACAGCTCCTCGTCTGAAAGTGTGCAGCCGCTCTTTCTTGCAAGCTCTGTTACGATGTTGAAGAACTCCTTCTGCGATGGCTTTGAGTAGCTGATTGTCACACCAAAACGGTTTACAAGTGACAGCTTCTCCTCAACCGTATCTGAGTGATGCTTGTCATTGCTGTTGTCCTGGTCATTACGGTCATTCCATGTCTCCTTTATCAGGTGACGGCGGTTAGAGGTTGCATAAATCAGTATGTTGTCAGGCTTTGTCTCCACACCGCCCTCGATAACTGCCTTTAGGAACTTGTACTCAATCTCATGCTCCTCGAAAGAGAGGTCATCCATATATATGATAAATCTGTAGTTTCTGTTTTTGATTGCTGCGATAATCTTTGACAGATATTTAAACTGATGCTTGTATATCTCAATCATGCGCAGTCCGTCATCATAATACTGATTGACAATAGCCTTGATGCTTGTTGATTTTCCGGTTCCGCTGTCTCCGAAAAGCAGCACATTGTTGGCCTTTTTGCCCTGTACAAACGCTTCTGTATTGTCTGTGAGCTTTTTCTTCTGGATTTCATAACCGATCAGGTCATCGAGCATGACCGCATCCATATTGTTGATTGGCATGAAGGAGAAGCCACCGTCCAGATGCTCCTCAATCCTGAATGCCTTGTTGAGACCAAACATGCCGACTCCGTATGCCTTGTAAAAGCCTGTTACCACATCAAAGAACTCCTGCTCATCCTTAGCTGCCTCAAGCTTCTTGCTCAGCGCCCTTACCTTCTCGCTGACATTGTGATTATACATAAGGTCCTTTTTCACAATGGCCTTATAATTGCTGATCTGTGTGAAACAGTCGATTCCGAGTGCTGACTCGATTGGCTTGAAATCATAATCGAAAAGCTTCTTAAAAATCCTGAAATCGTTTGCCACAAGCCCATTTACGCTGCCATCGCTGGCTCCGACCTTCTCACAGGTGATGGAAAACGGATTCTCACTCATCATAAGGAAGAAAGTGAGATAGTTGTGCCACAGATTGTCATCAAAACCATAGTCTGTCGCTACCTTTAGGATTCTCTTGACCTGTGTATTGATGTCGCGCACAAGCTCTGTCTTGTTGTACTCGCCCACCTCAAACTGCTCAAAGAGCTGGCCCAATTTATAAAGTATCTCGTCCTGAGATAAATCTCCGTACATAAGCAATTTTGATATTTCCTGATACATGGCTGTTCCTCCTGGTTTTGCCTTGTTTTCGCTGCTAACAAATTATTATAAACACTGCGCCTCGATTTTGCAAGAGCTTGTGTGCTTGGTATGGCGCAGGAGACGTAAAAAGGCGGAGCTAAAACTCCACCTTTATTGTTGTGCCACGCCCCACCTCGCTGTCGAGCGTAAGCCCTGCATCATGCAGCTCCACTATATGCTTTACTATCGCAAGCCCAAGGCCTGTACCGCCGGTCTCCTTCGAGCGGCTCTTGTCCACTCTGTAGAAGCGCTCAAATACGCGCTCCTGCTGGTCCTTAGGGATGCCTATGCCGTTGTCCTCGACCGTGAGAACTGTCTTGCCACCGAGCTTGTGTACCGTCACATTTACAGTGCCGCCCTCATTGTTGTAGCGGATAGCATTCTGGCAGAGATTCTCAACGAGCTCCGTGAGAAGCTGCCTGTTGCCTCGCACCATACAGTCAGTACCGTCAAAATTGAGTGCTACGTTTCTCTGCTCGGCATTCACCTGTAGATTTTCCATGCAGTCCTTGACCAGACCATATAGATTAAGCTGCTCAAAGCCCTGCTGCGCCTCGCTTGAATCAAGCTCCGAGAGCTTTATGATATCATTGATTAAGGAAAGCAGACGCTGCGCATTTCTTCTGATTTCAGCCGCAAAATGAATCTGCTGCTCCTTTTCGACCATGCCGTTTTCTATGAGCTCCGCGTAGCCTGAGATGGCTGTGAGCGGAGTCTTTAGCTCGTGCGACACATTGGCTGTGAAGTCCTGTCTGCTCTTTGCCGCAGCAAGCACGCCCTCATGCTGTATCCTGATCGCGTTCATGAAAGGAACAAGCTCCTTGTACTCGGTCTTTTTCTGGATGACAGAGGCTTGCTCCAGGTTGCCTGCGAGTGTCTCGATTGGCTTCATGAGCTTTCTGGTCAGGCTCTTTGCAAGTACCACACATATTCCGACTATGATAACCGTCACTATAAGCATGGCAGGTATACTGCTTGCAAACATGTTCCAGATACTTCTCGCCGCAATAGAGACACGCAGTACTGTTCCATCATCGAGCCTTATGGCATGATAGAAGGTATTGCTGTTCATGGTGGCTGAGGTTCTCACGCTGTCTCCCGTACCTTTATCAAATGCTGATTCAACTTCCGGTCTATCACCGTGATTTCCGAGGTTTTTCACATCGTTTTGATTGTCATACAGCACTGTGCCGTCCTTGTCAATCCAGGTGACGCGAATTCCCTCCACATCAATCTGCGGGATTTCATCTATATCCTGTTTTAGTATTCCGGTGCTTTCTATTGTCTCCGCCATGACCTGCAGATCTTCCTTTACCTGCTTCTGGAACAGATAATAGTTGATTACTGTCATGGAAATCATGGTGGCAATTGCAACAAAAAGTGCTGTAGCTACCAGATAGTAATTAATCTTCTTTTTCATGCTGTACGCTCCGCTTATGTGTGTCAGAAATCATAGTAACCAATAAACAGCTGCTATTCTATAACATAGCCAACATTTCTGACTGTCTTTATCCTGCTGCCATAATCACCCAGCTTGTGGCGGAGTGTCTTTATGTGCATGTCCACTGTACGTGTCTCACCCTCGAAGTCCGTATCCCAGACGCTTCTCATGATGACCTCTCTGGTCATGACTATGCCCTGACTGCCCATCAGAAGCCTTAAAAGCTCATACTCCTTGTAGGTCAAATCAACCGGCTCATTGTTCACTGTAACCACATGGCGCTCATGGTCAAGCACCAGATCATCCAGCTTTAAAAGCTTCGGCTCATCCTTCGCTGTTCTTCTGAGCAGTGCCTTCACCCTTGTGATAAGCTCCATGATCGAGAAAGGCTTTTTGATGTAATCATCTGCGCCTCCGTCGAGCCCCTTTATCATATCCATCTCTGTGGTCTTGGCTGTGACCATTATAATAGGAATGTCCTGTGTGGTCGGACGTTTTCTGAGCTTTCTCACGATATCGTAGCCGCTCTCATCCGGAAGCATCACATCAAGCAGTATGAGGTCCGGTACGAGCTCATCCAGCTTCTTGTAAAATTCCTTTGCGTTTTCAAATGCACTGACGATGTAATTACTGTTTTTCAGAGCAATAGTCTCTATCTCACGTATGCTCTCGTCGTCCTCTACAATATAAATAAGTGCCATAGCTTTCTCCATTTCAAAATCTTATGCAAAATTTTTACCTGTTCTTTACTTTCGATTATACATTACTAATGTAAAACAGACGATGGTTTTATGTAAAATTTATGTAAAATCCATCGTCTGTATCAATTTCATTATTAAAGGGTAAAAAGGTATCATCGATGCATGCCTGCATGCAATTAGATGTATACCTTTCATTTGTGTGTGATAATTAAATCATGATTTGCGAACCTTGTCATCAAGCGCAAACTCAACCCACTCAGCAATATTTGTCGCATGGTCTCCGATACGTTCGAAGTATTTTGCAACCATGAGAAGGTCCTCTGCCTGCTCACCATCCTCCGGATGCTCCCTGATAAAATCAATAAGCTCTGCCTTTACCTGATCAAAAAGCTCATCAACCACATCATCCTGCTTCATCACTATGTGAGCCTTGTCATTGTTCTTCTCAACATATGCCTCGATTGCTCTGATAAGCATAAGCATTGTCTCTGAAGCCATGCTCTTGACATGCTCTATATTGACCCTGTATGGCTTGTCACTGCTCATCAAAATGGTCATCTCGCTGATATCGGCTGCGTGGTCTCCTATACGCTCCATATCAGTAACCATCTTCATCGCTGCAGAAATTGTTCTAAGGTCTCTTGCTACAGGCTGCTGCTGCATGAGCAGATTAAAGCACAGGCTCTCTATCTTTTTCTGCTCTCTGTCTATCTCAGAATCGCCCTCCATGATGGCTTTGGCGCTATCGGCATCCTGATGTATAAATGCCTCGATTGCTTTCTGGATTGACTCCTCAATCATGCTTCCCATGTGCATCATTTCTTCATTCAGTGTCTTAAGCTGCTCGTCGAATTTCGATCTCATTAACCAAACCTCCCTGTGATGTAATCCTCTGTTCTCTTGTCCTGTGGATATGAGAAAATTGTCTTTGTGTCACCAAACTCTACCATATCTCCCACAAGGAAGAAGGCTGTATCATCTGACACACGCACTGCCTGCTGCATGTTATGTGTTACAACCACAACCGTGTACTTTTTCTTTAAATCCTCCATGAGCTCCTCTATCTTTGAAGTAGAGATAGGGTCGAGCGCTGATGTTGGCTCATCCATCAAAAGCACCTCCGGCTGTACGGCAAGTGCTCTCGCAATACACAGTCTCTGCTGCTGTCCACCTGAAAGGCCCATGGCAGATTTCTTTAATCTATCTTTAACTTCGTCAAATATTGCAGCACCCTGAAGACTTTCCTCAACTATCTGGTCGAGTGTCTTTTTATCCTTGATGCCATGCACTCTCGGGCCATATGCGATATTGTCATATATGCTCATTGGGAACGGATTTGGCTGCTGGAAAACCATGCCGACCTTTTTGCGAAGTACGGTTGTATCGACTGATGGTGCATATATATTCTCACCATCTATCTCTATGCTTCCCTCGATTCTGACGTTGTCAACCAGATCATTCATTCTGTTGATACACTTTAAAAATGTAGACTTACCACATCCTGACGGTCCGATCAGCGCTGTCACGCTGTTTTCTTTTATGTCCATATTGACACCATGCAGTGCATGATTCTGGCCATAATACAGATTCAGGTCGCGAACCTGAATTTTGATTTTTTTCTCCATTTGTATCTCCTGCAACATGTAATAAATTTCTTGTCTTCGAGAATACATTATATGGATGCTTTGTAAAATGCTCTATCAGATGTATGTAAAATCTGTGTCAAATTTTTACACACATAAATTATTCGCACTGTTTGAATTTATTATTTGTATACACTATTTATACACTTAATAGTCGGCTTTATTAAAGTATTGTCTGGTTAAAGTATCGTATCTTTAATAATCAGGAGTTTGTCCGTTATTCTGTCTGCATCAATATTGGAGTAATTGATAATAAACTGATGCCTGTCCTCCTTTGGCTTACTCAGGTTGAAGTGGGTAATCGCCTGAAGCTTTATGCCTTTTTTCAAAAGCCTTTCTTCAACTGTTTTGTCCGGAAGGTTTGTGTCAAACTGTATGATAAAATGCAAGCCGGAGTCATTTTCTATTACCTTACACGCCTTTTCAGTGAAACAGCCTTTTATGGACGAAAGCACGCTCTGGCGCTTTCTGCCGTAGTGCAGCCTCATCCTGTTTATGTGCTTTTCAAAATAGCCCTCGCTGATAAATCGTGCCAGCGTGTACTGCTCGAATGTGGATACCGTACATGAGTAAAATGAAAGCCTCCTGTAAAACTCATTTGCCAGATGCTCCGGCAGCACCATGTAGCTGATTCGAATGGTGGATGTGAGAGACTTTGAAAATGTATTTATATAGATGACCTTTTCACACGCATCTATCGAGAGGATTGGCGGTATCGGGTGTCCGTTCATGCGAAACTCACTGTCATAATCATCCTCTATGATGTATCTGTCGCCGCTCTCGTTGGCCCATGCCAAAAGCTCATAGCGGCGGTTCACAGGCATGGTGATTCCTGTCGGGAAATGGTGTGTCGGGCTGATATGTGCTATCTGCGCGTTCGCTTTCTTTATAAGCTCCACGCTGATGCCCTGCTCATCCATCTGCACCGGCAGGCATTTTGCATTGTTGCACTCGTATATCTGGCTGATTTTCTTATAGCCCGGATCCTCCACGCAGTATACCTTATCCGTACCCAAAAGCTTCACAAGCAGTCCGTACAGATACTCTGTTCCCGCTCCGACTATTATCTGGTCCGGGTCCACATTCATACCGCGAAACGATGACAGATGGCTTGCTATCGCTTCCCGAAGCTCTCTCACTCCGCCACACGGCGACACCGACAAAAGCTCCTGCTCCCTAAGGGAAATCGTCTCTCGCATGAGCTTTGCCCATATGGAAAACGGAAAGTTACCCGAGTCTGTCCTGTTTGATGAGAAGTCAAATATACTTTCATCCTGCTCAGGTGGCAGCTTTATACTAAGCTCCTTCTGCACCGGTGCCTTGATTACCCTTATATCTGACACATCGGCTATGAAATAGCCCTTCTTGGGTCTTGCAAACATATAGCCCTCGCCTATCAACTGGTCATATGCATTTTCAACCGTAATGGTACTAATCCCCAGATTCTTTGCGAGGGTACGTTTTGATGGCATTTTCTCCCCTGAGCTTAATTTTCCCTGTGATATATCGTTTTTGATGCACTCATACAGGCATTTGTAGAGTGGTCCATCTGTTTTTGTGAGGTCGTAGGTCAGCATTTGATTCACCGCTTTCTGGCATTTTTATTTTCCTTATTTTGAATATTTTAATATTACCAGATGTGGCGTAATATTGCAACCATGATATATGGCTGGTGTGAGCAAATGCAGCCCGGCAGCGCAGGCGGCGTGTACACTCTCGTGTTCGCTACGCTTTGCTGCCAAGATACTGTAAGAATTATGCCTTATAGTTTTTCTATGCCAGACGAAACCGTCGCTACTCGCCATCCATGGCTCGATAGCTCCTTGCCCCGGCTTCCATGCCAGTGCATTTCTGGTTCTCTTGGGCATAATTCAACAGTATCTAAGCAGCTCCGCTATGCGCTCTCACGAGAGTGTAGACGCCGCCTGCGCCACCTAAACATATTTGCTCATGCCTAACTACTTTCGTCATATAAATTGACATAAAAGCAATATAAAAAATAAAAGGAGACTTAACAAATGGAAAACAATAAGAATACTCAATACGAACTCAATAAAGGTCTTGCGCAGATGCTAAAAGGCGGTGTCATCATGGATGTCACGACTCCGGAGCAGGCAAAGATTGCCGAAGCGGCCGGTGCATGTGCTGTTATGGCGCTTGAGAGAATCCCTGCTGATATCAGAGCCGCAGGCGGTGTTTCAAGAATGAGCGATCCTAAGATGATCAAGGGAATTCAGGAGGCTGTCAGCATCCCTGTCATGGCAAAGTGCCGTATAGGTCACTTCGTGGAGGCTCAGGTGCTCGAGGCTATCGAGATTGACTACATTGATGAGTCTGAGGTGCTTTCACCTGCTGATGATGTGTACCATATCAACAAGAGAGATTTCAAGGTGCCTTTCGTATGTGGTGCAAGAGACCTCGGTGAAGCACTCCGCCGTATCAACGAGGGAGCTTCCATGATCCGTACAAAGGGTGAGCCCGGTACAGGTGATATCGTGCAGGCTGTCAGACATATGAGAAAGATGAATTCTGAGATTGCAAAGCTTACTTCCATGCGTGAGGACGAGCTTTTCGAGGCGGCTAAAAATCTTCAGGTGCCTTTCGAGCTGGTCAAATTCGTTCATGACAATGGCAAGCTTCCGGTTGTAAACTTTGCGGCAGGCGGTGTGGCTACTCCGGCTGATGCGGCTCTTATGATGCAGCTCGGTGCTGAGGGTGTGTTCGTCGGTTCAGGTATCTTTAAATCAGGCGATCCTGCCAAGAGAGCTGCCGCTATCGTAAAGGCTGTGACAAACTTTACTGATGCGAAGCTTATCGCAGAGCTTTCTGAAGATCTCGGTGAGGCTATGGTCGGAATCAACGAGAGCGAGATTAAAATCATCATGGAGGAAAGAGGCAAATAAAATGAAATCAGGACTTAAGATTGGTGTTTTAGCCGTTCAGGGAGCGTTTATTGAGCACAAGCGCATGCTTGAATCTTTAGGCTGTGAGTGTGTTGAGCTGCGCAAAAAATCAGATATCTGTGATATAGACGGACTCGTGCTTCCGGGCGGTGAGAGCACTGTGCAGGGCAAGCTGCTCCGTGAGCTTGATATGTTTGATGAGCTTAAGGGAAGAATCGCAAACGGACTTCCGGTGCTTGCAACCTGCGCCGGTCTTATCCTTTTAGCTTCACATATCAGCAACGATGACAACGTATATTTCGGCACTCTGCCTGTCACTGTTAAAAGAAACGCCTACGGCAGACAGCTTGGAAGCTTTGAGGCTACAGCAAGGTTTGACAATAGCTTTGACTTTAACATGACATTTATCAGGGCGCCATATGTGGAGGCTATTGATGACTCAGCCCAAAATGATGTACATGTGCTCGCCGAGTATGACGGCAAAATTGTCGGTGTGCAGTATAAGAACCAGATTGGGCTGGCTTTTCATCCGGAGCTTGATGATGATACACGGATTCATGAGAGGTTTTTGGAGATGATATGATTATTTAGGATAATTAAATCACGTACATATTAACACTCGCGCTTTGTCTACACTCCGTAGCAGCTAATTTTGCTTATATATATGGGGGCTTTATTCAAGTTCCCTTGAGAACAAGAAGAACTGATGCATCATGCTTGCATGCAAGTATGGCACATCAGTTTTTTTATGGTAAAATATAAAATACTTTTTTTTAAATATATGGTATAATAAGAAAATAAAGCGAAAGGGGGAACAACAGTATGGGTATATATTTCAACCCAAGCAATGATAGCTTCAGAAAAGACCGAAATTATAGGATATATGTTGATAAAACAGAGCTGCTTAATTACACAAATGAATGGCTTGGCACACCAAGAAACTGCATTGCTGTCAGTCATGCTCGCAGGTTTGGCAAATCACACGCGGCAGGTATGATAGATGCATATTACAGTCTGGGGTGCGATTCTACTGATATATTTGCCGGTACCAGGATTGAGACATATTCCGATTATAAAAAATACATGAATAAATATAATGTTATTCATGTTGATGTTTCTACCTTTTGGGATTCATATAAGGATAATCTGATAGAAAAAATACAGGAATATATTTACAAAGATTTCAGGCGTGAATTTGGAGATAAGCTGAATTATGAGGATAGTCTGAGCTATAATCTGATGGTGATTTATAAAGATACAGGGATTCCTTTTGTGATAATAGTTGATGAATGGGATTGCGTTATCCGTAACAGCAAGGAAGAGGAGCTTGTTCACAAATATCTACAGTTTTTACATTCATTATTCAAGTCGGAGGAGTCAAAATCTTTTTTGGCACTAGCTTATATTACCGGAATTTTGCCGATTAAGAAGATAAAAGATGAGTCTGCCCTAAATAATTTTACCGAATTTACTATGATTGATTCGTACCCTATCACACAGTTTTTTGGATTTACAGAAGATGAAGTGAAACAATTATGCGAACAGTTTCAACTGGATATGGATAATACGAAGGCTTGGTACAATGGTTATTTGATTAATGGACTTCATATGTACAATCCAAATTCTGTTTCTATGGCAATAGAGAGGCACAGATTCGATTCATATTGGAAAAACACATCTTCATTTGCCTCTATAAACACATTTATTACGATGAATTATGATGGCTTAAAAGATGATATAATGACAATGTTATCAGATGGCATGGTTTACGTGAATACAGATACCTTTCAGAATGATTTTGTATCAATTTCATCTAAAGATGAAGCCCTCACAGCTTTAATTCATTTGGGATATTTAGGATATAACATAGATGAAAAAAATGCGTTTGTTCCAAATTTTGAGGTTAAAAAAGCCTATCAGGCTGCACTTTGTACAAGTGGATGGAGTAAAGTAGCAGATTCGATTTCAAGATGTGATGAACTTTTGCAAGCAACCATAAATGGTGACAGTGAAAAAGTGGCCGAGCTCATTGAAAAAGCTCACGATGCCTACACATCAATACTTAAATATAATGATGAAAATTCACTAAGCTGTGTTTTATCTATGGCATATTTTACAGCACCTGCATATTATAATGTTGTCAGAGAGATGCCAGCAGGCAAAGGCTTTGCTGATTTTGTTTTCATACCAAGGCTAAATGCAGGAGAAAGACCTGCAATGATTATTGAACTTAAATATAATCAATCGGCATATAGTGCAATAAGGCAGATAAAGGAAAAACGTTATCACGGGGTTTTAAAGGAATACTCTGGTAAGGTACTGCTTGTTGGAATAAATTATAATATGGATGGCAATAATAAGAAGCATCACAGTTGCATTATTGAGCAGCTGGTCTGAAAATAATAGTGTAACAGCCGGGGCAGATGCCCCGGCTGTTGTTGTTTCTAATGCCTTATAAGTTTAAAACTCCAAAGTCACCTTAAAAAGATCGCCGTCCACAGTCAGCTCCAAAGTACCGTTCATAAGCTTCATAAGGCTTTCTGCAATAGACAGTCCAAGTCCACTGCCCTCGGTATTTCGCGAGCTGTCTCCTCTGACAAAACGCTCCTTGAGCTCATCGCTTGATATATTAAGCGGTGTAGCCGACACATTCTTGAAGGTTATGATGGCTCCGCTGTCCTTTGGAATGATGTCAATGTACACTCTCGTACCCGGCTGGGCGTATTTGTTGATGTTGTTCATCAGGTTATCAAACACTCTCCACAGATGTCGTCCATCTGCCTGAATCATGACAGGTGTAACGTCATTTTTAATAATTAAATCAAGATTATTTTTCTCAAATTTTTCTTTGTATTCTCCGGCTACCTGTGACAGCATAACAGCCGCATCCAATTCCTCCAGCTCTACATTTATGCTTCCTGTCGACGCCTTTGAGGCCTCGAGTAAATCCTGAATTAATTTTTTCAGACGTGATGACTGTCTGTCGAGAACGTCAAGATATTCGCGTACTTTCTCGTTATCTATGTCCTCCTTCTGCAACAGGTCCACATAATTGATAATGGAGGTGAGCGGTGTCTTGATATCATGCGACACATTTGTGATGAGCTCCGTCCTGAAGCGCTCGCTCTTCATTTTTTCAGAGACCGCTGCCTCTATTCCGTTGCTCACATTGTTCAAATCCTCACCATGCTTTCTGAAGAACAGCATGAGCCTTGATGTATCAACAGGCTGTGAAAAATCACCGTTTGCTATAGCCTTTGCGGCACATCTTATCCTGTCATACTGCATAATGAATGTGATAAGCAGCGCAAGCTCTATAAGCTTTATAATGAATATAAATCCAATACTCCCTACTCCAAAGCCTATAAGCTCAAGCAGGCATATGAAACCGAATGCAAGCATACTGATCAAAAACAGCGGTACATTTCTTTCTATCCAGGCAAAGCCATATCTGATTGGGGCAAATACCATCCTGCACAGCTTTTTGACGGGCTTTAAGAAAAATCTCACTACATAATAGCACAGTGTATGCTTCCAGAACTTATGCGCCCTGATTCTTACGTATGTTGAAAGGATTGCTTCAAGCGAAACCATGGTTGCCGCCAGACAAATGAGTGCCACCACCGGAAGCTGCTTTATAAGTAAAAAGCCTGCCGGAAATACCATAAAGTCTGCAAGCATTGTCACACCGAGCATCACCTCATACGGCAGCCTGTCATATAATCGTAATTTAATTTCTTCTGAATCTTCGCGTTTTCCGGCAACCGTCAGCAGATACCCCGCCGTAATTATAAAACCAAGTATAAATACGACAAACAATTCACTCAAATGAGCCTCTGTAAATTCCATGACGTCAAGTAAGCTGTCTGCCTGATTGAAGTAATCGCCCTTTTCCTGAAGCTGCTGCGGAAGCTTTGCATACACATAATAGTACTCAGGCTGCTCTTCCGTTGGGGTGTATGGATAGTACACAATTCCGGTATCCGATATATTAAAGGTATCCGGTAAAAGCTCATAGCTCTCATTCACCTGCTCCACTACTTTTATGATTTCGTAGCGGTCATAATAAATATCCTCACTATAACTGTAGTAAGAACCGTCACTTTCAAAGCCCGAATCATCGTCATCCTCCAGATTCATGCCACACTTTATATGATTTCCTTTTTCATCATAGCACTTTACATTTTTCCACTCAGCAAAGCCGGAAGTATCGAGTGACTGGCCCGTAAACATTTCCTCGTAGGCATAGTATTTATTTCCATTCTCATCCGTTTTCTCAACTACCTTATATAAGCCAAGCGAGCTGTTATCGTTAGAGCCTGTCATTACCCTCACCTTTGGAATGACATAAGCTGTGCCATCATTCAGGCACAGATAAAAGAGCCCATTTGTCTTGGAATACATGATTGAGCTGATTCTCTCACTGTTCATATCGCTTGAAGCAGCGTCTGACTCCTCATAGCTGCCGCTCATTGCATCCCACAGATTTGATAGCCTGTTCCACTTTAAGTTCTTTGCCTTGTAGCTAAAAATATAATCCGGATTTGATATTTCATCTACACTTGAATACACCTTTGCTGCATCAGATTTTACATCTACCTTGTCCTCTGATGTTTCATTGCTCTTTACCACTGCGGCCTGCAGATTGGTATCATTAGTCATCTGCGAAAATGCAGTGTCATCACCGGATTCATAATTGTACACCATCTGTCTGCTATAGGCTCCTGCAATATTCGCATGAATCTCATCCCTTAGCTGTGCTGTGCTTTCATAATTGTTTGTGTACACTGCAACTAACGTTGTTACAACAAGCCCTGCCGCCATGACCGAGCATACTATAAATGCCGCCAGCTTAAGCCACAGATTTCTTGATATTTTTTTCATATCATTCACCTTCCATTTTATAGTGCTTCACTTGACAAACTTTATCAAGCATGCACCTATTCAGCGTCAATTTTGTATCCGCGCCCCCAGATGACCTTTAAGTACCTTGGCTCAGCCGGATTTATCTCAACCTTTTCTCTGAGATGACGGATATGTACCGCCACCGTGTTTTCTGTCCCATACGGCTCATCTTTCCAGACCTTTGCATATATCTGATTCGGCGAATACACCTCGCCCGGATGCTCCATGAGAAGCTTCAAAATATCGTACTCTGTACGTGTGAGATTTGCTGCCTCGCCATCAACTGTTACTGTCTTTGATTTATCATCCAGCTCAATGCCGCCGATTACCAGCTTTCCTGCGTTTGTATTGCCTGCGCCAAGAAGCATGTATCTCCTGATCTGCGACTTCACCCTTGCCTGCAGCTCTACCGGGTTAAACGGTTTCGTCACATAATCGTCTGCTCCGACCGTGAGCCCGAGTACCTTGTCAGTGTCCTCACTTTTGGCAGTGAGCAGTATGACCGGCACATTAGAGATTTTTCTGATTTCCACCATCGCCTCTATGCCGTCCATGACAGGCATCATAATGTCCATAAGGACAAGATGCACATCATTGTGTTTTACTATATCGAGCGCCTCCAGCCCGTTTCGCGCCGGGATTACCTCGTAGCCATCGCTGGTTAAATAAATGCTGATTGCTGATACAATGTCTTTTTCATCATCACATACTAATACTTTATACATAATTGCCTCCGGAAGTTTTATGTTGATCTTATTGTATCAATTGTAACATTAAAATCCAATTATGTAACACATTAAGATTTGTTTAAGAAAAAAAAGAAGCTCCGATTTACTGATATCAAATCGAAGCTTCTTAATTAATTAGTTAGTTTATTATATTTGTTATTTACTATATTCGTTAAGTTATTTTAATGATTAAAGGGACAAATACCTTTTGACCCTCATATCATTATAATAACCGATTGATTTGTTTACTTCGCCTGGAATTTCTTTGCAAGTACCTTTGTCAGGATGTTGATAAGGAAAACAATTACAAGAAGCACAACAGCAATTCCAAATGCCTGGTCGAATTTTCCTTCACTTGTCGCTGCAAGGTAGAGCTTGATGGTAAGTGTTCCACCTGACTGCATTATCTTTGAGAAATAACCGCTGGCAACCTTTGGAAGCATTCCTGCACTTCCTGCCGTAAAGAGGAGTGCTGCTGACTCACCTACTATTCGGCCGATTGCAAGGATAACACCTGTGATGATTCCCGGCATGGCTGACGGCAGCAGAATGGTGCGGATGGTGTGCCATTTTCCGGCTCCGAGTCCGACTGCTCCGTGTCTGTAGCTGTCCGGTACAGTTTTCAGCGCCTCCTGTGTATTTCTGGTAATGAGAGGCAGCACCATGAGTGTCAGTGTCAGTGAACCTGTCAGGATACTGTAGCCAAAGCCTATTGTCTGTCCGAAAAACATCATTCCGAAGAGACCGAAGATGATTGACGGTATTCCTGCAAGTGTCTCTGTGGCAAACTCGATTGTGGATACGAGCTTACCCGGCTTTGCATACTCATTCAGATACACGGCTGCTCCCACTCCGACAGGAGTTGCTATGAGCATGGTGATTATTATGATGTAAAGTGTATTGAGCAGGTTTCCCGCTATTCCGACGGTGCCTCTTAATACAGATGTCTCGCTGGTCAGAAACTGCCAGTTTACCTGGCCGATTCCCCTGACAAATACATATATGATAATTCCCGCAAGCAGCACTACCGATAATGCTGCACATAAATATATGAAAAAATATACTACATCATCGCCTATTCTGCGGCGTTTTCCATTTATACTAGTCATTTTCCACAGCTCCTTTCTTTTTGAGTTTCATAAGAGTGAGGTTGATTATCATGATAAACACAAAAAGCACAAGACCTACTGAGAAAAGCACTTGTCTGTGAAGTCCGCTGGCGTATCCCATCTCGCTGACGAGCTGTGTGGTAAGGAAACGCACTGAGTTGAACGGAAGTGGAAAGCTTACCGTTCCACCGGCTACCATGTTGATAGCCATCGCTTCTCCGAGCGCACGACCTATTCCGAGCACAATTCCTGTCATGATTCCTGACTTTGCTGCAGGAACCGTCACTTTAAATATTGTCTGTATCTTTGTTGCTCCAAGGGCAAGTGATGCCGCTCTCATCTGCTGCGGTACCGCCTGTATTGATGATACGCTCATGTTGATTACCGTAGGAAGAATCATGATTGCAAGCACTATGATTGCTGCAAGCAGATTTGATCCGCCGGTAAACTGATGTGTTGCTGAGTTTGCAAAAATATGTTTCTCCAGCTTGTATAATACCGGATTAAGTATCATAAGTCCCAAAAGTCCATAGATTACTGATGGAATTGCTGCAAGCAGCTCTACTGCCGGCTGCACTATTGCTGAGAGCTTTTTGTTTGACACCTCAGTGAGAAATACTGCCGTAAGAAGAGCAATCGGTACTCCTATGAGTATAGATACCGCTGTTCCTATGATGGATGTGAGGATTATGTACAATATTCCGTAGCTTGGGTCTGCCGCTGTCGGCGCCCATTTTGTTCCGAATAAGAGGTTTAGCACTCCGACCTTGAAAAATGCCGGTGCGCCCTTAAGGAACATATAAATTGTTATTGATAATACTGCGAATATTGCCACAACCGCACATACCGTGAATATTATTTTGGCAACATTCTCTACTATGGATTTATGTTTCATTTGATACTCCTTGTTTCAAAAAGTTCCCCAGGAAACCTGCCATTTCCTGAGGAAACCCTGTATCTTATCGATATGTATTAATACTGATGTCTAATATCGACGTCTGTATTTTGTATCATTATTATGGCCGGTAATTTCTACTGTGGAAGGATAAGGCCTACCTTCTTGATTACTGCCTGTCCCTCATCTGAGTTTACATAGTCAAACCAAGCCTTAACAATGTCGTTCTGCTCGTCAATCTTGCCCTTTGTAGCCATTACAAATGGACGAGAAAGGAGATATTTGCCTGCTACGATGTTTTCCTCTGTTGCCTCTACTCCATCAATCTTCATTGCTGTTACTGTGTCATCAAGTACGTCAAGTGAAACATATCCGATTGCTCCGGGTGTTGAGCCTACCTTTGCAAGTACTGCTCCTGTTGAGTCAAGCTCCTGTGCATATTTGCACTGATCCTTTACATCAAGAAGCTCCTCGAAGGCTCCTCTTGTTCCTGAAGCTGCCTCACGGCCGATTGCTACGATTGCCTCGTCTTTTCCGCCAAGGTCTTTCCAGTTTGAAATCTCACCTGTGTAGATTTTCTTTAAGTCATCTGATGTAAGCTCTGTTACTGAGTTGTCCTTGTCTGTGATAACTGCGATTCCGTCGATTGCTACGATGTTTTCCTCAACGCCGTTTGCTTTCTCATCATCTGTAAGTGCTCTTGATGAATCTCCGATATCTACGCTTCCTGCTGTTACTGACTCGATTCCTGAACCAGAGCCTGTATACTCTACTGTTACTGTCACTCCAGGGTTTTTCTCCATGAATGACTCCTTGAGTGCCTCACAAAGCTTCTCCATTGAAGTACTTCCTGCAAGTGAAAGTGAACCGCTTAAGTTCTCATTTGATGTGCCTTCATCTGCGCTCTTATTTGTGCTTGTATCTGCATTGTTGTCTGCTCCGTCTGAGCTTGAGCCACATCCTGTAAATGCTGCTGTCATCATTGTTGCAGCAGTTGCTAAAACTAAAAGCTTTTTCATACGATTTTTCATTTTAATTTCCTCTTTCATTTCTTTCTTGAATTTATTTCTTTGTTTGTTACAACTGATATAGTAATGGGGAAATGTAAAATGCAAAATCATTAGTGTGTAAAATGCATGTAAAAAATTTTTCTTTGCATTTGCATTATCTAAACGGATAAATGCTGCTTCTTATGTTATTCTTATGTTATGTCTTATAATCTACAATACGATTGTAAATTTGATAGACTGGCCATCTTTACTTTCTGCAGTGATTTTTCCTTTGTGTGCCTTTACTATGGCATAGGCTGCCGATAAACCTATTCCAAAGCCTCCTGTTTTTGAGTTGCGAGAGGCATCAGTGCGGTAGAATCGCTCAAACAGCATGTCCTGTCTGCCTTTTTTTATGTTTGCAGTATCATCTACAGTGTTCCAAACGGTAATTATACGGTTTTTACCGGATGGTCTCATGGTCAGTTCTATTTCCGGTGCCGGATTTCCGGTGGTGGTAACACAATTGTTTTGTGTTTGGATTGTTTTATTAATATTATCCTTATTGACATTACCATTTTCGTACCTTACACTGCTGCATCCGGAATACTTGATAGCATTATCAAGCAAAATTGATACAAGCTGTCTGATAGTTTTCTCATCGCCTGTATACAGTATTCCATCTGTCACATCTATTGTGAGCTTTTTCCCTTTTGTCTGAGCTACCGCTTTGAACGGCTCTGCAGTATCAAGTATCGCATCTGTCAAAGAAAACTCCAGCATCTCAAGCTTTGTTGCCTCCTCATCCATCCTCGACAAAAATACAAGCTTTTCCGTGAGTGAGGTCAGACGCGCCACTTGTTTTCTGGTGCTATTTGTCCATTCATTCTCACCCTCCATCATCTCAATGACCTCTGTATTCGCATCTATTATGGTAAGCGGAGTTTTGATTTCATGGCTGGCATCAGTTATGAACCGCTTCTGCTTTTCATAGCTTTCCGATACAGGCTTTAGTATTTTTCCCGAGAAGAAGTATATCATAACAAATACAACTGCAAGTCCGAACACACTGATTCCAACGCTAGCCAATATATATGTTTTTATCGTTGAAAGCTCTCGCTGACAGCTCAGGAAAATATACATTGTAGAGCCATCGTCGTCTACTGTCAGGTATTTACAGCTTTCTGCAAATCCACTTTTGCCATCGCCTTTTTTTCCGGATTTCCATAGTTTTTTCGCGTATTCGGCTGCATTTTCCGACGAGACGGATGCTATTTTACTTGTGTCAATATTTTCCACCTCGCCCTTACTGTTTATCGTGACAGTAAAATATCTGGTATCAAACTGACTCTCCGGTGAGATACCATGGCGTTTTAGATCATTATCATTAAAATTATCATCCTTTAAGTCAGCTTGATTCATATCGTCAGGTGGCTGTACATCTATCTTTCCTGATGGTGGTTCCTTGAGTGCGGGAGTTCCTTTATCTGTACTTTCATTTGCGGTATTGCTGGATGTATTGGTGTTTGTGTTTTCTGTGCCGGTGTTATTGCCTTCCTCTCCCCTGCTTCCGCGCTCTAAAAGATCCGGAAATGTGCCTCCGTTTCCGGCAATCAGCTTAAGACGCGCATCCAGCGCTTCATTTGTACTTATATAATTTGCAATGTTTATCGTGCCTACAATTGCAATGAGAACGATTGAAACCGACAGCATTGCTATGGCTATAAATTTTCTTCGTAATTTTTTTAGCATTATATCACCTGCACATTTTTTCTATTTCATGCTCTACATCCATTGGATCCAATGGACTTTCCGCTGTTTCATATGTCAATATAAGATTTTTTCCCTGATAATATCCATTTTCGTTATATTTCAATATCTTTCGATAAGCTTTGTTTCGATAATCAGGATTATCTATCAGACCAAGATGCTCCCACAAAATTATGTCGCCATTTTTCTTCTCAACCGTAAAATCCGGATAATAAATACCATTAGAGATTTTAATTGGCTTTTCATACTCAAAATTTATATTATTATCATACAAGGCTGTCGCAATAATTACTTCTGATTTTGACCGCACTATAATTCCCATTTTGGTATAAAACTTGAGAGCTTCGGGGTTAGGAGCCTGTGTCTTTTCATTTGTCTCTTCATTTGTCTCTTCATTTGTCTCTTCATTTTCCTTCTTATCAACTGCTAAAAGTATACTGCTATAATGTTTTTGCTTCAACATTTTCTGGGCATAATCCGTTTTATATTTTTTCCGGGCCTTCCTATTTGTCTCAAGTAGTCTGAGCTCATTTATCGTGTCCTTCAGATAAAGCTCCAGATATTTTTTATTGACAAGATTTTTGATTTCTTTATCATTTTTCTTTGATAAATACTCTCTTCTGCCATTTTTCCAAACATACCATTTAACATTTCCATCCTTTTGTGTTGGATAAATTGTTCCTTCTTCAGTGATTGTCTCCAGCCTTTCCTGAATCTCTGATATCTCACCTTCCAACCATTGGATTCTATTATCTATTGAACCTATTTTATTTTCCTCCTATTCATCACGTCATGTAACGCTTTGTATGCAATTTAAACATTAATTTATTGTATTTTGTGGGGAATATGATAAATGCAATCTGTCATTTATCTTAAAAAGTGGAGCTTATTGTCTCCATTTGTTTGATAGCATCATGTAAATATAAAAAACAGGCTATATTTTTGAGCTGTTTTGGGGATTTTAGTGATTTCAGCTACTTTTTTGGGGGATTTTCCGGCTGTTGGGCTGAATTTTGGGTGCTGTTTTGGGGATTTCAGCGGTTTCAGCTACTTTTTGCCTGGTCTTTTACGGCTGTTGGGCTGAATTTGGGGTGCTGTTTTAGGAATTTCAGCGGTTTCAGCTACTTTTTTATGGATTTTTCCAGCTATTTGGCTGGGTTTTGGGTGCTGTTTTAGAAGTTTTAGGGATTACAGCTACCCATGGCCTGCCTGCTATGCTATCAACATATGGTTATTGTACATTATGCTAATTTAAAAATCCAGCATTTTCTACATAAAAAGCTGAATTTTCAGAAAACATACAATAGTTTCTGCTCAGATTCATAGGCCCCCTGCCGTATGTGAACTTTTCTAGCAGAATATAATAATTGGATCTTATCGCTTTTACACTGATGTTTGAATAATCCCTAAATTATCGAATATCCCACACCGCGTGTTGCCTTTATCTGTGCTGTAGAGCCCACTGATGCCAGCTTTTTTCGCAGATAGGATATGTAAACCCACACGACATTCTGTTCTGCTTCCGAATCATAGCCCCATATTCTGTCCATAAACTGGTCTACTGATATAATCTGCCCCGGATTTGTCATAAGCATCTCCAGCATCTGATATTCCTTGTTTGCAAGTCTGATTCCGACACTTTGAGTTCCTGATACTTGTCCGTCCGAAGTATTATCTCCTTTGATTTTACCGGTCAGATTACCATTATCCTCATTATTAGCGTCTGTATGTAGTACATTGTTTTCAATGCTGCCTGCATTCTTAATGCTTGCAGGTCCAGTCAACATATAGGTTAATCTGTCCAGCGTGATGTCGCCAAATGTCAGCACTGAGTCTGTTGTATCAGCCTTGCGCCTTGTCATGGCGCGGATTCGAGCTAAAAGCTCCTTCATGGAAAATGGCTTCGTCAGATAGTCATCGGCGCCACTATCAAGTCCTTCCACGCGGTCATCTATCTCAGCCTTTGCGGTGAGCATCAACACCGGAACAGAATTGCCGTGGCTTCTGATAGTTTTGAGCACCGTGATTCCATCCATTTTAGGCATCATGATGTCCAGTATTACTCCGTCATAGTTCTCTGAGTTTTCTATATAGTCGAGAGCCTCTGCTCCGTCATATACGGCATCAACTGAATAGTTGTTGTGTTTTAACACCGCTACAAGTGCGCGGCTTAAGTCCTCTTCGTCCTCTGCCAATAATAATCTCATGATGACCTCCTTCTTACTTTCAGGTTTATACAATCATTCAAACCAATGTCATGCGTTTCTTCCATATCTGCATAGGTTCTGAACAATTATTTTATTGTTTGCCAAATGTATCCGCCGAATATATAAATGCATTCTTGTCAATTTCATTCGTTATATTATATGCTTGTGCATATGATATGCCTACGGCTGATACCTATGCGCATTCTATGTGCATTCGCGCGTTATATAATTCACTGCGCTAATTATATCATATTATATAACTACCCAAAACCACCATCCGCACATTCACAAAAAACATTCACAATCCACATGATACTCTCGCTTTGTATACACTCCGTTTTGACGCCAGCCTGACATCACGCTGTCAGGCTATGCACCATGGTATATAATATTGCCGGATTAAAGAGATACCTCCGATTCACTTCCTGATGCTGAAAGTGTATAGGTCTGACCTGCCTTCAAATCTGCTGTACTGATTATCACACAGTCATATTTCTTCTGGGCTGTGTATGAAATAATCTCATTTCCGTCAGTATCCTTTAAAGTAACATCACCTGCATCGGCCTGTGAATCAAGCTTTACAAAGGCTACCTGCTGCTTTGAATCGCTGCTTACATCCTCTGCCATACCGCTGCTTCCCACTGCAATAACAGTTCCGCCATTAATATAAAAGGATGATTTCTCTCCATAATCTATGGCACTGTTTCCGTTGTCAGAGGGGCCGTCCACATAAACTTCACCACCATTTATTGTCAGGTCTCCGTTGGAGTCAAGGCCATCGCCACCTGCCAGCACGTGTACGTAGCCACCGTTGATGACCATCCACATCTCATCCTCTGACGCAGTGTCTGTATCCTGTGATGTGTCTGATGAGCTGTCTGATTTCTGTGCTGCAACTGTTATGTTGCCGGTTGTCTGAGCTGTGTCTGATGTGTCGTCCGACTTCTGTGTGTTATCTGCTGTACTATCAGATGTACTGTCCGACTTCTGTGCTGCATCCGGAGCGCTGTTTGGTGCCTGCATACCCTTGAAGCCATCTCCTCCCATGCCTCCAAAACCACTCTGATCATTTCCGCCTGCTGCATTTATGCCGTCGTCACTTGCAGTGATATCAATCTTGCCATCATTTATTGTTACATTGAGTCCCTCTAAGCCCTCATAGCTCTCTGTGACTGTAATAGTTCCACCATTGACCAGCAGTGCACTGTCTGCGTGCATTCCGTCATCTCCTGAGCTGATGGTATAGGTTCCGTCATTTATTGTGACGTCAGAGTTGCTGTGGAATGAATCATCCGCAGAGTTGATGGTAAAGGTACCTCCGTTTACATAGAGTGCGCCATCTGACTTGATACCCTTGGTGCTTGTTGAGTCTGTGTCGGATGATGTAGATGAAGCTGCTTCTGAGCCTGTATCTGATGATGTGTCTGAAGCAGTTTCTGAGTCTGTATCAGACGATGCGCCTGATGCAGTTGTGCTGTCTGCAGCATCCTTACTTTGTGAATTCTTATCAAACTGCTGCCCATCTGATGTATCTTTACCTGACTTATCCGGTGGTGTCTGTGAAGTCTGGCTGTCTGCATTGTCCGAAGCTTTTTGATCCGGACGGCTTCCATCGAAGCTGTCGCCGTCCGGCTTATCCGGTGGTGTCTGCCCTGTCTGTTTACCTGAATCGCTGCCAGCAGAATCTCCATTAGAACCACTTCCACTTGGCGCTTCTCCACTTGGTGCTTCTCCACTTGGTGCTTCTCCGCTCGGTTTATCTCCACCCGGTGCGCCACCTCCCATATCGCCACCCGGGCCACCGCCCGGCATGTCATTGTGTGTCTTTGTGGCATTTTCAGCACCACCACCTGCGGTTATCTCAAAGTCTCCATCATCAATTTGTACCACATATGATGCATCTATGCCGTCACCTGTACTCTCAATTGTAAAATCGCCGGATGCTATGTATACAAAGCCTTTTTCGTCATCATCCGCATTTTCTGAGTGAATTCCATCCTTGCCGGAGGTCAGATTGTACGTACCTGCTGCAATTCGCACGCTGTCTTTTCCTGAAAGCGCATGGTTTTTTGCCGTAATATTACTGGTGCCGCCTACAAGCTTTAAATCATCCTTTGATACAATTCCGTGTCCATACTCTGAATTTATGGTGAGTGTTCCCTTGCCATTCAGTGTCAGGTCATCCTTCGAAAAAATCACAGCATCTATATTATTGTCATCAATTGCCTCATACTCAGCCGTGTTCATGAGAATATTCTCTGAGCCCTCTGCCAGCGTAATAAATGTCTTGTCCGCATTCTTTACATATATCGCTGCGCTCGATGCGCAGGTAATGTCTGCATTGTCAAGCACAAGCTGTACCTTGGCTGAGTCTGCATCTACGACAATCTGTCCTTCTGATAAGGCTCCGGAAAGCACATATGTGCCTTCCTTAGTTATAGTGATGATATTTCCGGATATATACGCACCACTTGCAGCATTTTCAGCCTCATTTGTTTCTGACTCATCTGCCCTGGTTTCGTCTGCTTTTGACGCATCGGTCTCTGTATCATCCCCTACGGTTACTGTGGTCGAATCATCTGCCAGATTAATTTTTACAGCACTTCTCTCATCATATCCCACATCTAGATCTCTATCCGTAAACATATCATCATATGAAAAGATTCCATTGACCGTGGCTGTATCCGCTAAACCGGCGGTTTTGGTTGCTGATATCTCTGTGCCGGAATTATTGACTGTCGAGCAGGCAGTTACGGACATTGCCATTATTACTGCTGCACCGATTATCCCGTATAGCTTGATATTTTGAAAATATTTTGTAATTTTTCTATAGCTCATTCGTATTTACCTCCTGCTGCATAATTGCGATTTCAAGGTTACCGTTTCGGCAGCGAAGCTCATCTATAAAGCTCTTTTCCATTGCCAAATCCTTAAGTGTTATGTGATAGGCAAGCTTGTAAAGGCTTCCCATATTTGTTGTCTTTACAGAAACAATCTCACAGGCTGTGAGATATTTCTCAAATAAATCATCAAAGGCCGAGCCGTAATTTAAATCCTCAGGGATTGTAATCCTAAGTGTTCTGTCACTTGTAGCTCTTTTGTGTGTGCCAAAGCCTGATATATTGAGTACGAGCATCACCATGCCCATGATTAATGCAAAAAGCACTGCAAATGCCAGATAGCCCATTCCTGCGATAAGTCCTGCTGCCATAGCAAGGAAAATTGTACCTATCTCCTTTGCCGTTCCCGGTACCGAGCGGAAACGCACCAGTGAAAAGGCTCCCGCTACAGCTACTCCTGCACCGACATTGCCGTTTACCATCATGATGACTATGCACACCACTGCCGGAAGCATCGCAAGTGTTATCGCAAAGCTTGCTGTATAGCGGCTTTTGTATGTGTAAACCCACGTAATAAAGGCTCCGATTATCAGTGAAACCACTATACAAATTATGAAATCCGGCACCGAAATGACCGTTGTGGCTGTTGTATCAAATAATCCTGTAAAAATGTTGCTAAGCATATGTAATCCTCCGTTATATCTATTTTCTAATATTTCTTTTATAATATTGCTCTTATAGCTCTTACAATTTCTCTCTTATATTTTCGCTCTTATATTTTGCTCTTTTAATTTTTCTTTGCAGCTCTTCAGAACCCCCATGCACATTCGCTAAACCGCACAATACCCGTGCTTTAATTCCCAACCATAGCTACACGTCCATCTCCGTATACATCACTTCCAGCCACAGCTACAGACCAATCACCATATACATCAATTCCCAGCCAAAGCTGCAATCTCATCCCCGTATATCCAATCGCAATCATGAACCGGCTTAGTGTTTTTTTGATTTGCACGGTCATATATCGCCCGGTATGCTGTACCGTATTTTGAAAATGATGTCTTGTAAAGCTTATTTGCCGTGAGAAAATCAACCATCCAGCCCGGTATGGCTCCATCTGTCTTTACCTCCATCAGCACCTTTTGGTCCTCAAGTATCGGTGTGCCGAAGATGCCCTTATCAAGTGACAGGTCATAGTCTCTCCAAAGAATATTTCTGTCAAAGGTCACTCTGAACTCGTGATTGTTTTTCGCATAAAATGCTTCTCTTTCATATGATAAAAGCACTGCCGGTGCAAGGTTTTCATATATTTTGAGTGCATAATTTATCTCGCTTGCAATCTGTGAATCAGTTATTTGTGACTCAGCTATTTGTGACTCAGTTATTTGCGACTCATCTATCTGCCCATTTCCTGCCAGATACGAAAGAGCCTTATCATACGTCATCGCAATTCTTCGCTTGTATACAACCGAGCAGAATTTCTTTTTCAGCTCCACAAAAACCGTGTCAGACGGCTTTGCCACTCCGTAGCTTCTCAGCCTTAGCTTTTCTTTATATACCGGATGCTCCAATGATCTGCGGATAAGAAGATGCTTTGGTGTGTCATAGTATAAGCTGCAGACTGTGCTTCGTCCGTGCTCATCTGCTATCATATATCCATCCATCACTTCCATCAGCTTTTCGAAAACTGTTTCATCTATCATGTATTTAATTTCAAATCTCTTGAAAATCATTTGATCTGCCATGTTTTATGTCTCCCTTCGTTTTGATGGTGTCATACTAACATGGCTACCTTAAATAAACTTAAAAAATCCGACGCTGTTTAAAAGCGTCGGATTTTAATCCATATTGTAACTATTTAAATATTTTATTTTGCCTATGCATTATTATCTTGTATGAATAAAATAAACTATGCATTATTGCTTTCTATGAATGAAATAAACTCAGCAGCATTTCTCGGTTTTGAGAAATAATAGCCCTGGATGTAATCTATTCCAAGCTCATCCAGCTTTGCAAACTGCTCCTTCTCCTCGATTCCCTCAGAAACAATCTCAAGCTTTAGCTTTTGAATCATGCCCATTGCGGCATCCATAACAGGCTTGCCCTTTCCGTTGTCAAAATATGCATTTGTCATGCCTCTGTCAAACTTCACAATGTCAATCGGCATATCAACAATATAGCTTAAATTTGACTGACCTGTGCCAAAATCATCCAGCGCAAACCTCACTCCCACCTTACGCAGGGCATTCATATTATCAAGCAGTATCTTTTTTTCAGTGATAGATGCAGACTCTGTAATCTCAAGCACAATATCATTTGCATCCGCATGATATTTCTCCATAATTGCAATAAAATCCTGCGCTAAATGGTCATAAGCACACTGCACCACTGACAGATTGCATTCAATATACTCAATTCCCATCGCATGTATATCATGCTGTACAATAAATCTGCACACTATCTCAAACACGCGCTCTCCAAGCCTTAAAATGAGTCCCTGCTTCTCAGCTACAGCAATAAACCTGCCCGGAGGTATGATATTTCCCTCGCGCGACCTTATTCTGACAAGCGCCTCCGCAGAGGTGAATTTATGCGTTTTAGTGTTATAAATAGGCTGGTAAAATACCTCAACACGGTTATCGCGCAATGCCTCTATTATCTCATTCTCAACCGAATTTTCATCATATATGTGCTCAATGACTTCATTATTTATGAGCATCACGCCGCGCCCCGTAAACTCAGCTCTGTTGCGCTTGGCATATTGAAAAATCCCCAGTATATCCGATGGTCTCCGCACAAGCTCAGTAGACCTTAGATAATATATCTCCCCAAACAGCATCGTCATATTGTCACTGCCCCATGGCTTGTCGAACCTGCGTTCCAATATTCCGATTGTTTTTTCTGCACAATCAGTATTTTCAAAAACCAGCAGATACTCGTTTGCCGAGCTTCTAAAAACATAATTATCAGGCAGCTTATTTATAAAAGAAACAACCTCATAAAAAATACTTTTTTCCATCTCGCTGGTAAAAAAATCATTTTCATTGCTTCCATAGCGAATACACACTATCGATACATCATTCCCCTGTCCATATGCCTCCTTCATGTATTCAAAAAGGGCATTGAGGTTGAAAAATCCTGTATCCCTGTCAATATTTGCCATCGGATTTTCAAGCATAATAAAAATGATAAGCACACCTATCACACTCGCAAAGCTGACAATCAATATATTTTTATCTATAAACTGAATAACCGCCGATATAAACATAAGAGCCACCCAGACCTGCATGCTCTTTCTTCTTCTCGGATTTATAGCCTGACTGTATTTTTTTGTCAGCATTAGAATAAGCGCCAGCAGAATTACAGTTACTGCATATGTTATAATAACAGCCGGACCATATGTATAAACTATATTATCCGAAGCATAAATTTTAATCGGTACGACCATTATCAGAATATCAGTGGAGATTCCAAATATCCACAGCCGATTTCTCCACTTGCGCTCAAGCTCTTTTTTCCTGAAAATATCCACACAAATATACCAGAAGGCCACCATGGCAACCCATGTAACCGTCCAGAGATATAATTTGCAGATAATATTGGTAGCAGTAAGATGATATCCGCTTCTTTTTTCAATTGCAACAAGTGAGAAAATATCAAAGAAAAGTGACAGCAGGCCTGCTATCCATACCTCAACAAAAACCTTCGATGTATGTAATATAATCTTTTTCTGCGAAATATAAAAATACATTATTACGAACATCACCGCAATGGCACACATTTGTGAAACAATATTCATATCCCCTATTTCCTGTACCTTTCCTAAATCAAGCCAATACACTAGTACTATTTTACCGTTATTTTACCAATAAAGCAATATATTGTTTTGATTTACAAAGAACTAAATAAAAAAGTTACTATTCACACTGAACAGTAACAAAAAAACACGCTATGCGCGTGTTCCAAAATAATACAGTCGGTAACTATTCAGATACATACATAAATAAATCGGCGTGACAAGATTCGAACTTGCGACCTCTACGTCCCGAACGTAGCGCTCTACCAAAC
>ERZ1034984.474-NODE-474-length-44581-cov-37.173674_pt1 | contig 44581 bp, 76 predicted proteins | sample MGYA00520589_ERZ1034984 | MGnify/ENA primary metagenome ERZ1034984 (study PRJEB33766, sample SAMN09781790) | gut metagenome | biome: gut microbiome | host: Homo sapiens | place: Madagascar | study: EMG produced TPA metagenomics assembly of the PRJNA485056 data...
ACTGCCAAGATCATAGTCATGTTTGCAAATAGGGTCTCCATGTTAGTCCTCCTCTGTCTCTTCGATGCGATCAACATTATATTCCTTCGCACACTCATGCTCGATACGGCATCCGCGTGCGTCTTCCCAGCCTTTGGCGAAAAAGGCAATGTCAGCCTCTCCCAGGTACTTGATGGATTCGCCGATATACCAAAGCGGCTTTGCACCAGCCGGAGCGCCCTGGAAGAATGTCTCAAGCACCTCTACTGGCTCCCCAACTAACTCTTTCGCCTTTGCAATAGCTTTCTCGCGTATTGCGAGGATCTCATCGTCTGTCTTGCCTCTCATAGGCTGAGAAATAAATAACTTTTTCACGTTTCGTCCCTCCTAAATAAGTTCTAATTCGTTGAATACCCGAAAAATTTTCGGAGACTGGATAGTGAACCAATCAACCATCTCTTCGTTGATCGCCCAGCTATCCGATGCATTTGAATTTGCCTCCAGCCCGGACTCGTATAAAAATGCATGTATGATTTCATGCCGGATCACCTGCTTTTTGTATGCGGTCATGTCCGCTTTGGATCCAATCTGCCCGTCTGATTTTTCCATTGTATCAACCACAATCTGATGCGTTGAGAAATCGGTATATCCGTCCATTTCAGCCAAGTTCGGGTATTTCTCCACAGTGCCAAATTCAACGTTCCATTCAGAGCCTAAAATATTCACTTTAAAATCCTGCATATATAATTGGTACTCCTCCATCTGTCACAACCCCAATCAGATACGGCATTGCCGCATCACAAAGGAGCTTGTTTGCGGCTTTTGCGTCTCCTGCCGCAGAATATACAGCCGACCACTCTTTCGCCGCCGCGCCGGTCTGCTGTGCTGTTGCGTAAGATATGGACTCACTTCCGGACGATCTCGAGGTGATGATACCAGTTGTCGTTCCATTCGCGCCAGTAGTTGCAGACGCGCCAGAGGCGGCAGCAAGTGCCTGTTTCTGTGCGAGATCCAACTGATAGTAGATCTCCGCCACAGCGCACACGGCTTTCTTGATCCGCTTCTGGTATTTCTCCGGTGTAGGTAGTCCGCCAGTCAGCCGATCAAATGTCAGCGTGTCGATAAAATCACTCGCTCTTTCTGCGAGCCGCATAAAATCAGATTCCGGCACGACATTACCGAAAAATGATGTTGCGTAAAACTCATAATCTACGTATGCCATGCCGGAATCCTCCTTAGCCTCTGGTCTTGATCTGCGCGATCGGGATCGCTTTGATCGGGAAATACTTCTTTGTGGAAGTCGAATTATTATTCGCAAGCTCCCAGTTTGTTCCGGTCTCAAGCTGTGTGTTTGTCGGGGAGATGAAGGACGGCTGTTTGAAGCTGATACCATACGGGGAGAAAATCTTTCTCTGACGGGAATATAAGGTGTCCTCGCCGCCGTTGGTCTTCGCGTCTCTATCCATCTCATACGGGACTTTTACACCGCAGTTTGTGTACTCGATTGCACCAGCGCCGAGAACGTATGTGGTGTATACAGTTCCAGCCGGAAGGAGTTTGACATAATCACCTTCGTTCGCGTCCGGAATGTCTGTAGTTACGCTTGCTTTTGCGACCTCACCCGCTCCGGTGCCTGCGGTCGTAACTTTGAGCGCTCCTGGGTCTGTCTGAGATGCTTTGACGTATTTCGCCTCCGCCGCCGCTGTCGGCATGTTGTCGTCAATGAGGACGGTTCTTCCGTTTAAGGTTGCGAGGGTAAGGTCTCTCTCGATTCCGTCTCCGTCTGTATACTTCATGTATGCGAGGAGCTTAAGATTCTCGAGATCTGTTGCAATCTTGGAGTGCATGATCGCAAGGCTGAATTTCGCCTTATTGTCTCCGAGAGCCTTCTGGATGGCGTTGTTAAGGGTGGTCTCCGCGAATCCACTGTTTGTCGGGTCGAGGGATGCGTCATAGGTGTGCCCGTTCACGAACTTAAGGTTCTCAGCTCCCGTCATGGAGAAGACGCCTTTCAGCGTTGCAAGAAGCGTTTCCTGATCCACATCATCCCAATACTCTGCGACTTCCTGCGCAGCCGGGAGGAAGTCCTCGCCTGTGATGTCTGTAGAGAAGTCTTTCTCTGTCCATCCATGAGCACGGCCAACAACGATTCTACCGTGTGTGTACGTCTCCCTGGAATCTGCTGTGATGTTGGTGGAGCCGTCATAGTTGTCCGGTGTACCGCCGATTCTCGCCTTGATCGGCACCGTGATATAGTTGCCGCCTGTCTGATCCGGCAGCATAGCCGCATACTGGGATTTCTCCACGATCGCGCCGGACTTTAACAGTGCATTTCTGTTGAGGTTCGGGACCGTGTCCACATATGCGCCAAATACTTCGCCATTAAAATTCTTAAGGTCGAATAATGCCATAAAAAATCCTTTCTACCCATAACTGCTAAAAGGTGTGTAGGTTAGCGACAGCACTCAAAACGTGCCGCCGGTCGTTCGTTTACATATACTGTTTGATGTCAAGATCTGGATTCTCGTTCTTCATCTTCATCAGCTCGGACATCGTGTATTTCGGTGCGTTGTTCGGGTTGCTTGCCGGTTTGGTGAAGCGCGCCGCGTTCTGTTTTGCACGTTCCTGCTGCCTGTCAACGAAAATCCCGGTCTTCTGGGTTCCGTCCTCTCCGGTGGTCATTGTTTTGAAGATGTCGCCGATAGACTTTCCCCGTGCGGAATCTTTTCCCAGTTCTTCCACGAGAGCGTTGCGATAATGATCTTCTGTGATGTCGTTCAAAAACTCATACATCTTGTTCCCCTTATCATCCGTGGAAGACAAGAAATCATTCACAGTCTTTTCAACTTCGATTTTCCGCGCGTCATCCGCACGCGCTTTTTTCTCATTGTTAAGCTGCGTTGTCAGTGCTGCAATCTGTCCTTTCAGATCATTGACATCAACATCTTTGAATCCGTCAAGCTTTGTCTGCGTCTCGTCAAGGGATGTTTTATATTCGTCCCTCTTGCGCACCACATTGTCATAATCTGATTTTGCCCGATAGTTTTCACTCATCTTCGCCTTCAGATCGTTTTTCTTATCCTCAGGGATCTCAATCCCAAGCTCCTGTAAGATCTGTTCGTAATTCTGCATATAATTATCCTCCTAAACGTCATTTTTAAACCGCTCGTCAGCGGTAATGGATTAAGCCGGATGAACCACCGGCAGGGTAATGGACCATCAGGGAATCGAACCCAGAACCGTCCGGTTATGAGCCGGATGCCCTCACCGATTGGGCGAATGGTCCTTGCGTCCCTGCCGAGAGGATGACAGGGATTAGTATATTGATAAGAAAAGGAGTCCCCGCCCCGTTGCTGGGCGGAAGTGGAGAGTGCCGGCAGCGAACCGGCAATGTTCTGCGCAACTCTCCGTAACCGGCGATGCCGGTTAGCAAGTAACTTTCTCGTGCTATGCTCTGCACTATGCCCCGGGGGTGGGGCAGTCGCACGCCGGAAATTGCATCCGCTTTTCAACCTCCCCGATCATGCCGGGTTTCTCTTAAGGGCGTGCGTGCCGTACGAATAAATGAGGTATGGCAACAAAAAGCATGGTCCCGTATGGGAGTGGGGGTCCATAATATCCCCACGTTTTTATTTTACCATATCCCAAAATTCGTTTTACCCCCACATTTTAGGCTAATCTCCGAGCTTGCGGATGTATCTCTGTATCTCCTGCCGCTCATCCGTAAAATCGCTGTCCATGACCATCGAAGAGAGCATGTCATACACCTCCACCATCAGCCGCCCAACGCACTCCATGAGTTTGTCACGGTGTGCCTGATCGCCGTTCTGTTTGTACGCCTGTTTCGCAGCAATGTAGCGATCATACAGGGAATCGATGTTGTGATCATATCTCCCATTGGAGTATTTCTTGATCACATCCTCCGCCACGTCAGCAACACGGCTTTCTTCCCACTCTTTTGCGTCCATCTTTTCCAGATAGCAGATTGCCGCCGTGAGCTTATAGATCACATCCAGCCGCGATGCCGTCAGGTTGTTCACAGCTTCCTTTGCTTCCAGATTCAGCTGATCCTTAAGCTTATTTATCAGCTCTTTCATGCTTCATTCCTCCCTTCATTTTCTTTTTGTATTTATCGTGGAGTGGCTTCTGACTCTCCATGATGTATATCGGATCATATCCGGCGGTAATAAGGTCTGTTATGATCCGTTCCAGCCGCTCAAGTTCGTTATCCACATCACACACGAGGTTATCCACAAATATAGCATCTGCAACATTTCCCATGCTTCTGAGAGCTGTCGCATACTTCTGATACACGTCCTTTGTGGACTGCTCCCATGCGAGGTGTGCAGAGAATCCATCTTCCACCGCTTTCTGTTTGGTGGACTTTCCTACACTCATGCGGTTTGCAGACTGCCACGCTTCCGGGATCATCTGCACGTTCCCCTCGAAGGTGTCGCGGATCAGTTTCCCGTGGTGATTGATATAGTAATGTACAGTTTTGCGGCGTTCCTCACTCTCAGCAAAATACTGATACAGATGGAACCGCTTATAACCGCTCAATCCGAGAAAATCGAAATAATCCGCCATCTGATCATGGATCATGATCGCTGCGATCTGCCGCGCGTTGATCTCAGAGAAAACATCTTCCACGCTTTTTACATCCATCTTGCTCCGGAAGGCAATCATCATGATCACCTCCTACGCCAGTTTCTTGATGATGATGTTCGCATCCTTCACGAGTACCTCGCCCGCGGAGATGTTCCCGATCGACACCGTGAGGGATGAGCCAGCCGGGACCGGTATCAGTGTGGACGCTCCGACATTCTGGTATGTGTTCGCCGTTGCAACTGTGTAATCCATCTCTGTTCCGCCGATCGCCTCGCCATTGAGTTCAATCACAAGGGCCGTTGCTCCTGCTGCCGCCGCGGTCACGTTGCCGTTGAACTCCACCTCTACCGCCATCGGGAGGTTTGTGCGGTTCGTGATCGTGAAAAGCCCGCTCCCCTTGACATGGTTCAGCCACCCGCTGGAGCATCCGCATCTTCTGGATTTCACACGGGTGTCGTTAAAGATAACGTTCTGGTTTGCTGCCACTATCTGTTCTGTCTTTGCTATAACATTAAGCATAGTATTTCTCCTTTCAAAAAATAAGGAGTCGAATCCGACTCCTTATCGATGCGCAAGACTACTTTGTAGCTATGGATTCTTCCAACATGCTTATAATTCTGTTTTGGTTTGCGATAATCTTATCCAGATACTTCCGATCCTGCTCTTGGAGATGCTTCGCAATGTCGGCGTTGCTTGCCTGCGACAAATCACTTTCGTAATTCATCACCTGCAAGAATACGCCGAACAAATTTAGCATGTCCAGAGTGGTCAGTTCATTCGGATTTCTCACAGTACATTCCCGCCGTTTCCGCAGCATCCGCCAAATCCGGACATATTATATGCAAAATACGGGGAGCATGTAATATAAGCCGGTGTCGGTGTCGGTCTTACCGCATTAACGATGTCCTTGGTCTGGTTGACCTGGGAGATCTGCCAATACGCTGTCTGGAGGTCTCTGTCACGGTCCGCGATCTTGTCGCGAAGTCCCTGGATGGTGTTCTCCTGCATGAGCTGGCGTGTTGCCTGTCCGTCTGCAAGGACAGTTTCCTTGATGTCACAGCAACACTGCGCAAGCTGTGCCTGCATGTTCTGCGCCATCAGTGCCGCATCATACCGGTTCTGTAAGATCTCTTTCTGTGTTTCGCAGCAACACTGCTGAGACTGAGCACCTAACTGCTGCATTCCGAGCTGCGTTGTATATCTGCTCTCAAGTACATCTCTCTGGGTCTGACATGCTGTGTTGGATACGTTTTGATTTGTGTTGAAGATGTCGCGCTTAACAAACTCATCCGAAATGAAATTGTCCTGCACGCCGTTTTCAACACCGCCGCGGTTCCATCCGCCCATCATCGGGAAGAGGAACGCAATCAGAATGATCCAGATCCACCAGCCGCCACCGCCCCACATATCGTTGCATGTGTCATTTCTGGTTACTGCCGCCACATCCGCAGCGGATAACATTCCCTCATTCATGTGGTTTTCTCCTTGCTTAAGATTTATCATGAGCCGTTGCGCACCCGGCTGTGATAGCGAATTATCGTTTTGTTGAGGTCAACAAAACCATCATTTCATCATCCCGGCAAATTGTCCGGGATCCATGCCGTTCTGCTGGCACATCTGCTTGAATACCTGTTCCGGGTTCTTCCCTTTGCACATATCCATCGCTTTCTTGATGTTCGGATTCTGCTGCGCCATTGCATTGATCGCCGCCTGTGGGTTTCCTGTCTGCCGGATCTGGTTCACGACACTCATGGCCTGCATCATCGCCGCCATTGGGTTGCTTCCGGATCCGCCCATCATGCTTAATAATGGATTCATTCAGTCCCCTCCTTCTTCTCTTCCTGTCTCTCCCCGAGTTTCACAAGCAGAGCATTGAATTCCTCTCGCGTCACATAATCCCCATTTGAAGCCGCAGGAGCCATTTGCGGGGCTGTTAAGGATGATACGGGGATTTCTTTGAACGCGAATGCTTTGAGTGTTGCGCTCCCCATTCCGTCCACGGATTTGACGTAGAACATGGGGCTGTTGTTGTCCATCATCCACGCTGTTTGTCCCGGCTGTACGATCTGATTCCTTGCTCCTTCGACTCCAGCTACCTGAATCCAATTCACATTTTGCATCGGCACTGTCTGCCGCAGCTGTGTTGCCTGTTCCATCTGCTGGATGCGCTGTTGTAATGCCGCCTGATCTGCCATATATCCGCCCATTCCATAAGGAGTATATGCATTCATGCGCTCCCCTCCTTCCTCTGCTTCCATTATGGCATGTGAGAATGGCAGAAAACAGTTCATGAAAATACACAAAAAGTATAAAAAAAGAGCAAAAAGAAAAGAGCTTGCGCATTTACAAGCTCTTTCTGTACATTTATTTGATTTTATTGGCATAATCGTATGATCTTATCGTTCACTCGGCGGCTGATCCGCTTAGCTGTCGACACGCTGATGTTCATTTTCTCCGCACACGTTTCTAATGGTATCCCCTTGCTCCGATACTCAAATAGAGCTCTTTCATCAGCCGTAAAATTGGCAAGCTGCCGGAAACGTTCCAGCTCCGGCACTGTGAACTGATAGATTTTCAAGGCAATTCCCCTTATTTTTCCGTCAAAGCCTGGATAAGTTCGTCCCTCGTTTTTTTTAAGCCCTCGATGTTGTTTCCGGTAATCTTGTTCTCGATGAGATTGAACATACTTCTCATCAAAAGCTGTGTGTCTTCCCGGTTCGCGTTGATAGAGGAGTAATCGTTATTAAGCTTCTCTTTGATGTCTTTGATGTCTGTCTCAATGGCACCTACACGGCTTTCAATGTCCTTCTGCGGCTGTTTCGCTGACTTGTATGCCTTATAGATCACACTGCAAGCCGCGCCGATGACCGTGATCCCGCTACATATCGACAGGAATTCCTTTATGATTTCAAGCTCTCCCACTCATTTATCCTCCGTTGCATTTTGATATCTTCGTGCCGCTCCGCGCGCCTTCGCTGCCTGTTCTCTTCCCCATCTGGCAATTCTCAGACGGTCCGCCAGCGGTCGAAGATCGTTGTCATCGCAAAACTGATTGTATGCCGCGTTCTGGCGCTGTAAGAGATATGATTTTCTGTCAAGATCCATTTGCAGCGCTGCTTTTGCCTGCGGATCCTTGCAGGATTCCACGGCCGTCTGCATCCCGGAGACAATCCGCTTCGTCTTCCGGATCCTGCGCTCAAGCGTTCGCTGGCGCTGCTCAAGCTTTTCTATTCTCTCACTCTCTTCGGTTTCTATGCCCTTATATGGGTTGTTCTCACCGTCTCCGGACCCGAAGCTGTGGCGGCAATTCCACCCACACAGCCCCTCGCCGCTCCCGTATCCAGTGACGGAAAACGGCGGGAAACGCTTATCTTTTCCGGATCTGGAGTAGAATTTCCCTTGCCACCACATATGATTGCCGGGGTTCTCTCCACCGTCTCCGGTTCGCGCTCCTAAGTGCGCCGAAACAAGGATGATGTCCCATTCCATCTCATTCATGCGTGCCAGACTGATCGCACCGGTTGCCTGGCCTACCCCCGTACGCACTGCCCGGGCTGTGGCTGTCTCGATCGTGTCGCGATGGGGCTTTCCTGTCTCAGCGTTGGTATAATCGACATATACGCCGCCAGAAACCACCTCGTCAACCGCTTCTCTGACCGCCTGTGTGTACGATGCCGCGCCGCTTGTAATCTTATGGTATGCGGTGTCGCAGGAGTCGATAAAAAGCTTCTGTGCCACGTCTGCGGTCGTTCTGGTGTAATTCTGCCACTCGCCGAGGGTTGCCTCATAGTTGCGCTGCATCAGCCGGATCAGCTCCGGAGATTCCATGAGTGGGAGTGGGGAAAGTCCGGCGGCTTCATAGATCTTATCATCCGCTTCTACCGCCTTAATTCCCGCCTCTTCCATTGCTTCCTTGATTTCTTTTTGCTGAAGCTTCGTCCGCTTCGCGATCTCCGGGATGATCTCCTCCATCAGCGCGCCGGAGTCCTGCATGATTTCAATCTGCCAGCGATCCGCGGAGGTGAAAAGATATTCATCGCCGCGCCCGATCCGGATCATTACGCGTTCCACGATCTTCCGGAGGATATAGCTGTGAAGGTCTGCGGCAATCTCTTCCGCCCCCTCCGCTATGCGCTGTAAGTATGCCGGTTCGAGCATTCCATCACCTCACTATTCCTCCTGGAACAGCCGATTGCCTTCCTCCGGCTGCGCTTCTGCGATCATCGCCTTCGCATCCTCTTCGCTCATGCCCTCGAACTTCTGGAAGTACATCCACGCCGGGACCTTGCCCTGAATGACATACTGCCACCAACGGGCGCGATCCTCTTCACGGTTGTATGTGATGTCTCCGAAGTCATATGTGATTTCATAGGTTCCCACAGGTGCAAGCCCGTAGAGGTCCGCGTAGACGCTCAGGGCATAGACAGTGCCGTCCAATGCACTCTCCAGTTTATCTCGCACATCCTTGATGAACTGGATTGTGCGACGGTCATCAGACTCCACCTGTGTCGCTGTCACCATGCCGGTTTTCTCGTTGAATACGAAATATCCGTTGCTGAATCCGCATTTGTACCCGATCTGGGAGAGAAGCGCATTGATTCCTGACAGCCGCACATCCGTGTTGAGCTGAGGATTGATCTCCTCATAAAACTCTTTTGCGTCATTCCCAAACACGTTCTTGACGTACCTCGGAAGTCCCATCGCCTTTCTCTGGGCTTTCATTGCATCAGACGCGCGCCCCGTAAGTTTCTGCCCGTCCGGCATCAGCAGGCGATCATCCGCAAGAATAATTTTCTGGCTGTCCCAGATCTCGCCAGCGTTGCGGCTGTATGCGACATCCAGATCTTTCAGCTCCTCGATCGCCTCAGTGAACACTGGCAGCCCCAACGGGATTTCTATATCCACATTATTCGCCGCTGGCATCCGCAGGAGTCCGAACATGGGACCATCTAACCTCTCGCCATTTGCTTTGAGGATCGGCGGTGTATCATCGATCATACCCGCCCATTTCGTTTTCGACAGTGGAATCGGGTCCCCGATATCTTCCGCCGCCCGTGACACATACGCGCGATTACTGATATAGTAAGGGTATGTGGTTGTCTCGCCCTCTGTAGTCTCCACAAAGCGATGGTATTCAAGGCGCGTATAGAATCGATCCTGATCCGTATATGTATCCTTGAAGATGATCCCCTTCACGCCCAAGTTGTCGTACTCCACGAGCAAGATGTCTTTCGGCGTGAACAGATCCAGGCTGTCCCCGTTCGGCTTGAGGAAAACAGTTCCGTATGCACATGCGTACTCTGTCCAATCGCGGAGTCGGAAATACACAGCGTCAATCTGCTTCTGTAGCCATTCCGCTCTTGCACTCCCCTCGATCGTGATTCCGATCGCCAGCGTTGCAAGTCTTGCTGTCTCGGAACATACCGATTTTGCAAAGTTGATCGTGCGGATGTCATTCTCTTCGCTCAGCCACGGTGGCAGACCTATATAGATGTTCGCGCACTTCTTTATCACGTCTTCCATCGCGGGAGACATGACAGATTTTACCTTAAAATCATCTTCGGCTTTCTTCTTAAAAATCATATCGATCCACCTTTTTAGCGTTGATAACAGTCCCATATGTCACCGCCTTGCCGCGTATTTGATATACTCCAGCGGGAGAAGGACATTGCACTTTTTCAGAATTTCTTTTCTGAGTCCTTCCGGAGTAAAAATCCTATTCTTAATCAGCATTCCTATGGCTTCGCCTATGATCTCATCATCTTCAAGTGTTTTTTCACTTTTTTCGTCAATATAAACATACTCATTTAAAAATGTGGCAATTCTTTCCCTTACGATCTTGTCCATTATGCGCTGCTTCCTCTTCTCTTCCACTTGGTTTCCGTTGCGTATCTGGTTGCATCTATGAGATGGTTGTTCTTGTCCGGGTACCCACTGATAATATTCCCATCCTTGTCGCGCTCATACTCGTATTTTTCGAACTCTTCGCAGACGTTCGGAGTGCGATTCGGATCTATCACAAGTTTCTTCCCCTGTAGCCACTTCATCGAATATTCAACGCTTCCCGGTCCCTTCTCTGCCCCTCTGGCGGGTAGTCCGGCGTCTCTGTAGTCATTCACGGACTTATTTTCCGCACTATCGCATGTGATCACATAGTCCGTGTATCCACGCCGTTTGATCTCGTCCGCTGTCCATGTGTTACTCCGCTTGTTTTCATACATCTCATCCAGAAAATAGATAGTTTCTCGCGCCTCATCGTAATGCAGACGAACAAACGCATATTTGTCCGGATACCATCCCCAGTCAACACCCTGGTAGATTCGATCCATATGGCGGATCTCTTCATCCGTGATGGTTCGCTCCTCGATGAACTCAAACACATTGCCGCCGTTTCCGTTGGCTACACCCATGTATTCGTTCTCGTAAGCGTTTGGATTGACTTTTTTTAGATGTTCCGCATCGTTAATGAACTGGTCACCCAGCCAATCCGCAGGAACATCCTTGTATGTGCTATGGACAACAACCGCGGAATCATCCTTGAACTCTGCTTCTTCTGTGTACTCATTCGCCCAATTATTTTTACTCCGCGGCGGGTTGAAGCTCTTAAACTTGTACGCTTTGTTTCCGCCTCGGATTGCGGACTGCTGAATATTTCGCACTTCTTCCGGACCGGCGAACTGATCCAACTCCTCAAACCACACGATTCCGATATAGCCAAACTCCGGTTTGATGGACTTAATCTTGAGTGGATCATCTGCGCCTCTGAAATAAATCTTCTGCCCGGTCGGCTTGTATGTGATCTCAAATGGGGATGACTTGAACCGGAATTCTACGTCGAGTCCCAGCTTTGAGATTGCCCATTTGAGCTGTGCATATACGGAATCCTTAATTGTGTTCCCGACTTTTCGCAGCACAAGTGCGTGCATATCCGGGTGATTTTTCAGTAGCTCCGGAATGATGCACGAAATCCCGGAGGACTTCGTGGATCCACGTCCGCCGGGCAAAATGTATTCGGTATGCAAGCCGCGCCGCACGTCACGGATCATCGGGTGGAACACGTCAGCGATGATGTCCAAGTCCATGTGGTACTCTTGTGCCAGCCTCGCCGCTTCTTCTGCTTTCTTCTCTTCTTCTCTCTTCTCTTTGATGGTGAGCGTTTTCTCTAGATCTGACATCGCCTTGAGCTGTTCGGAGAATGCCGGAGTGAATCCGAATGAATCCTTGAGCTCTCCACGTGCGATCATAGCGCGCCGCCGCTGGATGTCCGCCAGAGACATGATGTCCGTGCCGTTCTGCTTGTCCAGCTCGGCTTGCTTCTCGGCTATATACGCTAATACATCAGCATTTTTTAGCAGTCTGCATCCCTCTGCCTCTGGCTTCTTATATCCAGCTTTTCTCGCCGCATCGGTTGCGTTCCCACCATTTTTTACGAAATTTTTTGCGAACGCTTCCCGCTTTGGCGTCAGTTTCACCATGCGCTCACCATCCCATTTTAGTTATCGTCTACTCTTCTCAGTCTCTCATTTACGATGATCTGGCATCCGCAACTTGGGCAGTCAAAAGCATCGTATATGATCGGTTTTTCTGTCCCTCCGAGCACGGCCGCCACTCCTGTTGTTTTATTGCCAACCGCGGTATATCTTCTCCATGTTGTCGGGCGGAATTTAATCCCGCACACTTTGCATTTAATCATCTCCCCGTTGTATCCAGTCGTTACAATGTCCCTCTCCATGTCTCTCCTCCTATTCCCATCCTTGTGATTGCTCCCATATCTCCTTGAGGGTCAGCACGACATCCGCCTGTGATGCCGTCCTAAGTATCTCCAGATCTCTCATCTTCCACTTGCCCTTGCCGTATTCCATCACGGGCGTGCTCAGGCTCCACATAGTTATCATGCGACCTTGGTCCGCGCTGTAGAACTGACTGCTTCCAATCTTGATCACAAGCCTGGTTGATAGGATTGCTCTCTGTAATTTTTTTACGATTGCACTGAGATTTGGCATATGATCCCCCCTTTGTATCATTTTATCATCCCTCTTATTGCAAAATCGCCCCCACATTTTCAGAGGCAGAAAGTTACAAGCAGGACGAAATGTAAATCCGGGACGTCCACAAGGGTGTCACATCTGGATGATTCTCCGCCGCTATGATAGCCTGTCCGGGAGGATCATCCTACCGACCTATTTCTCTTTAAAAAAGTGTATATTTCACACTTTTTCTCTTGACAAAGTGTGAAATATACGCTATAATATAGACATAAGATAAAGAAAAGGAAATCATAGGAGGTAACAAAGATGGTAAAAGACGGATGGCATAAAATCGGAGAATATGACAGCGTATACGTAGAAGACGGAAGAGTAATCAGAGGGGTATCATACGACCTCAGCGGAGATTCAAAAACAGTCTATCCATACAGAAAAGCCAAAGATGGTGGATGGGATAACTACAGTGGTGTAAAATACGAAACATTCAGAAGAGGTTATCTTAAAACTTATAAACTCTTTTAAAACCAAATAAGAAAAACACAGGAGGTAAGAATCATGAGTTGGCTTATGAAAGACAAAAACGGGAAAGTAAGAGAGAGCATCAAAATGAACAGAGCAGAAAAGTTGTACGTTGAGCTGTATCATGGCTTCAATGGCGGACAGACGATGCGCGCGATCGTGGACCAGATCCCGGATGAGTTCGTGGATCAGCTAACAGCGAAACAGTTGGCGCTTCTCATGAAGACGATCAACACCGCATACCACAAAGGGAAAAGGGATGGCAGATATGACGACATTTAAGCAGAAAAAAGCCCATGCATGGGTGGCATGAGCTTTTCACTTGAAACGTAAATATGAAATTAGTTTCAATCCGTGATCGCCGGAATTGCTGGCAATCCGGATATACAGCATCCAGTATATCCGATACCATTATTATAACAGGAGTTGCTTATGAAATCAACAAGATCAGCAGAAAATAAAATAAAATCCGCCCGGCTTGCCGCCGGGATGACTCAGGCGGAGATGTCCGAAAAGTACGGCATCCCCGCCGACACTATAAAGTCATGGGATCGAGGAAAAGCATACCCGCCGCTGTGGGTGGAATCCTTGATTCTTGACAAGTTGCGAGAGGAAAACCTTGTGAGAAAGAAGCTGGTGAGCATGTACGGGAATCTTGATCAGTTCCCGACATACGATGTTGTCACGGCGAACGGCGCCGCTGTCAAGTCCGTTACGATCATCGGGAACGATAAGTGCACGGATGAGAACGGTTTCTTTCTGTATGCACTGGCTGATGATGAAAAACTTTACAAAGCATACTACAACGCCGCCGCTCACGATCTTTCCAAGCCTTTAATCATGATCGACATCACTGACGACTTTACCAAGTGCAAGAAGCCGCACGACTCGGCGGAGCTGGAAGAATATTGCAAGGGGATCATCTACAGCACCGGATATCTTGTGAATGGCGAAGAGAAAAGCTATGTAACGGTGCGCAATTTGGATCCCTGGTATGCGAATATAGTAGCTGAGTGGAATGGCAAGGTAAACGTCTACCAGTCCAAATATAATCTTGAACGTGATGGCGCCGAACAGTGGGCGGTGAAGCTTTTCAATCTTCCTCGCTTCCCGGAGCTTGATGATATCAAAAACTTTTCCGCTTTTGCGAGAGCTTATATCGAGATCCACGGTGTCCTGGATTCTCACATTATTAAGGGATATCAAAATAGGCGCACACGGCTGCGCATCTACGGGAATCTTGATGTTCTCTCTCTCCTTAATGATGTTCTCCCCGCCAATCCTAAGAAAATCCAAGAAATCAACACGCAGACCGGCACGACATACTGCCTCAGCTATCAGTCAAAGACAGAAGTTTGTGAGATTCTGGACTGGATTGATGGATCTCCGCGAAACGAGAGTGTTTGGGAGCGCTGGAATAAAACATTGGATTGCAAATAATTCAAAAGCCCTAGAGAATTATATCCTCCGGGGCTTTTTCTTCATGCAAATTTCAGTTTAATTCATCAAGACTTTCCTGTAATTCTTTATAATAGTTGAGCTTGTCAGTGTAGTGATTATCTAATACATCAATCATTTCCTGCTTTGCCTCCTCTAAAGATTCAGCTACCATATAATCCATGCTACCATCAATAACCGACTGCCATCCTGTTTTTTCGCCACAATATACGATACTTCCTATCGTAACACTTCCGTAATAAGCAACTATATTAATTTGCTTTTCCCAATCTGTTTGTTCTGGCTCAACTTCTTTCCATTCCATCGTACACATATAGTCTTCCCCTTCTAAATCTTAATCTTTTTTCACGTACTTCATTAGATCCCAAATAGCCTGCTGATAGCCTTCATAATAGTTTCTTGCTTTATTGACCTCTAAGTTGCACTTTGCTAAAGCATTCTCTTTTAAAATATCGGCATTCTCTTTCAGGCTTTTATACTCTTCGCTATTCATCCTCTATTCCTCCAAATCTTAATTTAATATATCATCAAGGGTTTTTAGCATTTTCTGCATCTCATTCCAATTCGCCAAGGCAAGATACTGCGATTTAAAATCGAGACATCCACCTCGTCCGCAATTAGGGCAGAAAGCGCTCCATTCTTGTCCATTTGTTACTTTGAGCTGCGGCATCCCGTAATATACGCTATCTGCTACTGTCGGCTCATGGTCTATGCACACGCACGTCTCTATATGATCTACCTTCATTTGCCATTACCTCTAAATCTTTCTGCATCATCCAGAAAATCCTCATAGACCTTACAATCCTTGCAGGTCTGCTCGTTGCATTTCGGGATGTAGTTACAATATGGACATCTCGTAACATCCTCCAATCTTAAATTCTCCTTTACAAGCCGCAATACTGTATCAATAACTGCATTCTCAATGACTTTGTGTATGGATTCTCTGTTTTCAGCTACCAGAATCAATTCGTTCTTGATGGTACAGTCGCAAAAGTAGACGTTTCTACATATCCATTTTCCATCGCGCCGTTCCACACAATATCCTTTGCTTTTCGAGGATTCCGTTCTTCCGGTCCATCCGGCACCTGTCTTTACAAAATAGTACGGGTGGTTTACAAATGGGTTTCTATAAATTTTCATTCTGTTCTCTCCTCCATATCTTAAAAACAGTACGTGATCCACATATACATTGTGCTTCCACCTCCTTCTATCGGATAATAATATGTTCCGTATCCAGAATCTTCTCCGCGCATAGTCTGATCGCAATATTCTCCATCATCAAGTTGCTCCTCTCCTGATACCTCCTCGCAAATTCCGAACCCGGTAACCATAATGCCGTCAAAGCCGTTTTCGTTCGCCCACGCTTCTAACTCTTCGAAAAGTTTATCCATCTCATTCTTTAATGTTTCATAGCGCTCTGCCTTTTGGGCTAATCCTTTGGATATAATCATATTTTGCTCCTCCTTATGCGCTCAACCTCTGGCGTACGCTTCTCAGCGACTCCGTTGTGGACTGAGCGTAATACATACTGGTGACTGCCGGTGACGCGTGTCCGAGGATCTCTTGGATAATGCCGATATCAAGACCATGCTGCTTGAGATCCATTCCCAGTGTCTTACGCATCTTGTGCGGATATACACGGCACTGGATCTTCGCACGCTTGCCGATTTTTCTCATGATAGTCCGGTACGTTGCCGTCCCCATTCTTCCTCGCTTTACACCTACGGTCTGTGTAAAGAGGTACGGGCTGTTATCCTTCCTCTCATCAAGATACGCTGCAAGATAATATCTCGCCTCCGCATCCAGATATAATGTCCTGGCACGTCCGCCCTTCTCGCCAATGATCGGGATATCGCCGGTATGCATATCCACTTGATCCAGGCGAATATCTGCGATCTCTCCTACACGCGCACCAGTGGATCGGAATACCTCGATAATGGCACGATCCCGTTTCGTTTTGCACGCGTCCCGCAGCTCAATGATCTCCTCCCGGCTATAGTAGTCAATCTTTCCCATGACAACCTTTTTCGCGTCCACATTATCGACCGGGTTGTCCTGTATGATCTTTGACTTTCTCATCCACGTAAAGAATGCCGAGAGGTTCCGGCGCTCGTTGTTGTAGGTGCGGTTCGTGATCTTTTCAGTCCGAACGCCTTTGTGTTGCTCATACTGTGCCAGATACCAATCAATATCCAGCGTGTCGATAAGATCCAGACGTTTTCCAGTGGCAAGTACCAAGCGGCGTACCGATCCCATATACGCCTCGATTGTGCGTTTTTTCAAATGGCGTTTCTGGATCATAAAGAGCTGCACCAGATAGGTATTACGCTGATCCACGCTACTCTTTACCTCTGCCGGAAGAGTCGTAATCTCTTCGACATTCACCTTCATAAGCTCATTAGCCAGCACAAGCTCCAATACATCAAGGACTTCTTTATCCTGGATATATACGGACATGGTAACAGTGATATTATTGATGATATCGGATTTAATGTTACTCATAAGTACCTCCTTGATTTTGGCGCTCAAGTCGGCTATAATGGACTTAAGCAGATAGTTTTTAGCGGCGGAATCATCTTGGCGGGTGGTCCGCCGCTATTTTTTTTATTCTACATCGTCAAACATCGATAGCTGTCCTTCTACATTGGTGTCTTCCATCCACCAGCGGAACACATCGTCTGCGTTCTTCCATCGTGTCTCTTTACCCGCCGCATGGACCGCCTCCAGCATCTTGCTGAATGCTCTTATATAGGCCCGCTGATACGTAGGGAAATCGGCGAATTCCTTGTATCTGTGCTTTCCGGCCATTGGGCACCCGATACAGCCAACGCGGTAGTATCCCATTTTGTACAGATCATTGTGGGATGGGCATTCGTTCCAGTAGTATTCCCAGATGTCACTGTCCGGCCAATCGATAATCGGATTGACGATCATATCTCCCTTGATCTTGCACGTCTCAATCAGTGCTCTTTTTCTGTCGTTTTCGCTCATCAGCATGATTTTTTCTGCTGCCTTTTTCCCCCGGGGCTCGATGTCCTGACGGTTCTTTCTCTTGTTGCTCTCGGCCCATCTCACCCCGGTAGCCACAAAGCGATTGGGGTTGACGTTTTCCTTGTACTCCTCGCAGCAGTAACGCTGCATTCTGTAAGGTGGCATCTTCTTGCGTGGAATAAGCTGCCACATCGTCATCTTCGGGTGGTGGATCGTTGCCGTGATTCCTGCCTCCTCAAGCCGCGCAAACGTCTCTTTGATGTGTCGCACTGTCGGTGGCGCGTCCACGGTTGTCAGACCGTGGGAAACTTCGAACGGAACACCGGATCTTTTGAAAAGCTCTAACATCACATCGCTATCTTTTCCTCCGGAGTAGGTGCAGATTAACGGCTTACCATAGTGGTGTAGGCTCATTTCCGATGCCATCTTGATTCTCTCAATGCTCTTCTGTTCGAGATCCATTGCTCATCACCTCCGTCTTCCAGTCCTCGCATCTCAGCTCTTCTCCTGCTTTGCTCCAGTCGCAAGCATATTCGTATAGGCAGTTATCACAACGTTCTCTTTCCATGCTCTTTTCTCCATTTCAGTATTGTCTCGTCCGTCCAATCAATGTGCTGTCCGCAGCAAGGACAGTAGCTCCATTTCATAAATGGCTCACCATAAAACGAATCGCAAGTCGGGCATCTCCATTCTTTTACTGGGTGTACTAAATCAGCCGGGTCGATTTCATAAAGTGGTCGGATTGCTTTGCTCTTTCTAATTGCAACGGATCTTTCGGCGATTCTTGTATCATCCTTTTCTTCCCATCTCTTCCAGAATCTTTTTCGCTTCTCCTTTGCCAACTGTGCATCAATACCAAGATTAAGTTCAATCGCGCTCTGCATGGTGTCTGTAAACTCTTCTACCAGATTTCTCCTTGCTTCCTCTTCCGTCACCGGTGTAGGATTCTCTCCGCGCAGAATCCGCGCCATCTTCTGGGCGGCATGGGCCAACTCTCCGGCCTCTTCTGCAAGTTGCTCATACATTGCAGGCTCTCCGATTGCGTCTATTATGCTAATCTCTGTCATACTGCTCCGCCTCCTTCACGCTCAGCCCCACGATCCCGGCGCTCTCTCCGCTATCAGTTGCCCGAAAGTGCGCTCCGGCAATCGCCGGGTACATGTATTCAAACATGCAGTAGTTCGCTGCGTCGCACAGGTACTCGGTGTTGCCGGTCTCCTTATACTTCTGGATGCACTTCTGCATAGTGCCGATGGCATCCACATAGTGCTGTCCGAAGTTCTCCGCCGCCGGTCCGTACTTGTAATAGCTCATTTCCACGCGGGCTTTGCGAAGCTCGTCGAACTTATCGCTGTATTCTTTCTTGATATCGCAGATCATCTCTGTCTCACCCTTCTATCAACCACAGGCCAAATAATAGCATGGCCAGAAATATCCCAGTGGCTCCCACTATAAGCAGTTTCTCTTTTATATCATCTTCCGCAATGCAAAGGATGAAGGAAATCACTGTTATACATACGATCCAGTAGCCAACCATTACTCTAATCATTCCTCTTTCCCCCTGTACGGTTCCGGCAACGGCATCCAAGCGATAATATCCATGTACCGGCCTGTGGGCAATATAAAGCCATATCCGTTATACTGCACAAGACAACTGCGCCTGTAGTTCTTGTCCCATCCCAGCATACTGTTGCAGGATACTTCCGGCAGCCGTTCTGTCACAGGGATCCATCTACGCACATTTTTTAACGCCAGCCTTGCGTCATTCTGATCTTCCTCGCTCTCGCAGTGGATCACGATGTCATAGGTATCGTCATATACGTCTGCGACTCCGTTCTCATCAATAATAATATTCATTCCTTACCACCCTCCTGTCCCATCACCGCTTTTGCAAGCTCACGATCTACTGCGTGCTTCAAAATTATGGCGATCTGATGGACTTCACTCCTTGTCAATAGCCGGTATCCTGTGACCTCGTGAATGAGTCTTCTTAGATCCCGCAAATCTTCTGTGGTTGCCATTTCATCATTCATATCTTACCTCCCCATTGTTCCGCCATTGCCTTTGCGATTCCCGGAAATGTCTTTGATCTTACTCCCGCGTCCCGGCTGTATGTATCTTCCCATGTCCGGGCTTTCCCGCTCGGTAATCTTCCAAACATTTTCGCATTGTCCGGTTTTGGAAGCCCGGTTCCCTCCAATGGTGGCAAACCTTTCAGCCATAAGCAGGTACGCTTTGTTACATAGTTCTCAGTATCTTCTACACTCTCAGCGAACATGTAAGGATCAATGATCTGATCCGCTTTACGGTATGCGCTGTTCATAAATCCCACCGGGTTCTCGATGCAAATCTTGTCGATGTGCGCCAGTGCAAAATGCATGAAGAACACCGCGCCGTATGCCCGCTCTCTCCACCGTTCCACAACCTTCTCTGGATCTGTGCATTTCAGCGAGAAAAATCTCGTTGCCACATTCGACAGATAGGTGCACGGCGGATGAGCGATCAGCATGTCCCATTTTCCGACATTATGAACTCTGCCGTCCATCGTCACCACTGCCCCCCCTCAAGCGTTTTGAGCGCGTCATTGAGGATGTGCCACTCTGGGTGTCCACCAGACGGCTTTTTGATGTCGCAGCTATATGCTTCATGCCCTAATTCGCGAAACGCCTTGCAAACGGTCTGTGACTCTTCACATGCGACTAACACTTTCATTTCATATCCTCCTCAGGTATCGGAGAAAATACGATATGCATATTGAGCTTTCCGCAATCAAACTCAAGCGTTAAATCACAATTATTTGTCTTTTTCTCCGCACAAAGCTTTAAGATATCTTGCACACCCTCAACAAAACCTTTTGAAAATTCCTTATCCATTCTGCGCGCCCTCCCATAAATACTTATTCCATTTCACGATATCGTCCCAACGGAAGCTCTCTTCGCACCCAGTCCGCCCAGGATACGGGTTCACCAGTCTTGCGTGAACAAAATGTGGATAAACTGCAATCACTTTTGCTTTTCTGTGGACTTCCGTCCTGTTATTGCAAGCTTCTGTTGTACTGCATTTGAGCGCCCATACCGTCAGCTTATCTCCTGGCTTAACCTTATGCGCGGCAAGCGCGATCCTGTCCATAAAAATCTGCGCCTGCGTGTACCGCTGGAGTTTTGCCTCATCTTTACCCAATAACATGATTTTCTTTTACCTTTTTCCCTCTCTTGTATGCCTCCGCAAGCCCATGAAGCACACTCTTGCGAGTTGTGTCCCAGTCCTCTCGGAATTTCTGGTCTATAATATCCTCAAGCTCTCCCTCTACCCATATGAGGTAGCGTCCATCGTGCAAGCGCCCCCCCTTCGCCATGCTTGGGATTTTCCCCGCAGGCGCTCCGGTTTTTCTGGCCACTTCTGCCAGAGGTGCATTTCGGCATATTACGTGATCCATCACGATATCTTTTACGCCATATGCAAGCATATTACGTTCCTCCTGTTTTTCTCCGGTCAAAATCCATTTGACGGCCTTATCCCACTCATGTCTCAGTGTCTCTTTGCTCGGGTCATATCCAACTCGGCTCCCAGACTTGTATATCAGCCAACGTCGTTTATATGCATTCTGTGATTTTGCGTACTGGTGCACTCTATCGGCATCGATTCCGATCAGGAGAGTAAGATCACGAGATGTTTTGTTGACGCACACTGTTTTGTTTGTTTCTCGGTCAACGACAGTATACAGCGCCATATTCCCCATCTACTTCCACCTCCCTGTCATCCGCAGCCAGTCGTAAAACTCTGCCACGGTTTTCCGCTGGTATGCGTAGAAATCATCCGATTTTGCCGGGACCCCGCGCTTACGATCCAGTCGGTCATATCCAACGCCCTCCGTCAAGCTCTCGTAGATCAGCAGCTCAAGCCCCGGAGCGTTGGAGATCGCGCACTGAAAGAGTCTCAGACGGTCCTCTCGTCCCATCTTCCGGCAGTAATCCCGGACACGTCTGACATCATCCGGCGGGATCCCATACTCGTTATATCCTCTGTTCCTCGCTCGCATAACGCTCCTTTCCGCCTATGTGCCGCTCTCAACCACGCGCTCTCCGGTATCTGTGTCGAGAACGTCATACAGGTATTTCATGTGTGCTCCTCCCCTCTTGGTTTCGCAAGCTCGCCGAAAATGATCTTGTCATAGTCAGACTGGTTATACTGACGCTCTGTGAAATTCTTGAACCGGTTCGATGACTTGTCCTGAGTTTTGGCGGCCTTTTCCTCCCTCCACTCTTTCTCTTGCCGTTCCCAGTTCCTTACGGACGCTTTCCAGTCCTTCATGGGGGTATTGGTCTTTCCGACTCTCCATCCCTTTGCAGAAAATGTATCGACGAACTTATTAGCGTCAACATGCGTATATCCCATTTCCCGGCAATATTCACTCACATTCTCCGGGGTGGGTGGCGCGAAGCGCTTTTCTTTAACACTCTTTAGAGTGTTTTCTTTTATATCATTTACATTATCATTTACATTTACATTAGGTTTTTCAGTTTCTAACCTATGGTTTTCTGATTCAATAACCATTGGTTTTTCAACTTCATAACCACTGGTTTTCGGTCTGCCACCCGTCATGCCGTTTGCTTTCCGCTTAACATTGGCATCGATCTGCGGCTTTGCCATCCGGAAAATGACTTTCGCCATTGCGTTCACGCTCTGATCCGGAACCGTATCATTCAGACCATAGTCAATGATCGCCCACAGTGCCTCTAACTGCTGTTCTTTCGGCATCAGTTTGATTGCCTCGGCGAATGAGCTGTAGAAAACCATACTGTCTCTTGTCATCGGCTCACCTCCTCAAGCTCTACTGTGATGTAAGGCTCTTTCTGAGCGATGGAGAAGGTGTCCGTGAACCCACATACCTCTTTCCATCCATCGTTGGCAAGCACTCCGCACTCCACCAGCGCGTCCTGGATCACTTTATGCCCGAAACCGGCGATGTTATCAAGATCGCGCCGCCGGTTAGGCTCGTACCAATGATAATGGATGATGACAGGGTGCTTGATATGGACCCCGCGGAGCTTGTTGCGGATGCAGAACACGACCCAATCCTGTTCCTTCCGTTTCATCCTGCCTCCGCCTTTTGCGTTTCTCCGGCAAGAATCTATGTATTCGTTGAGCCCTCTCATCCTCCCGGGGATCGTGAAACTGTACTTCATGTGTCCATCTCCATCTGTTGTATTCTGCTTATGAGCTTCTGAGCGCCCCGGCAGGAGGCTCTAATGGATTCCGCCCGCCGGTTCTGCCCTGTCACCCATTCAATCGCCGCAAGGCTCCCCTCTTCGTCCTCAGAAGCGATATAATAGCCCTTGCCATCTGTACGTGACAGAATGGCTTTTTCCCTCCGCAGTCTCTCGATTGCTTCCCGGACGATACGATCCTCATATCCGGTACAGGAAACGATATAAGAGCGGCTGACTGCTTTTTCTTTCCCGATATGCAGGCAGTTCCAGACATCCGCCTCGACTACTGCCATGTCTACCTTTCTCATCGGTTCCTCCCTTCCGTCCCGGCTCATCACCGGGACAAGAGATATTGTTAAAATGGCACTCAGTAAGGTGTGTGACATGTAATAAGTGCCATCAGGAGGCTGTTACAAATAGGACTTTCCAAACTCTTTGATAAAGTCCTCTCTGCTGCCGTGGTTCTTTTCATAGTCCCGCTGACAGCGCTGTTTGAGATAATCGTCTATCTTGAGATTCTCTCTCGTGTGTTTGAATCGCACCCCGTTCGGGTGCAAAGTCGGATGTAATGGAATCACATAGCCGTATGTTTCAGATCGTGACCGGTTCGCGGCGCCAAAAACATGATGCCGTTCCACTTCCGGGGATCCTGTGAAAAAGCAGTGATCCATATCATCTGTGAAGATGCTCCATAATCTCTTAGCCATGTTTGTCGCCTTTCTGCGCTTCATACGCGTCCATGAGCCGCTTGAACTCGTCCGGTGCGATTGTTGGTATGCCCTGTTCCTTGCACTCGCTTATAAGTCCGCTCAGGAGCTCAGAGAACTCTTTCGTATCATAATCATGCGATCCGCGAAGGAGATAGTATACTCTGTCGCGCTTCCCGTTCCGCTCGATCGTCTGCGATGTGGGGCGGATGTGATACTCTTCCGCCTCCAGCGCTTTCTGATAGGCTTCATCAGTGTCCGGAATCCGGAGTGGTACGCACTGCCCTTCAATCATCTCAAGCTGTCCATATCGCCTTAACATCTCGTTATGCATACACGGCTTGCTGACTTTCAGCGCTTCTGCAAGCTCACTAAGGAGCTTCCAGTACATTCCGTTCGCATCCAGGCTCCGCTTCTTCCGGTACTGTTTCACGATCACCGTCAGGAGCTTGTCCTTGATCTGGTCGATCCCTGCGATGATGTCGCCGTCAACCTCGAATGTGAGGTTCCATTTTCCGTTCATCCAGTCCTTCGCGACTCCCTTGAGCTTTCCGGTACATTCCATGCGTCATCACCTCAATTCCACGGCAGGCCCTCATCAGCCTTGTCTGGGACTTCCGGCGCAGGCTTGTCTGGCTTGCCCTTAAGGATATCCATAGCCTTTTTCCAGTCCTCAAACGTCAGATCATGTACATCTGCGACTTTATAGGTCTGTAAGATTCCTTTCAGCCCTATGCCGGTCCGCTGAAGCTCGGCGAACAGCGTGTTGACATATTTGGCTTCCAGTGTTGGCTTTGCCGGTTTACTCGGCGGCGGTGTCTCTGCATCCGGGTCCTTCATCTCCTCGGTCGGGATGCAGAATGTTTGGAAGCACGCATATTTGAACGCCGCGCTCATCGCCTTGTTCGTTGCCTTATCTCCACTATCCATTCCCTCGCCAATCACCGTGGCAGAAACAGAAGAACCGTCTTCCGCATAGAATGTATACTCTACAGTGCAAATGGAGTAGATTAAGGTGCTTCCCTTCGCTGTTTGGCGTTCTTCGCGTCTCTGATCCAGCGTTTTCGGAATGACGAACATTTTGTATTTAGTCATTGCCGGGCTCAGTGCGTTCATGACTGCGTCAATTCCGCGATACGCAAATCCCTGTCCCTGTTTGTTCCAGCTATCTTTTCCGATCGCTCCAATCTCGGCCATAACAGCCGGGATCGTTTCGTAGATACTCATTTTCTTTTTTTCTTCCATGCTCTCACCTACTTAATCTGGAGGTTCTGCCGAATGACAAGCCTTGCACCTTCGATCTCCTCGCCGTTCTTCAATGCCTTTTTCAACGCTGTCTTGTCCACAGTTGGATCAGAATACTTGATATAATTCTCCGGCAGTGCAAACACATTGCCAACATACTCAACCGCTTCTGATTTTCTCCATGATGCTGATACACGAGGCGTCTGGAACTTCTGCCCGTCAAGGACTTCGCCTACATACTTCTTAAGGCTTTCGGCTTTCGCTTCCACTCTTGCCTGACGGTCTGCGAATGCCATCTTCTCCTTTTTCAATGCTTCCGCATCTGCCTGTAAGTTCTTGATCCAGAGCAGGACGTTCTCTGTTTTCTCTTCCAGCGCCATCTGCAAGCCGTCAATGGCTTTGTATGCTTCGTTCTCGATAATCTCTCCTGTTTCCTGATCTACGGCATCGTCATACGCCTGCATCAGTGCGGCGTTAATTTCGTACAGATTCATAAGCTACCTCCAATTCTTTCACTCTATTCTCGCTTCTTTCGTTTCTATGTTTGATTCGGCGTTTCATATCTTCCCGGCATCTCTCGCAGAGGAGTCCGCCGTCCTCCAGATATGCGCCGCAGATATCACACCTGTCCGGCACGTTTCAACAGCTCCCTTTCTTTTTTCATAGCCTTAAGCATCGGGCATAAGCCTCTGTACCCTTCCTTGTCTGTTCTTCCGCTGTAGCGCTTACAACTCGCTTCGTATCCGCTACCAACAGCCCATCCGTGCTCGTGGATTGTAACGTCCAAACAGGGAACGTGCCCGCTGAACTCGAAGAACGCAGTCGGCTTGATTCCGGTCACTTCCCGGAGCCGTTCCTGTGTGGTGTTGATGTCCAGCACAATATCAAGGATCTCGTGGATCTTCTTTCTTCTCAGTTTCTCAGCTTTCTTTTCAAGTCTCTTCTTCATTCCATTTCCTCCATCCCATACATCATTGGTATCATCGCCAGCGCCGCCAGCAGACCCGCCACGCCCATCGTGGAGTAAGGCACTGTGATCGCGAACACTCCCCAGAAGCCGCATACGAGTGTTGCGATCCGCGCGAGATACTTGATCGCCTGCCGGATCATCATCTGGCGCTTCTTCGCGCGGATCCGGCGCTTTGCTTCGCTCTGGCACATAATTAGAATCATTGACTTCATCTCTTCCCCTCCTATATCGTTGGCATTAAGATGAGCAAGATGAAAAGCACCAGCCCCATCAGACCGAACAGCCCAAGCAGCTCGAAATCTTCTTTTTTCATCTCATCCCCTCCTATCTATTCATCCACGCGGCGATGATCCACGCTAAGTTGCTTCCCATCGCGAACGCCGCCGTTATTGTCCACGCGATCATCCACTTGATTGTTTCCATTCTCGCCTGCGCGATCACTTCGCTTGCCAGTGGACTATCTTTTGTGCTCTCATCCATCTTCATTCACCTTTCTTGTCGTGTTTTTCTCTCTCGATCCGGTCCGCCCAGATGCACAGCCATGCAAGTGTTGCAATAGCCCCGACCATAGCTCCCAACAGGAACATCGTCATTCCGCCCACCTCCCTTACAGATAATCCGCTTTCTCGCTGTCCGCCACCTTGCCAATCTGCATCAGCCGCCACAGCTCTCCGGAGCGGAAGGTGGATGGATCGCGGAGGCGATTGTAATAGGTACTGATCTTGAGCCCCAGGCACTTCGCCATCTTCTCATTGTCATACTGCTTCTGAGCCTTGACTTTGGCGATCAGCACGCGGATGTTGTCACTCTTCTCTTTCCCATATGTGACTTTCATGCTCTCACCCCTTTATTTGTCTTTCTGATCCTTACAGGATTCCGTGTTGCAATCAATCACTCCAGCCATATAGCCGAGGATATAATGCTTTTTATCTTCCGGGAGCTTGTCGATCTGTGTTGTTACATCTCTGATAAGGTTTCTTTTTTCGTCTGACATATATTTACCCCCTTTCGGCTGTTCTATTCTTCATCTTCAAGGATGTCTGTCACATCGACATCCAATGCACGGGCAACCCTTCCCAGTGTTGCCGGTCTCACATCTCGTCCGACAATCACATTGTTTACTGTCGGTCGAGGCATGGCGGACGTTTTTACCAGATCCTCCGTGTTCATACAAGCTCTTGCCATTGCAAGTTCGAGCTTTTTTCTGTTTGCTTTCATCTTTCCCCTCCTCGTTATTTTTATATTTGAATCTGTTTGACTCTTTTCGGTTGCGCTTGCCGTTCGTTTGTGTTATCATTGTTATGCCTAATGGCAAAAGGAAGGAGTGGTTTTCACGACCAAACTTTTGATTTTGCCTGCTCCCTTTGCTTTTAATCCGTCCGCGCTGATACCGAGACAGTTAAAACAGGTTAAAGACGGCTCTGACTGTTTTGTCAGCGATTAGGCATGTTGCAGATTCAAGACTGCGAAAGTGACAAGGTGCTTCAAGAAGCGACCAGTGTCGTTGGTTGCGATTTTTTATCTGCAAAGCATATAGGGTAAACAAACTTGATGATGATCTGGTGGGAACGACACTCCCATCAGATTTTTTCATTTGCGGCAAGCGCTCAAGGCTTTTTGTATCACCCTTGTGATTGTATAATATCACTCACGTTATATTTTGTCAAGCTTTTTTATCACATTTTCTTGACTTTTTATCACTTAAGTGATATTGTAATAGTGAAAGGAGGGATACATTTGGAAACAATCAACGAAAGGGTTTCTGCCCTTAGAAAGAAGCTCGGTATGAATCAGAAGGATTTCGCCGAAACGCTTGCTATTAAGCAAGCTGCACTTTCCATGATCGAGAGTGGGCAAAGAGATTTGTCAGAGAAGAATATCAAGTTGATATGTGCCGCCCATAAAGTCAACTATGATTGGCTTGTGAACGGAACTGGAGAAATGTTCCAGGATGACGATAGCGATGCGCAGGCTATCGTGGATTCCGTCATGACGGGAGACAATGACTTTGCCAAGAAGATTCTTGTTCAGTTCGCAAAGTTGGACGAGAGCCGCTGGCGGCAGATCGAAGAGATCCTAAACGAACTCAAAAAAGAATAATCGCAAAAGGAAGAGCCGAGGATTCATTCCCCGGCTCTTCTGCTATTCCCTCAGATAGAGATACAGTAATAATTTGTATACCCGTTTCAGTGTCTGATCCTTCTGCACTTTCTCCAGCAAGTCGATGATTTTCTTCTTATAATCCATATGCGTACCTCCATTATCGAAAAATGTCGTCAACAATGTCTTTACTTAAAGTATACGGCGTGATATGATGAATTATGATTAAATATTTATAGAACTCTGTAAATATTTAAAGCTATATGTTCGGGATATCTCGCCGGATACCTCGGAAATACAGAAGAAAGGAGGGCTTTTGTATGAAAGTATGGAAACTTGTGTCTGGCATCTTATCCGTTATCTTATTTGTGTTTGTTTCTTTCCAGTCCTGTGCCGCAGGTTTGGGAAATGCATTAGCGGATAATGGAGAGGTCAGCGGAAGTGCCGGAATCATAGTGGCTATTTTCATGCTGGCAGGCGGAATCGTTTCTATTTCTACTCGGAAAGGTGGAAAAGGTGGAAATATCGCACTTATTATTCTTTTCGGTCTCGCCGCTCTGATTGGATTTAGCATGGCGGGAAGCTACGGTGATCTTAATATCTGGGCTGGGTGGTGTGCGATCAACGCAATTATCGCACTTGTAGCCTTAATTACTGGAAAGAAAAATAAAAAGACAAAAGAATGATAATAAGCGGCGCTCGGAATAATATCGAACGCCGCTCTTACAAATGAAAAAATCGGCTCGGTGTTGGCGCACTGAGCCGATTCGATATTCCCGAAGATGCGTATCGGAAACCTACACCCATAATATACCACCTTCGGGACAGCTATGCAAGCAGAACCGGCCAGAATTTTCGGCGGGCTGCGGCAGGCTGTTATTTTTATACCCAAATTAAGGAGGACTGATTATGGCTACTGCAAAAAAGCTTCCGTCTGGATCATGGAGATGCCAGGTATTCTCACACATTGAGACATCTATTGATCCGAAGACCGGAAAAAAGAAGGACAAACGTATTTACAAGAGCTTCACCTCGGATGTGCCGGGGCCGAAGGGAAAACGTATTGCGGAACAGATGGCGGCTCAATGGGCCGCTGAGAAGGAGAATGCAACGAGTGTGCAGAATCTCACGTTGGGGGAAGCGATCGACCGTTACACTGATGAGAGGTTGTCCCTGCTATCACCCAGAACGGTTATGGACTACCGCCGGACCCGGAAGAAGGACATGCAGGAGCTGATGAATCAGAAGGTACCTACATTGACGCAGGAGCAGGTGCAGATTGCAATCAACGCCTTTGCCGCAAATCACGCACCCAAGACAGTGCGTAACGCTCATGGACTGATCGCTGCTGTTTTAGGCGTGTATCGTCCGAATTTCGCATTGAACACCAAGCTCCCGGAAAAAGTACGTCCGAAGATCTACGTGCCTACAGACGCGGAGATACAGCGTCTTATGGAGTGTGCAAAAGGGACAGAGTTGGAGATCCCGATCCTGCTTGCGGCATTCGGTCCGATGCGGCGCGGGGAGATCGGTGCGCTGACATCCGACGATATCTCCGGAAACATGGTCCACATTACGAAGAATATGGTCTTGAACACGGAACGTCAATGGATCATAAAAACGCCGAAATCTTACGCCGGTGATCGCTATATTGATTTTCCGGACTTTGTAATTGAAAAGATAAAGGGGAAAAAGGGAAGGATCGTTTCGCTGGATCCGAATCAGATCACAAGGAAGTTTCATGATCTTCTCAAGAAAAATAAAATGGAGCTGTTCCGCTTCCACGATCTCCGGCACTACTCCGCATCCATCCAACATGCATTGGGGATCCCGGATGCCTATATCATGAAGCGAGGGGGATGGGGGAACGATGGAACCCTAAAAGAAGTGTATCGCCATACAATGGATGACAAAACCATGTCGATGAACGAGATAGCAAACACGCATTTTTCAGAGTTATGCAACACGAAATGCAACACAAAATAAAAAGAAGCCTGTATTTACAAGCTTCTTTCAATGCCGGTGACCGGACTTGAACCGGTTTATAGGGCGATAAGGGAATTTCTTGAAAATACAGGGGTTCCTTGAAATTCCCTTATTTTATGCGGCTTTTGGGTGTACAATCAAGTGTAGTTATCTACACTTGATTGACGTACTCTTTACTATAATTGTAGATCTATGCAACACGAAATGCAACACGAAATCTATTACAGATCCCACCGCTCTAACGCGCCCTCTGTCCCCTTCGCATGCCAGAGTGCGCCTTGGTACTCTCCGGACTCTTCAAGGTAATACCAGTCACCTACACCCGTTTTGGTTCCATCAAACTGCACCCAGCCGGTCAGCATATAACCAGATGCGCCAAAGAGGTAGTAGTGGCGGTTGATTACTTTCCAACACATCTTCGGATAAGACCCATCCGCATTCCGCCACCACCAGCCGTGAGCGTCATGTACCCAGCCTTCCGGCAGATCCTCCGTATCTTTCTCCCATGTTGCCATAAAATCCTGTGGAGTGGCGTATAGAGCTTTGATCTTCTTCGTGCTACTGCCCCAGTCCGGTAGCTGGAAGTGTGGCTTGTCCGGGATCGATTTCCAGTTGCCGCCCCACTCAAGTCCAAGGGAAGTTCCGATCGCACCTACACGGGAAAAGAAACCGTCAGCGTCATAGTATGCGCCACGGCCATCAGCCCGGTAGATGTCAAAGGCGGTTCCCCACTGGTGGAAGGAACTATAGCTGGATCCGCGAGCGTTTGTCACCTTGTTTCCAGGTTTTGTTCGCCCCTGTGCATAAAACGCATCCTGTTCCGCCACAGTGCGGAAGGTTTCGCCGATCTTGATCTTCAAGCCCTGTTCTGCGCATTTCTGCACAAGTGCCGCCGCGAGCTTCTGGAGCCGCGGATGGCACAATGTAATATCTCTCATAGTCTTCTCTCCTTAATAGAATTCAATGCAACCACCGTCCGGTATACTTGGAGACATCCCATCAGTTACAAGCGGGTTCGACACTGTAAACTTCAGATAAATCCAATGGTAGGAATAGCCCTGTGTGTTATAAGAGGAATCTTCTTCTAATTTAGCTGTTAAAATTTTTCCTAAATCCAATTTTGTTTCGCCTGTCGCCTTCAATATTCTTATTCCGCGTCCAACGAAAGTCTGGATATCGGTTGTATTCATTGTAGCTGAGCTGAATTCCGGTGCGCGTTTATATTCGTTTAACATTACTAACAGCATTTCGTTAAGACCCAATGAAAAATGGTTAAGTGTAAAACTTTTTCCTCCTGTAAGGCGATCACCAGACGGAGTCCAAGTATGATTGTAACATGCCTTAGAGATTGCGCCACTTGAATTATTCTTAAATGTTGTTTCACATGATGGGTATTTGTATTCGTTCCACAATTCTTCGATGGACTTAGGCTTTGTTTTGCCCTGAATATTTGCGCTGCTGCCATCTGGCAACCCTGTATAATAGCTGGTACAAGTGAAGTAATATGTCTGACTCGGATCTAATCCTGTGATATCCACATAGTTATTTCCGCCACCCTGATTAGGGTTGTTTCCAGCCCCTCTGTACTTCTCTGTTCCGCCGCTCGCCCCCGGTGTGCCGGATGTTGACATCCGTACTCTAATTCCTTCCCACGGACCTTTAGCTGGATTTTTCCAACTGATACGGATTGCCGTGCTTGAGAGAGCGGCTGCGCTAAAAGATATTGCGGACTGGGTTTCCATCGTGCCGGTGTGGAGAACTCCATCTTTCCAGTATGTCAGCCCTTTCTTGACATATCGGTCTTCTGCCGTTGCTCCACCGGTCTGGCTTGCCAAGCTCTGAGCGGACACTGTACCGCCGGTATAATGCCCCTCTAAAAGTGTTGCGGACTGACCTGCGGCAAGCGTTCTATTCAGTTCGCCTCGCTCTGGCATGGTTCCGGCTTCTGCCTCGTCGTTGCTGTCACTGGTGATCGCCGTTACTCCGGCGAGAACCTGGCTCTTTTTTGCTGTGCAGTCAGAGGAGTCCGCGCCGGATCCGCCGTACTGCTTTAAAAATGCATCTGCCATTTTATTTCTCCTTTCTTCTTATTATTGTCACAATTTTATTTTCTTTACGTTTATATTGGTGTAGGGTTCCATGTCCCTACGACCTTTTTCTTTTGGCGGCACCCCGCGTTCCCCCGGTGCCGCCGTTTTTGCGCCTTCCCGTTATCGCTCAAATAACAAGTTAAAAATGAATTAAATATATATGACACTATTCCCCTCGCCTCAATATGAATTGACTTTTCTTTCCATGAGTTGAGTTTCCTGCGTGTTCAATTGACTTTTCTCAGTGCCCAGTTGACTTTTCTCAATAACAAGCCATCTCGGTGAACTCACCGAAATGGTCAGTCTGCGAATGTCCAATCCTCTGCCAGCATGTCTGCCTGTGATGCAAGCCATCCCATCTGCACCCCACTTGTGCCGATAAACGCAATGGCCTTGTTTCCGATGGCATCGTGATCACAGTTCACAATCTCTCCATCAGCCGATTTATACGAGATTGCCGTGGCCAGCTGAATATACTGTTTCTTTCCGTTCCAGCCTTTTCTGGCAACCTTAAGTCCACGTTTTAAGTATCTGATCGCATCTGAGAAAGAAAATGTTGCAATTCCACCCAGCACCGGGCAATTATGCTCGTCTGCAATCTCCCATTCATCTGATGCCACGTTAAGCAGCGTGTATTCTACTCTCTGCGTATCGCGGATGTCGAGAAGCTCGCCATCATCAGCGTCCTCCTTTCGGCACTGCATCATTACAGTTCCCTTTCTCGGATCCCAGTACCAGTAACCTCCCCATCCCGGAAGTTTTACTTTTTCTCCTTTTTTCATTAGTTTCAAAGCTTCTTTAAAATTCATAATTTTTTCCTTTCTTTTTTGAATTAAAATGTGTTATGTAAATAACAATTTGAGTAAAAGTCGCGAAACTGTTCGCACACCAACGAACATTACGACAGGGACCAATATTTTAAAATTAGATCCCGGAATTTATAGTTATGAGGATAGCAATGCAAGTGACGAGCAAAAACTTGCTATGGGCTTTCCAAAAGCTATGTGGCACTCCGAGATCACAGTCACTGGGTACTGGGCTGACAATAATAAATCGACTGGTTACATCAATATTGTGGTTCGTGATTGCAATGGCGATACTCCGTGCATATATGAAAACCTTTACGGTTGGACTGGATGGAGAGGCTGGCAATCTTATGCTTTAAAGAGTGATTCACTTCGCCTTTCACGAACATATATAAGTGGTGATTCTTATGCCGATGCAAAAAATTTATCTATTCCACCAGGAATTTATAGTGTCGGTCCAAATTATAAAAATATTCCAGAAACTACGTATGGTTTTCTGGAAATTGTGGCTGATTCCACCAACAACTGGAGGTTTTTAAAATTTACTCCGACCAATATAAAATCCCATTATCTTATGTTCTATAATGGATATGATAAAACGTGGAGTGGATGGGCACATTTTACATCTGTTTCGTAGAGTCTACATGTTACTAGCTCGAAAAAGCAAAATTCAGCGAGACTTTGGAAATTGTTATTAACGATATCTCACCTTAAGCGATGCTTTGCTTCTTACATCCTGACCGCCATGATATACCGTGACAAGCCCGATACCTGATGTGCTTGCATTAACCTGTACAACGCCGTAATCACCTGCAGCAGCATAATATCCTCCGATGGTAATAACACTGCCTCCGTCACCTAATCCAGCAACTGGAATAATGTAAAAATAATCCCTCTCATTTTTGTCAATCAAAAAATACACGACTATACATATTTCGTTCGCTGTTTTTGTGATGTTTGAGATGTTCAATACTTCATTATTACTAACAGTCCCAAGAGTTTTCCAAGTAAACTCACTCTTATCCGCCTTGTCACTATATAATTGAGTGACACGATCAGTTTGATTACTCAAATTGTTATTAACAGTTGAGATGTCACCGGCGTTCTTCGTTACCTGAGACTGTAAATCTTTGATTACATCAACGGCAGAGTTGAGTGCATCCGTGACGCGTTTGATTGCCTGCTCCGGCTTATTCAGATGCTCCGCGTCAATGTCCGGAGATGAGTTGTCTACCCAAGTAGTGGGAGTGTAGACTTCGATTTTTGCGAGTGCATCAGCAAGAGCCTGTGCGGATGCAAGGGAAACGGTATTTTCTTCTGCATGTGCGCTGGTCTCGTTTTTCTCTAATTCTTCCATGCTGTTCCTCCTTATGATCTGTGGATTTCTATAGGCAAGTCAAGGTTCGGCTTGTCGAAATTGCAGTATGCCGTGAGCTGTCCGTCTCCGGTAACGATCCGATCCACTTTGTTCCATTCCTTCCGACGTGATTTTTTGCTTGCCTTAGATGTCAGATCATCGGTGCAGGAAATATCCGGGCGGTCTGTGTCCTTAAGTCCGTCAACAGTGATCGTCTGCGTGTATGGTGCACTTGTGGTCCATCCTCCGGCCGTCAATGTGCCGGTACGTACATCATAGAGTCGGTTTATTGCCATGTTTGTCGCGTTGATATCTTCGGCTTTGAACGGATCCCCTTCCTGCGTGTAATTGGTCTGATCCACAAGGGAAATTGTCCCGTCCGAATTGCTCACCTGATTGTATTTTCTGTTACCTTCATAGATGTCGTCCTTATAGTTCGTTTTTAATGCCATGTGTTACCTCCTGTCTCCGATTGGCCTTGTCCCCAGACGGAACGCAAGCCGCCGCGCCCCGGACATGGAGGACTGATACATCTCATAGATATCCGCAAGGATCTGTTCGATATTGTTGGCTTCCGTAACGGACTGATATTCGATTCTCTGCGGCGTTGCCGGGGTCGTTGGCTTTGTGAAGTATGCTTCTCTCAGCGCCTGTATGTTGCCACGGATCCGCTGCATATCGCTGTCGGTACGGAAATCGCGCATTGTCCAGTCCGTTTTTGTATTGATGTCAACAAGCAGAATGTCCGCAAGATCACGGCAGGCTGTTTCTACACGGTTGAGATCCGTATAAGCAATACAGCCTTTTTCTGTGCGGTTTGCTACATCGTCCGCCGTGCGATCTGTTATCAGAGTCTCAAAAACACTCATCCTATCTCTACCTCCGCTGTCATTTCCCGTGTGAATGTGAAATCCATCTTTTTAATGGCTCCGATCCGTGTCCCGTCAAAGTCTGTATCTACTGAAACGATATCCCCCAACTCTTCCTCATTGAGTAAGACACGGCAGGAAACAGACTCGTTGCTGCTGTAATAATCGTATACACGGTTCAGAACTTCATTCACATTCTGAGGGTTTACGAGTGTCGCATCCTTCACTTCCACGAGATTCTCATTCTGCGATATGTTAGGGTTCGCTTTCTCATACAGGGTTGTCATGTGGGTGTATTTCTTGCCAGTCAGAACTACTTCTCCGCCGGTTCCGGTAATGATCGCCCAGTTATCTCCGGACGAGCTGATCGTGCCTCCGGTGATTGCAAGATCATAATGGGCTTCCGAAAATGTAATCTGAGCCGTCCCATTCAGAGTATCTTTGTAGAGTTCCTCCGATTCCGAGGATTTCACGTAAGTGTGCGCGTATACCTTTGCGCCGGTGGTGATGTCGCTGTGGTCGATCGTCAGCCCTGATAGAGTGTTGGACTTCGTAAAATTCTGTTTCGTGACTCTCATGCCCGGTACAAGTCCTTTTCCCGGATGGAGTCCCATATGTGGCTTTATGATGCCTGTATTCCGAGGATAGATATACAGATTGAGATCATACGCGGTGTTGACGGATGCCCCGATCGCAAAAGCAACTTGTGCGAGTGCGTCACGTCTGCGGCAGACCGGAAGATATCCGCTTACTGTCAGATTTTCCAAAGTTTGGTCAAGGAAATAGTCAATCCCCTGTCCTTCGAAAATCGCCGCTATAACGTTTTTGACCAGCTCATTATTGTATATGCCGCCCATAAAGTCTGTCGTGTCTAAAAGCCCCACAGCGTCCTCAGTATTAACTTCATAGTCCGTTTTACTTACACGTTTTCCAGATTTAAGATAAAAAATACCGATGATATTTTCATCAAAGTATAATTTCATCTGTTGGCGGCGCTGGAAATTGAATGCAATGTTCGACTTGCTCCGAATCGTGAAGCTTAGTGTGTTGATACTAAGTTCTTCGCTGATCGGGCTCATCTCTATAAAGCAATCTACATTCTTCGCTTCATCATCCAGAAATGTACGCCCAAGTCCATACTGGATATTCGATAAAAACACCGGTCTGAACGGTCTTGATGTCTTTTCAAAGGTGATCGTGATCCTATTGTAATACTCCTCTGGATGATAACAGAAATATTCATACCCGTCCGGATGGAACGTCTCAGAGGATAATGTCTCGCCGTCACGATACCACGTGATGGTGAGCTGAGAGCAATAGTCCCCGGAATGATCATTGAACACCAGAGAGATGCCCTGACTGCTGTACTTATCTGAAAATGTCGCGGTCAGCGTAGGAGGCTCATATTCACTACCTGGATACAGTTCGGAATGCGGAACCAAGCCACCCGTGGGGCGGATGATTCCGTGCGGGAAATCCCCGTTTTTATCAGATACTAGCCGAGATATATATCCGACTTCCGGGAAAACATCATAGTTCTTATAATCCTCATTCAGTAAGGAATACCCCGGATAGCTCAGTGCCACATCTGGGAAGGAATATTTCTTTTTCAGATCGCCCAGCCGCCCGCCATCATTCACGCTGTACTCTGCGTTTTCTTTCGCTCCGAGGGCGATATCTCCATATACGATCTTGAGCCCGCCAGCATCCACAAGCCTGTAGTTTGTGATCTTCGAAATCCAGATATGGCGATACGGCCGTGAAGTGTGAAGGAATGTGATTTCCACCTCATTATGGAGCTTCACGGATGCTTCACAAAAATATACGCTTGATGTCGGGGAAAAATCCATGTTTTCCACAAGAGCACCGCTTTTATACCACTTAATATTAACTATATCCGCATAGTCGCCGGAAACATCGTTAAAATTCAGCGTAATCCCTCTGGAAGTCTTGAGCCTGTCAAAATGGATCCGAAGAATCGGAGGATCCACAAAATCTCCGTTCGCGTCTGATATCTGGCTACTGATATACCCACTTTTTCCCTCCGGGATTCTGCCCGGAGTGTTTTTGTAGCTGCCATTCAGAAGAGCATAGCCCGGAAGGAGATAGGCATACCCAGGAATCGGATTTTCCTGGTTCGTGAGTTCACTTGTGGAGGAATAATACTCTTCCCCATTCGCTGATATTGACACATCCCACTTCATGTTATCTCCTTCTCTGCGGTTCCATCGCTACAAAGTTGAGTTTAAGATTATCATCATAGCCCCACAAATTAACGCCCTCTCTGCGGATCATGGTGTCGTTTGCTTCTGTGATGTATGCCTTAAATGATAACGTTTCCTGTCCGTACGGAAAAACAAGATCATGGCTATCTACCGGAGCGCTTACCACATCGTACAGCCTGTCGTAATCCTGATGCTTTCCTTCTTTCGCGGCAACTTCGAGAGTGTAATTGTAATATGTTCCGATGATGTCTCTATGCATTACTCCGTCAAGCGTGCGCCCAGAGTTGTCCGTATCGGTTACTTTTGCGTTTCTCGAGAGTTTCATGACATTTACGTCATATTCCACTCCATCCACGGTAAACACTGTAAAATGGCTCATCGGCTTCCTCCTGTTACAAGTCTCACGCTTCCGCGGTTGTTCTCTGCATCAATTACGGGTTTCAATACTCGCCCAAGCTGCGCAAGGTTTCCCTCGAAGCGAATCACGACTTGACGGTTTCCACCTACTCCGCTTTCTGCGAGTGCTTCCATAAGTGCCTGTTTCATTGTACTGAGCGGAGAAACGACCTCAGTTTCCTGTTTGTTATCGCCCAGAATCGCCGCGAACTCACCGGCGCGAGGAGGAACCACGGTACCTGATGCCAGACGCGGCAAATGTACCTTGCTTGCGGTCGGAATGTCCAGTCCGAAGGATTCTCCGCCGATTCCCGGCACCCAGTCAGGAATATCAAAGCTCAGATTGTTAAGTGCGCTGATCATCCTATTCAGCGCATTGATGACACCGTTCACCATCGACTCCACACCGCCGAGGATTGTGTTGATGACGGATTTCATCGCGCTCCAGATGCCATTCCATATGGTGCTGGTCTCCGATTTCAGCGTGTTCCATGCGGATACAATGTTGTCTTTGATCGCCGTGAATTTCGCCGTTGCGCTGTTCCGGATCTCCTCCCACTTCGTTCCAAGTGTGCTGTTGATAGATCCCCATGCGCTCTCAGTGCTGGTTTTCGTCTCGTTCCAACGCGTTGATACAGTTTCCTTGATCGCCTGAAACTTCTCGCTGGCGGATGTTTTGACCGCTGTCCATGTGCTTTCAAGTCCGCTCTTAATGCTGCTCCATTTCTCCTGTGTCTTCTGCTTAGTCTCGTCCCACTTAGCGATGATCTTATCCTTGATCTCCGCGAATTTCGCAATAACGGAGGAAATGAAATTGCTGATTCCGTCACGGAGACCTTCCATGAGGTACTGCCCCATTTCCATCATGACGGTGGACGGGCTGTGGATCCCGAATGCAGACTTGAATCCATTGATAAACGGTTTGAAGATGTTGTTCACAATCCATGATCCGACATTTCGGAGTGCATTTATGATTCCGTTCCAGAGTCCCTGCACGATATCTCCGCCGGACGCTTCAATGTATCCGGAGAAATACGAAACTACACTGTCCCACGCATTTGCGAGTACATCCCCGAGTCCCTTCAGGAGATCTATTCCGGATGCAATCGCTGTTCCGATCAGCTCTCCGACCGAACTAAAGACGCTTGCATAGTCGAATCCCTTAAGAAATCCCCCGATTGCATTGATGAGCCCCATAGGAATTGCGCGCCAGTCAACGCCCTGGAACAGTCCTGTGATGAGCTGCACAAGTCCGGAAACGAAATGAGAAACTACACTTCCGAGTGTGCTCCAGCTAAACGTGGAGAAGAATCCTGTAAGTCCGGCAGTGATCGCCGTTCCGATTCCTTTCCAGTTCGTTGTGGAAAGAAACTGATCCAGTTTTCCCATCGCAAAGTTTACGCCGGTTCCGATCTGCGTTCCGATGTAGTTCCCGACTCCCTTCCAGTCCTCTGCGGCGATCAGCTTTTTGATGGTGTCCGCCATGTTTTTTATGGAGGAGCTGATCTGTTCGGTCGTGAACATGTCTTGCGGGGACGTGCTGCCACCTCCGCCGGATCCGGAATCTTTGCTTTTTGATCCGATCTGTTCGATCGTATCAAACGAGGCAAGACTTTTTTCTGCCTGTTTCGCCGCTGATCCTGTTTTTTTCAACGAGGACGCATAATTCTCCTGCACCTTTGTGGCTTTCACGAATGTGTTCTTGCCGGTCAGTGCTGAGAAAAATTGTGCTACTGCATTGGCGGCCGTAGTCAAAAGGCTGATGAGCGTATTCAGTGCCGGAGCGATCATCGTAAGGATCGGGGCGAATGCTGTGGCAAGTGCGTTTTTGAGCTGCGTCAGCGATCCCATAAGCCCGGAAACCGTGTTGTTTGTGTCCCCCGAATACTGGACAAGGTTTTTCATTCCTTCGCCCACAGCACTCCTGAGACGATTGAAGAGGGCAAACAATGAACGAATGCCGAACGTATAGCTCAGCATTTTCTTGAAGCTCATGCCAGCTTTGTCGATTCCTTTTTGCAAGCCTCCGCTGGATTTTGTCGCTTTTTTTGCCTTCTCTTCGTAATCTTTTACGCTTGCCTTCAAGGAATCAAACGATGTGCGTACTCGGTTGTTGGTATCCTCAAGTGCTGCCTGCGCTGCGGCGTACTGCGCTACAACTTTCTGCCCTGATTCTGTATCAGCTCCAGACACGTACGCGCCTCCAGAAGATTCCAACGCTGTCTTTGTCTTCTGCGCTTCTTCAAGTTTCTCACGCAGCATGTCGATATCGTATTCCATTCCTTTAAAGGCCCGGCTATTCTGCTTTCCTCCGGTCTCCATAAATTTGATTTCGCGCTCGATCGCTGCATCAAGCTTTTTGTTTACGGAATCAATTTCTTTGTTGAGGTCGGTGTACTCCTGTGTAGGTATCTTTTCTTCTCTGAGAGCATCCACCTTTTCCTTAAGGGTTTCCACCTTCCGTGTCTGTTCTGCATACTGGCTGTTGAGCTTGGCGAATGCGTTTGCCTGCTTCTGCAATGCCGTTTTCGCCTTATCTCCGATTCCAGAGACAGACTCCGCCATGCGGCGTGCGGCGGTTTCCATTTCCTTCGTTCCGGCTACAAATCCCTCATCTGTGATTGTTGTATCAATTACTATGGTTCCGTCAGCCTGTCCCATTAAATCATCCCCTTACAGCCATTTTTCCAGTGCTTCCATCTCTTTTTTCTGTTCATCCGTCAAAATCTTTTTGATGCCTACAATTTCGGCATTCTCTCGTTCAAATTCCCGTTCCCACTTCTCCAGCTTCTTGTGTTTGGCTTTCTTTTGCCGGATCGCCAGCACTTGAGAAAATAGCCCATCACCGATCTCCATAAAATAGCTAAGGAACGTCCACCAGTGCAAAAATGCTACGGCGCGAACTTCGGTCCCGGCTACTTTGTTCACGGCTGGGACGATGATCCTGCCGTCCTGATTCCAGTTGATCAGTCTGGGGCTGTTCTTCTTCCCTTCCGTTCCGCAATCGATGAATTCCACAGCTTTCTTGCAGGCTTCCTCTCGCGATTCTCTTGGAATCTTGTCGAAGTCCTTATACAGGATTTCAAACATGATTTCCTGCTTCTCGCCATCCGTCCAATTTGGATCCTCGCAAGCCTCCAAAATTCCAATAATGGAACGGAAGTCTGCATTGATTGCATATTCCGTCCCATTGATTTCTACAGAAGTGGGTAGTGTATATCCGTTCATTTTCTGTATTTCCCGACATAATTTCTGACACGGGAAATACTCTTTTTGATGCGGACATTCATTTCATTCTCGATGAAATGAATCAGCTGATCGAGAACGTACTCGCAGAAGAAACGACCGTCTGCGCACGGACTCCACGGATTTGAATACTTGAAAAGTTCCTCAGACGCCCCTTTGGAGTTCAGAAGCTCATCGAAAAGTTCTTTTACCGGAGCTGTCATCTTGCCCAGTGCTTCCGGGTCATCAGACGCCGGGATATCCAGATCTCCGAACTTCTTCTGTACAGCCTCCGCGCGTTTGATGATGTCGAAGTCTGAAGGATTCCACATGAACCCGCCGGTCTTGGTTCCGTTCTTGTCAACGATCTCGATATATTCGCGATCATCAATCGTGATCTGTCTTGCCATGCCTCATACCTCCGTTATTCAGTTATTCGCTTAAGGATGCTGTAAATGATTTCTTGGAAACGTCCCATGTGCCTTTTACGCGGTTTCCGGCCTTGTAAATCGTGAATGGGATCTGTACGCCGGAGGTATCGCCTCCGACACTGTTGGGGATAACATAGACATCTTCACGGTAAGCCCAAACAACGGTGGGAGCCGCTGCGTCAGTCTCTCCCGGCTTGAGAAGCACGTCAACCATTGTGGTTTTGCACTTGTCGCCAGTTGCTCTTGTGTTGGCGATATCCATGAGTTTGTTAGAGAGGGCATCGTCATAGTCCTCGTAGTAGAACGGATCAGCGTCAGCCTGTACCTCATAGCCGGAATGCTTCACGGTCTGCTCACCGAGAATGTTTTTCTGGACTTCCACATCCGGGTTCAGTTCCTCGTTGTACTCCTCCAGATCCTTACCGATGCGGACGTAAGTTGCTGATGTTCCGTTAAAAGATGCATCTAAATAATGCGCAAGATATTTTCTTTCAATCATAGAAAAATGCCCTTTCTGCCTATAACTTTTTAGGCGGTATAGGTTAGCGGCAGCACTCAAAATGTACTGTCGGTTTACAGTTCAAAATCATTCGTGTACCTGACAGATATCGGTAAAATCCAGTCCTGTACACCGTTCTCCTGCGGCTCTGTGCCGTATGAATTGTCACGGGTGATACGTTTTATCACTCGCCCGGATGCAAGCTCCGGAAATGCTTCCAGACGCGTCACCGCGCCGTTTATTGTGATCGGCTCTCTGCATATCCATTTTCCAAGATTGTCAAGGAAAGCCTGTATATTCAGCTTATACCGTTCTTTCTGTGATGCAGTGCGATACACGACATAAAAAGGGAACTGGCAGATCTGATGGACTCCGCCGCAGATATCCTCTTTCTCACTGTACACGAGTGCGCCATTGTCTGCTGAGAACGCGATTCCACTGTCCTCTCCGAGTTCCTCAAATCGGATCACTTCCCCAGGATCCAAACCGGGGTACTGATTCAAAAGTGCTTTCATGGCGGATGTGAGTATTTCATATCCTGCCGCATCCTTTCCGATCGGCTGAGCATTAGCCACGCTGTCCACCTCCCGCCGTTTTCTTTACTTCACGAATCCACGTTTCTCCATCCTTCTCTTTCGCAGCGTCAAACCAATGAGCCTGCGCCGCCGGATGCTTTGTCTTGGTATATGTGAGTGCTTCCTTTGCGCGAGTCTTGCCGGAATACTGGCTGACAAGTACCTTTTTTGCACCTTTACGCGCCCACGATGATCCGGTTTTCTCATCCACCATGCCCTTGCCTTCATAAAGGAAACGTCCTTGCGGACCATAAGCGGCAAACACTCGCCCTGATCCCTGCACCGCCGCACTCGCCGCCCTGGTGACGTTTACGAAGGTTCCAGTCTCCATAGGCATAAACGGCACCATACTATTCATGACAGCGCCGTCAAGCTGATACTGGGCTTTCCGATACTGCTCTTCAAAGCGACTCATATCAATCTTGACTTTCACATCTCCATCAACGACAGAGAACCCTTTGAAGTGGTGTGTTTTGCTCGCCATAATCCGCCTACTTTCCGAGAATCTCAAAGTGTGGAATCACTGTATAAGGACCGCCCACGCTCGTGATCTTGAAAACGAAATCGTGGGAACTGTTCATGTACTGATAAAATCCTTCGCGATAGTCCGTATCGTTCACCACGCCGCCATCCCATTCGCCCTGCCAGAAAAAGCTATCTGATCCGAACGTAATACTCTCTGCAAGAGTGTCATTCGTCTGCCCCTTCCACTTCTTCGGCGGCACCCACGGAATCATGCCGGAAGAGTCTGTAATTAAGATACGATCATCTTCCGGGTCTGTGGCGTGCTGATAATAGGCGATGTGAAGAATCGCGTTATCCGTGCTGTCGGCTCCGTACTTCTTCATGATCGCTCCGCGGTCTGTGTTCAAGTCCACACCGTGTAACACATGCGGATACCATACGGCTTCGCCAGATATGGGGCTTTCGTAATAGTTGAACACTGTAATTGTTTTATCGTACATGTCAATCTCTCCCCCCATTATCTCCTCCTGTTGGCTCTATTCCCCACTCTTTCCATCCTAGTTACGCGTTTCATGGTTTTATCTTGCCGGTCAGCCATATCAAGAAATTTTTGCGTAGCCTCGCGCTCTCTCTTGTAATCATTTTCGTCAGATCGTCTCTCGGAAGATGATAACTCACGCACTGATGCTCCGCTCTTCTCCACTCTGTCCCGGAATTCCTTTGCACTCATATTTAATGGTGTAGGTTCTGGAGTACCGTCAACGCCACGCTGATAGTAGTTTTGACTTCCGATCTTTGTAAAATAATACCGGGTTGTCTCACCATTCAGTGTTACATCCAGTCCAGATATACGGGAACTTCCACCAGATTTTCCGAATCCGCTCTCGCCTTTTGGCATCAGCCACACACCGCCTTTTTGAATTTGTCCTGAAATGGTTTCACTCGAATGATGTTCCCCTTGCATTCATCCGGCACAGTGCCATAAAAGATGATGCAGGATGGTTCCAAACGCTTAACCATCTCGTTGTATCCATCAATGAGCATCTGCTTGTTACGCTTGCTTTTCATGCAACCCACACTGCTGATAGCAACAACAGAGTTTTTCGGTTCACCGTCAAAGCAGAAATCATATGACGGCGGATAACTCCATGTGACTGTAGGAATCACACGCACACCGTTCTCTTGCAGATATGCGCCAATCCAATGCTTGCGGAAGTGGTTAAACACCTGCACAGCTTTTGGAAAGTCTGCATACGGGGAAAAGTCCGGGGCAAACACATACTGGAACCGTCTCAGCTTCTCCAGATACGCGCCTGGATTCGTCCACAAGCGGTTAAACTGGTAATCGTCAACGAAGAAATGTACCGCTTTATCTTCCGGGTGCTTTTCTTTCAGAGCATAGTTCCAACCGATGAAGTCCGATATTTCATCAACGTCATACATTCCCTGTATTTCCGGGATATCGTACTTCCCCACGCCCGCATATATTCTTTTCTCGCAGTTTTCCCAGAACCTTGTCTGCCGGAACGGTATGTTTCCCATTACTTACTCCAGTCTTTTCCGTTATTGCTCATTCTCTTCCACAATTCCGTGAGCTTTTCCCAGCCATACATAGCCACAAACGCCACGATGAACCCTGCCATAATCGCCGCGAGGATCATGTACCACAAAATTTCTGTGTGGATGTACTGCATGTATGCCACAAAAGCCGCCACGGTAATTCCGATGGAGAGAACGAACACAAGTGCATCGGTCGGGAGCTTCGCAAGGAACCCGACACCCTTAAATACCTGAGTGATGACGGACACGCAAAACGCCAGAATCCCGATTACTGCCAAGATCATAGTCATGTTTGCAAATAGGGTCTCCATGTTAGTCCTCCTCT
>ERZ1034984.480-NODE-480-length-44440-cov-9.177808_pt1 | contig 44440 bp, 43 predicted proteins | sample MGYA00520589_ERZ1034984 | MGnify/ENA primary metagenome ERZ1034984 (study PRJEB33766, sample SAMN09781790) | gut metagenome | biome: gut microbiome | host: Homo sapiens | place: Madagascar | study: EMG produced TPA metagenomics assembly of the PRJNA485056 data set...
ACACCATTCTTAATATATCACAGGAGGTTTTTTATTGATATCCTAACCGCTTTCAACTATTCCATTCTCCCCGGCATAGCTGGGGGATTAGACTTTTCATTCAGGTGCTATCTGAAATCGGAGGTGATATGTCTGTCTTCCCCACAGCTAAAAACCTCGTATCATGGGCTGGATGTTGTCCCCATAATGACCAAAGCAATCATAAAATCAAATCTACTAGGATTTCCCGTGCTGGTTCCTATTTTAAACCAGTTTTGATGCAAGTTGTAAATGCTTTAATCAAATCCAAGAAACATCCTAAATTTACAACCCGTTATCGACGTATAAAATCACGCCGTGGTCACAAGAAAGCTATCATTGCCATCTGCCGTATGATCCTGACTGCTATCTGGCACATACTCACAGATTTAAAGCCATATACACCTGAAGGCTTTCTTGAATCGCGACCTGTGAATGAATCCAAAATATTGACTATTTCACAGGCACTTACCACTGCTATTACAATCAAAAAAACTATTTGCTTCCCTCTTTTTATATGTCTTATATCCTGCATTCTATGTTTCTCTCTTTTACTTGTAAGTATTTTCCTTTAGAAATTTCTTTTGAATAAGTTCTAACTGTTCTTCATTCTCTGCTAATGGTGTATTTGTAACAGATAAACTCTTTAGATTTTTTAACTTCAAAATATCTTTTGCTTCTGATACATTCGTTCCATCTAAATTTAAGTACTCTAAATTATTCAATTCAGTTAGCATACCTACATCAGAAATATTACATCCACTCAATGATAAATTTTTTAATTTTAAACACTCTGCTATCGCTGAATAATCTGTAAACGATTGATTTTCCACCGAAAGCACCTCTAAATTTTTTGCATTTCTCAAAAAATTCAAATCATTTAAGTTTCTCTCCTCCGAAGATAACTTCAGCTCTTCTATATTCGGACAATTTTCAAATATAATTTCCAACTCTTCTGCATTTCCAGCAAGCGGTGTATCCTCAATTTCCAATTCTTTCAGCGATTTTACGTTCACAATCTCTCCTGCTTTTGAAACATCACATTTTTCTATCCATAAGCTTTCTAATTCTGTAAGACCATCTAACATATTTAGCTCTGTCATATTACACTCTTCAAAAGACAGCATATTCAAATGTGGTATTTCTGAAATTGGTGAATAATCAATATCCCCCTGATAATACAAACTTACAACAATAAGTTTTTTTCCTTTTTTCAAAAACTCCACATTATCCAATTCACAATTTCCATTTTCATTAGACAAATATATCGTTGTTATATTTGGGCATTTTTCTAAAATACTTCCCAGCTCTTTTTCTATTTGTTTTACTCTTTCCTTACTTTCCGGCTCCGGTATTTTTCTTCCTACAAAGGGATAATATGACAGTGGACAATTGGGATAACCGATAATTAATCTTCTCAAATTGGTACATTTTTCAATATCAACCAATGTTTCATAATACCCTGTATAACCAATATTCAATTCTTCTATCTTTTCTAAATCGGCTTCCCGAATTTTATTCACTGTTTCCACTCCAGCAGACTTCGATATCATTTCTGCCATTGTCGCATCCTCAAATGCAACTTTATGGGAATTATCAATCAAAACCGCTATTATAAGTGCTATAACTGCCATTAACATCACTATTGAAATAAAAATAACAGTACTTTTTTTCATATTTTTTATACTTTGCATCCTATTCTCCTTAATCTACTTTGAAAGTATTTTCCTAAATTTTTTTCCCACATTGTCATCACTTTGTACTTTTTGCCAAAATTCTACTATATCTTCCGGATTCTCTAATACCATCTCCCTAGTCAATTCTGTTGACAGCGCTTCCTTCAATACATCTTCCTTATTAAAATCAGCTATCTTAGAATCTGTACTTTCTCCCTCATATGGATAAAATTCATGATTATTATTATTCGCTAAATCAAAATCTACAAAACTTACACAACAATCGAAACCACTATATAATAACGCTACATTAATATCCTCTATCTCTTCTGCAATAAACTCCACTTTTCGTTCTGCATCTTTTTTATTTTCAAATGTATTCACCACAGCTTTCACACCTTCTCCAATAACCGGAAGATAACCAATTGCCTTTCCTAATTTCTCTTTTCCCGGTATTGCTTTAATTCTATCAGACCAATTTTTAAATACCTGATTATCTATTTTTACCTTTCCTTTGGCTTTATTTACTGCAAACTTTCCCATATCATTCCCAAATGCATAACCACCAAAATAATTAGAAAGTGCATAACCAGCATAATTACTCTGAACCAATCCAATATCCTCTCCATTCACAGTCTTACTAACTATAACAGTAGAATTTCTTAATGTAGAACCAGTTGGTTTACTACCGTTAACCACCAGCCCTTCACAAAGTCCCAGTATTATTTCTCCTCCCTCACTCTTCTTAACACTTATTGTTGGATAATCAACTTCATATTCTCCACTAAAATCTCCGATTTGACTGATAACATCCAATAATGTCATACGTTGCAGCATAACATCTCGCTCTATCTCACTTTCCAACACCGCTTCCTCATCCCCTGCCGTACCATATTCTTGAATCACTTTCAATTCTGCTTCTGCATATGCTTTCATTCTTGCTCTTATCTCATTTAATTTTTCTTTGTCTATTCTCCATTCAGAATAAACTTTATAGTTCATCGTTGACGCATACCATGAAGTATTATAATCCACCCTTTCTCCCATCATTCCCTGCATAAATACAGCCAAATCTTCATCATCCGCCATCAAATATGCCAATGCAAGTACATCATATTCTGCTGATGTAATCTCTCCCGCATCTTTTCTAAGGATTTTCTCCACTTCTTCCATGTCAATGGTAAGTTCTCCACTCTCTGATATGTGAAACACGCGATTAAAATAAATATCGTAAATTTCTGACCGCCAACCGGCATTCATATCCGGATGATATGCTCCATCATAAAATGAACTGGTGATATTGTCCAGTGCACTTTCTACTGTTGCCCGTATGGCTGTTCCCTCTGCAAACAAACCACTGGTAAGGGACTCAATTCCATCGTATTGATTTTCTTTTTCCTGCCAGACATCATACAATTTCTGTTCTAATTCTGCCATTCCTTCATAATGAACCACTTTCGTATTATAATTAAAACGAGTGGTTGCGCTGGTTGCTTTTCGTGCTTTTTCTCTATATATTGCAGCTTTTTGCTCATTGAACTGTTTGGCAGACATCTGCATCTGTTTCTTTGCCAAGATAACTCCGCCATTTAATTCTTGAAAACCTACTGCTATTTTCAAAAATCGAAAATCATGGATATCACAATCATTTGCTGTCCTCATTGTCTGTAGGACTGTCTTATAATCCTCCATTTGTAATTTTAATGCATCAAATGCTTCACTCTTTATTTGTGCATCTTCCTGAAACACACTTAACTTTTCTTCTAATGCATACGTTGCTTCACTGTCATTTTTTAATTTTGTAATTGCCGCATCGCATTGTGCCTTCATATTTGCCGGATTTAAATAGGAACTTTCATTCATACATATTTCCCCTCTGTGTCTTCTCGTCTCTTTCTTTATTTTCTAGTCTTCCTGTTCTTCTTGTCTGCGTTTTATTTTGGACATTTAAAGAAATTCTTTTTTCCGTTTTTATTCGGCAATTTCAGTTTTTCTTTTTTAACATTTTAATATTCCGTCTCAATTTTAAGTTCCGGAAACTGTTTTTGAATAAGGTTTAACTGTTCCTCATTCTCTGCAAGGGGAGTATCTGCAATTCTAAAAAAGCTAAGATTTTTCAATTTTAATATATCCGTGGCTTCTGAAACATTCGTTCCCGTCAAAACTAAACTATCCAAATTTTCCAATCCACCTATCATACTTAAATCGGAAATATCACAACAATGCAAAGATAAAAACTGTAATTTTGTACACTCTGAAATAACTGAATAATCTATATCTGATTGATAAAACAAACAAATAGCACCAAGATTTTTCCCCTTTTTCAAAAATTCTATATTATCTAATTTACAATTTTCCCCTTCATTAGATATATAAATATCTTCTAAATCCGGACATTTTTCTAAAATACTTTCCAATTCTTTTTCTATTTGTTTTACTCTTTCCTTACTTTCCGGTGCAGGCATTTCTCTTCCTGCAAAGGCATAGTATGCCATTGTATATTGTGGATAGCCAATGATTAACCTTTTTAAATTTGGGCATTTTTCAATATCAACCAATGTATCATAATAGCCTGTATACCCAATATTCAATATTTCTATTTTTTCTAAATCTTCTATACGGAGTTTATCCACCGATTCTACTCCTACATTCTTTGCTATCAACTCTGCCATTGTTTTATCTTCAAAAACAACCTTATGTGGATTGTTTATCTGTACCATTACTACAATAGCTATAACTATCACTAATACTATCCCCGCCGCTACAACACCAATTCTTTTTTTAATATTTTGCATCCTATTCTCCTCACTTATTTGCAAGTATTTCATCAAACATATTTCTCAAACTTTCATCACTTTGTATTTTCTGCCAAAATTCCACCACATCTTCCGGACTTTTTATTATCATATCACTTGTCAACTTCTTCGAAAAAGCTTCTTTCAACGCTTCCTCTTCATTAAATCTAGTTATCTTAGAATCCGTTTGTTCCCCTTTATATATATAAAACTCATGACTGTTATTGTCTGTCAAATCAAAATCTACAAAGCTTACACAACAATCAAAACCACTACATAACATTGCTATATTAATATCACTTATTTCCTCTTCTACAAACTTTACATTTTTCTCCGCTTTTTCTTTATTTTTCCATGTGTCTACCCCAAACTTTACTACACTTCCAACAACTGGAATATAGCCAAGTGCCTCTCCCAATTTTTCTTTTCCAGGTATTTGTTTTATTCTATTTGCCCAGTTTTTAATTGATTGACTATTAGGAGTTACTTTTCCTTTCATTTTACCAATTGCAAACTTTCCCGCATCATTTTCAAGAGAATATCCGCCCAAATAATTAGTAAGTATATACCTAGCATAATTGCTTTGTACTATTCCAATATTTTCTCCAACCACAGTTGCGCTAATTACTACCTCCGAATTTCTTAACGTAGAGCCAGTTGGTTTGCCACCTGTAACAATCCGCCCCTCATTAATCTCTAACATCATCTCTCCACTTTCTCGTTTCTTGATGGTCATTGTTGGGTAGTTTGCCTCATATTCTCCGCCAAATAATCCAATTTGATTAATTACATCTAATAATGTCATACGTTGCAGAATAGCTCCTCTCTGTAATACTCCAGCTCTTGCAGACTCTTTATCTTCATCAATTCGGTATTCTTGAATCACTTGTAGCTCTGCCTCAGCATACGCCTTCATTCTCACCCTTATCTCATTTAATTTTTCTTTGTCTATTCTCCACTCAGAATAAACTTTATAGTTCATCGTTGACGCATACCATGAAGTATTATAATCCACCCTTTCTCCCATCATTCCCTGCATAAATACAGCCAAATCTTCATCATCCGCCATCAAATATGCCAATGCAAGTACATCATATTCTGCTGATGTAATCTCTCCCGCATCTTTTCTAAGGATTTTCTCCACTTCTTCCATGTCAATGGTAAGTTCTCCACTCTCTGATATGTGAAACACGCGATTAAAATAAATATCGTAAATTTCTGACCGCCAACCGGCATTCATATCCGGATGATATGCTCCATCATAAAATGAACTGGTGATATTGTCCAGTGCACTTTCTACTGTTGCCCGTATGGCTGTTCCCTCTGCAAACAAACCACTGGTAAGGGACTCAATTCCATCGTATTGATTTTCTTTTTCCTGCCAGACATCATACAATTTCTGTTCTAATTCTGCCATTCCTTCATAATGAACCACTTTCGTATTATAATTAAAACGAGTGGTTGCGCTGGTTGCTTTTCGTGCTTTTTCTCTATATATTGCAGCTTTTTGCTCATTGAACTGTTTGGCAGACATCTGCATCTGTTTCTTTGCCAAGATAACTCCGCCATTTAATTCTTGAAAACCTACTGCTATTTTCAAAAATCGAAAATCATGGATATCACAATCATTTGCTGTCCTCATTGTCTGTAGGACTGTCTTATAATCCTCCATTTGTAATTTTAATGCATCAAATGCTTCACTCTTTATTTGTGTATCTTCCTGAAACGCACTTAACTTTTCTTCTAATGCATACGTTGCTTCACTGTCGTTTTTTAATTTTGTAATTGCCGCATCACATTGTGCCTTCATATTTGCCGGATTTAAATAGGAGCTTTCATTCATATATATTTTCCCTCTGTGTCTTTCTCATTTTCTGCGTTTTTTGTTTGCATTGTATTTTGGATAATCGGGTATGGAGTTCTTCTATATCGTTTTCCATACGACTTCTTCGTTGTTTCACTTCCTCACGGAATTGACTGTCAAATTCTATTTTCTTTCTTCGAAATGCACTGAGCATATCTTGCTTTTCATATAATAAACGCTGTATCTTTTCATCTTCAGAAGAACATTTTGCCCGCATCTGTTCCACGAGCAGATGCGACTGCGTAATCCACATATCTTCTTCCTCTTCTTCTCTTAAGATACTTTTAGCTTCATATTCATAACTTTCTTGTTCTCTTTCTAATGTTTTAATTCTACCTTGTAATGCTTCTATCTCTCGTTCACCTTTCTTTTCCACTCTCTACTCCCTGTTTTCTATTTTGAAGTTGTAACTTTATGATTCCAAATCTCTTTTAACTGTTCATCGTATTGCTGAAAGGTTACACCCAGGCTCTCTATATTATGAGTCTCCTGTGCCATCGCACTTTGCATACGTTGTAAGACTTGTTGCGATTTTGCGTAAACCTGTTGTGCTTTTGCATTGGCTGTAATTGTAGTTTGTGTATCTGATGGATTCAATGTTACTGATTCAAGGTAGTGAACTGCACCTGAAATGGTTGCGATACCGGCTTCTACTGCCGCATGATTTACTTTGATTTCTTCACTAGACATACTTATATCCCCTCCTTCTTTATCATGCTCCCATTTTTTCTCTAACCAGTTTAACAAATCTCTTATATGGTGTCAAATTTTCCCCAAAAAAATCTGCAACACTTTCGGATTTCGGAAAATGTTGCACTTTTATATTTTTCCCACTACAAAAAAAGAGAACTACCTCAAACATGATAATTCTCTAAATAAAAATGCCGCAGACCGGAATCGAACTATAACGTAGATTCTCAAACACTGATAGAAAGGAGATTTCCGAAATCCTCTGACGTATGTACATGCGAGGTACATACATTTTCCTCTAACACACTCTATGTATTAGTTGTGGTTCACTATCATATATCATTGATTTTATGTAATATAATTCTACACTTTGGCATTTAAACTTCTTATGATTAAAAATTGCATAGTTGACTCCCTCTGGATTAAGTGTACTTTTAAATTTAATTCCATCATATCCCAAACTCTTCACAAAATCAGCAATGTACTGCGCAGGCAAATAATCTAATTCACTATCTTGCCTTCGCAATGGTTTAGCAATTTCATTACTCATCTGCTTTAATATTTTTATATTAATCGCAAACCAAACACTATCAAAGTTTCCGGTTGAAAACGGACTAATATTATCCAAATTTGACAAATCAACAATTGTTATATCCTTCTTAAGCACAAACTCTCCAACCGAAATATAATCAAAGTCTCTAGCTCTAATTTCATGAAACGTTGTTTCAATATCTCCTGCTAAATACAAACATACAATTCCAGCTGAATTTGCCCTTCCTGCTGTCACAAACTGCAATGGCGGTGGACCCATTTCTGATTTTTCAAATCCTTTTTCATCCGAAATTCTTCCTCGATATAACGTCAACTCACTAGCTTTATAACTCGTATGCATACTTTTACTTTCAAATAATTCTTGCAACAACTCTAAATTCACATGATTAGAATGAAATCTATTAATATTCTTAATAGAGCTTTTAAACTGCTCCCATGTAAATTCTTTCATCAGGCACTTTTTTCTTAAAAATGATGAATCACATACTTCTTTTATTCCAACTTCTTGAGTAAATATATCTGAATCCTCTTCATAAGAATCTTTACATATTTCAATAACAATTTTCTGTACTTCTGATGGTGTTACAGTAAAGATTGTCCAATTCTCCTTTAAGGTCTCTGCCAATGGTCTTAAATACTCTCTTGGGAAATCATTAGGTAGTCCACTTACCGGAGTATACACATCTAAAATATCTGAAAAATAATCTTGTAGATATTCATCTTGTTCCGTATCATATACAGCAATATTTATTTCTTTTGTAATCTCACATATCCCTAAACGCTTTTTCGATTCTATCATAGAACAAATTTCCGCATCTCTAAAGCAATTTACGCCAACTAACATTTATATTTCCCCTTCTAAAAACTTATTCATCAATTCCAAATGATGCATTATTGAGTATTTCTTTACAGTTCCCAATCCTGGATATCTACCTTCATAATAACAATTAACAAATTCCTGTAATCCCCTTGTCATTGGTATATTCTCTTCCTTTACCCATTTTACAAGTTTTTTCACAGCCTCACCAAACTTTCTAGCTGGGTCATTAATATCTTGATTAGAATCTGAAACAAAATGATGTACTCGCAATTCATTTCTCTTGCTAAAATAAACTATGTGAATGGCAACGGCTAAAGGAGCAAATCCACTTTCATTATATTCTGCCCCTACAACAGAATAATCAGAAAAACCTTGAAAACCTTCTTTTTTAAAAAATACATGATCTTCTGAAAAAAATTCATCTTCTTTCTCAATATAATCTGCATTTCGTGAAGCTTTCTGGAATCTATCCATAAAAATCACTTTCGATTCTGGTGCTTTTCTCTCAAAACTTCTATCATCTGGAATCAAAGAATAGATAGGTTCTTTTTCATCATATACTTCTAAATAAGCATCCATACAGTCTCTTATTGGATTGATAATCATAAATTTATACCTATTTTCTTTTTTCATTAAAATCTTAGGAGTTGCTTTTTTCATAATATATGCTTTAATTATATTTGACTTCTTGACCTCTTCTAATATCTCTTCAACATTCCTATCACTTTCCATCCCCTTTTCTTTCATTTTTGATACAAAATCCCCCACTTCCGGATTCATCACCAAAGCAATCCTATGTTCCTTCTCAGAATAAATTTTTAGAGTTCTTGCTAAAGTTGAAGTCGGTTTTATTGGTTCTATTATAGGTATAATCTTATCTCCTATAAGTTGCTCCTCCAGCAGTTCTCTCAATGCAATTAACTCAAATTGCCTCCCTCTCAAATATGGAAAATACATACTTAACCTCCAAACTGTTTATTTAAAATATTATCAATTTTTTCACATTCTTTTTGTTTTAATGTATCAAAATATACCAAAAACCTAAGTTCATCCGGCATTCTAATGCTTTGTTCTACAATCTCTATCTTCATTCTCGTTTTCAATTGCTTTAACATTTCTCGTTGTAACTCACAAATTTCTATTTTTTTAATAAGTTTAAAACACTCCGCATAATACTCAAACTGTGATACCTGTGGTAAATTCATATTATGACTTTTTATAATTTCTTCAAACTCTTTTTTTCTTAAAATTCGAAAAATTGTCTCGTATTCCAATTTTTCTTTATATTCTTCTGGCTTTCTTAATGTTTTCAACGCATTTCTTTTTGTTAATACCATTATTCCCACACTATTATCAATTGTCTTTTCTATTCTTTCTAAATTCTCTTGGTATGTAACTATATACACACTCGTAAAAGCCTTATAATAATCTTGTATTTGACTATCTAACCGTTCCAAATTATCTAATTCTGTTTTTATTTCATATACAATACCTTTTCCATTAATCATCACAAAGTCTGCCTTAGAATTTCCAATAGGCAATTCCGTTAATGCAATTGTTTTTCTATAATCATGGTTTTTAAAAAGTAATTTATTAAGCATCGTGTTTTTATAATAATATTCTGTTCTATATTCTTTGTTCATAATAGAATATATTTCACTAATCAATGTCCCATAGCTTTTACCTTCTGGCTCTCTAATATATCTACGAACAACAAAATCGAACAATCGTTCTTCATTTTCCCGAAGCAAATCATGTACCATATTTTTAGAAAAAAATCTTTTTAATACTAAATTATTATCCATAATCTGCCTCCTTTCCCTATCTGATACCCAGTTTTCATCTGTATCGCACTATACTTTAAATAATCCATTAAAATCACACCCAAACACTTCTGTCAATCCAACCAGCAAACTCACTGTTGGATCCTGCTTCCCGTTCTCTATCTTGGAATAAGAATACACAGAAATCTCAATCCCCAGTAACTGCAACTTTGCAACCACATCTGTTTGTTTCAGTCCTCGTTCTTTCCTAATCTTCTTTATGTTCTTTCCTATATTTACATCATTAACCTGTATGATTCTGCTCTCTTTTTCCATCACACACACCGCATTTGTATTCTATCTATTGTGCATTTTCATTAGTTGCGTGGCAGCGCAAGTATTGAATATACTTCAAAATACCACTTAATGAAAAAATGAATTATAATCACACTGGAATATCTCTGTAAGTGCTTCTAACAGGCTCACTGTCGGATTCTGTTTTCCTGTCTCTATCTTTGAATAGGAATATACTGAAATCTCTACACCCAGCAACTGCAATCTTGCAATGACCTCTGTTTGCTTTAAGCCTTTTTTCATTCTAAGATTCTTTATATTTTCACCGATACTAATATCATTTACTTGTATTACTCTGCTCTCTTTTTTCATCTGCACACCTCGTTATTTGTATTTTATCCATAACGAGTTTTTTCTAGTTGCGTTAGAGCGCAAGTTATTATATAATAATACTTACAGGAGGAAAACACATTGAAAAAGGAGATTTTTAAAGACTTACTGTTTCAAATACTAAACGAAAATGACGTTTTTTTTAAAGACATTAAACTAGACGATGCAAATAATACACTTATTATTCAATGTATAGACGGTAGTATATTCTCACTGCAAATCCATGAACCTTTCTCTCAATTTATAACTCAAGACTCCACTATCGACCACGCTTACTTTGAAAATTATACAATAAAAAAATCTGCATATCTAAATGAAATAAATATGCTGGCACAAGAAAACCCTTTTGTGTTCCTCATATTCATTGTCATTCTAAAGCTTTCTGAACTGAACATTATATCCGAACAAAATGCCCAAAATCTGATATCAAAAGTACAACCTCATGCCCAAGAATTGAAGGAACAATGGGATAGAAATATCCACCATTAAAAAAAGCTGGAATTTTCCAGCTTTTTTACTTAATCACCATTTATACAAGCATTGTCATAAGATATGCATTAAAGAACGTTTCCGTCATAAAATATATTTTTCCAAATAAAAAATACCTCAAACCCTTTTTATAAGGATTTGAAGCACTTCATGTTAATGCCGCAGACCGGAATCGAACCGGTACGATGTCACCACCACAGGATTTTAAGTCCTGCGCGTCTGCCAGTTCCGCCACTGCGGCATATATGCTATAGGCGATTACATTGGACATACGTGCATGCACTGTTCCAATTGCCCTCATCAGCATATAATGGGCGGAGAAGGATTCGAACCTTCGAAGGCATTGCCAGCAGATTTACAGTCTGTCCCCTTTGGCCACTCGGGAATCCACCCATATGTCATGCAAAAGTTTTGCCCTGACAATGACTTATTATATCATATGGCTGTTTCTCTTGCAAGCATAATTTATATTTTTTATCCAATATTTTTTAATACCACGGAAGAATGTGCCGGAAGTGACAAATTCAAATAGCCGCCATGCACTTCATAAATCACCGGTGCTACGGAATAGGAATCTCTTGTTGTATACATAATCTGTTCTAACTTCGTTTCCTTTTTCAATCCCGCTGCCCATACGGAAACTTTCATGGTTCGTTGTACTTCATCATTATTAAGCACTACCACAAACTGTTGCTCCCGGTTAAATCTTCCATAGCACATCATTTGATAGTCGCCGCCCATAAACTTCACTGAGCCTGTACGAAGTGCCTGATTTTCCTTATGGATGCGAATCATTTCCTTGTGGAATTCCAACAGTTCTCGATCCTCGTTGCCCCACGGATAGGTTCTTCGGTTATCCGGGTCTGTAAATCCACAAACACCAACTTCATCACCATAGTATACCGTTGGTGCCCCCGGCCACGTCATCTGTACCACTACCGCTTCTTTCATAATCCCTTTATTGATATTTTCTGACGCTGCACCGCTACCCAGGTTATCCACTCTTCCCACCTTATGGTTGGTTCTGGTTAAAAATCTGGAGTGATCGTGGTTGGACAATTCATTCATGGAACACTGCAACGACGGAGTTAAAAATCTCGCCATATAATAGTTCATGGCTCCTTCAAAATTCTGATAATTTCCCAACATATCCTGTCGGTAACCATCACTGTGCTTTTCCATTCCTGTCAAAAACCAGGTCAACGGTTCCATAAAGGCATCATAGTTCATAACCGTATCCCACTGGTCTCCTGCCAGCCAATTCACCGGGTCTCCATAATGTTCTGCCAGAATAATTGCATTCGGATTTGCTTCTTTTACATTTTTACGGAAATCACGCCAAAACTGATGATTATATTCTACGGAATGTCCCAGGTCTGCTGCAACATCCAAACGCCAACCATCTGCATTATAAGGCGGAGATACCCACTTTCTTGCGATTTCCATAATATAATCGTATAAATCTCTTGAACCTTCATAATTTAACTTTGGTAAGGTATCGTGTCCCCACCAGCCATCATAAGTCGCATTATAAGGCCACTGTCCTTCATCATGAAATTGGAAAAAGTTACGATAGGGACTATCCGCAGAAATATATGCGCCTGTAGCATAGCCTAATTCTTTTTCATAAATCAATTCCCTATCCAGCCATTTATTAAATGAACCACAATGATTAAATACACCATCCAGTATTACTTTCATGCCACGTTTATGTGCTTCCTCTACCACCTTGGCAAATAACTGATTGCTGGCTTCTAAGTTCTTATGATCTGTTACACGTTTAATATATTTACTTGCCTTAGAGTTATCTGTCTCACCCTGTGGCAGTACTTCGCCACCGTCTTCTACAATCACACCATAATGTGGGTCGATAGAATCATAATCCTGGATATCATATTTATGGTTGGAGGGTGATACAAATAATGGATTGAAATAAATCACTTCTATTCCAAGTTCTTGCAGATAATCCATCTTTTGCAAAACACCTGCTAAATCTCCACCATAGAACTCTCCCACGCCAAAGCTTGCCGGGAACTTATTCCAACTATCTACCTGCTGACTGTAAATTCCGATATAATGATACTCATTTGTTTTAACATCATTGGTTGGATCTCCATTGTAAAAACGGTCAACCAATATCTGATACATAACCGCTCCCTTTGCCCAGTCCGGTGTAGAGAATCCCGGTACAATGGCAAAACTATATTCCGGTCTTACCTGTTGCGACACTCCCATTCTGTCATAGTAACAATGGAGCATTCCAGTAACCACTTCAAAATAATAGGAAAACTTCTCTGTTCCAAGCTGTACGGTAACCTGATAATAATCAAATTCGCCTTCACTTTCTGTCTTTTCCATCATAAACTGCTGTCCATTGCTCCACAGCAGTACAATATCTACATTATCCCTGGCTGTACGAAATTTCAGTGTTACCTTTTCATTTTCCATAGGTTCCACCGGATCTCGATAGTCCTTGGTACCATCTGCAAACAGCGCATACTTTCGCAGTAATGGACGCATCTGCATCATATATTGTTGTCTTTGGTTTAATTCATAAATTGAAAGTTGTTTCATAGACATGACCTCTCAGCTTACAGGATTTCCACTCTTTTCTTCATTCTAACGAATATTCTATTCTAAATCAAGTTAAAACCTACGATTTTACCATATCATAGGAAAATCTTGCAATTTTGTACTTTAGTGAAGCGTTTTTTGCAATAGGATGCAATTTTCCATTATATAAAAAAGGCAGCCATCGAACAGCTGCCTTTTTAGGAGAAGGTATTTTTACTATGGGGTGTAGCAAAAACTATATAATGTATTGGGGGGTTTTTACGTTAATTATAGTACCATACATCCATAAATAAGTGTGCACAAAGTTCACAAAAACCACCACTATTTTTTGTGCATGTTCTACAGTACCTTTTTCCTAATCTCAAAAATACCCTCTTTATTTTGCACAACTTATGCTTCAAACAGTGCCTCAAACTCTTCTCTTCCAATTTTTTCCTTCTCAAGAAGAAGCTCTGCGCACTTGTGAAGAACATTTTCATTTTCGTTCAAAATCTTCTTCGCTTTTGCATAACACTCATCGATAATTCGTTTTACTTCCTGATCGATAATAGTTGCAATATTTTCCCCATATGCTCTGGCATGCGCAAGGTCTCTGCCAATAAATACTTCGTCATCATCATTATCATAATTGATAAGACCTATATTTTCAGACATACCATACTTTGTAACCATTGCCTTAGCTACTCCGGTTGCCTGCTTAATATCCTGAGATGCACCTGTGGTAATATCATCGAAAATCAATTCTTCTGCCACACGTCCACCTAAATCTACAACAATTTCCTGAAGCATTCTTCCCTTGGTGTTAAACATTTCTTCACGTTCCGGTAATGGCATGGTATAACCTGCTGCACCTACACCGGTTGGAATGATAGATACAGAATACACCGGTCCCACATCCGGAAGCAAATGGAATAAAATTGCATGCCCTGCTTCATGGTAGGCTGTAATTTTCTTTTCCTTTTCCGTAATAATACGACTCTTTTTCTCTGCTCCGATTCCTACTTTTACAAAGGACTTACGGATATCATCCTGCACCACATAGGCACGGTCTTCTTTTGCTGCATAAATTGCTGCTTCATTCAATAGATTTTCCAGGTCTGCCCCTGTAAATCCTGCTGTTGTCTGAGCAATCTGTTTCAAATCCACATCATCACCCAACGGCTTGTTTTTGGCGTGTACTTTTAAAATCTCTTCTCTTGCCCCTACATCCGGTCTTCCAACATACACCTTACGGTCAAAACGTCCCGGACGCATAATTGCCGGGTCCAGAATATCTACACGGTTAGTTGCTGCCATCACGATAATTCCTTCGTTTACACCGAATCCGTCCATTTCTACCAATAACTGATTCAATGTCTGCTCACGCTCATCGTGTCCGCCACCCATTCCGGTACCTCTACGTCTTGCTACCGCATCGATTTCGTCGATGAAAACAATACATGGTGCATTTTTCTTTGCTTCTTCAAATAAATCTCTTACACGAGAAGCTCCTACACCTACAAACATTTCTACAAAGTCAGAACCGGAAATACTAAAAAACGGGACTCCGGCTTCTCCTGCTACTGCCTTTGCCAGTAATGTCTTTCCTGTTCCGGGAGGTCCTACTAATAATACACCCTTTGGAATTCTCGCACCAAGCTTTGTATACTTTCTCGGAGCTCTTAAGAAGTCTACTAATTCTTCTAATTCTTCTTTTTCTTCTTTTAAGCCCGCAACACTTCCGAAGTTTACCTTTTTATTTTCATCCGTAGTCATTTTCGCACGGCTCTTACCGAAATTCATCATTTTATTGCCGCTACCGTTAGCTGCTGCCATACGATTAGACATAATAATATAAAAGATAAATAATATTCCAAATAAAATTAATGTAGGAAGAATGGATATCAGCCAATTTTCCTGTGGCATTTCTTTTACCTGATACTGTGAAAAGTCATGCTCTTTCATAGTATCCTGAATTGCATTTACATCAGATAAATATAAGGATACATCTGTGGTTTTATCATCCTTATTTTTTATTGTAATGGTGGCTTCTCCACTAGGCACTTCACGATTTTGGGAAATGATGACAGACTTTACATTTCCTGCATCCAAATCCTCTTCAAACTGTGCATAGGTATAATTATTTGTCTGACCCAAACCGGCAGAACTGTCCTTCAACAGCCACAATAAAGCAAGGATTACGATGACACCGATGTATAATCCAAATGCCTTATTTCTTTTCTGTGTATTCATGTACACACCTCCTCTTTTTCTATCTATATTTAAGCTTCTAATTCCACAACTCCAATGTATGGGAGGTTTCTGTAATGCTGCATATAGTCTAATCCATAACCTACTACGAATTCGTCAGGTATTGCGAATCCGGTATAGTCCACCTGAACATCTATCACTCTTCGTTCCGGCTTATCTAAAAGCGTACAAAGGTGCAAGCTCTTTGGCTTTCTACTCTTTAAGTTCTCCATCAAATAACTCAGGGTTCTTCCGGAATCAATAATATCTTCTACAACCAGAACATTTTTTCCTTCAATTGCCTCATCCAAGTCTTTGATTACTTTTACTACACCACTGGACTTTGTATCATTTCCATAACTGGATACGGACATAAAGTCAATAGAAACCGGAACTGTCAGCCGTTTTGCCAATTCACAGGTGAAAAATACCCCACCCTTTAACACACTTACCAGGTGTACTTCTTCTCCCTTATAAAACTCACTAATTTCCTTTGCCATCTCCAGAATTCTTTTTTCTATTTGTTCTTCTGAAATTAATACGCAAATATTTTCACTCATGAATATTTCCTCCGTCAATCTGTATTTCCAAAATTCTTTTTGTATGCTCTGTTACTTTTACATCTTCGCCAATGCGATATCCAATGACCCAGACAAGATGTTCTTCATCCGCTAACAGCAATACTTTTTCTCGCTGTTTACAAGGTACCTTTTCATCTATCAGATACTTTTTCAATTTTTTTCTTTCTCCCCGAGTATTAATAATAAAATAATCCTTTTCTCTACGGGTTCGCAAGTGCATACTTCCTTTTATTTTATCATAATCCAACCATTTCGTATATATTTTTTGCGGAATTTCTTGATTTTGGATATTTCCTTCTATGATTCTTGTATGAATGCAATATCCCAATTCCGGTATCTCCACAAACTCCCCCGGCACAACTTCCCATGTATTTTGAAGAATTTTTTCAACATTCTCCTGTATCTTATGAATTAAAATGCCTTCGTATGTCCGCTCTGCTTCTAATTCATAGGGTAAATTCACTTTTTTTCCTACTTGTTTTTCCAGTAATTCCAAGACCTGACAGATATGCACATTGGAAATATCTTTGCTGCTCCCTGCCCTTCTTGTAATTGCCTGATATAACACCTTTTTCTGTATCAGATATTTTTCTTTCCGCAACCGCTCTGATACCAGAATATCGTTATTTTTTTCACAAACACATCGTTCCCACGCTTCCCGGGTAAGCTGTTCTACCAGTTCTTCCAATTCTTGTGCCTTTTCTGCCACCTGGTTCATATGCCCTATTGCCTGTTGATTAATTTGAACCAATTCCGGCAATACCTGATGTCGGATACGATTCCTGCTGTACTCTAATTCCTTATTGGTCTCATCCGTACAATAGGCTTGCCCCTGTTCTTCCAAATAAGCCTCAATTTCTCTGCGTTCCACACATAGCAATGGACGTATCACGTTTTCCCTCACCGGAAGAATTCCACACAATCCCTTCAGATCGGTACCTCTTGCCAAGTGAAACAGCATGGTTTCGGCACGATCATTCTGGTGGTGTGCTACTGCAATTTTATCTGCCGAAAATTCCTTTGCCGCTTCTTTAAAATATCCATAACGCAGCTCTCGCGCCCCTTCTTCTACGGTCATCTTATGTTCTTTTGCGTATTTTTCTGCTTTACAATGATATACCTTACATGGAATTTTATGCATTTTACAGAAATTTTCTACAAATCGGGCATCTTCCTCGCTCTCTTTCCCACGAATTCCATGTTCTACATGCACTACACAGATTTCAAATTTTTGCGTAGTACACAGTTGAAACAACACCCATAACAGGCACATAGAATCTGCCCCTCCGGATACCGCAACTAATATGCGTTCTCCTTCTTTTATCATATGATGTTGTTCCATAAACTCCAGTACTTTCTTTTGCATTTATTTCTCCCATATGCCAGCTACCAGCACTGTCATATCGTCTGGTACCCTTCCTGCTGTAAATAATAAAATCCGTTCCAACACTTCCTTTGCCAATTGTCCCGGATGATTGGTTTCTATTGTTTCTAATATCTCTCTTAGCGTTTCTTCCGGTGCCGGAACCCGCAGGTAATCCAGCACTCCGTCTGTTACCAATATCACAAAATCTCCATCTTTTAACTGCCTTGATGATTTTTCTATCTCTATTTGCTGAAAAATCCCTGCCGGCAGCGTTGTAGAAGAAATACACTCTACTTCTTCCCCGTGTTTGATAAAGGTGGTAGCCGCTCCTATTTTATAAAAATCACATTTCCCACTATATAAGTCAATATCTGCCATATCTACCGTGGAAAACATTCCGTCTTCTCCTTGAATTACCATGGCTGAATTCATCATACGAATTGCCGTTTCTTTCTGAAATCCCGTCTCCACAAACTTCTCTATTAACTCTATCACCATTTCGCTTTCCTTACAAGCACTGATTCCGGAACCCATTCCATCGGACAATGCCAGCACATAATCTCCCCCATCCAGTTCCAATACGGAAAAACTATCTCCCGACACCTGGGCATTATCCTTGGTAAGTCGCGCCACTCCATGCAAACCATGAAATACAGTATCTTCCTCAAAAGTCAAATATGCTTCCTCTTTTCCTACCAGAGAACGCACATATTTGCCCGGTACCATAGTTCGCTTCATTCCCTGAGTTACCCCTTTTGCAATTTCCTTTATGGTAACACAGTTTCCCCATTTGGAACACACTTTCATTTGCAAGGATAATCTTCCATTCTGTCTTTCATAGAGATGAATATCATTTACAACGATTCCTCGCTCTTTTAGTCGATATTTTACCGAAGCTAACACTCTGCCTTTGGATTGGCTTACATCAATATATTCCTTGGCACAGTCCTCCATGATATCTGCCATAGCATCCAACTGCTGTGCTATCACACCTCGATTTTCCAAAAGACGGTTGTACCAGGAAAGATTCAGCTTTGCCTTTTCAAATACTCCGGTTGCTTCTTCGATAATGGTATCGGAATAGGGGCAATAGTGTTTCAAATCCTGTTGCACCTCCTCTTCTGCTACTCCTCGTTTTTCCAACGAATGTATCAAACGATAAAATACCTCATACATCGGGCTGGTATCTTCCTGCCAGCAAATTGCACACTGGTTACAGGACATGCAGATTTTTCCGGCAATCTCCTGCTGCATTTTCCCCATTTCTTCCGGCTCAAAATTGCTCTTATATTGATTCATTTTGGAAAATATCTGAGACAACCCGCTAAATGATTTCGCATAGGATTGCAACTTTTCCCCATGTTCCGGCGTGGTGGTTCCCGTTTTCGCTTCTCTGCTTTTTTTCCACGAAATATTTTCTTCTAAAAAATAATGGATTATCGGTGATGCAAGCAATACAATACCTGCAATCAATAAGGATTCTAGCCCCCCCATCCAAACCACGGCACGATTTCGTATCTGAAGCACTTCACCTGCTATGGTTATCAAAAACATACTTGCCGCCATGGAGATTGCCCCCACCCATGTACGGCAGGTTTTGTCTGCCCACTCAATCAACTTTATGACTACTGCGGTTACTAAAATTGCCATGGTATACTTCGCCATAGCTTGTACCGGTATAAACAGCGCCATTCCAAATATAGAAAAAATCAACAACAGTGTCCGATTGATTTCCTCCATATATGCAACTGTGAAAAATGCCGGTATCATTGGAAAGCATCCTACAAACTCCACTTTTCCTACCAGCACTGCCAATGCATAGATTCCAATTTCTTTCCACTTTCTTTTATTCATTTTGTCTATCCTCCTTCTGCCCGTTTTTGACGTGCAGGAGTTATTATAAAAAGTCTTTTCTAAAATCTTTGTCAAACCAAAGACGCTTTTTCAAAAACTTTTAGACAAAAAAATCCTTAGAACCGCTGGTTATGGCGATTCTAAGGAACTTATGCTGTTTAAGAAATTCATCTATTTCCCCTTATCTGAACTTTCCTTGAAAATAACCTCATTGGAATATACCAATCCTAATTTTGTCTTCGCAATCTGCTCTATGTACTCCTTGGTGGTTACATATTGCTCATATTCCTGAATCTCTTCCTGACGTTGCTGTTCCGATTCTAACTGAGCCTTTAACTGGGTCTCTTTCTTCTTATATCCTTCATTCTTTTCGTACAAGGAAATAATTTGAACAGACATCACACCTAGCAAAATCATTACAATTAAGGTAATGGATACCATTCCTGCTTTATTTTGTTTTCTCTGACGGCGCATGCGCATTCTCTGCACACTGGAACTTCTTGCCCGTTCTCGTTCTTTCATCTAATCGCCCTTCCCTCTTTTACCGTTTACATAACCCTATTTTAAACGTTCTCCATACTTTTTTCAATTGCTTTTTTAAAAAACGTACTACTTTTTTCCTAGTTTTTCTTAAGAAACTTAATGGTCTATGAAATAAATGTGCTATCCACGCAAAGGGTCTGCTCACAATGAAGAGTATTTTTTTCAGTAAAAAAACACTCCCTTTTACTACAAAACGGCTTAGGAAACTATTGTATATTACCATTCCAACTAAAACGCCACCAATGACAAATCCTCGAATATACCCGCTATTTTCCTGATAAAGCATGGCAAACAACGCCAATGCACTGGCAATCCAAAATAGCATATCTTCGATTCCTACCCAGAGAACTCCATGGGAAATAAGTCTTCTGAAAATCCGTATCTGGTCATACACCAGTAAAATTAACATTCCCATCACTACGGAAATTCCCAGTACATCTGCTTCTTTTATAATTGTTGCACTGATTTCCATTATTTAAACAGTCTTCCCAAAAGGGATTCTCCCTGTTTTGCTGCCGTTTTTACATCTGAATAGGTCAGGCTGTCGATTCTCCCTTCAATATCTATCTCACCTTTTTCCAGGGTTAATCGCTTTACATGAAGGTCTGTTCCCTTAATCATCAACATTCCCAGCTCTGTTTCTAACAATATTTCGCCTACGTCAAAAGATAGTACATCTATCACACCATTCAGCACTCCACTTTTCCGATTGGATATTATAATTTTATGTGCTTTTTGCGCTGACATCCGTTCTTCCATAAAAAATCCTCCTTCCATATTTTCGGCTTTGGATTGTCCCTTTTAAATATATGAAAGAGGTATTTTTTTATGCCTATGATTTCTTACACATAACGAAAGAGCTCTTTTGCTTCTTCCTTCTTGCTGGTATCCTGTAAATCCAATACTTCTACTTTCACATTCTTGGTTCCGAACATGATTTCAATGATATCTCCCACTTTTACATCCAAAGATGCCTTGGCAACCTTACCATTTACAGTAACTCTTCCTGCATCACAGGCTTCGTTTGCTACTGTTCTGCGTTTAATAATACGGGATACTTTTAAAAACTTATCTAATCTCATATCTGTTCATCCTTTCTATGTTTTTCCTATTACATATAAAAAAGAGTCCGCTTGTCGGACTCTTTCGCGCCCGAGCGGTGTCGTTTACGACTAATTTCTTCTCCGCGAGGTTCGCTTCCTTAGCGGAGCGTTTTTCATGTAATAGGACGCAATTTCCTATTACATGAAGAAAGGACCTTCCACTCAACTTGGAAGGCCCTTTTAAATGCTATTTTAAACAATTAATGTATTATGCATTTACCATATCTTTTAAAGCTTTTCCTGCTTTGAACTTAGGAGCTTTAGAAGCTGCGATTGTCATTTCTTTTCCTGTCTGAGGATTTCTTCCTGTTCTAGCTGCTCTTTCGGAAACTTCAAAAGTACCGAATCCAACTAACTGGATTTTTTCACCCTTCTTTAATTCTTCTGCAACTACGTCTGTGAAAGCCTTTAATGCTTTTTCTGCATCCTTTTTAGATAATTCAGTTTTTTCAGCCATTGCTGCAACTAATTCTGCTTTGTTCATGACAAAATTCCTCCTCTGGATTCTCTTCTCTAATATAAATTATATTTAGGTTATACTCTCTATCAAAGTAAATACTCTTCTAGCTGATTACCTACAAACATATTTATACTTGTTTTCCTCTGCTTTGTCAAGAAAAATTCCATATTTATGGGCTTTTTAAAGGTTTTTATGAAATCTGCCGAAATATGAATTTTTACTTTGTATACTTTTTCTCTTGCTTTTTTTGATATTTTAATGTAGTTATGCCCAATTTAGAGCATTTTATCTATCATTGCAAGAACTTCTTTTCCTAATTTTTCAGATTTTTCATCTGCATCTGCAAGAGAAGTACCCTTTACACCATAGTAAAACTTCACTTTAGGCTCTGTACCGGAAGGTCTTACACACATCCATGCATCATCTGTTAAGTCATAATACAAAACATTTGAGCTTGGTAATCCGGTTGCTGTTACTTCACCTGTTTCCATATTTTTAATGGTATCTTTTTTATAATCTCTTGCAGAAACCACTTTATATCCACCGATTTCAGATGGTGTATTTTCTCTTAAAGTATTCATGATCTTCTGAATTTTTTCCAGACCTTCAATACCTTTTAAGGTAATTGCCTGCACATCGTCCTTATAGTAGCCATAACGCTCATACATTGCAATCATAGCATCCCACAAAGTCATATTTTTTGTTTTATAGTAAGCCGCAGCTTCACATAAGGTCATTGAAGCAACCACTGCATCCTTGTCCCTTGCATAGGTTCCGGTAAGGCAGCCATAGCTTTCTTCCATACCGAATAAGTATGTTCCATTTCCCTTGGTTTCAAATTCTAAGATTTTCTGTCCGATAAACTTAAATCCGGTCAACACTTCTACTAATTGAATACCATAATATTTTGCAATAGCATCTGCCATATTCGTGGAAACGATGGATTTGATAAATGCGCCATCCTTTGGCAATCCTTCTTTTTCTTTTCTCTGGCTGATGACATAATCACCGATTAAACATCCTGACATGTTACCTGTCAAACTGTGATATTCTCCGGTCTTTGCATCTTTTACATAAACTCCAAGACGGTCAGCATCCGGGTCTGTTGCTAAAATCAAGTCTGCATCTACCTTTTTGCCAAGCTTTAATCCTAATTCAAAGGCTTCTGCTGCTTCCGGATTTGGATAACTTACGGTTGGGAATTCTCCATCCGGAAGTTCCTGCTCCGGTACTACATAAACATTGGTAAAACCAAGTTCTTTTAATACTCGGCGTACCGGAATATTTCCGGTTCCATGAAGTGGTGTGTATACAATCTTTAAGTCTTTTCCTACTGCATCAATGGAATCCTGATGCAATACAAGACTCTTTAATTCTGCAATATATGGATCATCAATGTCTGCTCCAATGGTCTGATATAATCCTTCTGCCTTTGCAGCTTCTTTATCCATGGTCTTTACCGTTGCATAATCGGTTACTTTTTTTACTTCATCCATGATTCCCTTGTCATGAGGTGGTGTAATCTGTGCACCGTCTTCCCAATATACTTTATAACCATTATATTCCGGTGGATTATGGCTTGCGGTAATGTTGATACCTGCAATACATCCTAATTTGCGTACTGCATAAGATAATTCCGGTGTTGGACGTAAGGACTCAAACACATATGCCTTAATTCCATTTGCATTTAAGCATAAAGCTGCTTCATCTGCAAATTCCGGAGACATTCTTCTGGAATCATATGCAATTGCAACACCTTTTTTCTGTCCATTGACAGATGCAATATAGTTTGCCAATCCCTGTGTTGCTTTTCTTACTGTATAAACGTTCATGCGATTGGTTCCCGCGCCAATCACACCACGAAGTCCGGCAGTCCCAAACTCCAGATCCATGTAAAAACGTTCTTCGATTTCTTTTTCGTCGCCTGCAATATTCCGTAATTCTGCTTTGGTAGCTTCATCGAAATACGGATTATTCAGCCATTCTTGATACATCTCTTTATATCCCATTTCTTCCTCCTATTGATTTTATGATATACTATTTTATGATATACAGATTCATAATACTTCAAATTCGGGATTTTCTCAATAGGTGTTACCACAATTTTTAAGGGAAGTTAGTTGGTACTACTGCTTTGGGAGGTGGATAATGTACCATTTCGGATTTGTTGAATCAGTTGTTGTACTGCTTCTTCCTGTGCTTTTGCACTATCCGTGGTAGAACTTTGTGTTCCTGACTGATCTGTATTTTCCGAATTCGACTGTGTAGCCTCTGTGGCTGCTTCTTCTGCCTCTTCTTCCTCTTCTGTTGTCAAAAGCTGTATCTTCAAATTAGCACTTTCTGAATTTACCACTAATGTTCTTTGCCAGTCTGCATATCCATCTGCCTTAGCGGTTAATGCATACCTGCCATACTTTAATGTTAACGGCTGAGACAAATCCACTTGTTGTCCATTCAGATAAAGCACTGCATTTTCAGGCTCTACCGTAAAGGTAACCGAACAGTATTTTGGTCCCTCGCCTTTTAATTCTTCCAGGTTTACAGTTGTCTCTCGATTTGCCTCTATGGTAACTTCACAATTTCCACCATACCCATCATTGGCTACGGATAACAAATACGTTCCTTCCGGTACTTCAATCCGCATATCTTTCTGGATATCCACAGACAATATATTTCCAATGGTAATGTTTCCACCTTCAAACATCTCTGTATTCTGTAAAACTACCGTTCCATGTCCACTTGTTACCTGAATGGCATATATTTTTTTATCAATTCCTTTTAAGCAAAGTGTATCCCTTTCACTAATCTCTGCCATAGAGATTCGATTATTATGATAAAATACCTGAACATCATCATCGTAGTAATAACTGTTCTTTCCTACGGTAATGGTTTTTGCATCTGTATCTACGGTAAAATTATGCACATCTGCATAGGTAAATATTTCGTCTGACACCTGTATGGATTTTACCGTATTTTTCTGTAATGCTACGTTTACCATTTCTCCTGCTTCTAACTGATTCATGGCAATATTGTTTCCATACTTATCCTTGATATAAGTAGCTCTGGTATAATCATACTCTTTTTCTTGCTGCTCCTTATATCCCTTTAGCACAATCTTACTTTGTTCTGTATTAAATCCCGTAATAATAAATAATTGCTCTTCCTGTGTGGTATTTTCTTCCTCTTTGGACTTTTCTTCCTTCTGGTCTTTTACATACACTTCTCTACCATCTGTCAGCCCCTGACTTTTATTTCCACAGCCAACTACTATCAAACATATACTTAATAATAACAAACTTCGTATTTTTTTCTTTTGCAACATTGTTTCTCCTCTTCAAAAACTAGAATTTTTCACTGCTCATTGCTACGCTCACATTATACCTTTTTCTTCATTAAAAGTAAAAAGGTTTCTCGTGCTTCATTTTGTCCTATGATTTTTTCTAATTTTTCTAAATTTCTCCCACATACCCAGGCTTTGCTGGAATTAAAATAGTGATTTGCAATCTTCCAGAATTTCTCTGGATATGCCAGACGAATATATAATTGCTTTAATTCCTCTGAGGTCATCGGTCTTACTTTTTCATAGGCTGCAAGCATATCTACCCCCAGTCCCATATTCCAGTTATGCTTTTCCATGATTTTTCGCATAAAATTTCCCAAATCTCCTGCCTGCACATCATAAGAGGCTCTTTCAAAATTCAGTACAACCAGTCCCTGACGGGTAAAAATCACATTATGCTGATTATAATCTCCATGACAGATGCCATATAGCAAACTGGTATCCGCCTGTTGCAATTCTTTTTCCTGTAATTCCATTACCTGTCTGGCTTCTTCATAAAACATAGGATAACTGCGCAAGAACTCTTGCTCAAAGCGGTTTTTCTTTTTTCTGGAATACACATAGTTACGAACTTTTTTTAATTCTCTGGTGTGTTTTTCATTTTCAAGCAACAGAGTATTATCCTGTACCTGAAGGTATTCCGGTATCTCCAGTGGAAATTCACGCATTACTTTATGTAACTTCGCCAAACGCTGTACCGCACATAATATGTCTTCTCGGTTCTTGGTATCACATTCTCTTCCTTCGTACCAGTCACGCACCATGTATGCGGTCCCGTCCGTATCAATTGTAATTGTCTTTTCTTCTTTATTTTTTACAATACAATCAATGCTTTCTTGTCCTTGCTCCTTTAAAAATTCCAGCAAACCATATAAAAATTCTGCTCTGCCTTCTGAACCTTTATATTCCTTTAAAATTTTAAGCCCTTTGTCGGTATCACAAATCAGAGCTCCTCTGCCTTTTATTGTCTGCTTTACTTCAAATGGATACTGTTCTAAAATCTGGTTTTCTCGATTATACACACAAAACCCCTCCACATCGTATTCACAGTTTATTTCCTGCGTCTTTCTATACATATGTAAAGGGGTTCTATTCTATTCAATTTTTTATCCGCTTCATCAAAATTTCTTTTTGATTATCTTCCGGGTACTCTAACACATGGGAAAGCATCTGATCTAAGATATTACCAACTTCTTTTCCCGGCTTAACTCCTGCTGCAAGCAAGTCTTTTCCTGTTACTGCAAGGTCTTTTAAGGTTAAACACTGTCCTTTTTCCAGAATTTCTTCATACATTCTCTGATATTTTGCAATATAAGCAAGTTTCTCATCGCGCTTATAAAGATTTTTCCCCATTGTATCTGCCCGTTTTACCGCAAATAATGCGGGATATTGTTCTAATCCCGTCTTATGGATGGCTCTGCGAATTGCTACCGGCTCTAATGAAGGCATGTCATCATGATGCTTTATCAAAGCAGTTACCCTGCGAATGGTATCGTTGTCAAACTTTAATCTTCGTAATATGTCTTTTGCCATTTCTGCACCCTTTGCCGGGTGTCCATAAAAATGATATATGCCCTGTTCATCTACACTTTTGCAAACAGGCTTTGCCACATCATGCAATAACATGGTCAAACGAAGTATCTTATCCTGCGGACTGTTTTTCACTGCTTCTATGGTATGTTCTCCTACATTATAACAATGGTGCTTGTTATTCTGAGGTGTCTTTATCATGGCATCAAATTCCGGCAAAAACACCTTGGTAAGTCCTGTTTCATAAGCCGTCATAAATTCTTCCGGATGGTTAGATACCAATAACTTCACTAACTCTACCTGTATACGTTCTGCACTGACTTTTGCAAGGTTTCCCGCTAATTCTACAATGGCCTTTTTGGTATTTTTTTCAATGGAAAATCCAAGCTGTGCCGCAAACCGTACCGCCCGCATCATGCGAAGGGCATCCTCTTGAAAACGTTCTTCGGGATTTCCCACACAGCGAATAACTTTTTTCTCCAAATCCTCGATTCCGCAAAAGGCATCCACCAAGCCGTCCTTTTCATTATACGCCATGGCATTAATAGTAAAGTCCCGTCGTTTCAAATCCTCAATTAGATTGGAAGTAAACACCACTTCCTTCGGATGCCGTCCATCTTCATATTCTCCGTCAATACGATAAGTTGTGACTTCAAATCCTTCTTTTTCCAGCATAACGGTTACTGTTCCGTGCTGAATCCCGGTATCTATGGTTCTTCGAAAAAGCTCTTTTACCTCCATGGGATTTGCCGAGGTCGTGATGTCCCAATCCTCTGGTTTTCTTCCTAAAATAGAATCCCTGATGCAGCCGCCTACTGCATAAGCTTCGTAGCCGGCATCCATCAGGGTATCAATTACATATTTTACTTTTTCAGGCAATTCGATTACCATTTATACTCTCCTACTGGCACAGAGCTGCCACCACCTGATTGATGACTTTTCCGTCTGCCTTTCCTTTTAATTCTGCCATAACAGCTTTCATAATCTGTCCCTTATTCTTAGTTGCTACAACATCTGCAAATTTTTCTGTAATGTATGCTCTTACTTCTTCTTCTGACATCATGGCAGGTGCATACTCTTTGATTACATTATATCTGAACTCATATTCTTCCTTTAAGTCTGTTCTTTCTGCCGGACAGGTATCAATCTGCTCTTTTGCTGTTTTTAATTCCTTTAAAATAACACGGTCTGTTAATTCGTCCGGAATATCTTCTCTGCATCCTTCATCAATTGCTACCTTTTTTACTGCTGAAACCAGGGAAGAAATTGCTTCTTTTCTATTTTTATCCTTTGCCTTCATTGCTGCAATCATGTCTTTTCTTAATGTTTCAATATTCATTTCTATTTCCTCCTAAACTATTTTAAACATCTTCTTATAATACACGCCGTACGGTAATAATCGGTCGGTATGTTGCATTGTCATAAGCCACAATTCCATATGCGGTTCCTTTCGCATGTACAATCTGTCCATTTCCCATATAGATTGCCACATGACCCGCATAACAGATTAAATCTCCCGGCTGGGCATTTTCATAACTTACTTCTTGTCCTACAGAACGCTGTGCATAGGAATAACTTGGAATACTGATTCCAAAATGACCGTACACATAGCTGGTAAATCCGCTACAATCTGCTCCGGTATTTGGGTCCTTTCCTCCCCATACATATGGATTACCCACAAAGTTCAACGCATACTGTACCACAGCACTTCCGCTGACACTGGTAGTATGTGCCGGATTTAAGTTCTGTCCTCCGGAACTTCCGGTGTTACTGTTTCCACCAGAATTACTGCCACCGGAATTACCGCTGCTGGAGCCTGTCCCACTGTGACTGTTATTATTTTGATTTGCTGCCGCCTGTGCTGCTGCACGAGCTGCCTGCTCTCTTTCCTGGGCTTCTCGTTCTTCTTCTTTTGCAATTACGGTATTTTGCTCACTAATTGTATCCTGATACTGAGCGGCAAGTGCTTGTGCCTGTTTTAACTTTTCTCCAAATCCATCCATGCTGTTTTGCTTCTTGGCAATGGTGTTCTGGTAATTCGTAGCTGCTGTCTGATAATCTGCCTGTGTCTGCTGCAACTGGGCAACTTCTGTCTCCTGCTGTTGCTCCAAGGCTGCAACCTGTTCCTTTGTCTGCTGATAAGTTACCAGTAGCTGCCTATCATAGCTATACATTTCATTAAAGTATTCTACACGATTCAGCATATCAGAAATGTTATCTGCTTCTAAAAAGCTGGTAATCATAGTAGAATCTCCGTTTTCGTACATGAACTGGATTCTCTTTTTCATTGCCTCATACTGATTTGCCTCATCTGCCTGTGCCTGAGCCAATTCTTCCTGCGTCTGGGCAAGCTCATCCTGTTTGGTAGCTAATTCTTCCTCCAATGTACTTAAGTCAATCATAACTTGTACCAATTGGGAATCTAATTGATCTATTTCATTTTGAAGTGACTGCTGCTCCTTTTGGATTTTATCAATCTCTTCGTTCTTTTTATCTAAATTTTCCTCTGCCTCTTTCTTCTTGTTCTGTGCATCGGTTTTCTTATTCGCAAATGCTACCGTAAACTGTGAAAAACACAATACTACCACTAATAAAGCGGCTGCAAGTCTTTTGGATTTCATTTCTTTCCCCTTTCTCACATCTACATTTCAAAGTTTCATACGAAACAATTATAGCATTATCTTTTATTGATAGCAACCGAACCTGCTTTGAAAATTGTGGAAAATTTTTTACATACGTTCTAACCGCTCCATTGCCTTTTGCAACATTTCTCTGGTAATTGGATACGGATAGTGTCGCACATCAGACATTTCGGGAATTCGTTCCATGGTTTCTTCAAACTCTTGGGTAGTAATTCCGATGTCTTTTAATTTTAACGGCAATCCCAATTCTTGATTCAAATGGTATATTTTTTCAAATTCTTCTTCCTGTCCATCACACAGCAATGCATATAATACACCGAATCCCACTACTTCTCCATGCAAATGCTCTTTTTCAATAACCGGATATGCTGTCAATGCATAGAAAATGGCATGGGCAAGCCCGCTGTTATAATCCGGGGTAAAGTCTCTGGTTAAGAAAATAGATGCCACGCCTGTGGTTACCACAATAGAAAGAACTGCCTGCTCCAATTCATAAGAACAGATGCCCTTTTGATTATCCTGATATGCCTTTCCGCCATATTGCACCAATGGGTCTAAGCACATACGACTGACCGCTACTCCAAGTGCTGTAAAATGTGGAAGTTCTTCTCCTCTTGAAGAAATCGTTGCTTCGTAATATTTTGCATAGGTATCTCCTATGCCTGCCCAAAGATACTTTTCCGGTGCTTTTGCAATAATTTCCGTATCGATAAAGGCATGATTGGATGGCTTGGTAAAAAAATGTGGTTTTAAAAAAGTACCATCCTCATTGTACATAATAGACACAGACGTACACGCAGCACAATTGGATGCAATGGTTGGAAAGGTGAAGATTGGCTTATTATCATCAATGCAAAGGCATTTGCAGGTATCTAAGCATTTTCCGCCTCCTACTGCAAACACCATATCTGCCTCTTTGTATTCTTCTAAGGTTCTTAAATGTTCTACATTTGCATAAGTACAATCATTTCCGTAATACTCATGTCCTACCGGTTCAAATCCCGTTTCTTTCATTGCCTTTAACAACTTCGTTGCAACTGCTTCATAGGATTTTACTCCGCTGATAATAAGAACTTTTTTCCCGAAAGGACTACATATTTTTTCTATTTGATTGTAAATATCACTGCCGATAGAATAACTTGGCAGGTGCATCTCATAATTTTCCAACTTCATCTATGTCTTCCTCCACTTCTTTTCTACGATTACTCTTCGCTGGAGAGCAAAATTCTGTCGTTATCAAATTCCTTTTGCTTTTTCATGGAATACATTTGAATTAAGTCTTCCATGGACATATTTTCACGTTCTTTTCCGCTTACATCTAAAATAATCTCACCGGAATCCAACATAATGGTTCTGCTTCCGGTGCTTAATGATTGTTTCAGGTTATGTGTAATCATCATAGTAGTAATGTTATTTTCTGCCACGATAGTCTTTGTAATCTCCATAACCTTTTCTGCTGTTGCCGGGTCCAAAGCTGCTGTATGTTCATCTAACAGCAATAATTTCGGAACAGACAGGGTACACATTAAAAGCGTTACTACCTGACGCTGTCCACCTGACAAAAGTCCGATTTTTGTTTTCATACGGTCTTCGATTCCCATGTGATACCGTGCCAGGTTTTCCCGGAAAAATGCCGTCTTCTTTTTCGTAATTGCAGAGGAAAACGGATTGGCATGGCGTTGGGATCTTGTGTAAGCAAGTGCCAGATTTTCTTCAATTGTCATGTGTGGTGCTGTTCCCTTCATAGGGTCCTGGAATACTCGACCAATCTCTCTTGCTCTCTTATGTTCACTTTTATAAGTAATATCTTCGTTATCTAATAAAATTTTTCCGCCATCTACCATAAAGCTACCGCAAATGGCGTTAAACAACGTACTTTTTCCTGCCCCATTGGAACCTACTACGGTTACAAACTCTCCTTTTTTCAAAGAAAGACTCATGTCTTTGATTGCCACATGTTCATTGACTGTTCCTTTTTCAAATACTTTGGTAATATTCTGTATTTCTAACATTATCTTGCCGCCTTTCTTTGTTTGCTTTCCGCAGCTTTTTGTTTGATTGCAGGAATTGCCAGTGTAATGGCTACAATCAGTGCACAGGTAAATTTCATCAGGTTCGCACTCTTTTCTCCGAAAAGATTCTGTCGAATAACAAATGCCACGATTAACTTATATAATACGGAACCAAGTACCGCAGATAATACACCAATTGCCGGACCACGTTTTCCTAAAATTGCTTCTCCAATGATTACTGCTGCAAGACCGTAAATCAATGTTCCGTTTGCTGTGTTAATGTCGGAGTAACCAAGACTTTGGGATGCCATCGCTCCGGCAAGCCCAATTAATGCATTGGCAATCATAAGTCCAATGATTTTTGTTCTGTCTACGTTTATAGAAGAAGCACTTACCATATCCGGATTGTCTCCGGTTGCCCGTACACAAAGACCGATATGTGTACGGAAAAACCAAACGATAATACATAATACTAAAATTACAATACCAAGACTTACCACTGCTTTTACCACGCTGGTTTCGTATTGTCCGCGAATCCCCAAAAGTTCTTTTACCTTTTCAAAAACGGTATTTTTATCATAACTTAAGTTTGTGGTTGCGCCCTTTTCTGTTAAGGAATAACAAACCAAATTGATGGAATACAGACCACTCATGGTAATGATTCCTGCCAATACAGGATGCACTTTTAACTTTGTCTGCAAACATCCGGTAATGGCTCCTGCGAAAGCTCCTGCTAAAATTCCTGCAAAAAGTGCCAATACAGGATGTCCCTGCAAGGAAACCAATACGGACACCACCGCACCAAAGCCGAAACTTCCTTCTGTTGTCAAATCCGGAATATCTAAAATTCGAAGGGATATATAAATTCCCATTGCCAACAATCCATAAATCAATCCATCTGGCAGATTTGATAAGTAATATTGTAATTCAATCATCTTTTTATCCTCTTATTCTAGTACATTTACTTCATAGGCTGTTTGAATTGTATCCTGAGTTAATCCAAGTGCTTCCATTGCTGTCTTATTTACAGAGCAATAATCAATTCCGATTACTTTAGAAGGTATCTCTTCTAACTTCTTTCCTTCTAAATACTCGATTGCCATATCTGCTGTTTTTCTTCCGATTCCCTTGTCATCAATTGCTAAGGTTGCAAAACATCCGGATGCTACTGTAGTTGCGGAAGAACAATATGTTGGGATTTTCTTTTCATTACAAATCTCGACTAACTTTTCTACTCCATCCTGAATAATAGAATCGTTTGGTACGAAAATTGCCTGTGCGCCATCACTAATCAAAGCATTTACTGCTGTTTCAATATCCGCAGATGTTGGAGCTGTTGCTACGGTATAAGCAATCTGCTCAGAATCTAAATATTTCTTACACTGCTCTATGGTATTTGTTGCATTGTCTTCGTTTCCGCTATAAATCAATCCGAATTTTTCTACCGGAGTAGTTGCTTTTGCAAGTTCAAAAATCTCAGATACTGGAATCGCATTAGATGTTCCGGTTGCATTTTTATCTGGGTTTTCCATATCACTTAATACACCTGCTGCCACCGGTGCAGATACGGCACAGAAAAATACCGGTGTATCAGACTCTGCGTTTACAAATGCCTGTGTAGATGGAGTTGCAATGGTAAATACCATGTCATAAGTTCCGTCTGTCATATTATTTACAATAGAAGTAAGGGCAGATGCATCTCCTGCTGCACACTGATAATCAAACTCTGTATTTTCCTCAGTGTAACCTTTTTCCTTCATCTCATCTAAAATGCCTTCTTTCATATCTGTGAAAGCACCGTTTTCTACCATTGTGACAATTCCTATTTTCTTTTTATCCCCACCGGATTTGTCAGTACTCTTTCCACTTCCACATCCTACTACGAATGTAGCTGCACAAACAGCTGCTAATAAAACACTCAACACTTTCTTTTTCATTTCTTTTTCCTCCTCTAAATACGTTTTCTTATCATGTAATACTATGGTGAATAGATTTTCTTATTCGGCATTAAGTAAGTTTTTCTCTGATTATCTTTAATTAAGCAGACTTAGAATTGCAAGCAATTCTAAGTTCGCGTTGCTCCTGCCCATGTCACATCACAAAATTTTCTGTAAACAGAAATTTTGTAATATTCCACGTTCAGTCTGCTTAATCACGCAAAAAAGTCCTTATTTCTACATTTCTACATCATGTAAAAATAAGGACAAGTTATCAATTAAACCTGCGGTACCACCTTGCTTGATTCTTATGGAATCCACTCTCTTAGTAATGCCATCACATCACCTGTCTTTAACGCAGACATTACGTCTCAGATACTCAGCTTCTGCCTTTCCCTTCGCCCTCTACAGCCCATGTATCCAAACACTACCTACCGGTTTCCACCATCCCGGTTCTCTGTACGGGCCCTTTTGTATACCTTCTCTGTATCAGCGGTTTCATTTTTTCACTTGTGGGTATTATAGTCTGTAAATTTCCATTTGTCAATACTATTTTTTATTATCTTTATCCTACTGTCTTTATAATGAGAATCTTATCTCCTGCCTTTATCTGCTCGGAAGACAATTGATTGGTGCTTATAATATCTGAAATAGTCGTATAATTTTCCTTGGCAATATCCCACAAACGATCTTCATCCTTAGCAATATATCCAATGATTCCTGGACTTTCCTGCAATGCTTCCATATCTAATGGTTCTTCTTCTACCTCGGTCATTTTTTTCACTTCCTGTTGCTCAAATACAATACTGTTTAAGTTAATGACCGCCTTTACTTCTACCTGTGTACTATCTGTCATAACAGTTGTCATTTGATCAATTCCCGCCTGCAAATGATATCTGCAATTTTTGCGAATCCCCGGCACTTCAATTAAATAATGAAACGGCAACACATCCCGCATGGAAGCCACCGGCATCTTATCATCCGTAGTCACATAAAGAATTCCTACCTGAAGTGTCCCTTCTACCTGAATTCCATCTGTTACAATTTCAGTCTGCTCTACTACCGCCTTTCCTTCGCTTGCACATATCTGTAAAATCGGCTCCTGATTTTGATCTGTATTCATTTTTTCTGTAATTCTGCATTTGGAAAAATTCCGAAGCAACAGTTTTTCAAATACAGCATCTTCATAAATAGGTGTTAGCTTGGATTCAATGGAATAAATATCTTCTACCATACGATTTTCTTCTTCGGAAAAAATCTTAAGCTCCAAATCCAATACCAGCTCTAAATGAAGCATTCGCTCTTCCCCGTCATAATCCGGCTTTGCTTCTAACTCAACTCCGGAAATATGATAAGAAATATCACTTATCATATCTTCTGTACTGCCGGGACAATCAATCATTCCTACAAACGGCAAAGCATTTTCTACCCATTGCAGACGTTCTTCTTCATCTTCTCCCTCATATAATACAAAAATCAGTGCCTCGCCCTTGATATTTAACTGATTTTCCCCTAAACGCATTTCTACACCACGAAGCTGTACACTTTTCCATAATATCTGATGAATATTAGGCTTGTTAGATGGAAGTACAATTTCTTCTTTAAAGCGATAGGTATCTTTTTGAGATAATAACAGTGCCATGGCTGTCATGGAATTTTCCAATACCTGAAGCTTCTCATTTTCCTCTGCCCCTGTCACCAATTCTTCGTCGTAATTTTCGTCTACCACTGCCTTCAGCATCACAAGCGCCTTCACGCTTACTTTTCTGGAGTTAATAATACCAAGGGATAAATCTTCCATTTCCCATGTGATTTTTGCTGTATCGTACTCATTGATACCCTCCATGGTAAGACTTTCCTGAAAAGGTATTTCTCCGGTAAGGCTGTCAATTTTCCCTGTATCCTGATCGCTGCGATACAACATGGAAAATTTTAACACGCCCTTTAGCCACACATGATCCTGTGTAATATTTGTCTCATCAAACCGAATTTCTCCTCTATCCATAATAATTCGCAGCAAATCCGGCTTTACATCGGGAACATTAAAATCATCGTCTAAGGTAATCTGCGTCACCGCTTCACCCTTTTCCCGACTCATATGTATATATTTTTTCTGTAATTCCAAATTAAAAACGCTCCTACTCTGAACTTTGTACATTCTATTCAAAGTAGAAACGTTTTATTCATTCTAACACAACTTCATTCTAACATCCCTTGTAAGTACATCGGCATAGCTAAAAGACAATACCTGTGGATTCTCATTCTCATCATTGACCTGAATGGTAAATACACAAGGATACGCGCCCTTAATGACACCTTCCTGAACATCTACCCTGTTTCTTCCACGATCTAACTGAATCAGAACTTTGTTTCCTAACTGCTGCAATACGGATGCTCTTACTCTGCGAATATCTTCCTGCTTTACAATCATATTTCCACCCCATTCTTTTTTTGGTCTTCTAGCCCCTTATTATGTCAATTTCATTATTTAGTATAGCACTGTGATAAAGTATTGTCAATTAAAATTTTCATAAATGTACTAAAAATTTTACAACTTAGTAAATGTACCGCTAAGAGACATTTAATTACTTGCCCAAACATTTCATCTTTCTGTTGATGATAAGCAGCTTTTGGATTTCCGCAAGCTGCTTCTTAAGCTGAAAATTCTCCTTTATGTAATCATAGTCGGCTTTAGCTTCTTTTTATTCTGGTTCGTAGTTTTGACTCATTTGTAACATACCTTGTTTCCTCCTAAGATTATATCTTATTAGGTGGAGCTGTTACAACTATGTTATATCACAACAGTAGAGACATAATTAAATTCATGCCCTATTATACTCTTCCAAATCCTTTGCAAATATATTTTTTTCCATAAGTATATTAACAATTTCATTATTTTTAGATATTAGTAATATAAGCGAGCCATCCCAGACTACTATTTCTGAAATTGCCAACGGATGTTGTATTTTAATTGGATTTTGCCAAAATCCTTTATATCCATCTGCATATGGATAATTGTATCCTAACACCTCTTCAAGTGTTGCATCTTTCGGAAAAATAGAAAACACTCCCCATATCCATTGGAAGTCTTCTTTTTTCAATAAGCGTAACAACTCTTTCCCTTCAATCCAGCAATATTCATCATTCAAAATTCCAGATATTTCTTCGTCTAAAGGATAACATTCAATGTTGGTTATTAGACAATTATATTCTTCAAAATCATTTATACAATCCAAAACTTCTAGTAATGAAATCTTATCATTATTTATTATACAACCTTTCATCTTGCACTCCTTAATTTCTTTTAGGTTTTCCGTCGTTATACTCCCATGTATGTTCATGTGGAACTTCCAGATGTTCTTTAGGATATCTTTCTTTGGATTCTTCTACTGAATCAGCACTCTGTCGACTGGCAGATATTTGAAATTTCCTCTTATTTAATTACTTATACTCTCCCAAAATTTGTTTTTCTTTATTTTAGCGTACTACTTCATTAAAGTCAATGTTTTTGCTTTCTTCGATTTTACAATCGAACAAATGTGTGGTATAATTTTTCAAATACAGTACAAATGTTTGTGTAGGAACAGGAGGTTTCCCATGGAACGGCTTATTTTTCATATTGACGTGAATTCTGCTTACCTTTCTTGGACAGCAGTGGAAAACTTAAAAAATGGAGATTCCGTAGATTTGCGGGAAATTCCTGCGATTATTGGTGGCGATATGGCAAGCCGTCATGGAATTGTATTGGCTAAGTCTATCCCTGCTAAGGCCTATAAAATAACTACCGGAGAGCCTGTTGCTCATGCACTGCAAAAATATCCAAAGCTGGTAATGGCTCCGCCTAACCACAAGCTTTACAGTCAGTACAGTCACCGCCTTATGGAACTTCTAAGGACTTTTTCCCCTGCCATTGAACAGGTAAGTATTGATGAATGTTATATGGATTTTACAGATTATATAAAGAATTATAACAGCCCGGTAGACGCTGCCACCAAAATTAAAGATACCGTGCGTAATACTTTGGGGTTTACTGTAAATGTTGGTATTTCCAATAATAAATTGCTTGCTAAAATGGCCTCCGACTTTCAAAAGCCAGACCGTGTACACACTTTATTTCCTGAGGAAGTTCCTAAGAAAATGTGGCCACTTCCCGTCCGTGACCTCTTTATGGTAGGGAAATCCGCTGCTGCCACTTTAGAAAAGATGGAAATTCTTACCATTGGTGACTTAGCACATACCGATGTGTCCATCTTAGAAAGCCATATGAAAAGCCATGGCAGACTCATTTGGGAATTTGCCAATGGCATAGACGATTCCCCGGTTCAAACACAAGAAGCGGAACTAAAAGGTGTAGGAAATTCCACCACGCTTTCTAAGGACGCAGAGACTTCTGCCGATGCTAAAAAAGTGCTTCGTGCCCTGTGTGATCAGGTTTCCTCTCGTCTTAAAAAGTACGGACAACTTGCCGGAATGGTTAGCACGGAAATTAAATACGCCACTTTTACCAACGTGTCTCACCAACGGCAACTTCCTAATGCCACTGATGATGCAGCCACTTTATACCATTACGTCTGTCTTTTGTTTGATGAGCTTTGGAATGGAGAACCCGTTCGCCTCTTAGGGGTACGAACCTCAAAACTCACTTCTGACCCAGAGCCTGTTCAAATGAGTCTTTTTGATTTACCGAAAACCCAAAAGGAACAAAAGGCTGACAAAGCCGCCGAAGAATTAAGAAAACGATTTGGAGATAGCATTATAAAAAAGGGCATATAAAATACCCAACCAAAAACTTCCGAGAAGTTTGACCCAACACAATCTTCTCGGAAGTTTTTTATATCATAGTAAATACCACATTATAAAATGTGAACTCTTTGTTTATACCGCAAACTGACTGTTATACAGTTTTGCATAAAATCCATTTTTTGCAAGAAGTTCTTCGTGATTTCCCTGCTCCATAATCTTTCCGTCTTTCATTACTAAAATCACATCTGCTTCCTGAATCGTAGACAAACGGTGCGCTACAATAAAACTGGTGCGCCCTTTCATCATTTTGGCAAATGCGTTCTGAATCTTCATTTCGGTTCTGGTATCAATAGATGAAGTTGCTTCGTCCAATATGAGCATCGGTGGCAAACACAGCATTACTCGGGCAATGCATAACAACTGCTTTTGTCCTGCGGATAAACTTCCCCCATCTTCTCCAATGACTGTATCATACCCTTGCGGCAAACGCTTGATAAAACTGTGAGCATGTGCGGCCTTCGCTGCTTCTATCATCTCTTCTTCCGTGGCATCCGGTTTTCCCATAATAAGATTTTCTCGTATGGTTCCTGCCTTTAACCAGGTCTCCTGCAATACCATTCCATAACTGCCTCGAAGACTCTTTCTCGTAACATTACGAATGTCGTTTCCTTCTACCTGAATGATTCCGCTATCTACATCATAGAAACGCATCAAAAGATTGATAATGGTAGTTTTTCCACATCCCGTAGGTCCTACAATTGCCACACGTTGTCCCGGCTCTACCTTTAAGTTAAAGTCCTCTATTAACTTTTTGTCTTTCGTATAGGAGAAGTAAACATCTTTTAACTCCACCTTTCCAGAAACATCTGTCAATACTTTTGCATCTGCACTTTCCGGAATCTGCGGTTCTTCTTCAATGAGTGCAAAAATTCGTTCTGCACAGGCAAGGGCATTCTGAAGCTCCGTAACTACGCCTGAAATCTCATTAAATGGTTTGGTATACTGATTTGCATAACTTAAAAAGCAGGAAAGCTGTCCTACCGTTATCATTCCATTCATAGCACAAAATGAACCAACCAAACCAACTCCCGTATATACAAGACTGTTTACAAATCGGGTACTTGGATTGGTAATGGAGGAGAAAAAGGTTGCCTGTAGGGATGCCTTTTCCAACCTTCCGTTAATCTCATCAAAGTTTTCTAACACATCTGCCTCTTTGGAAAATGCCTGTACCACTTTTTGGTTTTCAATCATTTCGTTAATCAGTGCTGTCTGTTCTCCTCTGGTGCTGGACTGTAATAAAAACATCTTATATGTCCGCTTTGCAATAAAACTTGCTACAAACAGCGAAACCGGGGTAATCAACACTACTACTAATGTTATTTTTACATTGATAGCAAGCATAAACAGAAGCGTTCCAAGAATGGTAATTACTCCGGTAAATAATTGAGAAAATCCCATTAAAAGTCCATCTGCAAACTGGTCTACATCTGCAATCACACGGCTTACCAGTTCCCCGTGGGAATGTCCGTCAATAAATTTTAATGGAAGAATCTCCATTTTTGCAAAGGCTTCACGTCGAATATCCTGAATCACTTCATAGGTAATCTTGTTGTTACATACATTCATCAACCACTGTGCCAGTGCTGTTACGCCAATCACAACTCCGATTTTTATAAGAATTGCAAAAACTGCTGAAAAGTTCACCAGCCCTTTATCAATAATATAGTCGATGGCATCTCCGGTAAGCACCGGAATATACAAGGTCGCTGCTACCGTTATCACTGCAAAAAAGAGTGATAAAATTAAATACCAACGATAACGTTTAATATAACGTAATACTTTTTTTAATGTTTCCGATTGATTTTTCTTCTTCTCTTTTTTCATGCTACTGTTCCTCCCTTCCTAGTGTTTCTTGTACTGGGATTCGTAAATTTCCCGATATACTTCACAGGTTTCTAACAGTTGCTCATGCGTTCCGATTCCTGATACCACACCATCATCCAACACAATAATTTTATCTGCATGCTGGATAGAAGAAGTTCGCTGGGATACGATAAACACCGTTGGCTCTCCTTCCATCTCACGAATAGCTTTTCGAAGTCTGGCATCCGTAGCATAATCCAGTGCCGATGCACTATCATCCAAAATCAAAATCTGTGGCTTACGCACCAATGCTCTGGCAATGGTAAGTCGCTGCCTTTGTCCACCGGAAAAATTCTTTCCACCCTGTTCTACCGGAGCATCCAGTTTTCCATCCTTGCCATCTACTACTTCCCTTGCCTGTGCAGTTTCTAATGCCTGATACAGCTCTTTTTCCGTAGCATTCTCTTTTCCCCAACACAGGTTTTCCCGTATGGTTCCCTGGAATAAAACTGCCTTTTGCATTACAATTCCTACCATTTGGCGTAGTTGCTCAATTGGATAATCCTTGACATTTTTTCCGTTGATTTTCACTTCACCTGCTGTAGCATCATAAAAACGTGGTATCAAATGTACCAAAGATGTTTTTCCACTTCCGGTTCCGCCGATGATTCCGATAGTTTCTCCCTTTTTCACCTGAAAATCAATATCTGTTAAACTTTCTGCCCCTGCCCCCTGATAAGTCAGTCCTACATGGGAAAACTCTACCATATACTCAGAAGCTTCGCTCTTATTTCCTGCAACTGCTCCTAACTGCTCCTTTTGCACATCAATTGGCATGCTGCTCTTCATTTCCAATACGGATTCAATACGATTTCCGCAAGCAACCGCCTTAGTGATAGTTACAATCAAGTTTGCAAGCTTTATTAATTCTACCAAAATCTGAGACATATAGTTTACCAATGCAACTACTTGTCCCTGTGTTAAAACTCCTGTATCTACCTGAAATGCACCGATATAGAGCAATGCAATAATACCGCAGTTAATAATGATATAGGTGACCGGATTCATAAATGCACTAATCCGTCCCACATGATTCTGCATACTTGTAAGTGCTCCCAGGCTTTCTTCGTATCGATTTTTTTCTTCTTCTTCCTTATGGAATGCACGAATTACACGCACTCCGGTAAGATTTTCTCTGGTAATTCCAAGTACCTTGTCCAAACGTTCCTGCACCTTACGGTAAAGAGGAATGCTGATTGCCATGATTCCAAATACTACAATAGATAACAACGGAATCGTAACTACAAATACCAATGCCGCCTTTACATCTATGGTAAATGCCATAATCATAGCTCCGAATACAATAAATGGGGAACGTAAAAACAAACGCAATACCATGTTTACCCCAGACTGCACCTGATTAATATCGCTGGTCATTCGGGTTATTAATGTTGCCGTTCCCACCTTGTCAATTTCGGAAAAAGAAAAGGTCTGTATATGAGCAAATAACTGATGACGCACCTGTGTTCCAAATCCAACAGCTGCCTTTGCCGCAAAGTATTGCGCTGTTATGGAACAGGTAAGTCCTATCAGACCTAATGCCACCATAATAAGACACATTCTTAAAATATATCCACTATCCCGATTGGCAATTCCCACATCGATAATCTGTGTCACTACCAACGGAACAATCAGTTCAAAAGATGCCTCCAGCATTTTAAACAGTGGTGCCAGCACACTTTCCTTTTTGTAATCTTTTAAGTATATCAATAATTTTTTCATGGAATAAGTCCCCCATATGATTATTTTATCTTTCCCTATTATAATCCCACTTTCCCGGGTAATTCAATACATAATACATGAAAAAAGGAACATATTACTCTCATGTAATATGTTCCCTTTTTTACTTTTTTACTTTTTAACTCTTACATTATACTATTTTCTTGTCAATTTCCATACAAATCCAAGTATACCACCAATGATTGCTACGATTGCTCCAATAACAACCAGGTATGCGCCGATACCAAAGCTTCCAAATCCCATAGATGCACTGCTTACCTGGGAAATATCATAAATGGTTATTACCAAAGCAATTGCCGCTGGAATTACTCCAAATTTTTGCAAGTTGAATACTGCCAATACAATTGCTACAATAGCCAAGATGACAACGATGACACCATCGCCGGTTTGACCTGTTCCGCCACCTACATAATTGATTGTTTCTGACAGAATGGTGTAAAATGGCATAAAACATGCAATAGCCATAACAGCAGAACCTATAATTGTAAGTAACTTTGTAATTTTCTTTCTACTGTCTACTGTCTGAGTAGCCCCACCGGTTACATTGGCTGCCTGGAAATTATTCCCCTGAGTTGCCTGAAATTCTGTTTTAGGAGCCTGTGCCTGACAGTTACACACCTCTCCATCATTAAGTTTTCTTCCGCATTTTATACAATATGACATTGTTTCCTCCTCCTTTGTCCTTCCATTGGTTTGTATTGTTGCGTATCATAATTTAATTATAACACGCTAATGTAGTTCGGACAATACAACATTTATAAAAACGGCAGAATCTTCTTAAGTGATGTAGCATTTCCGTTTTTCATCATGGCTTCTGCTAATTTATGAAGGGTTTTATCTGACAGGAAAGGATATAGTCCGGTATAATCCTGCAATTCTCCCTGTTCTATTGCTCTTTCTATCAAGGTATCTAATGCCTCATCTGACAAAAATGGTGCAAGTCCTACAATCCCCTTACCGCCCTTTTCCAGGTTAACTCTTTCTACCAACTTATCCAATGTATAATCTGCCAGAAACGGTGCAAGTCCAATTAGTTCTTTTAGATTGGTATCTACATCTATCTGCTCTACTAATTTATCCAGATATTCTTCTTCTAAATAAGGTGCTAATTCAATCAACTCTTTTATAGAAAACTTTGATTTCTTCGCAGATTCTTCTTTTCCTTCATCTTGTTCTTTCTTTTCTTCTTTTTCAATCACTGTCTGTACCATCTCTTTGGCCTGTTCTGGTTTCACTAATGGAGCTACCTGCGTAATTACATCTGCACCGGTATCTGTTTCTTCTATATATTCTCGTTCCGTTCCCTGAATCAAATGTTCCACCAACTGGGTTTCCTTCGATTCTCCTAAAATCTCATCTATACTACAACCTAACACTAATGCAAGCTGTGGCAATTTTCCGATATCCGGCATAGAATTCCCACGTTCCCAGTTACTGACTGCCTGATAGCTTACCCCCATTTCATCTGCCAGTTCCATCTGTGTCATATTTTTCTCTTTTCTTAATGTTGCGATTTTCTTCCCTGTTTTTCTTGTATCAAACATATCTATTCCTCTTTTCTTATCTCAAATTGCGTAACTGACTACTTAATAATTGTAACTGCATGGTCTGTTGTTCCATAACTTGAGTTGCCTTTTTTTCTTCTTCCCGATACCAATAAGTTCTTTTTCTTTCCTGTTTCTGCTTGTTCATTTTTCTTCTCCTTTTCACTGTGTTTTTCTCCTTTCTGCTACAACTTCATCCTAGCAAAATAGATAAAAAAACGACAGCAAGCAGTAGTTGAATTGAACTAAAGCAGTACTTGAGATGCGCTATTTATGCACAATACGCGGCAAATCCCACTTATAATGTGCCGCCAAAAAACGAATCAAAATGGTAATGACAAATCCTATAATCATTGCACCATTTTGTCCCAAAATTTCCCATACATATGCAGTTGCAATAGCCCCTAAAATAGATGCACAGGCATAAATATGTTTTACAAAAATATATGGCAACTCATTTGCCATCATGTCTCGCAATACTCCGCCGCCTACTCCTGTAATTACACCAAGAAAAACTACCAAGAAAATATTCTCATGAAATTCTGACTGCATCCCTGCATTTACGCCATCTACTGTAAATGCTCCCAAACCTAATGCATCAAATAGAAATAATAGTTTTTCATAAATATTTACATAACTGCTTTTTATATTTTTCTTATTCCAATATGCGCACAAAAACACAATGTTTGCCACGATTACCGCCATCAATGTATAGATGGGATTTTGAAACATTTCCGGTGGTACATCTCCAATTAGAATATCCCGCAACATTCCCCCTCCAACTGCTGTGGTTATCGCTAAAATATTTACACCAAAAATATCCATTCCTTTTTTTACCGCAACCATTGCTCCGGATATTGCAAATGCTATAGTTCCAATAATATCCATCCAGAAAATAAATGAAAGTGTCATCTGTTTTACCTCATAGATTTTTCTTAATAATTATAGTTATATGAATTATATTG